>Ga0315553_10000081_pt1 | contig 77194 bp, 79 predicted proteins | sample SalMarSW160140MG_FD_203099 | JGI IMG/M metagenome (GOLD analysis project Ga0315553, IMG submission 203099) | Salt marsh sediment microbial communities from the Plum Island Ecosystem LTER, Massachusetts, United States - Salt Marsh Sediment SW1601-40 ... | reverse complement strand
CGATGGCATCAACCTCGCAGTGCCGGAAGGCACGTCGGTCAAGGCCGCCGAGGACGGCACGGTCATCTACGCCGGCAACGAGCTGAAGAGCTACGGCAACCTGGTCCTGATCCGCCACGCCAACGGCTGGGTCTCCGCCTACGCCCACAACAGCAAGCTTGAGGTGAAGCGCGGCGACCAGGTCAAGCGCGGGCAGGTGATCGCGCTTTCAGGCATGTCGGGCGGCGTGACCACGCCGCAGGTGCATTTCGAGCTGAGGAAGGATGCGGCACCGGTCGACCCGCTGCAGCATCTCAGTGAAACCTAACAGGATTTCCGCTCAACCCCGTCGTCATTGCCGGGCGCATCCGGCAATCCATTCCCCAGGTTGAGCCTTAGTACCGCGAGTAAGGGAATGGATGCCCGGGGTCAAACCCGGGCATGACGATGGGTTGACCAGCCCTCTATTCCAGCTTGACGCCTTTTCGTCCAGCCAAGTCCTGCACGAATTGCCAGGCGACGCGGCCGGAGCGGCTGCCGCGGGTGGTCGCCCATTCGAGCGCCTCGGCGCGCCATTCCTCGGCTTTCGCGGGAATTTTGAAATGCTCGACGTAGCCCGCCACCATGGCGAGGTACTCATCCTGGCTGCAATTGTGGAATCCGAGCCACAGTCCGAAGCGGTCGGAGAGCGAAACCTTTTCCTGCACGGCATCTGAGGGATTGATCGCGGTAGAGCGCTCGTTCTCCAGCATCTCGCGCGGCAGCAGGTGGCGCCGGTTGGAGGTGGCATAGAAGACGACGTTGTCCGGCCGGCCCTCGACGCCGCCCTCGAGCGCGGCTTTCAGCGACTTGTAGGAGGCGTCGCCGGCATCGAAGGACAGATCGTCACAGAACAGGATGAAGCGCTCGCCGCGGTCGCGCAGCAGCCCCATCAGCGCCGGCAGGCTCTCGATGTCCTCGCGGTGTATCTCGATCAGCTTCAGGGGGGCGGTGCCCTGCGGCAATTCGGCCGCCACCGCCGCGTGCGCGGCCTTGACCAGCGAGCTCTTGCCCATGCCGCGCGCGCCCCACAGAAGCGCGTTGTTGGCCGGCAGGCCGGAGGCGAAGCGGGTCGTATTGTCGATCAGGATGTCGCGTGAGCGGTCGATCCCCTTCAAAAGCGGAAGCGCGACGCGGTTAACGTCGGCGACCGGCTTCAGGTGCGGCGGCTCCGGGTGCCAAACAAACGCCTCCGCGGCGGCAAAATCGGCGCGTTCGACCGGCGACGGCGCAATCCGCTCGAGCGCAGTGGCGATCCGCTCAAGAACAGTCAGGGTGGGGTTGAAGCTTTCCTGCAAGGATTGCTCCCAAGGTTCCGTGGCAGGCGCGATATCACGCCGCGGCAAATCCGGCAAAGGCCAGCCCGCGGCCAGGGGTTGCGGAGTTGCAATGGGCCGGCCCCTGACTATAGTCCGCGCGAATTCAAAAAGGGCCGCGGCCCGCCTTAAAAAGGGAAGATCGGCCTTCATGTGGGTCACTCGGGCCTATGCCCAGTCTCTCGGCGGAGGCGGTGGCATCGACATCATGACGACGCTGCTGCCGTTCGCGCTCATCTTCGTCATTATGTACTTTCTCATCCTGCGCCCGCAGCGCCAGCAGGCGAAGCGGCGCGAGGACATGCTCAAGGCGATCCGCCGCGGCGACACCGTGGTCACCAACGGCGGCATCGTCGGCAAGGTGACCAAGGTCGTCGACGACAACGAGGTGGAGCTTCAGATCGCCGAAGGCGTGAAAGTGCGCGCGATGCGCAGCCTCATCGCCGAGGTGAGGGTGAAGGCGGAGCCGGTGGCCTCCAACACGAACTAGCGCGGAGACCCTCGCGGCTCTGAAAGACCAACCCCGATGCTCTATTTTCAGCGCTGGAAGATCGCGCTCATCCTGTTCGTCGCACTGGCCGGCATCGTCGCCACCATCCCGAACTTCTTCTCCGCCGAGACCGTAGCGTCCTGGCCGAATTTCCTGCCGAAGCGGCAGATCGTGCTCGGCCTCGATCTTCGCGGCGGCGCGCATCTCCTGCTCGAGGTGAACCGCGACAGCCTGGTCAAGGACCGGGTGCAGACGCTTGAGGGCGACGTCCGGCAGACGCTTCGCGACGAGCGCATCGGCTATCGCGGGCTCGATGCACGCGGCCAGGTCGTGTCCTTCACGCTGCGCGACCCCGCCGACGCCGAAAAGGCGCTTACCGCCCTGCAGCCGCTCGCCGCGCCGGTGCAATCCGGCCTCTTCGGGCAGGGAGCGCTCCACGAAGTGGAGATTGCGCAGGACGGTAACCGCATCAATGTCACGCTCACCGACGATGGCATCGAGCAGCGCATGCGTTCTGCCGTCACGCAGAGCGTGCAGGTGCTCGACCGCCGCCTGAACGCGCTCGGCACGACGGAACCGTCGATCCAGGCGCAGGGGAGCGACCGCATCCTGGTGCAGGTGCCGGGCCTGCAAGACACCGTGCAGCTCAAGCAGATCCTCGGGCAGACCGCGCGGATGACGTTCCATATGGAATGCACCGAGCAATCGACCGACGGCGTGACGGCGCCGCCCGGCTGCGAGAAGATCGAGTCGGCGACGGCCGGCGAGCCGCCGATCATGGTGGAATCGCGTGCGCTCCTTTCCGGCGACGACCTCGCCGACGCGCAGCCTTCCTTCCATCAGCAGACCGGCCAGCCGATCGTCACCTTCCGCTTCAATACGCGCGGCGCGCGTATCTTCGCCGACGTGACGCAGCAAAATGTCGGCCGCCGCTTCGCGGTGGTGCTCGATGACAAATACATCACCGCACCGGTCATCCGCGACGCGATCCTCGGCGGCTCGGGGCTGATCGAGGGCAACTTCACGGTTGAGAGCGCGCAGAACCTTGCCGTACTGCTGCGAGCCGGCGCGCTGCCCGCCGACCTCACGATCGTCGAGGAGCGCACCGTCGGCCCGAGCCTCGGCCAGGATTCGATCCGGGCCGGCGAGATCGCGGCGGTGGTAGCGCTCGTCGCCGTCGTCGTCTTCATGGTCGTCTGCTACGGCATCCTCGGCTTCTTCGCCGACATCGCCATGGTCGTGAACACGTTCCTGATGTTCGGCATCATCACCGCGACCGGCGCCACGCTGACGCTGCCCGGCATCGCCGGAATCGTCTTGACCATGGGCATGGCGGTCGACGCGAACGTGTTGATCTACGAGCGCATGCGCGAGGAGAACCGGCTCGGCCGTTCGACCATCGCGTCGTTCGAAACAGGATTTTCCCGCGCGTTCGCGACCATCATCGACTCGCATCTGACGGCACTCATCGCGGCGATCGCGCTCTTCGCGCTCGGCTCCGGCCCGATCCGCGGTTTCGCCGTCGCGTTCGCCATCGGCATCATCTCCACGCTCTTCACCGCATACCTGATGACGCGGCTGATCGTCGCCACCTGGGTGCGCTACGCGCGCCCGAAAACCGTTCCGCTGTAGGCTCCGCCATGCCCCTTCGCATCGTTCCCGACGGGACGAATATCCCCTTCATGAAGCTGGCGAGAATCCGCACGCCGATCTCGCTCATCCTGATCGTGGTCTCGTTCGTTCTGCTCTTCACCGTCGGCCTCAATCAGGGCATCGACTTCATCGGCGGCACGATGATCGAGGTTCGCCACAAAGGCGGCCCGGCCGATCTCGGTCAGATCCGCTCGGAGATCACCGGCCTTAATCTCGGCGACGTCGAGGTGCAGGGAATCGGCGAGCCGACCGACGTCCTGATCCGCGTGGCGATGCAGCCGGGCGGCGACGCCGCGCAGCAGGCGGTCGTGGAGAAGGTGCAGGCGACGCTCGGCTCCAACGACTACGACTACCGGCGGGTCGAGGTGGTGGGCCCACGCGTCTCCGGCGAGCTGGCGCAAACCGGCCTGATCGCGACAGTCTTCACCATCGTCGGGATCATGATCTACATCTGGTTCCGCTTCGAGTGGCAGTTCGCCGTCGGCGCGGTCGCCACGCTCGTCCACGACGCCATCCTGACCATCGGCTTCTTCGCGGCGACGCAGATCGACTTCAACCTCTCTTCGATCGCCGCGATCCTGACGATCCTCGGCTACTCGCTGAACGACACGGTCGTCATTTTCGACCGCATCCGCGAGCTCTTGCGGCGCTACAAGCAGATGTCGCTCTCCGATCTGATCGACCTCGCCACCAACCAGACGCTGGCGCGCACGATCATGACGTCGCTGACGACGCTGCTGGCGCTCTTCGCGCTGTTCTTCTTCGGCGGCGAGGTGATCCGCTCGTTCACCGCCGCGATGCTCTGGGGCGTTTTCATCGCGACCGCGTCGTCGATCTTCATCGGCGGGCCGATCCTGATCTACTTCAACCTGCGCCCGAAGGTGGATGCCGCCCCGGCGGAACCGAAGCCGACCGACGCCGCCAAGGCCTGAGATGAGCGACAGCGACGGCGGCTTCCTGATGGAGCCGGCCCGCTTTCCGGGCCGCGCGCCGATCGAGGCCTATGGTAACGGCGGCTTCCGCTTCGCTGACATGTCGCATCGCGGCTCGATCCTGGCACTTCCGAGCGGCATCGAGGCGTGGGCCGTCGGCGATGCGGCTGGGATCACAGCCGAGGCGGTCGGACGCGTCGTCGCGGAAGCCGACGCGATCGACATCCTGCTCATGGGTATGGGCGAGGTGATGGTGCCGCTCCCTCGCGACACCCGCGAGGCGCTCGAAGCCGCCGGGCTCTTCCCCGAGCCGATGTCGACGGGTGCTGCGGTCAGGACCTACAACGTGCTCCTCTCGGAGGAGCGCGCGGTCGCCGCAGCGCTCGTCGCAGTGGAGAGCAATCGGTAGCCAAGCGCCGCGTGCGCTTGCGAAGATGCCCGCGATGGCTTCCGAAACGTCAGCCGACGACACCGCCTATGTTACGGCGCTCACGCGCGAACACGATCTGCCGCGCTACTACGCGACGGTCTTCGCGCCGCCCGACCTGCGCGCCGATCTTCTCGCACTTTACGGCTTTGCGGCCGAGATCGCTCGCGTGCCCAACCAGGTGCGCGAGCCGGCGCTCGGCGAGATCAGGCTGAAATGGTGGAGCGAGGCGCTGGTCGAGGCGGTGAGGCAGGGTGGGGCAGGCGAGACGCCGGCACTTCGGGCCGCCGCGGGCGCGGTCATCCGCCGCTCACTACCGCTCGCGGCCTTCGAGGCATTGATCGAAGCGCGCGGCGCCGACCTCTACGCCGACGCCCCGGCGACGCTGACCGATCTCGAAGGGCGGATGGGCGAGACGGAGTCGGCGCTCTTCCAGATGGCGTCGATCGTGCTCGGAGGAGGCTCGGCGGAGGCTTCCGGTCATGCCGGCGTCGCCTACGGAATCGCGCAGCGCCTCGCACGGATCGCGTCCGACCGGGCGCGGGGCCGGACGATCCTTCCCGCGGACCTTCTCGCGGAGCACGGGCTCGACGCGTCGGCGGCGATCGGCTCTTCGACTCCCGGCGAGCTGCATAGACCTGTCGCGTCGCTCACCAGCTTTGCCAAAGGCCATCTCCGCTCGGCGCGTGCGCATCTGGCTCACGTGCCGGCCTCGGCGCACTCGGCTTTCTTGCCGCTCGCGATCGTGGAGCCGCTGCTTCGACGAATCGAGCGCCTTGGTCCCGCCGTCGCGGAGAGGGATAGTGGTCTTTCGAATCTGGAGAGCCTGACGCGCATCGGCTGGGCGCGCCTGCGCGGCCAGGGCGGGGGACAATGATGCTCCGGTTGCTCGAAAGATGGCGCGATCTGCTCACGGCGGTCGTCGGCGGGTTTGACCGTTTTCCGGTCGCGGTCGTGGCGCTCGGGGCGTTCGCGATCTACGTCAACCTGGAGATCGCCGACGTCATCCGCGTCCGCGGCGACGAAATGGCCCGGGCCGGATTTGCGCTCGTCGGCGCCGCCGCCATTGCCACGGCCGTCGCGCTTTTCGGCGAGCGACGCGCTATCGCAGCGTCTTTGCGCCACGTTCCCTCGCTGATCCTGGCAGCGGCCATCGGCGCGGCGCTTTGGTATTGGGACCGGCTCGGCGTCGCGTTCCCGGCGCTTTTCGTCGCCGCGGTCACGGCCATACCGCTGGCGCCCTACGTCCGGCGCGAGCCGGCGGGCTTCTGGGTTTTCATCTGGCGTCTCGTCCACGCGGCGGCGCTCGCCTTCATCGCCGTCATCGTCTTTTGCGCCGGGCTTTCGGCGATCTTCGCCAGCATCGATTATCTCTTCGGCGTCGATATCGATTCTTCGCTTTACGGCCACATCTGGTCGATCGGCATCGGCTTCGTCGGACCACTCTTCGCGCTGTCGCTCGTCCCGACCGTCTTCCCGGAGCACGACACGCCCGACGCTGCCGACATCTTCATCGCCGGGCTGCGCGTCCTTTCCGACTTCGTCGCCGTCCCTCTGCTCGCCGTCTACGTCGTCATCCTCCACGTCTACGCGCTCAAGATCCTGATCGAGACGGAGCTGCCGAAGGGGCAGATTGGCTGGATGGTGCTGACCTTCGGGCTCGCGGTGCTCGCGCTCAGGGTCGCCGTCCATCCCATGGCAGGTCTGGCATGGATGCCGACGCGGCTCTTCCTGCGCTGGTGGCCGATCGGGCTCGTCGTGCCTTTGGTGCTGCTGGTCATCGCGCTTTGGCAACGCGTCGACACCTACGGTGTGACGCCGGAGCGATACGCGCTCGGGCTCTTTGCGCTCTTCCTCGGCCTCGTTCTGCTGGCGCAGCTCCCGCTGCGCACGCGCGGGGACATCCGCATCATTCCGGCGCTCGGCGCGCTCGCGCTCTTCGTCGGGAGCTTCGGTCCGTGGGGCATGCTCTCGCTCTCGGCGCGATCGCAAGTGGATCGGCTCACCCACTACCTCGCCGATGCGGGCGTGCTTCAGGATGGGCGGGTGGTGAAGATGCCAACGTTCTCAGCCGGGACGGCGGGGGACGTGCGCTCGATCGTCGGCGTATTGTTCATGGTCAAACAGACCGATCGTCTGCGGCCGCTCTTTGCGGGCACCGAGGGCGATCCTTTCGCCATAGAGGTCGACGCGCTCGGGAGGCCGACACTCCTCGATCGCCTGACGCAGGCGCTGAACGTCAAGCCCGGGGTTACGAGCCCGGTTGCGGTGGATGCGGGTGGGTTCGTGATCAACTCTCCGCTCCGGGCCGTGCCAATAGGGGACTACGACCTTGCGATCGGAGACCTTCCGCTGTCGCACCCCGAACACACGACCGTGCCGATCGGCGAAGGCTCGCTGCTTGTCCGCTGCAATGGATTGACGATCGTGATCGAGACGAACCACGGCACCTATTCCGTGCCGTTGTCGACGATAAGCGACGCCCTCGAACGTTGGATCGAGGCGGTCGACAAGCAGCCGGCGGAAGAGCGGCCGACCTTCTTTGTCGAGGCGACCCTTCACCGGGTGCTGCGGAACGGCGAGCCGTTCGCTAACGAGCCACGCGCTGCGATCCTCTTCAAGACGGTCAAAGGGAAGCGGAGCGGCGAACGCCTGATCATCGACTCCGGCGCTTACGACCTATTCCTGCGTAGTGCCGACTGGAGCGAGGCTGCCCTAAGCGGCGAGCCGCGCAGTCGCGCCGAGCCATAGCTCGAAGTCGCGGAGCGCCCGTCGGGAGAGCGCGCGCTTGCGCGCGAGCGTCTTGGCCGTGCCGCGCAGGCGGTTGCCGTCGTCGTCTTTGACCGGCTGATCGATCGGCGGGAAGAGCCCGAAGTTCACGTTCATCGGCTGAAAGTCGCGCTCGGCTTCGCCGGGCACGCGCGATGCGCCGGTCACGTGGCCGAGCAGCGCGCCGTGCGCGGTGGTTGCGGGCGGGGCGAGTGGCGCTTGGCTCAGCGCCTCCGCAGTAGCGAAGCGCGCCGCCATCAGCCCCATCGCCGCCGATTCCACGTAGCCCTCGCAGCCGGTGATCTGGCCGGCGAAGCGGATATGCGGACGCGCCTTCAGGCGCAGCGTCTCATCGAGGAGCAGCGGTGAGTTCAGGAAGGTGTTGCGGTGGAGCCCGCCGAGGCGCGCGAACTCGGCGCGCTCAAGGCCCGGAATGGTGCGGAAGAGGCGCGCCTGCTCGCCGTATTTCATCTTGGTCTGGAAGCCGACCATGTTGAAGAGCGTGCCGAGCGCGTTGTCCTGGCGAAGCTGCACGACCGCGTACGACTTCTCATTCGGCTTGTGACGGTTGGTGAGGCCCATCGGCTTCATCGGTCCATGCCGCAGCGTCTCCGGGCCACGCTCCGCCATCACCTCGATCGGCAGGCAGCCGTCGAAATAGGGCGTGTCCTTCTCCCACTCACGGAAGTCGGCTTTCTCCGCCGCGATGAGCCCTTCGATGAAGGCGTAATACTGATCGCGGTCGAGCGGGCAGTTGATGTAGTCGGCGCCGGTGCCGCCAGGTCCGGCCTTGTCATAGCGCGACTGGAACCAGGCGACGTCCATGTCGATCGTCTCGCGATGGACGATCGGCGCGATCGCGTCGAAGAAGGCCAGGCGGTCGACGCCGGTGGCTCGTTGAACCGAGTCTGCGAGAGACGAGGAAGTGAGGGGACCGGTCGCGACGATCGAGAGTCCCCATTCGGTCGGCGGCAGGCTCGCGACTTCGCCTTCCTCCACGCGGATCAGCGGATGGGCACGAAGCGCTGCCGTCACGCTTTCGGAGAAGCCGTCGCGGTCGACCGCGAGCGCGCCCCCTGCGGGCAGCTTGTGGCGGTCGCCCATCGCCATCACCAGCGAGCCGGCGCAGCGCATTTCGGCATGGAGCAGCCCGACGGCGTTGGTCTCGGCATCGTCGGAGCGGAAGGAGTTCGAGCAGACGAGCTCGGCGAAGCCGCCGGTCTTGTGAGCCGGCGTGGCCGACTTCGGGCGCATCTCGTGAAGGATTACCGGGACGCCTGCCTCGGCGAGCTGCCACGCCGCCTCGGAGCCGGCGAGGCCGCCGCCGACCACGTGAACGGGTGCCGGGCGCTCTTTCATCCGCCCGATATGGGGCGAAGCCCACGGAAACGGCAAGAGCGGCTGAGATGTCACACAAGCCGAGGGAGAGGTCCTTTTTGCGCCGGCCCGGTTGATCACGGTCGGCCGATTGCTAACGTGGCGCGGACACGATGCTTCTGATGCGGCGAATCGTTCTTCTGGTCCTGGTGGCGCTCGGTCTGTCGACGGCGGCTGGAGCGCAAGAGCGCTGGTTTGCCCGAGGGCACGGACATCCTCCGACATCCAACAAGATCTATGTCTGCCACGGCTATACGTGCCGCATCGTCACGCCGGTCCGCTTCAGCTCGGATGAGATCGCAGCGATCGCGGGGGATCTGACGGCGGGTGTCGCCGATGCGGCGGCGGAGAGGCGGGCGGTCTCGCGCTCGGTCCAGGTCTACGAGGAGATCGTGGGAGCGCGCATAGGCACCGCGGCGGACCTCCCCGGCATGCAGTTCGGCCGGGGCACCGATGACCAGATGGACTGCATCGACGAGGCGACCAATACGACGAGCCTGCTCATGCTCCTGGCAAAGCACGGCTACCTTCGTTTCCACACCGTCGACCCGCCCTCGGCTCGGGGGTTCTTCATCGACGGCCGCTATCCGCACGCGACGGCGGTACTGACGGAGACGGGATCCCGCAAAAAATGGGCGATCGATTCGTGGCCGCGGGCCAACGCCCTGCCGCCCGTTATCCAGCCGCTTGCCAAATGGAAGCGCTCGCGAATCGGAGCGCTCAACTCCTAGGCGTCCTTCCGAAATGAAAAGGCCGGCGGCGTTTGGCGCCCCCGGCCCGTTCATTGGTATTTGGCATTGGCTTAGAGGCTGGCCGCCTCACGGGCCAAGCGGCCGATGTCGCCGCGGTTGATCCCGAGATCGGAGAGCTCGCGGCCGGAAAGCCCCTGGAGCTCACGTACGGTCTCGCGGTACCGCCGCCAGCGGCGGAAGCGGCCATACAGGGTGTTCGTGGTGTTTCGCGACATTTTCTTTGTCCTTCTTCGCCTGCCCCTTTGGCAGGCGCCCGCAGTCCCTGCGGTCATCGCGCATATAGTTGGGAGGGGCTGAGTTGTGCACTGCAACAAACGCATGGCTGCAATGCCCGAATCTCAAAAGCCCTTAATATTTCAGTTACTTTGCCGCTCTTTCAGGCGATTTCCGGCCGTTTGAGGCCTTTCCGGCCGGCGGAACTGGCGCGGTGCAACAACGCCACAGTTCACAGGCACGAAGCCGTGGCGGGTCAGTAGTGCCCCTCGTCGGGAATATTGAGCAACGTGCCGCAGGCCTTGCAGTGCACGGCATCCGAATCATGGCGCTGGAGGCCGCAGGCGGGGCAGGTGAAGCGCACCTTGGCGGGGCTCAGAAGCGTGCGCACGAGGCGCAGGAAGAGCGTCACGCCGCAGATCATAACGATGACGGAGATGAGCCGCCCCACGGAGCCCTCAAGCACGATGTCGCCGAATCCGGTCGTCGTCAGTGTCGTCACGGTGAAATAGAGCGCGTCGACATAGTTGCCGATGGCGGGATTGCGCCAATGCTGGGTCTCGTAGACGAGGCCCGTCATCACGAAGAGGAAGACGGCGAGATGCACGATCGCGAGGACGACCTCCTCGTGGCGGCGGAAGAGCACGCTGTCGCTGCGAAGGCGCGCGACGAGCTGGTACGTGTGGAGCAGGCGAAGCGTTCGCAGGATACGCAGGAAGGCGCCGGCCTCGCCGACCACCGGTGCGAGAAAGGAGACGATGGCGACACCGTCCGCCCAAGTCGCCGGGTGCAACAGATCGCGGACACGATTCTGGCTGATCAATAGGCGGGCGGCAAAGTCGGCTGCGATGATCAGGCCGAAGAGCAGGTCGACCGACTCGATCAGCGGTGTGCGCGGCATGAACGAAGAGCCGACGATGAAGACGATGGTGATGATGTCGAAGGCGAGGAGGCCGTAGCGGAAGCGATGAGCGCGCGGTGTGTCGCGCTCGTAGAACTCCCGCAGAAAGTCGCCAACCCGGCCCAACGCCGCCCCCGAATCCGAAGCCATCCGGTATCATAGCGCCGGTAGCCGGAGGGGGCAGGCCTGCCTGACTCTCGCCAGGCTAGAGCCAACGGTGCTTGCGGAAGAGCCAATAGAGGACGCCGCTGCCGACGGCGGCGACGACGCCGTGCTCGCGACCGCCGACGGCGCGCGGCGCAATACTTGAGGCAGGGCGCGCCAGATCAGGCGCCGAGAGCGGTTCCCCGCGGGTTTGGCTGCCTGGCCGGGCTGTGGTCTAATCGTCAAAGCGGGGCGAAACGCCGGCTCGCAGACAATCTTGAGCCGGCGCACGGGGGTGCTGCGTGGAAAAACTCTATTCTCCGAACCAGATTGGCGGCGGGTCCTTTCTCGGCGGACCGTTCGCGGCCGTCTATTTCGTTTGGGCAAACTTCCGGGCGTTGGGCGAGCAGGGCCGAGCGGCGGGCGCAATGCTCTGGGGCGTGGTGTTCGTGCTGGTCATTCTCGCGGTGCTGCCGTTTCTTCCGGAGAAGTTCCCCAACATCGTCATACCGGCGATCTACTCGGTCGGCGCTCGCCTCCTTGCCGAAAACTACCAATTGAAGAAGCAGGCGATCGCGGACTCCGACCAGTACGACTTCCAGTCGAGCTGGAAGGTGGTCGGGTTGGCGCTCCTGTTTCTCGCGGCGTTCTTTATCGTCGCGATGATCTGGCTTTTCGCGCTCGACTATTTCCACGTCATCACGCTGTGATCGCAGGTCGACTGCTGACGTTATCGGGCTTTGCTGAGGATGCGGTGACAGGTTCTATCTAGGCGCTTTCGGTTCACCAGCGAGGAGCGCGGCGAGGGCGTCGAGGATCGGGTGCTGACCCTTCACGATGCGGCGCTCCGCCTCGTCGAGTGTCAGCCAGGCTGCTCGGTCGGCTTCCGGAAACCTCGTCATGCGGCCGGAGCGCGGCGGCCATTCCATCTCGAAGGTGTTGCTACGGAAATTCGCAAGGTCGAAGTCGCCCTCCGTGGCGAAGGCGGTGACGACCTTGCCGCTCGCATAGCGGAAGTCGCCGAGCGGGACCGCTTCGGCGATCGGCTTGCATCCGGTCTCTTCGAAGAACTCCCGCCGAGCCGCGGCGAGCGGATCCTCGTCCTTTTCGCAAAGGCCCTTCGGGATCGACCACACGCCTTCGTCCTTCTTGATCCAATAGGGCCCGCCGGGATGGACGAGAAGCACCTCCGGACCGCCGGAGACGCGGCGGTAAAGGAGAATGCCGGCGCTTCGCTGAGGCATGGAGATGTTCTAGCAAAGCCGGCGCGGGAAGGGTTAAGCCCGATCAGCGGCGGCAGAAGCTCGCTGCAGGCAGGGAGGTTGCATGAGCGTCGGCATAGGGGTGATCGGGGCGGGGGTGATGGGGGCGGACCACGCGCGCATCATCTCCAGCCAAATCCAGGGAGCGCATTTCGCGGCCGTGTCGGATGCCGACGAGGGGCGCGCCAAGGCAGTCGCCGAGAAGCACGGCGCGGAGCGCCATCTCGCCGACGGCGCTGCGCTGATCGCCTCCGATGACGTCGATGCCGTTCTGATCGCCTCGCCCGACGAGACGCATGCGGCGTTCGTTCTGGCGTGTCTTGGGGCCGGCAAGCCTGTGCTTTGCGAAAAGCCGCTCGCGCCGACGGCGGCGGAGGCGCTGACGCTCGTCGAGGCGGAGGCCGTGAGCGGCAAGCAGCTCATCCGTGTCGGCTTCATGCGCCGCTTCGATCCGCCCTACGCGGCGATGCGCGAGACGCTTCGCGGCGGGAGCCTCGGCCGCGCGCTCATGGTCCACTCGGCGCACCGCAACGTCTCGGCGCCGGACTGGTTCAAGCCGGAGAACTCCATCAGCAACTCGGCCGTGCACGAGTTCGACATCCTGCGCTGGCTCCTCGACGAGGAGATCGTCGCGGTCGAGGCTTTCACGTCGAAGGGAAAGCGCGGCGTGATGCCGAACGATCCGCTGATGCTCGTCTGCGAGACAGCGAGCGGCGTGCTCGCCGACGTCGAGGTCTTCATCAACGCCGCTTACGGCTATGACGTGCGCGCCGAGCTCGTCTGCGAGGAGGGCACGATGGAGCTTGCCCGCCCGCTCGCCGGCGACATCCGGCTGAAGGGTCAGCAGGCGCTCCCGTTTCCGCCGGACTGGCGCGGGCGCTTCGCCGACGCCTATCGGCTGGAGGTGCAGAGCTGGGTCGACGCGCTCGGCAGCAACGACGCGCCCGGCGCGAGCGCGTGGGACGGCTACGTCGCAAGCGCAGTCGCCGAGGCGGGGGTGAAGTCGCTCAGGAGCGGCGAACGGGAAGAGGTAAAGCTGGCGCAGAAGCCAGGGCTCTACAGCTGAAGCAGGCTGCTCGCGGCCGCTTATCCGACCCGGTCGCGGGCCTTTCTGCGCGGGTCGGCGGCGAAGGCTTCGGCGCGCGCGCGAGCGGAGGAGCGGATCAGGCTCTTGATCGCACGCGGCGCCTTGCCGGAGAGATCGGCGATCTTGCGGTCCTGATCCATGATGTAGGTCTTCGCCGAGTTGTCGCCGTCGAGCCCGCCAAGCTCGGCGGCCGGGACCTTGCGGTTCGACGTGCGGGTGCCGTCTTCGTAGAAGACGTCGAAGAGCACCACGCCGTTATCGGACTTGTCTTTCTTGCGGGCCATCAATCGTTCTCCGAGGGAGCGTCCGAAACCGGGGCTTCCTGCACGTCCGTTTCTGTCGACTGCGCATCGCGCCGGGCGTCTGCACCGAGGAGCGCGTCACGCTCGGCGCGGCGCTTCTCGGCATCCGCCTCGCGGCGCGCAAGCCGCTCCTTGCGTTTCTGATCTTTGGCGCGGTCGCGGTCGCCGCGCTGCTGGCGATAGTTCGGGGGCCGGAAGGCCATCGCGGTCTCCTCGCCGGTCGATCCATACCGGGATCGACGGTAGAAGCCCGGCGCCTGCGCGGCGCCGGGCGGAAGTCGAAGGCCTGACCTCGGGCCTACTCCATGGAGATGTTCGCGGCGGCAGGCTTGCCGCGATCCATCACGACCTCGTAGCTGACCTTGTCACCCTCGCGCAGCGTCGAGATGCCGGAGCTCTCGAGAGCGGAGACGTGGACGAACACGTCCTTGGCGCCATCGTCGGGCGCGATGAAGCCGAAGCCTTTCGTCGCATTGAAGAATTTCACAGTGCCTTTTGCCATCGGTCTGGCTCCTTTGATAACGCGAAATCGCGTGTCGGCCGCGGGCGAGGATTCGCCTGGCCGCTCGTTCCGATTCGGCGTTGTCCTGGAGATTTCCCCGAAGGGACAGCAAGCAAGGCAGCGAAATGCGGAAGCGCTGTCGATATAGAGGTTTAGGCGGGCCGGTTCAATGCGGTGGGCCGGATGCGCCCGGATCCCGCGGTCGAAGCGGGTTTTGAGACCAAATCTCCTCGGCGTCAGCGCAGCCTGACGGTCAGTCGTGCACCGACCTTGTCTATATTGATGTCGGCATCGACGTCCGGCGTGCCCAAGCCGACCCCGACGCCGCAGGCGCCGCAGCTCATCCCCTGATCGTTGAGGAAGAGCCCGATGTGGCTGTAGCCCACTCCGAGCACGACGCGGTCGGTCAGCGCATATTCGAGGCCGGTGCCGGCGACATAGCCGTTCGCCCAGCTGTTAAGCTCGGCGGTGACGCCGGCGGCGGGACTGGTGATGCGAAGCTCGACGTCGCCGCCGGCGTAGCCGCCCTTCGCGTAGGCGAACCAGCGGCCGGAGGCATAGCCGAGCCTGCCGGCAACAGTCGCGATCCAGTCGACCTCGGTCTTGAAGGTATCGATAGTCGGGAAATAAGGGCTCGGCTTCTTGTCCTCGTAGAAGGTGCCGTCGATCCCGACTTCGGCGCCGAAGACCCAATTGCCGCTCTGCAAATTATAGCCGCCGAGCCCGCCGCCGATGAAGCCGTTCGGCGAGAAGCCGAATTTGTTGCCGAGCGTCGTGGCGCCGAGCGTGTTGAAGTAGTTTGGATTAGTGAAGCGCCAATCGTCGTCGAAGGCGCTGAATGCCCAGCCGGCCTCTGCGCCGAGATAGAAGCCGCTCCAGTCGTCCGGCCCGCCCGACTGTGCCGACGCTCCACCGGCAAGAAGCGTCGCGCCGAGCATGAATGCGCTCACGCCCGCGAGCGCGCCGCTGCGCGCAAAGAAATTCATCGGCCCCCTCAATCTCCGTCGCAGCTAGAGGATGCACGAGTCCGCGCGTGCGGGCAATCGACGATGCGGCGATGCGCGATCCTTCGCGCCGCGGCTTCGCGCCTACTGGAAGTGCGCGGGCTGCAGCTTCGTCTTCTTGTCGGCGTCGGCTTTGAACTCTTCCTGGCAGGCGGGCGAAAGGTCGGCCAGCTTGACCTCCAGGCACGCCTCGATCTTGCGGATATCGGGGATGTCCGACGAGCAGAACTTGAAGGCGTCGCTCTCGCAGGCCGATCGCTCCTGCTCCGTGCCCTGCGCCGAGGCGGCTCCGGCAAGAAGAAGGAGGCTTGCCAGCACGACGGCCGGCCGGGCGGTCAATGTGAGAAGCATCATGGATAACCTCCTGACGCTGAGACTTGTGTGCGTGGGAGCGTTACGGCCCGGGTAACGCCGGGGCAAGTTCGGGGCAGGGTGTGGCGGCAGCGTTAAAGATGAGTGAGGGCGCTCACTAAGAGTGAGCGAAGATTTCAACGGCGCCCGTAAGCTTGGCGCTGTGGGCCACCCCAAAAGATCGCAAAGCGCGATTTCGCGTAACGCTGCGTTAGGACCACGGGCGGCACTCATCGCGACGCGGCCCGATCCGCAGGCGCGCAACCGGGGGCGCTTCGGTAGGAGACAAACGATGTGTCAGGATTGCACGGGCGGAGGCATCAGCCGCCGCACTATGCTGAAGGCCGGGGCCGTTGGCGTGCTCGCCACCGCCGCCGGCTCGGCGCCGCGAACCGCGCTGGCCGCCGAAAGCCCGGCGAAGGCGCTTTCGCCCGACGAAGCGCTGGCGAGGCTGAAGGAGGGCAATGCCCGCTACGTCGCCGACCCGGAGCTGTGCGTGCTCGACCTCGCGGCGCAGCGCAGCGCCGTGGTGGGCGGCCAGGCGCCTTGGGCGACTGTGATCGCCTGCGCCGACAGCCGCGTTCCGCCTGAGCTGATCTTCGGCGGGCACGGCGTGGGCGAGCTCTTCGTCGCCCGCAACGCCGGCAACCTCGTCGACACGGCGACGCTCGGCACCGTCGAATACGGCGCGGCCGTGCTCGGCGCGCCGGTGATCGTCGTTCTCGCGCATACGAGCTGCGGCGCGGTCGCCGCCGCCTGCAATATCGTCACCGAGAACGCCAGATATCCCGGCGCGATAGGCCCGATGATCGAGCCGATCGTTCCGGCGGCTCTGGCGGTCAGGGACGAGAGCGGGGACTTCGTCGACAACGCGGCCGAGGAAAGCGCGCGCCGCACAGCCGATCGGCTCGCCACCACCGGCGCGATCCTGCCGGAGCGCGTCGGCGCCGGTAGCCTGAAGGTCGTCGCAGCCACCTACGATCTGAAGACGGGAGTCGTCTCCTGGCTCAGCGGTCCCGTCTAGGCCGGCTCGCGTCAACAACCGCCACGGAATTCATTGCCGGATCAAGTCCGGCAATGACGACAGGAGAGGTACACGCCTCATCGTTCCCGCGGCCTCCCGGCCCAAGGCTATGGTCTTCCTGTCTCCTCGCTTGCGAGGAGGGAGCGGGGCGCTGAAGAGGCACCTCGGTCTCTGGTGTTGGCGCTTCCTCAGCGCCCCGCGCGGCGGTTACGAAACCCGACTCGCCCACTCTTGTCGTCCGCCGCCTTCGGCGGCGGATTTTCAGCGATGCAACATCCCGCGCGAGGCTCGCGCCTCCGGGTGGACCCTTCCGGGCTCGCCGTGTCGCGCCTCTCCGGGAGACGCGCCGCGGCGCCGCCCGCTCTTCCCATGACAGCGCCGGTCGCGATCCGGTCCCCCCGTGAAGAGCGGTGAGGCGGAGTGTAACGTGGGATTGGGGAGCGGGGATAAGAGGGGAGATGTTCGATGGCGGGTGAAGCCTCGACCTTCTCCCAAGCCTGGGAGAAGGTGTCGCCGAAGGCGACGGATGAGGGTTAGTCGTCGTGACGGAAGCCGACTTTCGAAAGTTCTTACGCCGGTAAGCCCGCGAGATGCGGTCGCATCCGATCGACGTCGAGCGCGATCTCTGGTGGCGCCTACGCGACAGGAAGCTTGGCGGACTGAAGTTTCGCCGTCAGCGCCCGGAGGGCCGCTACATCGCCGATTTCGTTTGCCTCGAAGCCAAGCTCATCGTCGAGTTGGACGGCGCACTGCATGAAGGCAGCATTGGCGATCGTCATAGGACCCAGGACCTGATGCGGATCGGGTTCGACGTCGTGCGGCTTTCGAACGAAGAAGGCCGGCGCGATATCGACGCCGTGTGCGAGCGCATCTTGCGTATCGCCAACATGCAGCGCTGAACCCTCATCCGTCCGCTCCGCGGACACCTTCTCCCGGTCTCGGGAGAAGGTTGGCGGGGCGCGAGTGCTTCGGAGCTTGTCCCCGCGCGGTGCGGCGGGCGTAGGTCCCTTCGATGGACGATGAATGGGTCGGCACGGGCTGGTCGGAAGAGCAGGAGCAGGCGCAGGAGGACAAGCGGGCGCTGCGCGTGCTCGCGTGTCCGCGGAAGGGCTGCCGTCGGCTGCGCGCATGCCGCGCCGCGGACGTGGCGGGGCGCGGCTGCGCCGGCTACGCGGCTTTTCCCGACACGGAGGATGAGTTCGCCGAATACAAGGCCGCGATCTATCGGATCCTGAAGCGCAGCGTCGCGGAAGACGATGCCGATCCGGTCGCGGCGGAGATCGCCAACCAGGCGCGGCTGAAGCGGAGCGAGGAGCGCGCGGCGGCGGCGATCCGGCGGGTCAGGGCTTTGCTGAAGGGAGGGGAGACGGCGGAGGAGATTTTCAGAAGGGTGGCGGGGAGGGAGGGGGAGGGCGGCGCAACGGAACTGAGGGGTGAATCCTCTCCCAAGCTTCGGAGAAGGCAGGCCGTGTAGCTGGGCGCTCGAAATAGCCCACGCATGCAGGCTGCTCCCCTCTGAAGTCATAGTCGAGTAAGCCTCAACTGCGATCCTAGCCACGCAGCCCTTGTGGCTGCGGCTCAGAAGACGACAGCCCGTCGAATGGGGTGTGTCGAGTCAAATGTCAGCTCGAACAACTTCAAGAGCTCCCGCGTGAAGTGGTGCCCCTCGTTCTTCAAATCCCGGAAGAGCTTATCATCTCTCCGGTGTTCGGGTTGCGGTACTCTTAGCTGCTCGCGCACTTCGGGTCGCTCCATGTGGCTCATGAAGTACTCGTAGCTGCTCTTTACGCCAGCCAAGCGCTCAGCACCGCAAATCCGCTCCATTCTACTCAAGACCGGTAAAGCGAATAACTCTTCTAAGCGCTCAATCTTCCGATCCCTAGCTCTGTCTGCAGTCTCAGCCACACTGAACAATCCGCTCGCATAGAGAAGCTTACGAGAAAAGATCAACTTTATGTTTCGTATTCCCCTCGGCTTCTCGCTCTCCGTCGTCTTAAATTCGTAGTCGACAGCCATTGTTCTGTAGAACCTGATGATATCATTCAACAGAAATAGCGCCAGTTGATGATCTGTCATCCCCTCGCCTATATACCTCTCTAGTATCTTTCTTCTTAGTTCTTCGAACAGTGGTTTATTATGAAGCCATTCGCCTTCAAGAAGAAGCAGCATCCTTCGAGTAATTTTCAGGTTTGTGTCGGCGTCGCCGCCGACGTTTTTCAGCATCCCCGAAGCGCTCTCGATCTCGGCAAAGGCTCCGTTCGCCGCAGGAGCTGCCAACACTATCGTCGCAACCTTGGACTTCACGGCGTCGTACCAATCCGGTGCTGGACCGGCTTCGACCGCATCGGAACCTATCGCAAAGAAATCCAGATCGGATGAGTCGGATGCTTCGCGGCGGGCATAGGACCCGCAGGTTACGACGATCTGCTTCTCGGGCACTAGGCCGCTAAGAGCGGACCGAAGTTCGGAAAGCTTCCGGTTCGAGTGCTCACTTGCGCGTTCGATAGCGCTACTCATTCTTGCGACGGTCCCCAAACAGGTCAGGCTCTTCGGTAGCCTCCATACCCTGATCTGAGAATAGCTTCTTTACTCTCTTTTGCCCGTACCGATGCAGGTCATCGCGTTTGAAGAAGTCCGCATCAGCATTAATAATAAATTCTCGCGAAACATAACAATCTGGCATTTTAACTCGCTTCGGCGCCTCGCGGCTGAACCGTCGACTTGTCAGAATTGATCTAAGCTCGGGAATCCTCTTGAATAGTCCGAGTTCCGTGAGGAGAAAGTCCCGTTCTGAAAACTTGCTGATGTTTCTTCGCATAAGAGACTGGCAGAGCAGGTCCGCTAGGATACCTGTCGAGGAATTTATCAGATTCCTGTACACTTCTCCTTTATATCTCCAGAAGCTATCCACAATCCGCATATCCTCAATCGATCTACGAAAGGTCGCCGCTCGAACCACGTCTTCTGGAGTGGGCGCGGCTTTGAACGACCCGTAAGTCCGAGACCTGAGAATGCCCTCGATAGTGTCGAAGTTTATTGGGCCGTCGAAGAAGTCATCTCCTGGGAGCGTGTCTTTTCCCGAGATAAGAGCGTCGAGACGGTCCAAATCGATCCTCGCGCCCCTGAGTATGTCCTGCACCTCTTTTCCGAATCGAATTTCGCCGCGGATGATCCGGCGTGTCATGACGTGATGATCAATGCCAAACCTCTCGTGAAAGACCGGCTCGAGGGAGTGTGAGAGGGGAGCGTGACCTATGTCGTGGAGGAGAGCAGCAGCTCCGTAATGCCGGCGTTCTTGATGCGACAGATGTCGTAGGTCCGCATACAGCAGCGCGAGTCGGGCAACGCCGAGCCCGTGCGTGTATCTTGTGTGCCTGATGTTCCCGCGGGCACCGTTTGGCGCCCGAACCAGGTAGTCAATTCCCCCCAGAAATCGCACATGCTTAAGCCGCCGATACGCGGGGGTTTCGGCGAGAGCTAAAAGGAAGGGGTCCTTTGCAGCCCAAGGCGACCAAGGATCCGCGAAATCGTATGGTCCCCGGGCACGGGGCCGGCTGTGCTCGTTCATCACGCGGGTTCTATCGCAAGATAGTCCCTTGTGACACCGCACCAGTCACTCCGCCGCTTCGACTCTTCTCCGCGCCGGCCTTCGCGCCAGCACCGGCTTGAGGAACGCCCCCGTATAACTCCGTTTCTCCTTCACGATCGCCTCGGGCGGGCCTGAGGCGACGATCTCGCCGCCAGCGTCGCCGCCTTCGGGGCCGAGGTCGATGATCCAGTCCGCCGTCTTGATGACCTCCAGATTGTGCTCGATGACGACGACGGTGTTGCCCTGCTCGACCAGCTCGTGGAGCACGTCGAGCAGCTTCGCCACGTCGTGGAAGTGGAGGCCGGTGGTCGGCTCGTCGAGGATATAGAGCGTGCGGCCGGTGGCGCGCTTCGACAGCTCCTTCGACAGCTTCACGCGCTGCGCCTCGCCGCCGGAGAGCGTCGTCGCCTGCTGGCCGATGTGGATGTAGGAGAGGCCGACGCGGGAGAGCGTCTCCAGCTTGTCGCGGATCGAGGGCACGGCCTGGAAGAACTCGCGCCCTTCCTCCACCGTCATGTCGAGCACGTCGGCGATCGACTTGCCCTTGAACAGCACCTCCAGCGTCTCGCGGTTGTAGCGCTTGCCCTTGCAGACGTCGCAGGTGACGTAGACGTCGGGCAGGAAGTGCATCTCGATCTTGATGACTCCGTCGCCCTGGCAGGCCTCGCAGCGCCCGCCCTTGACGTTGAAGGAGAAGCGGCCGGGCTGATAGCCGCGCGCCTTCGCTTCCGGCAGGCCGGCGAACCATTCGCGGATCGGCGTGAAGGCGCCGGTATAGGTCGCGGGATTTGACCGAGGCGTGCGACCAATGGGGGATTGATCGATGTCGATGACCTTGTCGAGATGCTCAAGGCCGGAGAGCGAACCGTGCGGAGCGGGGTGCTCGCGCGAGCCGTTCAGCCGGCGCGCGACGGCCTTGTAGAGCGTGTCGATCAGGAGCGTGGACTTGCCGCCGCCGGAGACGCCGGTGACGCAGGTGAGGAGCCCGAGCGGGATCTCGGCCGTGACGTTCTTCAAGTTGTTGCCGGTCGCGCCGGTGACGACGAGCTTGCGGCCCCTCTGCGGCGTGCGGCGCTCGTCCGGAACCTCGATCTCGCGCACGCCGGAAAGATACTGGCCGGTGAGCGAGCGCGGGTTCGCCATGATGTCGGCGGGCGTGCCCTCGGCGATCACCTCGCCGCCGTGGATGCCGGCGGCCGGGCCGATGTCGACCACGTGGTCGGCCTCGCGGATCGCGTCCTCGTCGTGCTCGACGACGATCACCGTGTTGCCGAGGTCGCGCAGGTGCTTCAGCGTCTCGAGGAGGCGCGCGTTGTCGCGCTGATGCAGGCCGATCGACGGCTCGTCGAGCACGTAGAGCACGCCGGTCAGCCCCGAGCCGATCTGCGAGGCGAGGCGGATGCGCTGGCTCTCGCCGCCCGACAGCGTGCCGGAATTGCGCGACAGCGTCAGGTAGTCGAGGCCGACGTCGTTGAGGAAATCGAGGCGCTCGCGGATCTCCTTCAGGATGCGGCCGGCGATCTCGTTCTGCTGCTTGGTCAGCGTCGAGGGCAGATCGGCGAACCACTGGCCGGCAGCGCGGATCGATTTCTCCGCGACCTGGCTGATGTTGAGCCCGGCGAGCTTCACCGCCAGCGCCTCGGGCTTCAGGCGCGCGCCGTGACAGACCTCGCAGGGCGTGGCGGAGAAGAAGCGGCCGATCTCCTCGCGCACCCAGGCGGAGTCGGTCTCCTTCCAGCGGCGCTCGAGGTTCGGGATGACGCCCTCGAAGACCTTCGATGTCTCGTAGGAGCGCAGCCCGTCGTCGTAGACGAACTTCACCTTCTCATCGCCGGTGCCATGAAGGATGGCATTCCGTGCCTTCTCGGACAGGTCGGACCAGCGGTCGGTCAGCTTGAACTTGAAGGTGCGGGCGAGGCCTTCGAGCGTCTGCAGGAAATAGGGCGAGGAGGTTTTCGACCACGGCGCGATGGCGCCGCCTTTCAGCGTCGCGTTCTCGTCGGGGATGACGAGATCGGCGTCGATCGCCTGCTTGGTGCCGAGCCCGTCGCATTCCGGGCAGGCGCCGAACGGATTGTTGAAGGAGAAGAGCCGCGGCTCGATCTCGGCAATGGTGAAGCCGGAGACGGGGCAGGCGAATTTCTCGGAGAACACGAGGCGCTCGTGCGTCTCGTTCTTCGATTTGTGCGCGGCGTCGGCGCCATGCGGCGGCAGCGCCTTGTCGGCGAGCTCGGCGATGGCGATGCCGTCGGCGATCTTGAGCGCGGTTTCTAAGGAGTCGGCGAGGCGCGCGGAGATATCCGGCCGCACCACCACGCGGTCGACGACGATGTCGATGTCGTGCTTGAGCTTTTTGTCGAGGGCCGGCGCGTCGGCGATCTCGGTGAACTTCCCGTCGATCTTGGCGCGCTGGAAGCCCTTCTTCAGATACTCGGCGAGGTCCTTGCGATATTCGCCCTTCCGACCGCGCACGACCGGCGCGAGGAGATAAAGCCGCGTGCCTTCGGGAAGCGCGAGGATGCGGTCGACCATCTGGCTGACGGTCTGGCTCTCGATCGGCAGCCCGGTCGCCGGCGAATAGGGGATGCCGACGCGGGCGAAGAGCAGCCGCATGTAATCGTAGATCTCGGTGACGGTGCCGACGGTGGAGCGCGGGTTTGTGGAGGTCGTTTTCTGTTCGATAGAAATGGCCGGCGAGAGCCCGTCGATCTGGTCGACGTCGGGCTTCTGCATCATCTCCAGGAACTGCCGCGCATAGGCGGAGAGCGACTCCACGTAGCGGCGCTGGCCCTCGGCGTAGATCGTGTCGAAGGCGAGCGAGGATTTGCCGGAGCCGGAAAGCCCCGTCATCACGATCAGGCTGTCGCGCGGCAGGTCGATGTCGATGTTCTTGAGATTGTGCTCGCGCGCGCCGCGGATCGCGATGACCTTGCCCGCGCGCACGTCCGCATTCGGGCCCGAATTGGCCCTTGAACCGGTCCGCGCGGCGGTCCTGCCGTTTGCCATGTTTTTTCTGTCCGAAGGGGAGGCGCGGCGGCCCTTGCCGCCCCCCGAACTTAGGCTCTTCGCGCGCTTAGACAAGCGTCGGCTCCCGATTGTCCCCGGTGCTGCCGCCATCCCCTGACGCGGCACCGGTCAGGGGAACGAATCCGGCCGCCGGATGCTGCCGAGGCGGGCCGTCATTGTCCAGAACAAATTGGGAACAAGGTGGTGCGCTAGGCCGCTGGCGCCACCTCCTGCCTCTTAAGCGGCAGGCCCGGCACCAAGGCGGCGCCAATGACATAGAGGACGACGACCGAAAGCCAGATTGCGCCGGGCCATTGAGCCCTGACGACGAAATAGAAGCTTGAGAACGCGAGCGGGGCGACGATCGAGGCGAGGCTCACGGCGGAGGCGAGCACGCCCTGAAACTGACCCTGCTGGCTCTCGCCCACCTGCCGGGTAGCCAGCGACTGGAGAGCCGGAACGCCGATGCCGCCGAGGGCGGAAGACCGGCATGATCGCGAGTACCATCCAGCTCCGGGTGGCGAAGGCCATGACGATGAGCGCGATGCAGGCGCCTGCGAGGCCGGTCAGCACCGCTGCGAGTTCGCCGAGCCGCTTGACGGCGGGACCGGGAAGAAACGCCTGGGCGAGGGTCTGGCAGACGCCGAACGCACTGAGCGAAAGGCCGATCCACAGCCCGTTCCAATGGAGGGCGTCGCGGCCCCACAAGGCCCAGCAGGTGCCGTAGGCCTCACCGGTGGCGCTGAAGACGAAGAAGATCAAGATGAAGGGCAGCAGGTCCTTCATCGAGAGCACCCAACGCAGCGGCCGCAATGGGTTGAGCGCAGCCAGGTCGATCTTCTCTCCGGACGGCGTGCGCGACTCCCGGAGGATCAACAGCGCCAGCAGAAAGTTGCAGGCGTTCAGCGCTGCCGCCGCGATGAAGGGGAGCAGCAGCCAGTAGTCGCCGAGGGCGCCGCCGAGGACAGGCCCGATGATGAAGCCCGCGCCGAACATGGCGTTGAAGAGGCCGAAGCGGCGGGCGCGCTTATCTTCGGATGAGATATCGGTGATGTAGGCGGTCGCCACGGAGATATTGGCGCCTGTCAGGCCGGCCACGGCACGGCCGATGAGCAGCATCCAGAGATTGGGCGCAAAGGCCAGGAAAGCGTAGCTGACGACTGCGCCGCCGATGGAAATGAGCAGCACGGGCCGACGGCCGAGCCGATCGCTGAGAGCGCCGAGCACCGGCGCAAAGACGAACTGCATCGCCGCATAGAGAGCGGCGACCGCGCCGACATAGGGCGCGACGTTCTCGGCGTGGGTGACGTCCTGTAGCAGCGAAGGCAGGATCGGAAAGACGAGGCCGATGCCCATGGCATCGAGGACGATGGCCGTGAAGATGACGATGAGGGGTCTGTTCATTGCGTGTTCCGTTGGACGCAAGCCTTGCGCGCCGCCAGGCGCCGTCGGCTCACGGTTGGCCTGACGGGGTCAGGCGATCAGGTTTTCGGAAACGCTGGCCAGGACATGCGCGAAAGCGCATGGCTGGCGTGTGCTCGGCCGCCCGGACGATTGCTCGTCCACCGCCTAATCCGCCACGAAGCGGATCAAGGGGGGCGGCCGCTTTTCGCGACAAGGTCGCATCTACGTCAGACGATCGGGCGCGACAAGCCCCAATCCGCCGGCAATGAATGGACGGTAACCGCCCGGCGGGCGTGCCCTTTGCGATCATCTGAAACGCTTTTGGCTGGAGACGAAACAAGGCGGAAACGCGCGCCGGGTAGGGCGCCACCCATCAGCCTGTGCGAGCCCCGGGCTCTGGCATCACTGCAATCGCTCGCGAAGTCGTCGGGACCGGCCGAAACACGTCCGGCGGAAGAGCTTCCGTGTTTCGGGATCGACGGACCAGTCGCGGGCCATCCAATCAAGAGTGAATACGAGACGATGAACGAACATTTCTTTGCCGCCACCGGAACGCCGCCCGTCATCGCGCCCGAGACGTTGATGGACGATCCGCACGCCAGGTTCGCCGCGCTGCGGACCCGCCATCCGCTCATCCAGCTTGGCGAGGGACACTACATGGCGCTGCGCGCCGCGGATGTCCTCGCGATGCTCACCGACCCGCGGACGATACAGATCGAAGGGGCGGACTATGCGCGACTGAACAAAGTCCCCGACGGCTTCGCGGCCGACTTCATCCGCGACTTCTTCCTCTTCGGCAATGGAGACGATCACCGGACAAAGCGCCGGCTGTTCGCGCGATCGTTCGCTCACGGCGCGATCCGCGCGGCGCAACCGCGCATCCGTGCCGTTGCCGACAAAGTCGTAGCCGAGCTGCCGCGCGGCGAGAGCTTCGATTTCGTCGAGCGGATGGCGGCGCGCGTGCCGGCCGATATGATCGCGGCCATGCTGGGGCTTCCCCAGTCCGAGGCGCCTCATTTCGCCCGTCACGTCTACGACCTGGCGAGGGCCTTCACGCCGGTCTATCCGCACGCCCAGCACGACGACATCGAGAAAGCGGCCGCCCACCTTTTCGCCTATGTCGAGGAGCACATGCGCGCCCGGCTGGACGCGCCCAAGGACGACCTCCTCTCGACATTGGTCGCCGACTGGCAGGCGGACCCGGCGATCTCATTCAAATGTCTGGTGAATCAGGTCTTCGGGATCATCATCGGCGGCAGCGACACGACCCGCGCGGCCTTTGCAATGCTCGTGGCCTTGCTCGGGCAGCATCCGGAGGCCTGGGCGGCAATACAGGCCGACCAGGCCCTCATTCCCGGTGCGGTCGCCGAGGGCCTTCGGTACGAGCCGTCGGTCGCTTCGATCGCCCGGTTCACGACGGCCGCCATCGACATCGGCAACGTGTCACTGCCTGCCGGCGTGGTGCTCCGCGTCAGCACAATGTCGGCGATGCGCGATCCGGACCTTTACGCCGAGCCCGAGCGCTTCGATGTCCGCCGCCAGGACCACCCGCGGCTGCACCTGGTGTTCGGGTCGGGTCCGCATCGCTGCATCGGGGAGATGTTGGCGCGGCTGGAGATGCAGGAGGGACTGGCGGCCCTCGTTTCGGCCGTCTCAGCCATCGAGATGGAGGAAGCGCCTCGCATGCTCGGCTTCGCCAGCATCCGCCAGATCACGCCGATGTCGGTGCGCATTCACTGATCCCGCTTCTGGCAATCGGGCGGCGCGGGCGAGAAAAACCGCCTCGCGCGGACTGAGCCTCGTTGACTCACTCATATCCGAGTGGTTATGAATCAACCCATAGCCAACGGGTTATAGATCGCAATGCCACAGCCACACGACGCTCTTTTCAGGACGCTCGCCGATCCAACGCGGCGGGCGATATTCGAGCGGCTGTGCCGCGACGGCGACCAGACGGTCGGCGCGTTGACGGCGCGCGCCGGGGTCTCGCAGCCAGCCGTCTCGAAGCATCTTGCGGTCCTGAAGCGCGCGGGGCTCGTGCGCGACCGACATGAAGGCCGCCAGACGCACTACAGCGCGCAGCTCGGCGCGCTCGCCCCGCTGATCGACTGGACGAGCCGGATGACCGACTTCTGGCAGAGCCGATTCGACCAGCTCGAGGCGTTGCTCAAGAGGATGGACCAATGAGTGAAGCGGCTACCGAAACGCTTTCCGTCGTCGTGGAACGAGAGATCCCTCATCCGCCTGAGAAGATCTGGCGCGCTCTCACGCAACCGCACCTGATCGAGGAGTGGCTGATGAAGAACGACTTCGCGGCGGACGAGGGCCATCGTTTCGATCTCAGCGCGGAATGGGGGGTCGTCCACTGTCAGGTCCAGACCGTCGAGCCGAACAAGACGCTCGCCTACAGCTGGGACACCAAGGACCTGAGGAGCGTCGTCACGTGGACGCTGATCCCTACGAGCACCGGGACTCACCTGCGCATGGAGCAGTCGGGCTTCCGGGCGCATCAGCAGCCGTACTACGAAGGCGCCAAGAGCGGATGGCCGACGTTCTTCGCTGCCCTCGAGAAGGTTCTGGCGCGGTCAGACTGACACCCCGGCTCGTCTTCATAGGAGGTCGTCTTGAACTTGAGCAAATGGATCCGGCAGCTCCACCGCTGGCTGTCGATCGCGTTCACGATCACCGTCATCGCCAACTTCGTCGCGATGGGACTGGGGGAGCCTCCCCTTTGGGTGGTCTATTCGCCGCTGCTCCCGCTCTTCCTGCTGCTGTTCACAGGGCTCTATATGTTCGTGCTGCCGTACGCGGCCGCATGGCGCGGCGGGAAGCGCGCGAGCAATTACGGCAATATCTGATCGAGGCGCGAATGCCGGAGGGAATGGTCAGCGTCCGCTATCTGGTCGACGACGTGGAGGCGGCCGTCGCGTGGTACACGACGCATCTCGGCTTCTCGGTGCTGACCAGCTATGCGCCCGCCTTCGCGGACGTGAAGCGCGGCGCGCTCAGACTTTTGCTCAGCGGCCCGAAGAGCTCCGCCGGGCGACCGATGGCGAACGACGGCGAGCGCCCGGGGCCAGGCGGCTGGAACCGCATCCATCTCGTCGTCGACGATATCAATGCCGAGGTCGCGCGGCTCAGGGGAGAAGGCGTGACGTTCCGCAACGACATCGTCACCGGGCCGGGCGGATCGCAGGTGCTGATCGTCGACCCGTCGGGGAATCTGGTGGAGCTGTTTCAGCCGGCGGGGCGGTGAACAAACAGCCGCGGCAGCGGGCCGCCCTCGGCGTGGCCGATCGATAGTGATAAGGGGCATGCGAAATCCGTCTCCCACCTTCGCAGCCCTCCCATGAAACGCATCGGTTTTCTCTCCTTCGGTCACTGGACCCCGTCGCCGCAGTCGCAGGTGCGGACGGCGGCGGACGCGCTGCTGCAATCGATCGAGCTCGCCGTCGCGGCGGAGGAGGTCGGGGCGGACGGGGCGTATTTCCGCGTGCATCACTTCGCACGCCAGCTCGGCTCGCCGTTTCCGCTGCTCGCCGCGTGCGGTGCGCGGACCAAGCGCATCGAGATCGGCACCGCGGTCATCGACATGCGCTACGAGAACCCCCTCTACATGGCGGAGGACGCGGGCGCGGCCGACCTGATCGCCGGCGGACGCCTGCAGCTCGGCATCTCCCGCGGGTCGCCGGAGCAGGTGATCGACGGCTTCCGCACTTTCGGCTACGCGCCGCCTGAGGGCATGACCGACGCCGACATGGCGCGGCAGAAGACCGAGGCCCTTCTCCAGGTGCTGCGCGGGGAGGGGTTCGCCGAGCCGAACCCGCGGCCGATGTTCCCTAACCCGCCGGGCCTCTTGCGCGTCGAGCCGCATTCGGAGGGGCTGCTCGAGCGCATCTGGTGGGGCGCCGCGACCAACGCCACGGCGGAATGGGCGGCGAAGCTCGGCATGAACCTGCAGAGCTCGACGCTGAAGTTCGACGAGACCGGCGAGCCTTTCCACATTCAGCAGGCGAAGCAGATCCGCGCCTACCGCGCGGCCTGGAACGCGGCCGGGCACGCGCGGAGCCCGCGCGTCTCCGTCAGCCGCTCGATCTTCGCCCTCGTCGACGACCGCGACCGCATGTATTTCGGGCGGAGCGGCGAGAGCCAGGACCAGATCGGCATGATCGACGAGAACACGCGGGCGATCTTCGGCAAGAGCTACGCCGCCGAGCCGGACAAGCTCATCGACGAGCTCCGCGGAGACGAGGCGATCGCCGAAGCCGACACGCTGCTCTTGACGGTGCCGAACCAACTCGGCGTGGACTACAACGCGCACGTCATCGAGGCGATCCTGAAACACGTCGCGCCGGGATTGGGTTGGCGGTGAGCTGACAGTGAGGCACGTGGGCGGCGTAGGCCTCTCGCAAAACTGCCGTGAAAGGCGTGTAGTAGCCTCCAATGCGGCCCGGGGAGTTTCGCGTCGATCCACACAAGGGGGCCGCCTCTTTCGCATCATGAGAGGCATGACATGTTTCAGAAGAACCCGCGGGCGCCGCTGGTGACGCGCCGCCAATTCGTGGCCGGCTCAGCGGCCGGCGGCGCGCTCGTTGCGCTGCATCCGTTCTCGGCTTTCGCGCAAGCGGGCCAGGCGCATCTGCGCCTCATCGAGACGACGGACCTGCACGTCCACGTCTTCCCCTACGACTACTATGCCGACAAGCCCAACGACACGATGGGGACGGCGCGCACGGCGACGCTCATCCGCGCCATTCGCGCCGAGGCGACCAACTCCGTCCTGCTCGACAACGGCGACTTCCTGCAGGGCAATCCGATGGGCGACTACATCGCCTACGAGCGCGGGATGAAGGACGGCGACGTGCACCCGATCATCACGGCGATGAACGTGCTCGGCATCGAGTGCTCGACACTCGGGAACCACGAGTTCAATTACGGGCTCGATTTCATGGACAAGGTGCTGGACGGCGCAACGTATCCGATCGTCTGCGCCAACCTCGCCAAGGGGACGCTCGCGTCATCGCCGCGCGACGACGACCTCTATCTCAAGCCCTACACGATCCTCGAGAAGACGGTGACGGACGGGGCGGGGGCCGAGCACACCGTGAAGATCGGGCTGATCGGCTTCGTGCCGCCGCAGATCATGGTGTGGGACGCGCGCTGGCTCGACGGCAAGGTGATGACGCGCGACATCGTCGAGGCGGCGAAAGCCTGGGTGCCGGAGATGCGCGAGGCGGGCGCCGACATCGTCGTGGCGCTCTCGCATTCGGGCATCGACGCGAGCGGTCCGTCCGAGCGGATGGAGAACGCCTCGCTCTTCCTCGCCGGCGTCGAGGGCATCGACGCGGTGCTGACCGGCCATCAGCATCTGGTGTTCCCGGGCAAGGACTATGACGGCATGGCAGAGGTGGATTCCACCGCGGGCACGCTGATGGGCAAGCCCGCCGTCATGGGCGGCTTCTGGGGCTCGCATATGGGCCTGATCGACCTGCTTCTCGAGCAGGACGGCGGCGGCTGGCGCATCGCATCGTTCACGACGGAAGCGCGGCCGATCTACAAACGCGACGAGAACCGCAAGGTCGTTCCGCTGGTCGACAGCCAGCAGGACATTCTCGATGCGGTGAAGGAAGAGCACGAGGCGACGCTCGCCTATATCCGCCGCGCCGTCGGCAAGACTTCGGCGCCGCTCTACTCCTACTTCGCGCTCGTCGCCGACGACCCATCGGTGCAGATCGTGAGCCAGGCGCAGACCTGGTACGTCAGCGAGATCATGAGGCAGGAGGCGGAGTACAAGGATCTGCCGATCCTTTCGGCGGCGGCGCCGTTCAAGGCCGGCGGTCGCAGCGGGCCGGACTACTACACCGACGTTCCCGCCGGCGACATCGCCATCAAGAACGTCGCCGACCTCTACCTCTATCCGAACACACTGCAGGCGGTGCTGATCACCGGCGCGGACGTGAAGGAATGGCTGGAACGCTCGGCCGGCATCTTCAACCAGGTGGAGCCCGGAGCGAAGGATGCGCCGCTCATCGACGCGTCGTTCCCGAGCTACAATTTCGACGTGATCGACGGGGTGACCTACGAGATCGATCTCAGCCAGGCGTCGCGCTACGACAAGGACGGCAAGCTCGTGAATCCCGACGCGCACCGCATCGTGAATTTGCAATTCAATGGCGCGCCGATCGACCCGGCGCAGAAATTCGTGGTGGCAACGAACAACTACAGGGCAGGGGGCGGCGGAAGCTTCCCCGGCATCGGGCCGGACAAGGTGATCTTCCAGGGACCCGACACCAACCGCGACATCATCGTGCGCTACATCGTCGACAAGGGAACCATCAATCCGTCCGCCGATGGCAACTGGCGGCTCAAGCCGATGCCGGGCACGACCGTCGTCTTCGAGACGGGGCCGAAGGCGAAAGAGTTCGTCGGCGACGTCACCGCGGTGAAGATCGAGCCAGCCGCCGACGGCGCGGACGGCTTCGCGCTCTATCGGATCGCGCTTTAACCGGTCCGGATTGGATGCCCGGATCAAGTCCGGGCACGACGACAAGGAGGGGCGCAAATCGAGGGCCGACCCTAAAGCTCCTTCTCGGCGAGCTCGCGGAAGCCGTCAGGCACCGAGCGGGAGCCGCCCCAGATCACCGACCCGTAGCCGACCGCTTCCCAGCCGAAGCGGTCGCGGATCCTGTCGATGGCACGATCGACGAGGAAGCGCGCGGCGCCGCGCTTCGAGCCGGGGCTGCGCTTCTCGTCGGCTAGGCCGAGCGGCAGGTCGAGCTGCAGGCTTTCCTCCGTGCCGAGATTGGAGACGGAGATCGCGAGAAGCGAGATCATCCGTTCGTTCGGATGCTTGGCGAGGACGGCGCGCACGAGGTCCTCGGCGATCTCCGCAAGCGTCGTCGTGGTGGAGACCGGGGCCGGGAGGGTGCGGGCGTGCGTGACCGAGCGGAGGTCTGCGAAGCGGACCCTGACCGTCACCGTCTGCCCGAAGCGGCACTTGGCTCGGAGCCGGCTGCCGATCCGGTCGGCGAGATGATAGAGCGCCGGGCGAAAGACGCTCTCCTCAGCCGGCCTGCTGCCGAGCGCCGACTGCGCTCCGGCCGAGCGCGCCCGCCTGCTCGTGACGATCGCGCGCGGATCGCGGTTCCACGCCAGCGCCGAGAGCTTCTCGCCGAGCGCGCTGCCGAGCAGCTTCTGCAGTGCGCCGGGCTCGCGCTCCGCAAGCTCGCCGATCGTCCGCACCCCGACGGCAGCGAGGCGGGCGCCCGTCGCCGGGCCGACCCCCCACATCAGCTCGACCGGAAGGGCATGCAGGAACGACAACTCGGTGGCAGGTTCGACCAGGACGAGGCCATCAGGCTTCGCCACCTGCGAGGCGATTTTCGCCAGATGCTTGGTGCGCGCGACGCCGATCGAGATCGGCAGTCCGAGCTCATCGCGCACGCGCCGTCGAATAGTGGCAGCGATCTTTTCGGGCGCGCCGAACAGACGGTTGCATCCGGTGACGTCGGCGAAAGCTTCGTCTATCGACAGACGCTCCACGAGCGGCGTGTAGTCGCCGACGATCTTGATCGCGGCATCGCCGAGGCGCTGGTAGTCCTTGAAATGGCCACCGACGAAGACCAGCTCCGGACAGAGCTCGCGGGCGCGCCGACCTGGCATCCCGCTGTGAACCCCGAACGCCTTCGCCTCATACGAGGCCGCGAGCACCACTCCGCCGCCGACGGCGATCGGTTTGCCGCTCAGCGACGGATCGAAGAGCTGCTCGACCGAAGCGTAAAAGGAGTCGAGGTCCGCGTGCAGGACCGTCGCTGCCGATTCCATCTCGAGTGCCTGCGCATTTGCCGACGAGCGAAGCGCTTCGTTTCAGAACATAATAAGAACAAGCGCGCGTGATGTCACTGCAAATGAGGACGGCGCCACGTGAACGGCCTGCAATCCACCGGCGCGGGGCGGTGCCGAAATCCCCGCTCTCCAGAGGGACTTAGGGAAATTCACCCGGCGGCACCGCCCGTTAGGTTTCTGCATCTATCCTGATCCTTTAGGCTCCGCGAAAGGAGAGACTTGTGGATCGGGCTGACTGGGACCAACTCGCCGAGAATTTCGAAGAGCTCGTCGTCGACGTCACGGCGGAAGAGACCAGCGATCAGGTGGGCCGCTTCGTTGCCGCGGCGCGGCTACCGGAGAACGCCGTCCTCGTCGATCTTGGCTGCGGCATCGGCTCTTTCATCCACCGCTTCGGTGACCGCTTCGCCGAGATCGACGGCGTCGAGCACGCACCGAAGATCATCGCGCGCGCCAAAGCGAAATGCGCCGGCATGAAGAACGTGCGCTGGCTGACCCTCGATGCTGCGCGCGCGGCAAAGCGCCTGCGCGGGCGCGCCGACCTGACGGTCTGCATGAACGTCATCACCTCGGAGAAAGCCGCCGAGCGCAAGGCGCAGTGGTCCGGCCTCCATGCCGTGACGAAGCCCGGGGGCTATGCGCTGATCGTCGTGCCGTCGCTCGACTCGGAGCGCATGGTCCAGAAGCACACGCCCGCCGGCAAGAACGGAAAGCCGACGTTCAAAGGCGATGGCCTTTCGGAGAAGGGCGGCAGTTGGCAGAAGCACTATGGGCGCGACGAGCTGATCGCCGTCCTTGCGCGCCACGGCCTCAAGGTTGTGCGCATCGGCCGCATCTATTCGCCGTGGTCGCGCGAGGGGCTGCGCAAGCCGCGCAATCCAACCTTCAAGAGCCCGTGGGACTGGATCTGCCTGGCGAAGCGCACCGCCTGAGCGGCCGCAGCTATCTCGTCAGGCGTGGTCGGTGAGCGCCACGAACTCCGGATCCTCCTGCGCGCGGCGCTCGAAGGAGAGGAAGTCGTAGTAGCCGCAGCGCGCGCTGCCGGGGAACGAGCGGCAGACCGCCGGCCGCGCCGGATAGACCGTGCAGCGGCGCTTCTCAGTGTCGAAGAAGCGGCAGATCTTGCCGTAATGCTCGTCGGCCTTGCGGCGCATGATGCGCTTGTAGCCGTGCTCGCTCTTGGTGAAGCGTTTCTCGGCTTGCTCCGGCGTCAGGCCGAAATGCTTCGCCAGCCGCTCGACATCGTACTTCGTCACGATGATCACCGGATACGAGCAGCAATAGCCCGGGCACTTGGCGCAGTTGTACTGGAGACGCTCGCCTGACGCCGCATTCGTGGCGCCGGCGCCGTTTCCTTTGCCGTTCACGGGCGCCCGCCCGTTACCCTTCGTCATGTGATTCCCGGATAAGATTTGCCGCGCGGATGCAAATAGCCTGCACGCGCTACCTAATACAGGCTTGCGTCATCAGAAAGGAGAAGAGCGAAAAGATTTGCGATCAATCCCCATCCGCATCGCGATCTTCAAAGCGTAACATTGCCGTGCTCGTCGAGCTTCCATTCCGGATTCCAGGCGACCTCCCAGGGATGGCCGTCGGGGTCGGCAAAGTAGCCGGAATAACCGCCCCAGAAGGTGTCCTTCGCAGCTTTCAGGATGCGCGCGCCGGCGCGCTTGGCGTCGGCAAGCACGGCGTCGACGTCTTCGCGCGAGCGTGCGTTGTAGGCGAGCGCGATGCCGCCGAAGCCGCGCTCGTTCGGTGCAAGACCGGCATCCTCGGCCAGCGCGGAGCGCGACCAGAGCGCCAGGATCATGCCGTTCAGCTGGAAGAAGACGACATGTTGATTCTCGTTGTTGCGCTTCCATCCGAGCGCCTCGTAGAAGCGGAGCGCACGCTCCAGGTCGGCAACGCCGAGCGTCACCAGGCTCAACCGCTGTTCCATCGCTCTCGCCCTCCGAGACGCCCGCCGCGGCTTGGCGGGCTTGATTCCTATCCTCGCCGGCCTTATAGAACATAGCAAGAACGATTTTGCGTTACCCTGTGCATTGACCGAGCGGATTGTGGACAGACGCGGTCTCGGTGCTGCGCCGCGCGGACATTTGTGAGCAGGGTGGCCCGCAACAGCGGAGGCGATCATGGCAGGCAGCGTCAACAAGGTGATCCTGGTCGGAAATCTCGGCCAGGATCCGGAAGTCCGGCGGCTCTCCTCCGGCGATCCGGTCGTCAATCTCAGGATCGCCACCTCGGAGAGCTGGCGCGACAAGAACTCCGGCGAGCGGAAGGAGCGCACGGAGTGGCACTCCGTCGTCATCTTCAACGAGAACCTCGCCAAGGTGGCGGAGCAGTATTTGAAGAAGGGCGCGAAGGTCTACATCGAGGGCCAGCTACAGACGCGCCAGTGGGAGGATCAGGCCGGCCAGAAGCGCTACACGACGGAGGTCGTGCTACAGCGCTTCCGTGGCGAGCTGCAGATGCTCGACAAGCGCGGGGAGGGCGGCGGTGCCGACTACGGCGACCGCAACGGCCGCGGCGCGGAATTCGGCAGCTCCGGGCCGATGGAGCGCAACGGCCGCGCCAAGGCGTCGCTCTCCGAAGAGATGGACGACGAGATTCCGTTCTAGCCAGCGAGACTGACCGAGGGGGCCGCTCGGCAGCGCCATGCGCGTGCTGGTGACCGGCGGCACTGGGCTGATCGGCTCCGCCGTATTGGCGCGGCTTCATCGCGAAGGGCATGAACTCACCGGCGCCGGGCGCGATCTCCGATCCGCGCGCCGGCGCTTTCCCTTTTGCCGCTGGGTCGAAGCGGATTTTCTCAAGCTGCCGCGAGCCGAGGACTGGGCGCCGCTTCTTGCAGGCATCGACGCGGTGGTGAATTGCGTTGGTGTTTTGCAGGACGGAATCCGCGACGACGTCCGCCGCGTGCAGGCGGACGCGACGGCAGCGCTCTTCGCCGCATGCGAGGCGGCCGGCGTGCGCCGGGTGGTGCACGTCTCGGCGATCGGGGCGGAAGCGAACGCGCCGAGCGACTTCGCGCGGAGCAAGGCGACCGCCGAAGACGATCTCGCGGCGCGCGATCTCGATTGGGTGATCCTTCGGCCGGGGCTCGTGCTTTCGCCCGCGGCCTACGGCGGCACAGCGCTGCTTCGCGCCGTCGCCGCCTTTCCGCTCGTCACGCCGCTCGTCGCCGGTGACGCCCGCGTGCAGATCGTCGGCGTCGACGATTTGACCGAGACCGTCGCGCTCTGTCTTCGGCCGAATGCGCCAGCGAAGATCCGTTGGGATGTCGCGCACCCGGAGGTGCATCAGCTCGGCGCGATCGCGACGGCCCTTCGCGGTTGGCTCGGCTTTGCGCCGCGACACGTCGTGCATCTCCCGCACTGGTTCGGCAAAATCGTGAGCCTCTGCGCGGATGCGCTTGGATGGCTCGGCTGGCGCAGCCCGGCGCGATCGACCGCGATGGCACAGCTTTCCGCCGGCGTCGTCGGCGATCCCGCGACCTGGATGGCGGCGACCGGGATCGAGCCGATGGACCTCGCCAATACGCTCGCCCGCCATCCGGCCGGCATCCAGGACCGCTGGTTTGCGCGGCTCTATCTCTTGAAGCCGCTCGCCATCGGCGGCCTCGCGCTTTTCTGGATCGCGACCGGATTGATCGCGCTCGGGCCGGGGTGGGACGCTGCGCTCGGCTATCTCGCGTTCGCCGGGTTCGGTCCGGGCGCAGCGGAAGCGACGCTCGTGATCGGGTCGCTCTTCGACATCGCGGTCGGGCTGCTACTTCTCTGGCGACCAGCCGCGCGGGCGACGCTCGTCGTCATGCTCGTGGCCACGATCGGCTATCTCATCGTCGGCACGGCAACCGCGCCCGGCCTCTGGTTCGATCCGCTCGGCCCGTTCACGAAGATCATCCCGATGTTCGTAGCGACGATCCTCACGCTCGCCATCATCGACGAGCGATGAGCGACCCTTATCTCACGCTGAAGCTCGTCCACATCCTCGGCGCCGCCGTGCTGTTCGGCACCGGGCTCGGCATCGCCTTCTTCATGTGGATGGCGAACCGGACGCGTGACGCGGCGACGATCGCCGCCACCGCGCGGATCGTCGTCGTCGCCGACTTCGTCTTCACGGCGACCGCCGTCGTCGTTCAGCCGCTCACGGGAGCCGCTCTGATCGAGACCGTCGGATATTCGTGGAGCGAGTCCTGGATCGTCGCCGCGCTCGCTCTCTACGTCCTGACCGGCCTCTGCTGGCTTCCCGTGGTCGCTATCCAGATGCGTCTGCGCGACCTCGCCGCCGACGCCGCCCGTGCTCAGGCGCGTCTTCCGGCCGAATACCACCGGCTCTTCCGCATCTGGTTCGCGCTCGGCTGGCCGGCTTTCATCGCGGTGATGCTGATCTTTGCCGATATGATCTGGAAGCCGCAGCTCTGGTGAGGCTCGCTCGAGGTCCCATTCGCCGATGAAGAAGTTCGAGGACGCAAATGTCGCCGCGGTCTTCGACGGTTATCCTCGGCCGGTGAGGGCGAAGCTCATGCGCCTGCGCCAGCTCATTTTCGATACGGCGACCAGAACGGAGGGCGTAGGCAAGCTGAAGGAGACGTTGAAGTGGGGGCAGCCCAGCTACCTCACGGAGATGTCAAAAAGCGGCACCACGATCAGGATCGACGCGACGAAAGATGGCCGATACGCGATGTACGTCCATTGCCAAACCAACCTGATCGAGCGCTTCCGTCAGCGCTATCCGGAAGCGCTTGCATACGAGGGGAACCGCGCCGTGCTTTTCGAGGCGAGCGAAGACATCCCAGTCAACGAACTGAGGCACTGCATCGCGATGGCGCTGACCTATCACCGCGCGAAGCGCGGCGCGGCGGCGGAGACAAAGCGGTGAGGCGGTTGCGGGCGCTCCTTTGCGCAGCGGCGATCCCGCTCCTATGCGGCGTGGCGCTCGCCGGCGAAGCCAACGTCGTCGACGTGAAGGCGATGCCGGAGACGGGCGGCACCTGGCACTTCGACGTGACCGTGCGTCATACCGACGAGGGCTGGGACCATTACGCGGACAAGTGGGATGTGCTGGCGCCTGACGGTACGGTGCTCGGCACGCGCGTGCTGCTGCATCCGCACGAGACGGAGCAGCCGTTCACCCGCAGCCTCGGCGGAGTTGTGATCCCACCGGGCGTAACAAGCGTCACCGTTCGCGCGCATGACAGCGTGCACGGCTATGGCGGCGCTGTGATCGACGTGCAGCTCGACTAGGCAAGGCGACGACGACTGGGTGACTGTCACCGTCACTTCCGAAAGGGGGGCGGAGACACATTCCTAATTTGGAATTTCTTCTTTCTCGTTGCCTTGCTTCGCGCCATAATATGCTCGGGTGCGGCCCGAACTCAGAAAATCAGTCTCTAGACTGCCGCCCCAAGAGAACTGCGGCCGCCAGCGGCCGATGCTTCGACGGCGCAATAACAAGACACGAAGCCAGGAGGAGATCTCAATGCGCACCCAATCATCCCGTTTCGGACTCAATCGTCGTCAATTCGGCCTCATGGCCGGTGCCGCAGGCTTTGCCGCCGGCTTCTCACCGGGCTTCGTGCGCTCCGCCTTCGCGCAGGCCGCACCGGATTCCGCCGAGATCATCGCCGGCAAGGCGCCCGGCCTGATCGTCCACAATGCGGAGCTCGGCGTGATGGAGACGCCGCTCACGATGCTCAGGAAGTTCGATCACACGCCGAAGGACATCCTCTTCAACCGGCTGCATTTTCCGCATAAGGGCGACGCCTCCTGGTATGCGACGACCGCAGCGCCCGACCAGCCGGACTGGTCGATTCGCATCGACGGCCTGGTCGAGCGGCCGCGCACGGTAACGCTCGCCGACCTCCAGGCCATGGATCAGGTGCAGCGTGTCGCGGTCATGCAATGCGCCGGGAATGGGCGGAGCTTCTACGCCGCCAAGGAAAAGGTGGCCGGCGGCCAATGGAAGAACGGCGGCATGGGCAACGTCGTTTGGGAGGGCGTGCCGCTGCGTCAGTTCCTCGAGGATCAGAAGGTCGTTCCGGCCGGCGGCGCCCATTGGCTGACGGCGGAGGGCTGGGACCAGCCGGCGACGCCGGAAGGCTCCGATTTCGCCAAGAGCTACGAGCTCGGCGATCCCGGTCTCGACAACGCCATCCTGGCGCTGAAGATGAACGGCGAGCCGATCCCGGCCGTGCATGGCGGGCCGGTCAGGCTCATCATTCCCGGCTTTTACGGCAACATGAACGTGAAGTTCCTGACCACGCTGCTCTACGCGGCGGATCAGTCCCCGAGCGCCTTCCAATCGGTCGGCTACCGCATGCCGCTCGGGCCGGTCGAGCCGGGCCAGTTCGAGGCGAACGACTACACCATCTACAACAGTCTCCCGACCTACGGGCACAAGATCAAGAGCGTGATCTTCTCGCCTCTGCCCGACGACGGCGCCAAGGCCGGCGAGGTGGAGATCACCGGCGTCGCCCTCAACGACGGCCAAGCGGCGATCACTATGGTCGAGGTGTCGGCCGACGGCGGCAAGACCTGGATGAACGCCGATCTCAAGCCGGCCGAGAGCCCATGGGCGTGGTACCACTGGTCGAGCAAGGCGACGCTCGCCTCGGGCTCGAACGTCCTGATGTGCCGGGCGACCGACGCGCTCGGGCGCACGCAGCCGATCGACGGGCTGACGCGCTGGAATCCGCGCGGCTACGAATGGAACGGCGTCGACCGCGTCGAGATCACGGTCTGATGCGCAGGCGGGACGCCGGCAAGCGCTCGGCGTCCCGCCGCATCGTTATCCAAGCCATCACGTGTTGACGGAGCTCTGCGCTGTGCGACCGGCGTTAGTCCTTCTTGTCCTTGCCGCGGCCGCATTCTTTGCGCCGGGCGCCCGCGCCGCCGACCGGTTCAACCTGCCGCAGGGGCCGGGCCGCGATCTGGTCTACGGCCACTGCCAGACCTGCCACGACCTGCAGTCGGTGGAAGACTCCGCCGGCATCAGGCGCGGCGCATGGGACGCCGTGCTCGACAACATGAAGGGCTTCGGCCTCAGGATCAGCGAGGATCAGCGCGCCAAGATCCTCAACTATCTCGGCACCTATCTCGGGCCGAACCCGCCGCCGGCGGAGCAGGCGGCAGCGGCGGCCGGGGCGGGGCCGGTGGAGGGCGTGTCGGTCTTCGAGGCGACCTGCATCGCCTGCCACCAGGCGGAGGGCGAGGGGAAGCCGGGTGAGTTCCCGCCGTTCGCCGGAAACTCCGACCTCTTCCTGTCGCCCGACTTTCCCGCGGTCGTGGCCCTCAACGGGATCGAAGGCCCGATCATGGTCGGCGGCGAGGCCTTCGATAACGCGATGCCGCCCTTCGATTTCCTCTCCGACGAGGAGATCGCCGCCGTCGTGAATTACGTGCGCTCGCAATGGGGCAACGACGCGCTTAAGCCGGCCGACATGCCGGCGCTCGATGCCGCGGCCGTGGCCAAGGTGCGCGAAAAACCGATGAGCGCCGCCGACGTGCACGACCTGCGAAAGACGCTGCTGCCTTAGCCGCCCACGCCGGTTCCGTGCGCGAAGGCGAGCACGCCGTCGGCGATGAACTGCACGGCGAGCGCGGCGAGGATCAGGCCGAAGAGCCGCGTCAGCACGATGCGCCCGGTCTGGCCAAGGAAATGGTCGATGCGGTCGGCCGCGACGAAGACCAGCCAGGCGAACGCCAGATTGGCGGCGACGATGCCGATAAGCTCGGCGCGCTCCAGCACCGTTGGATGGCGGCCGGACAGGAGGATGGTCGCGGAGATCGCGCCGGGGCCGGCCACCAGCGGGATGGCCAGCGGAAAGACGGCGATCGCGCGGATCCGGTCGACGGTGACCGCACGCTCGGCGCTCTTCTCGTGCCGCTCCTGGCGCTTCTCGAAGATCATCTCGAAGGCGAGGTAGAAGAGGAGCACGCCACCGGCGATGCGGAAGGCATTCAGCGTGATCCCGAAAATCGAGAGGATACCGACGCCGGCCAGGGCGAAAAGGACGAGCACGCCGAACGCGGTGAGAGTGGCGCGATTGGCGACCTGCAGCCGCTCAGCCCGGGTCATGCCGGCAGTCAGCGCCAGGAAAAGCGGCACCAATCCGGGCGGGTCGATCGTGACATAGAGTGTCACGAAAGATGAAAGAGCCTTTTCCAGCATGGAGAAACCGACGAACCGCCTCGCCATTTCGGCGCTTGGGATGAGAAGATGCCGCCATGACCTCAGAAGCAAGCTCAGAATCGTCGCCGCGCTGCCCGATCTGTGGATCGACCACGTTCGTGGCTGGACCGAAGGGACGAGTGGCGCCGAACGGCAGGCTGCCGCGCTGCGCAAAGTGTCTCTCGCTGGAGCGGCACCGCATGTTCCGGCTGATGTTCGATCGGCTCGGGCCGGAGCATTTCCGGAATGTCGACGCGATCCAGTTCAGCCCCGACCCGACGCTCGATCCAAGCTGGTTCAGGCGCTTCGAGCTTTCCGTCTATGGGGAAGGGGAGGGCCTGGACATCCAGGCGATCGGGCGGCCCGATGCGGCCTATGGGCTCGTCGCCTGCTCGCATGTGCTGGAGCACGTGGCCGACGATTGCGCGGCGCTGCGTGAGCTCCTGCGGATCGCCACGCCCGACGGGCTCGTCTGGCTCGTGGTGCCGGACCCGTTCCGTGAGGAGAAAACGCGCGACTGGGGCTTCGCGAAGCCGGAGAAACACGGGCACTACCGCGTCTACGGGGCCGACATCGCCGAGCGCTTCGCACGCTATATCCCCACGCAGCCGGTCTACGCCTTTCTTGGCGAAGACCCGGTGACGGGCGAACGCGACGGTTGTTTTTTGCTGCCGAAATCGGCCCTTTGGCGGCAGCGGATCGAGGCCAAGCTCGGCGCCGATTCACGGCTTTTCGCGGGACCGCCGACAGCCGAGCCCGGCCAATCGACACCCCTAAAATAACCCGTTGATTCTGCTGGTTTTCTTAGGGCTGGCCAAAGTGGCGAACGGCGCATAAATGAGCTACTAGAAAGCCACTCAAACCAACGCGATTCTTCCCTTGGCAGACGAAAGCAATACGCCGCCCGCGGACCGCGACGGCGACATCAAGCCCATATCGATCTCCGAGGAGATGCGCAGCTCGTACGTCAATTACGCGATGAGCGTAATCGTCAGCCGCGCGCTGCCCGACGTGCGCGACGGCCTGAAGCCCGTGCACCGGCGCATCCTCTACGCCATGCACGAAATGGGCATGGACTGGAACAAGCCCTACCGCAAATCCGCCGGTGTCGTCGGCGAGGTGATGGGTAAGTACCATCCGCACGGCGACCAGGCGATCTACGACGCACTGGTGCGCATGGCGCAGGAATTCTCCATGCGCCTGCCGCTCATCGACGGGCAGGGGAACTTCGGCTCGATCGACAACGATCCGCCGGCGGCGATGCGTTACACCGAGGTGCGCCTGGAGAAGGTCGCGCACTCGCTGCTCGAGGACCTCGACAAAAAGACCGTCGATTTCCGCAACAACTACGACGACTCCAGAAGCGAGCCGAGCGTCCTCCCGGCGAAGTTCCCGAACCTTCTCGTCAACGGCGGCGGCGGCATCGCCGTCGGCATGGCGACCAACATCCCGCCGCACAATCTCGGCGAAGTGATCGACGCCACGATCGCGCTGATGGACGATCCGCGGCTCGATTTTACCGAGTTGATGCAGTTCATGAACGGGCCGGACTTCCCGACGGGCGGCATCATCCTCGGCAATGCCGGGATCCGCTCGGCCTACGCCACCGGACGCGGCTCCATCATCATGCGCGGCAGGGCGCATATCGAAACGATCCGAAAGGATCGCGAAGCCATCGTCATCACCGAGATCCCGTTTCAGGTGAACAAGGCGACGATGCAGGAGAAGATGGCGGAGCTGGTGCGCGACAAGCGCATCGAAGGCATCGCCGACATTCGCGACGAATCCGACCGCGACGGCATCCGCGTGGTGGTCGAGCTGAAGCGCGACGCCGTCGCCGACGTCGTCTTGAACCAGCTCTATCGCTTCACGCCGCTGCAGACGAGCTTCGGCGTCAACATGGTAGCGCTGAACGGCGGGCGTCCGGAGGTGATGAACCTCAAGGACGTGCTGACGAGCTTCATCGCGTTTCGCGAAACCGTAGTCGGGCGGCGCACGAAATTCCTGCTCGGCAAGGCGCGCGACCGCGCACATGTGCTGGTCGGGCTCGCCTCCGCGGTTGCCAATATCGACGAGGTGATCGCATTGATCCGCGCTGCGCCCGATCCGCAGACCGCGCGCGAGCGGTTGATGGAGCGGCGCTGGCCGGCGAAGGACATCGAGGCGCTGATCCAGCTCATCGCCGATCCGCGCCACACGATCGCCGACGACGGCACCTATCGGCTCTCCGAGGACCAGGCGCGCGCGATCCTCGACCTGCGCCTGCAACGGCTGACCGCGCTTGGCCGCGACGAGATCGCGGAGGAGCTCGAAAAGCTCTCCGCGGAGATCCGCGACTACCTCGACATCCTCGCCTCACGTGCGCGCATCCAGACGATCATCAAGGACGAGCTCAAGGCCGTGCGCGACGAGTTCGCGACGCCGCGCAAGACGGAGATCGCGGAGGGCGGGCCGGAGCTCGAAGACGAGGACCTGATCCAGCGCGAGGACATGGTCGTCACCGTCAGCCACGCAGGCTACATCAAGCGCGTGGCGCTTTCCGAGTACCGGGCGCAGCACCGCGGCGGCAAGGGCCGCTCCGGCATGGCGACGCGCGAAGAGGACTTCGTCACCAAGCTCTTCGTGGCAAACACGCACACGCCAGTCTTGTTCTTCTCCTCGCGCGGCCAAGTCTACAAGCTCAAGGTCTGGCGGCTGCCGCTCGCGGCGCCGCAGGCGCGCGGCAAGGCGTTGATCAACATTTTGCCGCTCGAAGAGGGCGAGCGCATCACGACAATCATGCCGCTGCCGGAGGACGAGACGAGCTGGAAGGAGCTCGACGTGATGTTCGCCACGACCGGCGGCACGGTCCGGCGCAACAAGCTCTCCGATTTCACCGACGTGCGCCGCTCCGGCATCATCGCCATGAAGCTTGTCGAGGGGGAGGGCATCCTTTCCGTCGAGACCTGCACGGAAGCCGATGACGTGATCCTCACTACGGCGCGAGGGCAGTGCATCCGCTTCCCGGTGCCGGAGGTGCGCGTCTTCGCCGGCCGCAACTCCGTCGGCGTGCGCGGCATCGCGCTCGACAAGGGCGACACGGCGATTTCCATGGCGATCCTCCGCCACTTCGAGGCGTCGCCCGCCGAGCGTTCCGCCTATCTCAAGATGAGCCGCGCGGTGCGTGGCGAGGGCGAGGCGGAGGAGAAAATGGAGGAGAACGGAGCGGAAGCCGAGGCGGAGACCTCCGGCGAGCTGTCGCAGCAGCGCTACGCGGAGATGAGCGCAGCGGAGGAGTTCATCCTCACGGTCTCCGAGCACGGCTATGGCAAACGCACGTCGTCCTTCGATTACCGGATCACGCGCCGCGGCGGGAAGGGCATCGTGGCGATGGTCGTGAACGATCGGAACGGACCGCTCGTCGCATCCTTCCCGGTCAACGACGAGGACCAGGTGATGCTCGTCACCGACCGCGGCAAGACGATCCGCATGCCGGTTGGCGGCGACAAGCCGGTCCGCATCGCCAGCCGTGGCACGCAGGGCGTGATCCTGTTCGACACCGAGGAGGGCGAGAAGGTCGTCTCCGTGGAGCACATCCCGGCGAACGGGCATGAGGAGGAGGAGAACAGCGACGGCGAGAACGGCGGAGCGGAGCCGAACGGCGAGGAATAGCTCGGCTTGAACGCACTCGCGTTGCGAGTTCATCGGGAAGCCGCTAAGCCGTAGCGATGGACCGGACCGCGCTCTATCCGGGCTCGTTCGACCCGTTGACGAACGGCCACATCGATATCCTGACGGCGGCGTTCGCGCTTTGCGACAAGCTCGTGGTGGCGATCGGCGTCCATCCGGCTAAGGAGCCTATGCTCTCCGTCGACGACCGGCTGGAGCTGATCGAGACGGTCGCGGCGCCGCTCGCCAAGGAGGCCGGCGTCGCGATCGAGGCGTCCACCTTCGACAACCTCGTGGTCGACTTCGCGCGCGAGGTCGACGCTTCCATTCTGATCCGTGGCCTTAGAGACGGCACCGATCTCGACTACGAGATGCAGATGGCGGGCATGAACGGCACCATGGCGCCGTGGCTGCAGACCGTCTTCCTACCGGCCCGCCCGGAAGCCCGCCACATCACCGCCACGCTCGTCCGGCAGATCGCCCAAATGGGCGGAGACATCGCCCCCTTCGTCCCGGCGGCGGTCGCCGACCGCATTATCAGGACGCGGCTCAACCGGTGAATTTCCGCGGGCGCAGAGCGCGCCCGAAAAGAAGGATCGACCCCCACATGCTGCTCAGAAGCCTTGCGGCCGCCGTCGCGGCTGGTTTCCTCTTCCTTTGCGGTCCCGCTTTCGCGCAGACGGCCGACCCGGAGAACATGCTCGTCATGGAGCTCAAGGGCGGCACGGTGACGATTGCGCTGCGCCCCGACATCGCGCCCAACCACGCGGAGCGGCTGAAGACGCTGGCACGGCAGGGCTTCTATGACGGCGTGCCGTTCCACCGGGTCATCGCGGGCTTCATGGCGCAGACGGGCGATCCGACCGGTACCGGCATGGGCGGCTCCGACCTTCCGGACCTCAAGGCCGAATTCTCCGACGTGCATTTCGGGCGCGGCATCGTCGGAATGGCGCGGGCGCAGGATCCCGACAGCGCCAACTCCCAGTTCTTCATCATGTACGGCGACGTCCCGCAGCTTGACGGTCAGTACACCGTCATCGGCGAAGTGGTGAGCGGGATGGACGCGGTCGACGCTATCAAGAAGGGCGATGAGGCGAGAAACGGCCTGGTCGACGGCCCGGACAAGATCATAAGCCTCAAGGTCGCGGCGGATGTGAAGTAACCAGGAGAGGACATATGGCCGAAATCAAGAATCCCGAAAACACGCTGCTCCTCGAAACGAGCAAGGGGCCCGTCGTCATCGAGATGCGGCCCGACCTGGCGCCGACGCACGTGGCGCGGATCAAGACGCTGGCGCGGCAGGGCTTCTATGACGGGCTCAAGTTTCATCGCGTCATCGACGGATTCATGGCGCAGACCGGCTGCCCGCAGGGCACCGGCACCGGCGGCTCTGGTAACAAGCTCAAGGCCGAATTCTCGCAGGAGAAGCATGTGCGCGGCACCGTCTCCATGGCGCGGGCGCAGGACCCGAATTCCGGCGACAGCCAGTTCTTCATCTGCTTCGGCGAAGCGCCGTGGCTGAACAAGCAGTATACGATCTGGGGTCAGGTCATCGAGGGCATGGAGAACATCGACGCCATCAGCAAGGGCGAGCCGCCGCGCGAGCCCGATACGATCGTCTCGATGAAGGTGGCGGCCGACGCGGCCTGAGCCGCAGGCAGCCGGTGCGTTGCTTTTCGCCGCCTCCCGGCTCTAGACCGGCCGGATGCGCGTCGCAGAATTCGATTTTGAGCTGCCAGAAGACCGGATCGCGCTGCGTCCGGCGAGCCCGCGCGACGCGGCGCGGCTGCTCGTGGTGCGACCAGGCGAGCCGTTCGAGGACCGCATCGTGCGCAACCTACCGGAGTTGCTCGGCCCCGGCGACGTGCTCGTCTTCAACGACACCAAGGTGATCCCTGGTCAGCTCCGTGGGCGGCGCGAGCGCGACGGGCATGTCGCCAACATCGTCGTGACGCTGGTCGAGCGGATCGACGACGCGGATTGGTGGGCGTTCGCCAAGCCGGGGAAGCGGCTCGCGGTCGGTGACCGCATCCGCTTCGGACACGAGAGCCGCGTATGCCTGCTCGGCTCGCTCGAGGCGACGGTGGCGGCGAAGGCGCCGGACGGGCGCGTGCGTCTCGCCTTCGAGTTCCATGGCGCCTATCTCGACGAGGCCCTGCATGCGCTCGGCGACGCGCCGTTGCCACCGTACATCGCCCAGCGGCGCGCCGCCGACGACCGCGACCTGGAGGACTATCAAACTGTCTACGCGGCGCATGAAGGCGCGGTCGCCGCGCCGACGGCGGGGCTACACTTCACGCCGGAGCTGCTTCAACGCCTTGCCGATGCCGGGATCGGCCGGGAGTTCGTGACGCTGCACGTCGGGCCGGGCACATTCCTGCCGGTGAAGGTCGGCGACACGGCCGGGCACCGCATGCACGCCGAGCGCGGCTCCATCGACGCGGCGACGGCGCACCGCTTGAACATGGTGCGCGAGAAAGGCGGGCGCGTCGTTGCGGTCGGCACGACGGCGCTCAGACTGCTTGAGTCCGCGACGGACGTAGAAGGCACGGTCCATCCCTTCGACGGGGCGACCGATATCTTCATTACTCCGGGCTATCGCTTCCGCGCCGTCGATCTCCTGATGACGAACTTCCACCTGCCCCGCTCGACGCTCTTCATGCTGGTCGCCGCGTTCTCAGGCCTCGACACGATGAAGCGCGCCTACGCGCATGCGATCGAAAAGGGCTACCGCTTCTACTCCTACGGCGACGCTTCGCTGCTCTTTCCGCAGGCCATGCGGTGAGCGGCTTCCCCTTCACGGTCACCGCCACCGATGGGGCGGCACGCACCGGCCGCCTCTCCACGCCGCGCGGAGAAATCCGCACGCCGAGCTTCATGCCTGTCGGCACGCAGGCGACCGTGAAGACGATGTATCCGGAGCAGGTGAGGGCGCTCGGCGCCGATATCGTGCTCGCCAACACCTACCATTTGATGCTGAGGCCCGGTGCGGAGCGCGTATCACGCCTCGGCGGCCTGCATCGCTTCATGCACTGGCCTTATCCGATCCTCACCGATTCAGGCGGCTTCCAGGTGATGTCGCTCGCCAGACTGCGCAAAATCGACGCCGATGGCGTGAGCTTCCGCTCGCATATCGACGGCTCGCAGCATCGGCTGACGCCGGAGCGCTCGATCGAGATCCAGCTTTTGCTCGATTCCGATATCGTCATGCAGCTCGACGAATGCTTGGCGCTTCCTGCGGTGCCGGCGGAGGTAGAGCGGGCGATGCGCCTCTCGCTCGCCTGGGGCGAGCGCTCGAAAGCGGCGTTCAATGCGGCCGAGAGAAAGGCGCTCTTCGGCATCGTGCAAGGCGGCGACGTGCCGACGCTGCGGCTCAAGTCGGCGGAAGGGCTCGTTCAGATCGGCTTCGACGGCTACGCCGTGGGCGGCCTCGCAGTCGGCGAGCCGCAGGCGACGATGCTGCAGATTCTCGACACGACGGTGCCGGCGCTCCCGACCGACAAGCCGCACTACCTGATGGGCGTCGGCACCCCGGACGACATCCTGGAAAGCATCGCGCGCGGCATCGACATGTTCGACTGCGTGCTTCCCACGCGTGCCGGCCGCCACGGCGTGGCGTATACGCGCTTCGGCAAGCTCAACATGAAAAACGCGCGCCATGCCGACGATCCGAAGCCGCTCAACGAGGAGAGCGCCTGTCCGGCTGCGCGCGACTATTCGCGCGGCTATATCCACCACCTTGTAAAGGCAGGCGAAGCGCTCGGCGCGATGCTTTTGACCTGGAACAACCTGGCCTACTACCAGACACTGATGGCCGAGGCGCGGGCGGCGATCGCCGCCGGCCGCTTTGCCGATCACGTCGCGGCGACGAAGGAAGAATGGACGCAGGGCGGTGACGGCTAGCGGCTCGCCACGCGATCGGAGAGCGACTTCACGTCGAGGCTTACGATGATCCAATCGCCGGCATCGTTCAGCCAGAAGCCTATCGTCGCGCGATACGGCTTGCCGTCCCTGTCGACGAGAGTGGCCGCGACGAACGGCGTATCGCCCTCCTGCCAGTAACGGTCGAAGGAGACCCGCTTCGCCTTGACGATCTGCGGAAACGTATCGGCATACGCGGCATAGGCTTCCTTCTCGGTGCCGAAGGCATCCTGCTCCTCCTCCGTGGCGAACATCCAGACGGTGTCCACATCACCGGTGGCCATGCCTTTCACGAATCGCTCGGCGGCCGTCGTGATGTTGCGGCCCCGCGCAGAAATCTCCGGCGCGTTCACAAATTCCACGCCCCCGGTTGGGCGGGCGTGCGGACCACCGGCGTCGAGGCTCAGGGCGAAGGCGCTCGTCGTCACGAACAGAAGCGCGGCGGCGGCGAGATGCCTTGCGCGGTTCTTCCCGGTGCGGCGCGTTAACATTTGCCGTGCCCTTTCAATAACTAAGCTCGGGAAGGAAAGGCGGCACCTGCCAGGAGGGTTCCCGAAAAACATGCCGGATCTGCTTCGCCGGCAAGCTCTTAGGCGGTGAATAATCGTGGGATTAGCGCGGAAACGCCTTGTCTCGGCTCCCCAAAACCGCCGAATTTCACCACCATCAACCTTTGCCACACGCCGCGTGATCGGAACGGGGGGCGTGATTCTCCGTTTCCGGGCTTCCGGTCACACGCCATCCGGCGGCAGCCGGCACCAACCAGAAGGTGGGGATTACATGGTCAGGAAAATCGCGCTCGCGGGCGCAGCCGCTCTTACTCTCGCAGCCTGTACAGCGCACGAGCAGCGCGTCGGAACCGGCGCCGGCCTCGGCGCGGGCGCCGGCGCGATCACGGGCGCCTTGATCACGCACGACGCCGAAGGCGCGGTTCTCGGCGCAGTGGCAGGTGCTGCGGCAGGCGCCATCATCGGTCACGTGACCGACCGTCCCGGCTATTGCTACGCGCGCGACCCGCAGGGCCAGACGGTCGTCATCCAGTGCCCGCAGGGATACTGAGCTAACAACGGGCTTTCGCCAGAACGTCGCCGGAAAGCTCCGGCGGCGTTCTCATGTACGCCTAGGAAGCGGCGAGCTCTTCCTCCGCCGCGGCCTTTGCCGCTTCGGCAAACGCCTGCGCGAGCGTCGCGGGCGCCTGCGCGCCGACAACGCCATAGCGGCTCGCGATAATGAAAGTCGGCACGCCGGTAACGCCGATGCGTTGCGCCGACGCGATCTCGGCCGCGACTTCGTGACGGTCCTCGTCTGTGGTAAGGCGCGCGGCGACGCGCGCGCGATCCATGCCGGCGGCCTCTGCAATCTCCGCCAGGACCGCGTGATCGCCGATGTCGCGACCCTCAAGGAAATAAGCGCGGAAGAGGGCGTCGACGACCGCTTCCTGCTTGCCGTTTCCTTGGCCGTCCTCCTCCGCCCAGCGGATCAGCCGGTGCGCGTCGAGGGTGTTCGGCGAGACCTCGATCTTGTCGAAGGCGAAATCGATCCCCTCCGAAGCGCCGGCCGCGGCAATGTTGCGGTGAAGCTCGGCGATCCGCTCGGCGGAGCCGAACTTGCCCTCCAGATACTCGCGACGGCTCTTTCCCTCGGGCGGGATGGTCGGGTCGAGCTGGAAAGGATGCCAGCGCACGGCGACCGGGGCATCGGACAGTGCGATCGCCTTTTCGAGCCGCTGCTTGCCGATGAAGCACCACGGGCAAACGACGTCGGAGACGACATCGATCGTTAGCGGCTTCAGGTCCGTCGGTGCGTTCATTGAGCCTCCTCCGACCACCACGCCGGCGGAATAGCGCCGTAGAGCGACGGCTGTTCGGGGTGCTTGATGCGCTTCCAGCGCGCGATCCATTGCTCCGGCGCGTGGAATAGGGGGATGACGTAGTGAGCGGAGATCAGAACGCGGTCGAACGCCCGCACTGCAGCAACGAAATCCTCCTCACTCTTCGCCGCCAGCATCGCATCGATCATCGCATCGATCGCCGGGCTTGAAGCACCGGCGAAGTTCAGCCGCCCGAACGTGTCGGCATCGATCTTCGACCACCGCCCGAGCTGCTCGTTGCCGGGCGAAAGCGATGCGCCGTAGGTCCAGCGGATCATGTCGAACTCGCGGGTGTTCAGGATGCGCTCCCAGTATTGCTGCGCGTCGGCCTGCCGCACCGAGACATCGATCCCCGCGACGCTCAGAGACTGCTGCAAGGCGAGCGCCAGGCGCTCGTCGCCTCGATCGACGACCAAGATCTCGAAGGTGAGCGGCTCGCCGGTCTCGACGTTGACCATCTTGCCGTCCTTAGGGGCGTAGCCGGCCTTCTTCAAAAGCTCGATGCCCTTGCGGATGTTGTTGCGGTCGCGGCCGGAGCCGTCGCTCTTCGGCGGCTCGTAGGTGCCGTCCATCACGTCGGGGCTGACGGCGCTGGCGAAGGGGGCGAGCAGCGCCTTCTCCTTGTCGGAGGCCGGGCGGCCGAGCGCGGAAAGCTCCGACCCCTCGAAGTAGCTTCCGGTGCGCCGATACTGGCCGCGATAGAGGTTCTGGTTGATCCACTCGAAATCGAAGAAATAAGTCAGCGCCTCGCGCACCCTGACGTCCTGGAAGATCGGACGGCGGGTGTTGAAGACGAAGCCGTTCATGCCCTCCGGCGTGCCGGTCTTGAAGGACTCGACGACGACGTCGCCATTCTTCGCCGCGGGAAAGGTGTAGCCGGTCGTCCAGCGGATCGGATCGGCCTCCTGGTTGACGTCGTAAAGGCCCTTCTTGAACGCCTCGAAGAGCGAATTCGCGTCGCGGATATACTCGATGCGGATCTCGTCGAAATTATCGAAGCCGCGCTTCTGCGGCAGGTCTTTCGCCCAGTAGTCGGGGTTGCGCTTCAGCGCGACGGTCTTGCCGGCATCGACCTCGGAGATGACGTAGGGGCCCGAGCCGATCGGGGGTTTCAGCGTGGTCTGATCGAACGTATCGGGATCGACCGCGTGCTTCGGGAAGACGTGCATCAGGCCGACGATCAGAGGAAGCTCGCGATCGGCGCCGTCGTCGAACGTGAAGCGGACCTTGCCGCCGTCCTTGATCTCCACGTTGGCGATCCGCTTGTACCAGCCCGCCGGCCGACCCTTGTCACGCAAAAGCTCGAACGAAAAAACCACGTCCTCGGCGGTGACCGGCGTGCCGTCGGAGAAGCGGGCGCGCGGGTCCATCGTGAACTCGACCCAGGAGCGATCGTCGGGCACCTCAACGAACTGAGCCAAGTGGCCGTAGAGCGTAAACGGCTCGTCCCAGCTCCGGATGAGCAGGCTCTCCCAGACGTTGTCGCCCCAGAACGGCGTCCGTTCCCAAAGGCCGTCGGGCACGGAGCCCTTGACGATGAACGGATTGAGGCTGTCGAAGGTGCCTTGCCCGGCAAAGGCGATCTTGCCGCCCTTGGGAGCACCCGGATTGGCATAGGGAAAGTGGTCGAAATCGGCCGGAAGCGCCGGATCGCCGTGCATGGCGATCCCGTGCTGCGGCTCGGCCTGCGCCGTGGCGGCGGCGAGCGCAATTCCGGCGGCCACGAGGAATCGGGCCGCGAGGCCCCTGCCGCCCGCCAAATGGCGCGTGGTTAAGACCCCAGAGATCACAGTAGCTTGTCCTTTCCCGCTCAGGTGGCTTCGATCCTGGCAGCGAAACGTGGCGGTACTCTGCGACAAACTGGAATCTTTCGCAAATGCCGGCTATTGAAGGCCCAGCTGAGGGTCACTCTGTCGCCAAGATTCGCCGTCAGAGGGCCGGGTCAATTGCGCCGCCACGCGGGCGGCCCACAACGAGGTTTCTCTGGATGCAATTCATGCGCATGACTACGCGCCCGGTTCAGTATCTGGCGCGCGCCGTAGCGCTCACGGCTCTTCTCGGGCTGGCCGCGACGCCGGCCGTCGCTCAGGACGCAACCGCGCCTGCCGCCGCCGACGCCTCTGGCGCGCAAGCGCCGATCGCGCAGCCAGACTGGGAAAAGGTCTGCGGCAAGATCAAGGAGGAGCAGGAGTGCCATACGTCGCGCAAGCGCTTGGCGGCTACCGGTCAGCCGATCGCCCAGTTCCTGGTGATCGAGCGCGGCGACAAAAAGCTCTTGCAAGTTGCGGTGCCGCCGGTGGCGCTAATCCAGCCCGGCGTCCAGGTTAAGATCGACGATTCCGAGCCGACCGGCGTGAAATACGTCGTGTGCACGCCCAACGAATGCTTGGCGCTCGGGGAGATCAACGACGACTTCGTCGGCAAGCTGAAGAAGGGCAATAACGTCGTCATCACCATGCTCAACCCGCAGGGCAAGCCGATCAACTTCGAGATCAGCCTCGTCGGCTTCACCGCCGTCTATGAAGGACCGGGCATCGATCCGCAGGAGGCGCAGGCGCGTCAGCAGAAGCTCGAAGACGAGCTGAAGAAGAAGGCGGACGAAGCGCGGCAGCAGCTCCTGCAGCTGCAGCAGCAGCAGTCGTCGAGCACGCAGTAGGCCGAGGCTCGAAAATTCAGGATCGAAGAGGGCGCCCCGCCTTTTGACGGCTGGGGCGCCCTTTTCAATTGGTCACGCCGCGCGTGCGGTAGACGCCTTTGTCGAAGCTCTCGAAAAGATCGCGCACCTGCGGATGCCTGACCGGCTCGCCGCTCTCGTCGGGGAGGAGATTCTGCTCCGAGACATAGGCGACGTATTCCGTCTCATCGTTCTCGGCGAGCAGATGATAGAAGGGCTGATCCTTCGCCGGACGAATTTCTTCGGGGATCGCCTCGTACCATTCGTCGGAATTGGCGAAAATCGGGTCGACGTCGAAAATCACCCCGCGAAACGGGAAGAATCGGTGCCGAACGATTTGACCAACGCCGAATTTGGCTTGTCCAATCTTCATAGGCGCCGAATTTCGCCTTTTGCGCTGCAACAGGCAAGCCCCAGAGGATTCCGGGCAGAAGCGCGCCGGTTTCGTCAGGGGACGCAAAATCGCGATGCCACTGCCGGTCGATGCTGCTAAGCTTACGATCGCACATCGCGTCGGATGGCCAGCCATGACGAACTACGCCGATATCTCGGCGGCGCCGCATGCAGTCGACGAGCGAGCCCGCGACAAGCGCTTCCTCTTCGGCCCGGTAGTCGACTTCCTGTGCCTCGGCGGAAGCTCGCTCTTCCTGCTTCCACTGATGCTTTTCCTGCCCGACGCCGAGTACCGCGCGCCGGTGGCGACGACGATGCTGCTCATCGCGCATCTCGTTAACAACCCGCACTTCGCCGCCTCCTATCAGATCTTCTATCGCGGCTTCGGCGAGAAGGCGTTCAGCCCCACACTCGGCCGCGTCATGCAGGCGCGTTATCTCTTTGCGGGGCTGGCGGTCCCGGTGCTGCTCGCCGCCTTCGCCGCCATCGGAATCCTGCGCGGGGACGCGCTGCTGCTCGGCTACGGCGGCAACATCATGGCTCTCTTCGTCGGCTGGCACTACGTGAAGCAGGGCTACGGGATGCTGATGGTCGACGCGGCGCTGAAGCGAAAGTTCTTCAAGGCGCCGGAGAAGCGCGTCTTCCTGGTCAACAGCTACGCCGTCTGGATCTTCGCCTGGCTCAGCATCAACGCGACGGTCAGCAGGCAGCAGCTCTGGGGGCTGCATTACTACACCTTCGCCGTGCCGGCGCCGATCGTGACGGCGGCTGGGCTGGCGGCCGTGGCCTGCGGGCTCGTGTCGCTTGCCATCCTCGTCTTGCGCTGGCGCAAGGGTGCCGGCCTGCCCATCAACGGGGTGCTCGCCTACGCCGTCAGCCTCTACCTTTGGATACTCTTCGTGCAGATCGATCCGCTCTGGCTGCTCGTCGTACCGGCGCTGCATTCGCTGCAATACCTGACCGTGGTCTGGCGCTACGAGCTGAACTACGAGAAAGGCAAGGGAAGCGTTCCGGAGCCACCCGCGACCTCGATCCTGGAGCGCATCTTCGGCCGACGCTACTACCTGGGCATGACGCTCTTCGCCGTGACGGGGATCGTGCTCGGCTATCTCGGCTTCTGGGGTGTGCCGATGCTGCTCGACGCGTTCGTGCCTTACAAGAAGGACGCGTTCGGCGGCACGATGTTCCTCTTCGTGTTCTGGATCTTCATCAACGTCCACCACTACTTCCTGGACAACGTGATGTGGCGCCGGGAGAACCCGGACACGCGGCGCTACCTCTTCGGTTAGCCTCGCCGAAGGTCAGATCGCCAGGCCGCGGCGGATCAGCGCTTTGCGGAGCGGCGGTACGGACGACGCCACGGCGATGCCGACGCCACGCGCCACCTGGACCGGTAGGAAGGCTGTCAGAAGCGAGCGGTTCAGAAGATCGACGGCGAGGGTGCGCGTGCGCACGTCGGCCTGCCGGGCGGTGTGGTAGGCGCGAAGTGCGGACGGCGAGCCGGGGTCGGCGGCATGACGAACGAGGACATGCCCGAGCGCGACCACGTCGCGGAAACCGAGGTTCAGCCCCTGAGCGCCAATCGGCGGAAAGACATGCGCGGCCTCGCCGACGAGCACGATGCGCCGCGCGGCAAAGCACATGGCCAGCGATGCGCTCAAAGGGAAGACGGCGGGCTTGCTGTCGAGTCGCATAGCGCCATGGATCGAGCGCGCGCGCGTCTCGACCTCGCGGGCGAAATCGTCGGGGGCGAGGCTCAGCGCGCGCTCCGTCTCAACCGGGCGGTCGACCCAGACGAGACTGACCCGGTCGCCGGGCATCGGCACCAACGTGAACGGTCCGCGCTCGGTGTGGAACTCGGTCGACACGCCTTGATGCGGGAACTGCACACCGAGGGTCGCGACGAGCGCCGCCTGCGGATAGCTCCAGGTCTTCACACGGATGCCGGCCGCATCGCGCGCGAGCGAGCGCGCTCCGTCGGCGGCGACAGCCAAGCGCGCCGTGTAGCACTTCTCGCCCGCAGCGATGAGCACGTCCTCCTCGCGGGGAACGACGCGCTCGACCGGCGCGGCGACGACAGTCAGGTCGGGGGTTGCTTCGGCGCGTTGCTTGAGCGCGTCGACGAGATCCCCGTTCGGGATGTTGAAGCCGAAGACGGGGCGACCGACCTCGGTGGCGAAGAAGGTGGCCTCCGGCGCGCGGATCAGGCGGGAGGTGGCATCGATCAACCGGATCCCCGTGATCGGCGCCGCGTGCTCCTTCAGTGTCGGCCATACGTCGAGGTCGGAGAGGAAATCGATCGAGCCGCCGAGAAGTGCTGCAGTCCTGCCGGGCGGAAACCTGGCCGGCGGCGCGAAGAGGATTGCGCTGCGCCCGGCCTTCACCGCCGCCAATGCCGCGGCAAAGCCGGCGGCGCCGCCGCCCACCACCGCAACGTCGAAGCGCCCGACAGTCGAAGCCATGGCGAAAAGATGGGCTCGTGGGCGCGCCGAGGCAATGCGGCGGAAAGTCGGACGCTCCTGTGGGTCGCTTTCATGCCGGCCGGCCGGGGCTTGCCTAGCGCCCGGCGGGCCGGCATGACAAATGCGAGGAAACCACGCGCAGAACGCCGCGAGGCCGGGCTCGCCGGCCCGACGGTCGCGGCGAGGGGTGTCGTTTCGAGGTGAATGTGGGGCCGCGGCATCTCTTCGCCATCCACCTGCTGACTGCCAGCGGGGCGGCGTTCGCGCTGCTCGCCATCATGGCGATTGCCGACGGTAGCTGGACGGAGGCCTTCGTCTGGCTCGGCTTGGCGCTCCTCGTCGACGGGATCGACGGCCCGATCGCGCGCCGCTATCGCGTGCGCGAGCGGCTGCCGAAATGGGACGGAGCGGCGCTCGACTTCGTCATCGACTACGTCACCTACGTCTTCGCGCCGGCGATCGTGATCGCGCGGGCGCTGGCGCTGCCGCCGCTCGTCGGCGACGCCTGCGGCATGCTCGTCGCCGTCACCGGCGCGCTCTATTTCGCCGATACACGCATGAAGGCACCGGACAACTCGTTCCGCGGCTTCCCGGCGGTGTGGAACATGGCGGCTTTTGTGATGTACGCGTTCCTGCCGCCGCCGCCGATCACGGTGGGGATCGTTGTCCTGTTCTCGGTGCTGACCTTCTTGCCAGTGAACTTTATCCACCCGGTCCGCGTTCTCAGATGGCGCGGGCCCACGCTTTCGGTGCTCGCCGTCTGGCTAGGGACGGGAACCTGGCTGCTGCTGACCGACTTCACAGCTCCGCCGCTCGTCAGGCTCGCGCTTCTCGCGGCGACTATCTACCTGCTCAGCGTCGCCGCCGTTCAGCAGTACCTCAAAGCCACCTGAGGGAGCCTTTCCAGAATGCTCGAACTCCTCTCCCGACCCGACGTCTGGGCCGCGTTCGTGACGCTGTCGGTGATGGAGATCGTGCTCGGCATCGACAACGTCATCTTCATCTCCATCCTGGTGGGGAAGCTTCCGGAGCCGGAGGCGACACGGGCGCGCCAGATCGGGCTGCTGCTGGCGCTGGTCTTCCGCATCCTGCTTCTCTTCGCGATCACCTGGATCATCGGGATGGTCGCACCGGTCTTCACGCTTCCGTTCGACCTTGCCGGCCCCGATGGGCATCAAATCTTCGACCCCGAGATCTCCTGGCGCGACATCATCCTGATTGCCGGCGGTCTTTTCCTCATCGTCAAGGGCACGCGCGAGATTCACGGCGAGATCGAGCACGAGGACGTGACCGCGTCGAAGCGGCCCGTCGGCGGATTCGTCTCCGCGGTCGTTCAGCTGGTGCTGATCGACATGGTCTTCTCGGTCGACTCGATCCTGACCGCCGTCGGCATGGCCGACGACGTGGAGGTGATGATCGCGGCCGTCGTCGTCGCGATCGCCATCATGTACGTGGCGTCGGGCCCGATCTCCGACTTCATCAAGCGCAACCCGACGACCAAGATGCTGGCGCTCGCCTTTCTGCTTCTGATCGGCGTCGCGCTCATCGCCGACGGGCTCGGATTCCACATTCCGCGCGGCTACATCTACTTTGCGATGGCGTTCGCGGCGGCCGTAGAGGTGTTCAACGTGCTTGCCCGCCGCGGCAGGCGCAAGACAGGCTGAGAGGCGCGAGATGGTCAAGGCGATCCGAGTTCACGAGCATGGCGGGCCGGAGGTGATGAAGTGGGAGGAGATCGAGCTCCCCGCACCCGGCCCGGGCGAGGCGCGGGTGAAGCACGCCGCGATCGGCGTCAACTTCGTCGACGTCTACAACCGCACCGGCCTCTACAAGCCGCCGGGCGGGCTTCCCTTCACGCCCGGAAGCGAGGGCGCGGGCACCGTGCTCGCGGTCGGCCCCGGCGTCACCAACGTCAAGCCGGGCGATCGCGTCTCCTACGCCGGATCGCAGGGCTCCTACGCGGAAGAGCGCCTGATCCCGGCCGACCGGCTGGTGAAGGTGCCGGACGATGTCGACTTCTCGACCGCGGCGGCGATGACGCTGAAGGGGCTGACCGTCCAGTTCCTGCTGCGTCAGACCTTCAAGGTGGGGAAGGGCCACACGATCCTCTTCCACGCCGCGGCGGGCGGCGTCGGCTCCATCGCCACGCAATGGGCGAACCATCTCGGCGCGACGGTCATCGGCACGGTCGGGTCGGAGGAGAAGGCGAAGCTCGCCAAGGCGCAGGGGTGCCACCACGTCATCAATTATCGGACCGAGAACTTCGTGGAGCGCGTGGCCGAGATCACCAAGGGCGAGAAGTGCGACGTGGTCTACGATTCCGTCGGACGCGACACCTTCCCGGGCTCGCTCGACTGCCTGAAGCCGCTCGGCATGTGGGTGCTCTTCGGCCAATCCTCAGGCCCGATCCAGAACTTCGACCTGAACATCCTCGCGCAGAAGGGCTCGCTCTTCTGCACGCGGCCGACTCTCTTCACCTATGCCGCAAAGCGCGAGGTGCTGGAGAAGATGGCGGCGGAGCTGATGGATGTCGTGGCAAAGGGGATCGTGAAGGTGGGCGTGAGCCAGGAATTCCCGCTCGCCAAGGCCGCCGACGCGCACCGGGCCCTGGAGGGCCGGCAGACCACTGGCGCGACGGCGCTGGTGCCTTAGGGTCCGCTCAGGGCTTTAGGCGATAGCCTGTCCTGAACATCCAGGAGACGATGGCGAGGCAGACGGCGAGGAAAAGGAACGTCATCCCGAGGCTGATGCCGACGCTCACGTCGGCGTTCTCGTAGAAGCTCCAGCGGAAGCCGCTGACCAGATAGACGACCGGGTTGAACAGCGTGACCTTCTGCCAGAACGGCGGCAGCATGTGGATCGAGTAGAAGCTGCCGCCGAGGAAGGTCAGCGGCGTGATGATGAGAAGCGGCACGACCTGAAGCTTCTCGAACCCATCCGCCCAGATCCCAATGATGAAGCCGAAGAGGCTGAAGGTCACCGACGTCAACACCATGAACAGCAGCATCACGAACGGATGCTCGATCCTGAGCGACACGAAGAGGCTCGCGGTCGCGAGCATAATGAGCCCGAGGATGACGGATTTCGTGGCAGCCGCCCCGACGAAGCTGACGACGATCTCCAGATAGGAGATGGGGGCGGAAAATATCTCGTAGGTGACGCCGATGAATTTCGGAAAGTAGATGCCGGCCGACGCGTTGGAGATCGACTGCGTCAGCAACGACAGCATGATGAGCCCCGGCACAACGAAAGCGCCATAGCTCACGCCGTCGACGCTGGGGATGCGCGAGCCGATCGCTGAGCCGAAGACGATGAAATAGAGCGCCGTGGTGATGACCGGGGCGACGACGCTTTGCAGGAGCGTGCGACGCGTGCGCTCCATCTCGTTCAAGTAGATCGTGACGACCGCGCGCGGGTTCATCGCCGCTCCCCGACCAGGTTGACGAAAATCTCCTCAAGCGAGCTCTGCTTGGTGTCGATGTCGCGGAAGGTGATCCCCTCGGCCTTCAGGTCGCCGAGCAGGGAGGTGATGCCCGTCCGCTCCCCGCGCGTGTCGTAGTCGAAGACGATCTCGTTGCCGTCCGCGGCGAGCTGAAGCCCGTAAGCGGAAAGGGCCGGCGGGATCGCGTCGAGCTTTTCGTGCAAATATAGCGTCAGCCGCTTGCTGCCGAGCTTGCGCATGAGCTCATCCTTGTTCTCGACAAGAATGATCTCGCCCTTGTTGATCACGCCGATCCGATCGGCCATCTCCTCCGCCTCGTCGATGTAATGGGTGGTGAGGATGATGGTGACGCCGGATTCGCGCAGCCCACGCACCATCCGCCACATGTCCTTGCGGAGCTCCACGTCGACGCCTGCGGTCGGCTCGTCGAGGAAGAGTATCTGCGGCTCGTGCGCCAGCGCCTTGGCGATCATCACGCGCCGCTTCATGCCACCCGAAAGGGTGATGATCTTCGCGTCCTTCTTGTCCCAGAGCGAGAGGTCCTTCAGCACCTTCTCCACGACCGCCGGGTCCTTGCGCTTGCCGAACAGGCCGCGGCTTAAGGAGACGGTCGACCACACCGACGTGAAAACGTCGGTGGTGAGCTCCTGCGGCACCAGCCCGATCATCGAGCGCGTGGCGCGATAGTCGGCGACGATATCGCGACCGCCGACGGTGACGCGCCCAGACGACGCCGTCACGATCCCGCAGACGATGCCGATGAGCGTGGTCTTGCCGGCGCCGTTCGGTCCGAGCAGGCCGAAGATCTCGCCTGGCCGAATCTCGAGGTCGACGTTCTTCAGCGCCTCGAAACCGGTGGCATACGTCTTCGAGAGGTTCTGGATGGAAATGATCGGCTGCATGAACCCGATTGTTGCTGAGTTGAGTTCGCGGGGCGGGGCGGCGAAGGGGATATAGGCCTCAGGGAACGATTTGGCGACGGGCGATCGGCCGGCGTGGGATCGGGGGGCGGCGCGTGCCTACCAAGCGTCCACAACCGCACGTCTTTTGGGCTGGCGCGTTTCTTGTGCACTGCCTAACCTGACCGCCGGGAAGGGCGGGGATGGATCAGGCAGCCTCCAACACCACGACCGGCCAAGAGGCCGTGCCACTGCTTGCGATCGAGGGGATCACCAAGCGGTTCGGGTCGCTGACGGCCAACGACCACATCAGCCTCGAGATCCGTCACGGCGAGGTGCACGCGCTGCTCGGCGAGAACGGCGCCGGCAAGTCGACGCTGGTGAAGATGCTCTACGGGTCGCTGGCGCCCGACGAGGGCCGCATCCTGTGGGAGGGGGAGCCGGTCACGATCACCAGCCCGGCGGAGGCGCGGCGGCTCGGCATCGGCATGGTGTTCCAGCATTTCTCGCTGTTCGAGGCGCTGACAGTGGCGGAGAACATTGCGCTCGCGCTCCCGCCGCGCGGCCGCCGGGAGCTCAGCGAGACGATCCGGAACGTCTCGCGCGAATACGGTCTGCCGCTCGACCCGGACGCAGGCGTTGCCGACCTCTCCGTCGGTGAGCGGCAGCGCGTGGAGATCGTGCGCTGCCTGCTGCAGGAGCCGCGTCTCATCATCATGGATGAGCCGACCTCGGTGCTGACGCCGCAGGAGGTCGACCTTCTTTTCGTGACGCTGCGTCGCCTCTCGTCGGAAGGCGTTGCGCTTCTCTACATCACGCACCGCCTCTCCGAAGTGCTGGCGCTCGCCAACCGCGCAACCATCCTCAGGCGCGGCAAGCTCGTCGGCACCGCCGACCCGAAGAAGGAGAGCGCCAAGAGCCTCGCCAACATGATGGTGGGCGCCGAGGTCGGCGGGATCGAGCGCGAGAAGCGGCCAGAGACGGAGATCAAGCCGCGGCTCGTTTTGAACAGGCTGTCGCTTGCCGCCGACAACCCCTTCGCGACCGTGCTTTCCGACATCGACCTGACCGTCCACGCCGGAGAGGTGGTGGGAATCGCCGGGGTCGCCGGCAACGGCCAGCAGGAGTTCTTCGACGCGCTTTCCGGCGAGCGGCTCCTCCCCGAAGCCTCGATGATCGTGATCGACGGCGAACCGATGGGGCGCCGGGGCGTCAACGACCGCCGTCGGCTAAGCGTCGCCTTCGTGCCGGAGGAGCGCATTGGCCATGGCGCAGTGCCGGGCTTCCGCCTTTCGGAGAACGTCGTGCTGACACGCCACGGGACCGGCGAGGAGATCACGCGCGCCCACGTCTTGAACCGCGGAGCGGCGCGCGCGGTCGAGCAGCGGGTGGGCGAGCGCTTCGATGTGCGTCGGTCCGGCCCCGACCCGAAGGCGAGCGCGCTCTCCGGCGGCAACCTGCAGAAATTCATCATGGGCCGGGAGATCGACCGCACGCCAGGCATTCTCGTCGTGAACCAGCCGACCTGGGGCGTCGACGCGGGCGCGGCGCGCACCATCCGGCAGGCGCTGGTCGACCTCGCGCGCGCCGGCTCCGCGGTGCTCATGATCAGCCAGGATCTCGACGAGATTTTCGAGATCGCCGACCGCATCGCCGTGCTCTCCGAGGGGCGTCTGTCACCCGCCTATCCGGCGGAGACGATGACCTCCGACCAGATCGGGCTTCTGATGGGCGGCGTGCACGAAGAGCACGCCGGCCTCGCACCGGGGGAGGCGCATCATGCGTCTTGAGCTCGTTCGCCGCCCCGAACCGTCGATGCCGATGACGCTTCTTTCGCCGCTCATCGCGGTGGCGCTCACGGTCGTCACCGGCTTCGTCATCTTCACCATCTACGGCGTCGATCCGTTCGAGGCGCTCTATGTCTTCTTCATCGAGCCGCTGACCGCCCAGTGGTCGCTGGAGGACCTCGTCGTGAAGGCGACGCCGATCGTGCTCGTCGCGATCGGGCTTTCCTTCTGCTACCTCTCGAACACCTGGAATATCGGCGCCGAAGGGCAGCTCATCGCCGGCGCCATCTTCGGGTCGATCCCACCGATCTTCTTTCCCGGATGGAACGATCCCTCCGTCCTGATCGCGATGCTGCTCCTGGGCGTCATCGGCGGGATGCTCTATGCAGCGATACCAGCCGTTCTCAAGACCCGCTTCGGCGCGAACGAGATTCTGACGAGCCTGATGCTCGTCTACGTCGCGCAGCTCCTCGTCGACTATCTGGCCCGCGGGCCCTGGCGAAACCCGGAGGGCCATAATTTCCCGGACAGCCGCCCCTTCGACGGCTGGCAGCTTCTCCCGACGTTCGGCAATACCAACGTGCGGATCAGCATCGTCTTCGTCATCGTCGCCGTGGTGGTGGTCGGCTTCCTGATGCGCAACACGCTGACCGGCTTCCAGGTGCGCGTCATCGGGCAGGCGCCGCGCGCCGGCGCCTTCGCCGGCTTCAGCCGCAACCGCATGATCCTTACCGCCTTCCTAATCTCAGGCGGCCTAGCGGGGCTTGCCGGCGTCTGCGAGGTCGCCGGGCCGATCGGGATGCTCAGGATCAGCGTCTCGCCCGGATACGGCTTCACCGCCATCATCGTGGCCTTCCTCGGCCGCCTCAATCCATACGGAATCCTGATCGCCGGCTTCGTGCTGGCGCTGACGTTCCTCGGCGGGGAGGGGGCGCAGATCGCGCTCGGCCTGCCGGAGCAGATGACGCGCGTCTTCCAGGGCATGCTGCTCTTCTACGTGCTCGCCTGCGACACTTTCATCCTCTACCGGCCACGCATCCACCGCGCGCCCGCCGTCGTCGCCACGGAGTCCGCCCATGGAAATGGCTGAGGGCATCCTCCTCACCATCATCACCGCGGCAACGCCGCTCCTCCTCGCCTCACTCGGCGAGCTGGTAGCGGAGCGCTCCGGCGTGCTCAATCTCGGCGTGGAGGGGATGATGGCCGTCGGCGCCGTGTGCGGCTTCGCCGTCGCATTCGAGACGGGCGTCCCGGCGCTCGGCGTCCTCGCCGCGATCATCGCGGGAGCCATCACCTCGATCCTGTTCTCGGTGGTGACGCTGGTGTTCGTCGCCAACCAGGTCGCCTCGGGACTTGCACTGACGCTCTTCGGCCTCGGCCTATCGGGGATTATCGGCGAGGCCTATGTGGGCCAGCCCGGCACCGGCCTCGGCCATCTCCACATCCCCGGCCTTTCCGATCTGCCGATCGTCGGAAGGCTGATCTTCGGCCTCGACCCGATCACCTATCTCGCGGTGGCGCTCGCTATCGCCGTGTGGCTCTTCCTGTTCCGGACGCGCACCGGGCTCGTGCTGCGCGCCGTCGGCGACAACCACGTCTCAGCGCACGCGCTCGGCTACGGCGTCATCAAGGTGCGCTTCTTCGCCGTGCTCTTCGGCGGAGCCTGCGCCGGCCTCGCCGGCGGCTACCTGTCGCTCGTCTACACGCCGCAATGGGCGCAATCGATGACGGCGGGGCGCGGTTGGATCGCGCTGGCGCTTGTCGTCTTCGCCACCTGGCTGCCGGGGCGGCTGGTGCTCGGGGCGCTGCTTTTCGGCGCCGTCAGCATCCTCCAGCTCCACGCCCAGGCCTTCGGCGTCGGCATTCCGTCGCAATTCCTTTCGATGCTTCCCTATCTCACAACGGTGCTCGTCCTGGTAATAATTTCACGCAATCGCACGTTGCTGCGTGTGAATACGCCGGCCTGCCTCGGCCAAGCTTTCGTGCCTGACCGCTGATGGGCTAGGCTCCCCCGCGACAGCGCCGCCGGCGGTCGGTGGCGCGGCTTTTGCTTCGTTTCGACCGCAGATCAGTTTCAAAAGGACAGGGAGACACACATGCGTAAGACAATCGCCGCGGTGGGCGCGGCATTGGCGCTTGCTCTGGCCACCGGCGGGGCACAGGCCGCCGACAAGGCGAAGGTCTGCTTCGTCTATGTCGGGCCGCACAATGACGGCGGCTACAGCGAGGGCCACGACAAGGGCCGCCAGTACCTCCAGGAGCAGATGGGGGACCAGGTCGAGACCCAATATGTCGAGAACGTGCCCGAGGGTCCGGATGCCGAGCGCGCCATCGAGCGGCTCGCCCGCTCCGGCTGCGGCCTGATCTTCACGACGTCCTTCGGCTTCATGGACCCGACGATCAAGGTCGCGGGCAAGTTTCCGAACGTGAAGTTCGAGCATGCGACCGGCTTCAAGACCGCCCCGAACGTGACCACCTACAACGCCCGCTTCTATGAGGGCCGCTACATCATCGGCCAGATCGCGGCGAAGATGTCGAAGACCGGCGTCGCCGGCTACATCGTGTCATTCCCGATCCCCGAGGTGGTGATGGGCATCAACGCATTCATGCTCGGCGCGCAGTCGGTCAATCCGGACTTCAAGATCAAGATCGTGTGGGTCAATTCGTGGTTCGATCCGGCCAAGGAAGCCGACGCTGCCAAGGCTCTCTTCGATCAGGGCGCCGACATCATCACGCAGCACACCGACAGCCCGGCGCCGCTGCAGATTGCCCAGGAGCGCGGGCTGCACGGCTTCGGACAGGCGCACGACATGATCGACTTCGCGCCGAAGGCACAGCTCACCGCGATCGTCGATAACTGGGGCCCGTACTACGTCGAGCGGACGAAGGCGTTTCTCGACGGCACCTGGGAGAGCCAGGCGAGTTGGGAAGGCCTGAAGGACAAGATCCTCCTCATGGCGCCTTACACCAACATGCCGGACGACGTTAAAGCGATGGCTGAGGATACCGAGGCTAAGATCATCTCAGGCGAGCTCCATCCCTTCCACGGGCCGATCACCAAGCAGGACGGCACGGAGCTCGTTCCGGAGGGTCAGAACGTCGACGACGGCACGCTGCTCGGCATGAACTTCTACGTGAAGGGGATTGACGACAAGATCCCGCAATAGCCTGTGCGGCTTTGAAAATTACCGGCCCGGTCGCCGAGCGGCCGGGCCTTTTTTTCATGATTCCTCCCGGCCCGCTTCAGGCTGTTTCAGCCGCGGCGAATGCAACCGCTGGGGGCATGTTGCTGCGATGTCACAGCGTGTCAAACCGCTGACATCTTAGGCACTTGACCCTTGCAGTGATGTGGACAGACTGTGGATAACTATCATGATTAAAGATGCGGCGGCGAAGTTGGGTTGGGAGCGTTCGAATGTCCAATTCGCACGGCGATCTCTTCACGGAGATCGGAAAGCTTGTGCTTGCCGCAAACTCCGGTCAGCCGATCGACCTCGGCGCGACCGCGAAGGATCTAGCGCAACGCTATGAAAACCTCGGCATGAACGAGGAGACGCTGACGAAGGTCGTGTCGCGCGCGATCGGCGCGATCAGCTATTCGATGGCGCGCACCAATAGCGGCCTGCAGGAGCGGCTCGAAGCGCTGCGGGAAAGTCAGGCGACGCCCAGCGAGCCGGTGCCCTCGCTCGTGCAGGAGCCCGCGGCCATGAACGACAGCGCGGAGGCGCAGCCCACGGCACCCGTGGTGACACAGCCTGCCAAGCTCAGCCGGCGCGCGCGCCGGCGGGCGGCCAGGGCCGCCGCGGAGGCCAGCGGGAAATCGCTTTTCCCTTCTGGGGTGCGCGTGGCGGTCCTCACCTGAAGGACCGGTAGCCTTCGTCCACGCGCGCCTGAGCCGCCGAGCGCGCTATCCGACGATCTCGTTGTCCTTGAAGAAGAAGGCGATTTCCTCTTTCGCCGTCTCCGGCGCATCGGAGCCGTGCACCGAGTTCTCACCCAGGGAGAGCGCAAACTCCTTGCGGATGGTGCCAGGCGCCGCGTCTTTGGGATTGGTCGCGCCCATGACCTCACGGTTCTTGGCGACGGCGTTCTCGCCCTCCAGCACCTGAACCACGACCGGGCCGGAGCTCATGAACTCCACGAGCTCGCCGAAGAACGGCCGGTCCTTGTGGACGGCGTAGAAGCCCTCGGCCTGTTTACGCGTCATGCGGATGCGCCGCTGCGCGACGACGCGAAGCCCGGCGGTTTCCAGCTTGTCGATGATCTTGCCGGTCAGGTTCCGCTTGGTCGCGTCCGGCTTGATGATGGAGAAGGTACGCTCGATCGCCATAACTCGTTCGGTGCTCGGTTGAAGGTCCGGGGCTTATAGGGGGGAGGGCACCGGTCGGGCAAGCCGGGCTGTTCCGCAGGCATTTTCCGCCGTCATCACGCTGTCATCGCGCGCGCTCTATCGCCTCCGACGATCCATTCCCCAAATCCAGGAGGCCGAACCATGCGTCATTTCCTTGCCGCCGCGATTTCGCTCGCGGCGACGTCAGCACTGCATGCGGAGACGATCACGATCTACGAGGCTGCGCCCGGCCAGGAGGCCCTGAGCCTGGAACGCTACCAGCCGCCGGTCGCGGGATCGAAGGCGCTCGACCTCGACGTCGGCATCGGCTCCGCCGCGTTCCGCGATCCGAGTGGACCGGCGAACACCTTCTACACGGCATCCGACCGTGGCCCGAACTTCCCCTGCGGCGACGCGGAGGGCCTAATGAACGTGAAGGCGGAGGAAATCTGCCCGGAGGTCGAGGGCCAGAAGGCCGGCAGCGGGCGGCTTTATCCCACCCCCGACTACAATGTCTCGATCTACCAGGTGACGCTCGACCCGGCGACGAAGACCTTCGCGGTCACCGGCGTCATCCCGCTCAAGACGCCAAAGGGTAACCCGATCACCGGCCTCACCAATCCGCTCAAGATCGCCAAGACCGACAAGCCGCGCGACGGCGCGGGTGCGGCGCTTGCGCAGGACCCCAACTCCATCGACGCGGAAGGGCTGGTGAAACTTCCCGACGGCCGCTTCTTCATCGGCGAGGAGAACGCCACCGGAATCGTGGAGATATCGGCTGAGGGCGTCATCACCCGCCGCTTCGTGCCGGCGGGGACGGAGCAGGATTTCGCCGCCGCGGACTATCCGGTCGTCGGCAGCCTTCCGGCGATCCTTTCCATGCGCCACTCCAACCGCGGCATTGAATCGCTGGCCCTCGGCGACGACGGCAAGACGCTCTACGCCATGGTGCAGAACTCGCTCGACAACCCCGACTCCAAGACCTACGGCGACGCCATCAACATCCGGCTCCTGAAGCTCGAAGTCGGCACTCAGGGTGAGGCGACGACGCTCACGCCGGTCGGCGAATACGTCTATCAGCTCGACGACTGGCAGAAATATGCCGACCTCGGCGCGACCGACGCCAAGAAGCCGTCGTCGCTCAGGGTGAGCGAGATGACAGCGCTCGGCCACGAGCACTTCCTCACAGACGAACGCACCGACCAGATCGCCAAGCTCTTCGAGATCTCGCTCGAGGGCGCGACCAACATCCTCGGCTCGAAGTGGGACGATCCGGCGACCAGCCCGACGCTCGAGCAGAGCGACGATCTCGCTTCGGTCGGCATCGTGCCCGTCACCAAGACCGAGCGCCTCGTCGCTTCCTCTGTCGAGGGCGCGTCGCCGCGCTATCCCGGCAAGATCGAAGGACTGTCGCTCACTGCCGACGGCAAGCTCTTCATGATCAACGACAACGACTTCGGCATCGAAGGCGCTGCAAATGAAGTCGTGATCGTGGACGGCACGGAGATTGGCCCGCGCTGAGAACCTCTCACTGTCGTCATGCCCGGACCATTCTTCAACAGTCGAGTATCACTGCGAACGGAGCGGATTGGATTGCCGGGTCAGGCCGGCAATGACGACAAGGTGAGGGCAACACCCGTCGAAGCCTCCGTCGGCGACGCCGATAAGAAGGACCTATTGCCGCAACAGGAACTTGCTATTTGATCTTATGCCAACCCACGGGCTAACCACCTTGGAACCGTTCCAAACGAGGGAGGCCCTTAGCCATGGACGCAAAGACTGACGATACCGCGGGCAAATGCCCGTTCAGCGGTTCGCACGGGCCGCGAAATCGCGACTGGTGGCCTGAGCAGCTCGATATCGAGGTGCTCCACAAGAACTCGAACCTCTCCGATCCGATGGGGAAGGATTTCGATTACGTCGAAGAATTCAAGAGCCTCGACCTCGATGCGGTGATGGCAGACCTGCGCGCGCTGATGACGGATTCGAAGGACTGGTGGCCGGCCGATTTCGGTCACTACGGCGGCCTGATGATCCGCATGGCATGGCACAGCGCCGGCACTTACCGCATCACCGACGGGCGCGGCGGCGCCGGCGCGGGCCAGCAACGCTTCGCGCCGCTCAACTCGTGGCCGGACAACGCCAACCTCGACAAGGCGCGGCGGCTGCTCTGGCCCATCAAGCAGAAATACGGCCGCAAGATCTCGTGGGCCGATCTCATGATCCTGGCGGGCAACGTCGCGCTCGAGTCGATGGGCTTCAAGACGTTCGGCTTCGCCGGCGGTCGCAAGGACGTATGGGAGCCGGAGGAGCTCTATTGGGGCCCCGAAGGCACCTGGCTCGGCGACGAACGCTACAGCGGCGAGCGCCAGCTGTCGGAGCCGCTCAGCGCCGTGCAGATGGGACTCATCTACGTCAATCCGGAGGGCCCGAACGGCAATCCGGACCCGGTCGCGGCCGCGAAAGACATCCGCGAGACGTTCTTCCGCATGGCGATGAACGACGAAGAGACGGTGGCGCTGATCGCCGGCGGCCATTCCTTCGGCAAGACCCATGGCGCGGGCGATCCCTCGCTGGTCGGGCCGGACCCGGAAGACGCGGCCATCGAAGACCAGGGCCTCGGCTGGAAGAGCAAGCACGGCACCGGCTTCGGCGGTGACACCATTACGGGCGGCCCTGAGGTCACGTGGACGCAGACCCCGACCCAGTGGAGCAACCTCTTCTTCAAGAACCTCTTCGAGAACGAATGGGAGCTGACGCAGAGCCCCGCCGGTGCGAAGCAGTGGGTGGCAAAGGATGCGAAGGCAGACGTGCCGGACGCGCACGACAAGTCGAAGAAGCATCGGCCGACCATGCTGACGACGGACCTTTCTCTCCGCTTCGATCCTGAATACGAGAAGATCTCGCGGCGTTTCTACGAGAACCCGGATCAATTCGCGGACGCCTTCGCCCGCGCCTGGTTCAAGCTCACTCACCGCGACATGGGCCCGCGGGCACGCTACCTCGGCCCGCTCGTGCCGAACGAAGTGCTGATCTGGCAGGACCCAATCCCCGTCGTCGACCACAAGCTGATCGACGACAAGGACATCGCAGACCTGAAGGCGAAGATCCTCGCCTCGGGCCTCTCGGTCTCCGAGCTTGTCTCGACGGCCTGGGCTTCTGCCTCGACGTTCCGCGGGTCCGACAAGCGCGGCGGCGCCAACGGCGCGCGCATTCGCCTCGCGCCGCAGAAGGACTGGGAGGCGAACCAGCCGAAGCAGCTCGCCAAAGTTCTGGAGAAGCTCGAAGCGATCCAGAAGGACTTCAACGCCGCACAGAACGGCAAGAAGGTGTCGCTCGCCGATCTGATCGTGCTCGGCGGCGCCGCGGCGGTCGAGAAGGCCGCTAAGGACGCGGGCGTCACCGTGAAGGTGCCGTTCACGCCTGGGCGCATGGACGCGTCGCAGGAGCAGACCGACTTTCAGTCTTTCGCGCCGCTCCAGCCGCGGCAGGACGGCTTCCGCAACTACACCAACGACAACCTGCCGCAATTCATGACTGCCGAGGCGGCGCTCGTCGACAAGGCGCAGCTCCTTCGGCTGACGGGGCCGGAGATGGCGGTACTCGTCGGCGGTCTGCGGGTTCTCGGAGCGAATGCCGGCGGCTCCAAGCTCGGCGTCTTCACCAACAGGCCCGGGACGCTGACGAACGACTTCTTCGTCAACCTGCTCACCATGGACACGCAGTGGATTCCCGCGTCCGACGGCACCTACGAGGGCCGCGACTGCAAGACGGGCGACAAGAAGTGGACCGCGACGCGCATCGACCTGATCTTCGGGTCACACTCGCAGCTTCGCGCCTTCGCAGAGGTCTATGCCTGTGCCGACTCCTTGGAGAAGTTCGTGAAGGACTTCGTGGCGGCGTGGGCCAAGGTGATGGACAACGACCGCTTCGATCTCGCCTACGAGCTTCCGCAGGCGGCTGAATAACGGTCCTCCCAAGCGACCGTCTCAGGCCGGGGCGGCTGAACGCCCCGGCCTGTTTCGTGTCACGCGGCGGCTTTCGTCTTCGCCGCCATGCCGCCGTAGAGGGCAAGGCAGCGGCCGAACCAATCGGCGACGGGGTCGTCGTCCGCGAGCGCCTTGAAGGGACTCGCGACGCGCGCCCATTGCAGCGGGCCGAAGACGATGTAGTCGGCAAAGAGCGGACCCTCGCCGCCGATGAACGGCTGGATCGCCAGCATCTCGCGCAATGGCTTCAGCGACTCGCGGAACGCGTCGACCCGGTCCTGCCGGTCCGCCTGGAACGCCTCCAGCGTCTTACCGAGGCGCTCTTCGCGGCTCGTGCGAAAATACGTCTGGTCCTCGTCGCCGAGGATGGAATGAATATCGGCCACAATGCACCGCATGAGTTGCGGGTGCACGGTGAAGAAGCTCCACCGCTCGATGAAGTGCGCCATCGCCTCGCCGCCCGGACCGCCGAAGAGGGAAGGGCGATCTGGATGCTTGCGCTCAAGATGCAGCGCGATGTCGAAGGATTCGCGGATCAACTCGCCATCATCGTCGAGGACCGGCACGGTCTTCGAGAAGCCGTTCCCTATCTCTGAAATCTTCGTGAATGGCGTGGGCCGGGTTTCGAATTCGAGGCCCTTGTGGGCGAGCGCCATGCGCACCTTCCAGCAGTGCGGGCTGAAGATACGCTCAGGATCGCGGCCGCAGAGCTCGTAGAGGAGAATTGCCATGGCTTCGGCTCGGTTTGGAGAAGGGCCGGAAGCATGGCCGCCGAGCCGTGGCGGCGCAAGACGGCGGATGACCGCGGTGGGCAACCGTGATAGGCCGGCGCTATCGCAACGGTGTTTGCCCTTCCATGCTTCTTAACCGCCTGTCGCTCCGCGACCTCGAATATGCCGTCGCCGTCGCCGAGGAAAAGCACTTCGGCCGTGCGGCCGCGCGCTGCCACGTCTCGCAGCCGGCGCTGTCGACGCAGGTCAAGAAGCTGGAGGATACGCTCGGCATCCAACTCTTCGAGCGGACGCCGCACGGCGTGATCGTCACTCACAGCGGAGACGATCTCATCCGCCAGGCGCGCCGTGCGCTCGACGAGGGGAGGCGTTTCCTCGAGCTCGCCTCGGCAGGTGACAGGCTTTCAGGTGCGCTCCGCGTCGACGTCATCGCGACGCTTGGCCCTTATATCGCGCCGCATATCCTGCGGCCTCTGCGCCAGCGTTTCCCGAATGTCGAGTTCGTGCTGCGCGAAGGGCGCACCGAGCAGATCGTCGCGTCGCTTACGGCGGGAGAGACGGACATTGCGCTGATCTCCACTCCGATCCAGGGCGAGGGGCTCGACATCGTCCCGCTCTTCGAGGAGCCCTTCGTGGCGATCCATCCCGCCGAGATGGACCTGAACACACACGCGCTGACGATCGCCGAACTCGAAAGCAGGCGTCTCATCCCACTCGAGGAAGGCCATTGTCTGCGCGACCAGACGCTGGCGCTTTGCCGCAACACCACCGGCGGTGCGCGGCGCCATGCGACAAGCCTGGAGACGCTTCGGCACATGGTCGCGGCCGGCGCCGGATGCTCCATCATGCCGGCGCTCGCGGCTGCCGACGGAGAGACGTTCGACGGGCTCATTCGCTATACGCCGATTAAGGATCCGCCCGCCTTCCGCGTCATCGCGCTCGCTTTCCGCTCGACCGATCCGCGCGCGGAGCGCTATCGCGCCATCGCCGCTACGATCCGCGCTTGCTTGCCGGACACGGTGCGGGTCGTCGAGGCTGGAGAGAGCCAACCGCGCAACCGCAAAAGGAGCCGCAAGGCCGCATGAAAGCGCATTTCGAGATGTTCGCCCGCTACAACGAATGGGCCAACCGCCGCATCTACGACGCCGCCGCCAAGCTTCCGGATGCCGATTATCGCGCCGACAAGGGCGCGTTTTTCGGCTCGGTGCATCGCACGCTCAACCACATCCTCGTCGCCGACCGCATCTGGATGCACCGCTTCACAGGCGAGGGACCCACTTACACCAAGCTCGACACCGTCCCCTGCGACGACCTCGCAACGCTCAGACGCGAGCGCGAGGCGGAGGACGCGCGCATCGCCACCTTCGTCGAAGGTCTCAACGAAGCGCGGCTGGCGGGCACGTTCAGCTACCGCACAGTCACGAATCCGGCGGACATCACCCAGAAGCTCGCTCCCGCGCTGGCGCATTTCTTCAATCACCAGACGCATCACCGCGGCCAGGTGCACGCGCTCGTGACCGCGCTCGCCGGCCACGACGCCGCCCCGTCGCTAGACCTCATCTATTTCCAGCGCGAGACCGGGGTAGGGCTCAAGTAAGTCCGTCAGCGCTTGCCGCGTGAGCGCATATCGGCCTTCACGGACTTGATCAGCTTGCCGAAGACGCGCTCGCGCCTGCGTCGCTCGTGAACGGACTCCGAGTTGCGCGCGTCTTCCGCAACGAGCTTGCGGTAGCGCCGAAGCCGCTCGGGATCGATGCTTCCCTCGGCGAGGGCGGCTTCAACCGCGCAGCCCGGCTCGCCCTCGTGCCGACAATCGGCGAAGCGGCATCGGCCGGCGACCTCAGCGATCTCGGCAAAGACCTGTTCGACACCGTCTCCGGCATCCGCGATCTGAAGCTCGCGCATGCCCGGCGTGTCGAGCAGCCAGCCGCCAGCCTTCAGCCGGTGCAACGAGCGTCCGCTCGTCGTATGCCGGCCTCTGGCATCATCCTCGCGGATACCGGCGGTCGCCTGAACGTCTTCCGCCAGAAGCGTATTGACGAGCGTCGACTTCCCGACCCCCGACGAGCCCACCAACGCGACCGTCTGACCGACGCCGCACCAGGGCCGCAAGAGCGCGGCGCTCTCAGCGGAGCGCGCGTCGAGCGCCTCGGCGAGGAGGCCGGCCATGAGCTTCATCGCCGCGGTCAGGAACGGGCGCGCATCCTCGACCTGATCCGCCTTCGTCAGAACGACGACGGGCGTGACGTCCGCCTCTCGTGCCAAAGCGAGATAGCGCTCGAGCCGTGCCACGTTGAAGTCCCGATTGCAGGATGACACGACGAACAGCGTGTCGACGTTGGCGGCGATCGGCTGCATACGCTGCGCCATGCCTGCCGCCTTGCGCCAGAAGAGGCTTGAGCGGCGAAGAACACGCCGCGGCGCATGCGTATCGGCGTCGAGCAGAAGCCAGTCGCCGATCGTCGCGGCATCGTCCGTCTCGGCGAACGGCAGGACGCTGATCGTCAGCGACGAGCTTGCGACCTCCAGGCGATTGCGGTGCACGGCAAGCACGCGCGCGGGAATGCACGTCTCCCGCTCCTCATGAGAGAGCTGCGATTGAAAATGATGGGTCCAGCCGAATGCGGCCAGTTCGTTTGAGCTTGTCATTGTCTCGACCGTCATGTGCCCCGCGTCTCAGCAGGGCATGCAACAACGCGCCGGCTGAGGGCCGGCGGGCGGCGCGGTTGGAACTGGTCGAGAAGAAAACCGGGCTTGAGCACCCGGCAGGCGATCGTGGCCCTAGGCGACGAACCTCTCGCCAGTCCCGCGACGGTCAATGGCAGACATCAAAGCTCCTTTGCCAGACCCGGACGAAACAGGGTCCATCTAAGGTTCACGGAGGTCGCGCGCAAGCGCCCGGCCATTTGCGTGGCAACGGCGGGCATAATCTCGTGTGCTCACGGGTCGAAGATCAGGATCAAGTAGATCACGAAGACGACGGTGTGGACGGCTCCCTGAAGGATGTTGGTCTTCGGTCCACTGAAGGTGATCAGGCTCAAGACCAGAGTCAGGCAAAGCAATATCAGCTCCGTGGGATCGAGCCCGAGGACGACGTGCTTGCCGGTCAGGATACTGACCGTGACGACGGCGGGCACGGTGAGGCTGATCGTTGCGAGCGCGGAGCCGAAGCAGATGTTCATCGCGCGCTGCAGGTGGTTGACGGCAGCGGCGCGGAAGGCGGCCAGCCCTTCCGGCGCCAGGACGATCGTCGCGACCAGCACGCCGCCGAGAGCCGTCGGCGCACTCAGCACGGATATCCCCTCGTCGACGAGGACCGCCAGCTTCTTGGCAAGAAGGACGATCGGCAGAAGCGTGAACACAAGCAAGACGGCGTGGAAGGAGACCGACCGCACCTCGTGCTCGTGCCCAAGCGCGTGCCCTTGATCGTGCGCCTTGTGTCCCGTCTCTTTGACAGTCTGCGCGGCGTCTGCATCCAGGAAGAAGCCCTGATGGCGGATGGTCTGAATGGCGAGAAAGGCGCCGTAGAGCGCGATGGTGACCAGGCTGAACAGAACGGCTTGCCTCTGGCTCAGACTGGGGTCGGGCGTTGAGGTCGTGAAGCGCGGCAGGATGAGCGTCACGGTCGACAAGGTGATCAGCACCGACAGGAACGCCCGCGTTCCGCGCAGATTGTACTCCTGCTCTCGATAGCGGATTCCCCCGATGAGGAGGGAGACGCCTACCATCGCGTTGAGTACGATCATCATCACCGCCATCATCGTGTCGCGGGCGAGCGCGGGATCCTCGGCGCCGTGCAGCATGACGGCGCTGATCATCGCCACTTCGATGCAGATCACCGAAATCGTCAGGATGAGCGTGCCGTAGGGTTCGCCCAGAAGCTCCGCGAGGCCGTCGGCGTGGCGGACAGCGGCAAAGACCGCCCAAAGCACCGTGCCGAGTATCCAGACGAAGAGCGCGACGAACTTGACCGGATTGGAGAGGTCGTCGAGCCAAGCTGCCCCGACCGAATAGAGGATGGCGACGCTGGCCGCGGCGACCACGAAGGCCAACTCGGAACGGATAATGGAGAACACCCTCAATGAACCGCTCCGCCGCTCGGTCCGGCCGATGTCCGCTCTGCGCGCCACAACGGCACGGGTCCGTGGTTAGCCGCAACCACGCGTGGAGTCTATCGCGCAGCCGTCGTCTTGGTGACTCGAAGGTGCCGACGCTTCGGGGCCGACGTTTACTCCGCCGCTGCAAGCCGCTAGACCGCGAGCCGCGTTTTTCCCGCGGAGCCCAAGGCGATGGACAAGATCAGGATCGGCGTTCTCGGCGCGTCCGGCTATACCGGCGCCGATCTCGTGCGCCTCGCCGCCCGGCATCCAAACGTCGAGATCAGGGCGCTCACCGCCAACACGCATGCCGGCAAGGCCATGGCGGAGGTCTTTCCGCATTTCTTCATGCTCGACCTGCCGAACCTCGTCGAATGGGAGAAGGTCGACTGGACGGAGCTCGACGCCGTCTTCTGCGGGCTGCCGCACGGGACGACGCAGGAGATCACGGCGGCGGTGCTCGCCGCCAATCCGAAGATCAAGGTCATCGACATGTCGGCGGATTTCCGTCTCCACGACATGGCGACCTACGCCGAGTGGTACGGCCACACTCACCGCGCGCCGGAGCTGCAGAAGGAGGCCGTCTACGGGCTCACCGAATTCTATCGCGAGAGAATCGCCAATGCGCGGCTCGTCGCCTGTCCGGGCTGCTATCCGACCGCGGCGCTCCTGGCGCTGGTGCCGCTGGTCAGAGCCGGCATCGTCGATTCAAGCGACATCATCATCGACGCCAAGTCCGGCGTGTCCGGCGCCGGGCGCGGCTTGAAGCAGAACACGCTCTTCACCGAGGCGGGCGAGGGGCTCTCGCCCTATTCGGTGGCGAGGCATCGGCACGCACCGGAGATCGAGCAGGAGATCGGGCTCGCCATCGGCTCCAAGGTGACGGTGAATTTCACGCCGCATCTGATCCCGATGAGCCGGGGCGAGCTTTGCACCTCCTATGTGCGGCTTGCCGGGGGCACGGCGGACGATCTGCGCAAGGCGCTGTCGGTCGCCTACGCCGACGAGCCTTTCGTGCATGTCGCGTCGGAAGGCGTGCTGCCGCAGACGCAGAATGTGCGCGGCTCGAACTACGTTCAGGTCGGCGTCTTCGCCGACCGCGTCCCCGGCCGCGCTATCGTGATCTCGGTGCTCGACAACCTCGTCAAAGGCTCGGCCGGCCAAGCGCTGCAGAACATGAACATCGCCTTCGGCCTCGACGAGACGACCGGCCTTCTGCAGCTGCCGCTGTTTCCCTAGGGGGAGGCGCAGTGAGCCTTCTCCCATAGGGAGAAGGTGGCTGCGAAGCAGCCGGATGCACCCGTCGCCTTCGGCGACACCCTCTCCCTGTGGGAGAGGGGTTGGGCCCTCGCGTCAGAAGAAGGAGGAGCGTCGGTTCCACCAACCGGTACGCTTCGGGCGATCGTCCTCCGGCTCCGGCGTGGGGGCAGGCTCCGGTTCGGCCGCCAGGGGCTCTTCACGCTCCACTTCGTTCCGCCGCTCCGCACTTGGCTGCTCGGCCGGCTCTGCGCTCGGCTCAGCGGCGTATGGCTCCTCGCTCGCCGGCTCAGGCTCGAAAGACGAAGCGTCGGCCACTTCATCCTGAAGAGGCTCCACTTCGACAGCCGGCGCCTCCGCATAAGGCGCGGAGGGCTCGGGCGCGAACGAGGCGGGATAGCCGTTTTCGCCTTCGCTCTGAGCGTCCTCGGAAGCAGACGAGGCGGCTTCTTCGCGCTGACCGTTGCCGTTCTCGCGCCCGCGACCCCGGCGGCGTCCACCGCGCCGACCGCGCCGGCGACGCCGCTCGCGGCTCGCGGCGGTTTCGGACGTCTCGTCCTCCGCGGCAACGCGCTCTTCTTCCTCTTTGCGCTCGCCTTCGGGCTCTTCCTCGTCGGCTTCGGCCTCTACGTGAGTGTGCTCGTGGCGATCGTCTCCGTTGCCGCGACGGCGACGGCGACGGCGCGGTCGTCGCTCCCGACCTTCGCCGGCCTCGACGTCGCGCTCGACCTCCGCTTCCTCTTCCTCGACGGCGGCTTCGGGCATGTCGTGCATCGCGACCGCGCTGGTGGTCTCCGGGCGATCCTCGGCCGGCGCCCCACGCTCGATCGCGTAGCCGGCGCCGTTTTCCGGCGCCTCGCCGGAAACTGCTATTTGCACACCGAAGCGCTCCTCGAGCTCGGCGAGATGCCGGCGCTTCTGGTTCAACACATAGAGCGCCACCTCCTCGCGCGTGCGCACGACAAGATGATGCCCGCTGTGGCGAAGCAGGTGATCCTCGAGCGCGCGAAGAATCTGCAGCGAGAGCGACGATACCGAGCGCACCTGACCGGTGCCGCGGCAATGCGAGCAGGAGACGGTGGAGCTTTCAAGCACGCCGGTGCGGATGCGCTGGCGTGACATCTCGAGTAGTCCGAAGTGGGAGATGCGGCCGA
>Ga0315553_10000080_pt1 | contig 77213 bp, 72 predicted proteins | sample SalMarSW160140MG_FD_203099 | JGI IMG/M metagenome (GOLD analysis project Ga0315553, IMG submission 203099) | Salt marsh sediment microbial communities from the Plum Island Ecosystem LTER, Massachusetts, United States - Salt Marsh Sediment SW1601-40 ... | reverse complement strand
CGATCCCGGTCACCGCCTCGGTCACCGGGTGCTCGACCTGCAGGCGCGTGTTCACCTCGAGGAAGTAGAACTCGCCGGTGTCGTCGTCGAGCAGGAACTCGACGGTGCCGGCGGAGGCGTAGTCGAGGGCGCGCGCCAGGCGCAGCGCGGCGCCGCCCATCCGCTCGCGCAGCACGGCATCGACGCGGGGGGATGGCGACTCTTCGATGATCTTCTGGTGTCGGCGCTGGATCGAGCACTCGCGCTCGCCCAGGTGGACCAGGCCGCCGTAGGCGTCGCCGAGGATCTGGATCTCCACGTGGTGGGCGCGCGACACCCAGCGCTCGAGGAAGACGCGGTCGTCACCAAAGCCGCTCGCCGCCTCGCGCCTCGCCGCGGCCACCGCCTCGGCGAGCCCGGCCGCCGAGGTGACCACGCGCATGCCCTTGCCGCCGCCGCCCGCCGCCGCCTTCACCAGGAGCGGGAAGCCGATCGCCCTCGCCTCGGTGGGATCGTCGCTGCCGGGCAGCGTCGGCACTCCCAGCTCCGCCGCGAGCCGCTTCGCCTCCAGCTTGTCGCCCATGCGCTCGATCGCCTCGGGCGAGGGGCCCACCCAGGCGAGACCGGCCGCTCGCACGTCGGCGGCGAAGGCCGCACTCTCGGACAGGAAGCCGTAGCCGGGGTGGAGGGCGCCGGCACCGGTGGCGCGCGCGGCGTCGAGAATCGCCTTGCCGTCGAGATAGGAGCCGGGCAGGCGCACCGCCTCGTCGGCCTCGGCCGCGTGCGGCGCGTCGGCGTCGGCGTCGGCGTAGACCGCGACGCAGCGGATCCCCATCGCGCGCGCGCTGCGCATCACGCGCCGCGCGATCTCGCCGCGGTTCGCCACCAGCAGCGTCTGGAAATCGGCGGAGCCGGTACTCACAGGCGGAACACCCCGTAGCCCGGCGCGCCTTCGATCGGGCGGTTTCGCACCACGGAGAGGCAGATGCCCAGCACTGTGCGGGTGTCGCGCGGGTCGACGATCCCGTCGTCGCTGATCGCGCCCGTCGCCTCCAAGGCGATCGACCCCTTCTCCTGGATCGCCTCTACCGCGGCGCGGATCTTCGCGTCGGCCTCCTCGTCGAAGGGCAAGCCCTTGCGGGCGGCCTGGCCCCGGCGGACGATCGACATCACGCCGGCGATCTGCTTGCCGCCCATCACCGCGATCTTCGCCGAGGGCCAGATGAAGGTGAAGCGGTTCTCGAAGGCGCGGCCGCTCATCGCGTAGGTGCCGGCGCCGTAGGACGCTCCGACGATCACCGTCAGGTGCGGGACCGTCGAGTTGGTGACGGCGTTGATCAGCTGGGAGCCCTTCTTGATGATCCCCGCCTGCTCGAAGTCCCGGCCGACGACGAAACCGGTGAGGTTCTGGAGGAAGAGCAGGGGCACGTCGATCTGGTTGCACAGCTGGATGAAGTGCGCGCCCTTCTCGGCGGCCTCGGGCGTGAGCACGCCGTTGTTGCCGAGGATGCCCAGCGGATAGCCGTGGAGGCTCGCCCAGCCGCAGACGAGCGTCGCCCCGTAGCGCGGCTTCCACTCCCCGAAGCGCGAGCCGTCCACGATCCGTCCGATCACGTCGCGGATCTCGACCGGCCGGCGCAGGTCGGGGCTCACGATGCCGAGCAGCTCCTCGGGATCGAGGGCCGGCTCGTCCGCGCGCAGGCTCGGCGGCGGACCCGGCTTGCGCCAGTTCAGGTGGGAGATCACCTGGCGACACAGGCGCAGGGCGTCGCGCTCGTCCTCGGCCAGGTACTCGCCGAGCCCCGACACCTCGGCGTGCATGGCAGCGCCGCCGAGCGTCTCGTCGTCCGAGTCCTCGCCGGTGGCCATCTTCACCAGCGGAGGCCCGGCCAGGAAGATCTTCGACTGCTCCCGGATCACGATGTTGTAGTCGCTCATCCCCGGCTGGTAGGCGCCGCCCGCCGTCGAGGACCCGAACACGACGCACACCGTCGGAATGCGCAGCTTCGAGAGCTCGATCATCTCGTAGAAGAAGCGCCCCGTCTCGGCGAAGTGGAGCGTCTTCGCCGGCCGCGGCTTCTTGCGACCTTCGCCCGGGCCGTTGTCGGGGTCCATGCGCAGGTCGGCTCCCGCGGACTCGACGAAGCTCACGTAGGGAATGCGGTTGTCGCGCGCGATCTGGAGCGCGCGCATCCACTTCTTCTGCACGTAGGGGGTGAGCGCGCCGCCCAGCACGGTCGGGTCGTTGGCGAAGATCACGCACTCGACGCCTGCGATCACGCCGATGCCCAGCACCGCACCGCCGCCGATCGCGAAGTCGGAGTTGTACCCGGCGAGCGGACTGATCTCGAGGAAGGGGCTGTCGGGATCGAGGGCGAGGGCGATCCGCTCGCGCACGGGCAGCTTGCCGCGCTTCGCCAGCCGGGCGTGGTGCTCGGGGCCGCCGCCCGCCTCGGCGGCGTCGAGCAGACGGTCGATCTCGGCCAGCTTCTCCAGCATCGCCGCGCGGTTCTCGGTGAACTCGGGGGTCCGCGGATCGAGCGCCGAGCGCAGGGGCGGGGCGAGCAGGGGAGGCTGCATGGCGACTCCTCGGGCCGGGCGGCGCCGCGGATCGGCGTTGACAGACCGATACCAGGGCGGGTAACAATACGCAATTGAAATTACCGCCCGGGGAAGGGAGTGCCACCCGCCGTGTTGCCGGAGAGCGAGGACTGGCGCGCCGAGGCCGACGCGCTGCACGCCTTCCTCGGGACGCTCGCCGCGAGCGACTGGAGCCGAGCGACCACCTTCCAGGGCTGGACGCCGTGGGACGTGGTCGCCCATCTGCACTATTACGACCGCATGTCCCTGGCCTCGCTCGCGGGCGAGACGGAGTTCGCGCCGCGGCGCGACGCACTGATCGGGCAGATCGGACGGGGCCTGAGCAACGCGGCCATCGCCCGCGCCGAGCTGGGCGACCTGGCTCCGCACGAGCTGCTCGAGCGCTGGCACGCCACCTGCCACGAGGTGGCTCGACAGCTGGGCGCGTCGGACCCGAAGCGGCGTCTGCCCTGGTTCGGTCCCGACATGGGCGTGCGCATGTTCACCACCGCGCGCCTGATGGAGACCTGGGCGCACGGCCAGGAGGTCTACGACCTGATGGGCGTCGCGCGTACCGACACCGACCGCCTGCGCCACATCGCCACGATCGGCGTGAAGACCTTCGGCTGGACCTTCGCGAACCGAGGCCTCGAGGTCCCCGGGCCCCCTCCCTACGTACGGCTCGTCGCGCCGTCCGGGGCGATCTGGGAGTGGAACGAGCCGAGCCGGACTGACTACGTCTCCGGGAGCGCGGTCGATTTCTGCCGTACTGTCACGCAGGTACGGAACGTTGAGGATACGTCGCTCGAAGTCGTGGGCGAGGTCGCATGCCGCTGGATGGCGATCGCCCAGTGCTTCGCCGGCGGTCCCGTCGATCCGCCGAAGCCGGGCGCCCGCGCGCCGAGGGGTGGCTGATGAATCTCGAATACGGACCGCAGTACGAGTCCTTCCGCGCGGAGGTTCGCAAGTTCCTCGAGCAGCACCGGAGCGCCAAGCCCAGCGACAGCCTGATCGACGTTCCGGTGGCCGAACGCTCGCGCTGGCTCTCGCTGCTGATCGATCACGGCTACTGGGCGCGCACGATCCCGCGCGAGTACGGGGGCTACGGCGCGGCTCCCGACCTGCTCGAGACCGTGATCATGGACGAGGAGTTCAACCGGGCCGGGATCTCGCGCGGGATGAATGCCCAGGGGCCCTCGATGCTGGTGCCCACGCTGCTCGAGCACGGCAGCGAGGAGCAGCGCCGGCGCTGGATCGGGCCGACGATGCGCGGCGAGGTGATCTGGTGTCAGGGCTACTCCGAGCCCGGGGCGGGCAGCGACCTCGCGAGCCTCACCACCTCCGCGCGCGAGGACGGCGACGACTTCGTGATCAACGGCCAGAAGATCTGGACCAGCACGGCGGACAAGGCGCAGATGATGTTCGTGCTGGTGCGTACCGAGCCCGGCGCGCCCAAGCACGCGGGCATCTCCTACCTGCTGCTGCCGATGGACTCGCCCGGCCTCGAGGTCCGGCCGCTCGAGACGATGTCCGGCTCGATCGGCGAGAACTCCTTCAACCAGGTGTTCTTCCGCGACGTCCGCGTGCCGCGGGCGAACGTGGTGGGGGCCCGCGGCGAGGGTTGGAAGATCGCCAACACCACGCTCAAGCACGAGCGCAACAGCCTCAACGCGAACGCCGAGGGGCTGCTGCTGCGGCTGGTGCGGCTGATGGAGAAGGAGACCGTCGGCGGCGTTCCGGCGCTGGCGAGCCCGGTCTACCGCGACCGGCTGCTGCGTCTCCAGGCCCGGGCGCTGGCGATGAAGTGCCACGGCATGCGGCTTCTCACCTGCGGGCTGAAGGGGGAGTCCCCGGGCGTGGCGGGACTGGTGGTGAAGCTCCAGAACTGCCAGCTCAGCTTCGACATCGCGGCCCTCGCCCTGGACGTGATGGGCGAGCTGGGGAGCCTCTACGATCACACGAAGTACGAGCGGGAAAAGGGCTTCTGGCAAGCGTTTTCCTTCTTCTCACTGGGGCTGATCATCGGCGGCGGCACGGCCCAGATCCAGAAGAACATCATCGCCGAGCGCGGCCTGGGCTTGCCGCGCGAGCCCAAGGCCACACGGGGGTAGCGATGGATTTCGGCCTCTCCGACGATCAGCGGCTGCTCGAGCAGTCGCTGCGCGGCTTCCTCGCCGACCGCGTTCCGATCGCGCGCGTGCGCGCCCTGCGCGAGGCCGCCTGCCCGAACGACCGGGACGTCTTGCGCGGGCTCGCCGAGCTGGGCGTCACCGGCATCCTGGTTCCCGAGGCGCGCGGCGGCAGCGGCCTGGCGCTGCTCGACGCGGCACTGGCGGCGCAGTCCCTTGGCCACGCGGTCACGCCCGCGCCCTTCCTCGCCTCGGCGGTGATGGCGCCGGTCGCCCTCGCGGCGCTCGGCGGCGCCGAGGCGGAGGCCTGGCTCGAGGGGATCGCCGCGGGCGAGCGCGTGCTCGGCGTCGCGGCGACCGAGAGCTTCTCGGTGCGCGAGGGAGCCGGCGTCTCCCTCGACGGCGGCAGCCTGCGAGGCCTGGCGCTGATGGCGCTCGACGCACACGGAGCCGACGGGGTGTTGATCCCCCTCGGCGCGGACCGCCTGGCGCTCGTGCGCAGCGACGCCCCGGGTCTCGCCACCACGCGACTCGCGACGGTGGACGCCACGCGCTGCACGGCCGAGCTGGTGCTCGACGGGGTCGCGCCCGAGGCGCTGTACGAGGACGCGGGGAACGCCGTGGCGCGCATGCTCGACGCGGGCCGCATCGGCCTGGCCGCCGACACCCTCGGCGCCTGCGAGGCGATGATCGAGCAGGCGGTCGCCTACGCCCAGCAGCGCGTGCAGTTCGGCCGCCCGATCGGCTCCTTCCAGGCGGTCAAGCACCTGTGCGCGGAGATGATCGCCGAGCTCGAGCCCGCGCGGTCGCTGCTCTGGTACGCCGCCCATGCCTTCGACGCGCTGCCCGACGAGACACCGGCCCTCGCGTGCCACGTGCTGGCCCACGTCTCGGAGATCGGACGCGAGATCGCCAGCACCGCCACCCAGATTCACGGCGGCATCGGCTGGACCGACGAGCAGAACCTTCACTTCTGGTTCAAGCGGATCGCGGTGGCGCGCCACCTGCTCGGAGGACCCGAGTGGCTGCGGGCGCGCGCCGCGTCGATCCAGGGATGGGCGCTCGCGTCCTGACGTGACTCGGCTCGATGGCGGCTCCCGGCCGCGAGGAGGTCCTCCGTGCGCACTCCGCTCGCCCGTGAGCTCGGTCTCGAGTTCCCGATCTTCGCCTTCACCCACTGCCGCGACGTCGCGGCCGCGGTGTCGAAGGCGGGCGGTCTGGGCGTGCTGGGCGTCGCCGGGCACTCGCTCGATCACCTGCGCATGGAGCTGGCCTGGATCGAGAAGGAGGTCGGCGACAAGCCCTACGGCGTCGACCTGCTGCTGCCCACGCGCTTCGTCGGCAGCGATGGCGCGCTCTCCGACGCCGATCTCGACGCGCGCATTCCCGAGGGCCACCGCCGCTTCGTCGACGAGCTGCTGGCGAAGTACGACGTGCCGCCGCTGCCGGCCGACGCGCCGGTGCCGCGGGAGTTCAGCGTCGGCTACGAGCAGCAGCGCGAGCTGATCGAGTTCCTGTTCCAGCACCGGATCGCGCTGATCGCGAGCGCCCTCGGCCCGCCGCCCTCGTGGATGATCGAGGAGGGAAGGGCGCGCGGCGTGAAGGTGGCGGCGCTCGCCGGCACCGTCGACCACGCTCGGCGTCACGTGGAGGCGGGGGCGGACATCGTGGTGGCCCAGGGCTACGAGGCGGGCGGTCACACGGGAGAGATCGCCACGATGGTGCTGGTGCCCGAGGTGGTGGACGCGGTGTCGCCGGTGCCCGTGCTCGCGGCGGGCGGCATCGCCAACGGACGCCAGCTCACCGCCGCGCTGGCGCTCGGCGCTCAGGGGGTGTGGACCGGCTCGGTCTGGCTCACCACCGAGGAGGCCGAGACCCACCCGGTGGTGAAGGAGAAGTTCCTGCGCGCCAGCTCGCGGGACACGGTGCGCAGCCGCTCGAAGACGGGCAAGCCCGCCCGTCAGCTGCGCAGCGCCTGGACCGAGGCCTGGGAGGACCCGGCCAACCCGGACCCGCTCCCGATGCCGCTCCAGCCGCGGCTGGTGCGCGAGGCCGAGGCGCGGATCGCCCGGACCGCCCACAAGTCGCCGGGCGCCCAGCAGCTGATCAACTACTTCGTCGGCCAGGTGGTAGGCAGCCTCGACCAGATCGATTCCGTCCGCCACGTCGTGGAGTCGTTCGTGCAAGAATACGCCGACACGATGGAGCGCCTGGATGGCTGGACGGAGGACTGAAGGCCGCGATGGAGAGCCACTACGCCACGCTGTGGGAGGCCGTCGCCGATGCGATCGGCGATCGGGAGGCGATCGTCTTCGGGGACGTTCGCCGCACCTGGAGCGACTACGAGGACCGCGCGGCACGCCTGGCGGCCGCCTTCGCGGCGGCGGGTCTCGGCCCCGAGGCGAAGATCGGGCTCTACCTGTACAACTCGCCCGAGTACCTGGAGGCCCAGTTCGCGGCGTTCAAGGGGCGCCACGTCCCGGTGAACGTCAACTACCGCTACCTCGACGACGAACTGCTCTACCTGCTCGAGAACTCCGACGCCCAGGCGCTGTTCTTCCACCGGAGCCTGGGCGACCGCGTCGCGCGCGTGATGGAGCGCGCCCGCAACGTGAAGCTGTGGGTCGAGGTGGACGACGACGGGGAGCCGGTGCCCGGCGCCGTCGGCTACGAGTCGCTGATCGACGCCCACGACCCGGCGCCGCGCATCACGCGCTCCGAGGACGACGTCTACATGCTCTACACCGGGGGCACCACCGGCATGCCCAAGGGCGTGATGTACGACATGGGCAGCATGGTGCGCGGCTTCGTGGCGATGGGCTTCCCGGTCTTCGGGCTCGGGGTCCCGGACACCGACGAGATCCCGGCGCTCACGGCGACGCTGTGGAAGGAACGGGGCGGCCTGACGTCGATCCCGGCCTGCCCGCTGATGCACGGCACGGGCGTCTGGCTCGGCGCCATGATGCCGCAGATGGCCGGCGCGCGGATCGCGCTGCTGACCGCCCGCTCCTTCGACGCCCACGAGCTGTGGTCGGTCAGCCAGAGGGAAGGGGCGACCCAGATCGTGATCGTGGGCGACGCCTTCGCGAAGCCGATGCTGCGCGCTCTCGACGAGGCGCGAGCCGAAGGACGCCCCTACGACCCGAGCAGTGTGCGCTTCCTCGTGTCCTCGGGCGTGATGTGGACCACCGAGGTCAAGCAACAGCTCCTCGACTGGAACGACTGGGTGCTGATCGACGCGATGGGAAGCACCGAGGGGAGCATGGGCACCCAGGTGACCACGCGCGGGAACGTCGGGCAGACCGCGCGCTTCGCGATGAACCCCACCACCCGCGTGTTCACCGAGGACGGCTGCCCGGTGCAGCCCGGATCGGGCGAGGCGGGCATGGTCGCGGCGGGCGGCCTGGTCCCGATCGGCTACTTCAAGGACGAGAAGAAGTCGCGGGCGACGTTCCGGACGATCGAGGGAGTCCGCTACTCCTTCCCGGGCGACTGGGCCCGCGTCGAGGCCGACGGCAGCCTGACCCTGCTCGGCCGCGGCTCGAACTGCATCAACACCGCCGGCGAGAAGGTGTACCCCGAGGAGGTCGAGGAGGCGGTGAAGCAGCACCCCGACGTCCTCGACTGTCTGGTGGTCGGGGTGGCCGACGAGAAGTTCGGGCAGCGCGTCACCGCGGTGGCCTCGCCGCGTCCGGGGCGCAGCCTCGATCCCGAGGCGCTGCGCTCCTTCGCGCGCACGAAGCTCGCCGCCTACAAGGTGCCGAAGCAGCTGTTCGTGGTGGACCGCGTGCAGCGCGCGCCCAACGGAAAGGCCGACTACCCCTGGGCGCGCAAGGTGGTGGAGGAGCGCGCCGGAGCGGCGTAGTGGACCAGGCGACGGACCGCGACCGGACGACGATCCTCGTGCACTACTACCGCGCGACGGTCGGCCGCGCCGACGTATGGCGGACGCGGATGGACACCGCCACGAACTGGGCGATCGGCGCCACCGCCGGCATCGTCACCTTCGCCGTGGGCGACGCCGCGGTCCCGCCCTACGCGGTGTTCATCGCCTCGCTCCTCACGCTCTGCTTCCTGGTGCTGGAGGCGCGGCGCCTCACCTTCTACGACCTGTGGCAGCGCCGGGTGCTGCTGCTCGAGGAGGCGCTGGTCCGCCCGGCGATCGCCGGCGCTGCGGAGGGGCCGGGCGCGGAGCGGCTCGCCCGGGAGCTGGCGCCCGAGCTGGGGCGCACGGTTCCGACGATGCCGATCGCTCGGGCGATCGCGCGCCGCCTGCGCCGGATCTACCTGTACCTGTTCGCGGTCCAGATCGGGATCTGGGGGCTCAAGCTGGCGAACCACCCGGCGCCGGCCGCCTCGCTCGGCGAGGTGGTGCCGCGGGCCCACGTCGGACCGCTGTCGGGCGCGGTCGTGATCGGGATCGTCGGCGCGTGCTTCGTCGCAACGGCCGGTCTCGCGCTCGTCCTGGGAGGCGCGCGGAGCGAGAGCCGGTCGCCGGACTAGAAGATCTCGTGCTCCTCGGTGAGGAAGACCGCGGAGCGCGCGAAGTCGATGAACTCGGCCTCGTCTTCGTAGAGGCGGCGCGCGGCGGCGAGGCCCTCCTCCCCGGACGCCCCCAGCGCCTCGATCGAGTCGAACCACACCTCGGTGATGCCGTCGTAGGCCTCCGCGGCGCCGCGCGAGGCGCGCAGCATCTCCGAGGGCGCGCCCGGGATCGTGTGGCTCTGCACGTAGCGCCTCATCTGCGGCAGCTGCTCGCGCAGCTTCCGCACCAGCGGTCCGTGGACGTCGAGCCAGCGGGTCTGGAACTGCTCGAGCGTCAGGCCCGCCTTGCGGCGGCAGCAGAACACCAGCTTCACCATCGCGGACCTCCTGCGTCCGACGCGCGCTTCACAGGGGGATCTCCAGGCGCCGGAAGCGCGCCACCAGCGCGGCGGTGACGAGCGCGGCCCAGGCCAGCGCCCGCACCAGCGGCCAGGGCGGCGGCCCCGGCAGTGGAGACGCGAGCCAGGGCGCGAGGGCGTCGACGGGCGCGGCGATCCAGGCGGGTCCCCACTGCGCGACCAGGCCGGCGAAGCCGTCCGTCCGGGCGCCGAGCAGCGCCGCGACCTCGATCCCCGACACCGCCGCGCCGGCGACGATCACCAGCAGCAGCGTGGCCGGGCGCGGGAGCGACAGCGACGCCAGCATCGCGGCGGCCACGACGCTCCAGGTTCCCAGGCCCAGGGCGACCAGCGCGCCGAGCCCCGGAGCGAGCGGAACGTGCTGGCGAGCCACCGCCAGCCCGACGGCCAGCGCCGCGAGCGCCGCGCCGAGAGCGAACGAGCCGAGCCAGATCCCGGCGAGCCGGGTCAGCACGAAGGTGTCGCGCGCCACGGGCCGCGCGAGGACCGAGGCGGCGGAGCCGTCCTCGAGCGCGGTCGCCAGGCCGTCGGAGGCGAGCAGGGTGGACACGGCGTAGGTCCACGCCGCGATCCACGCGAGGCCGGTGACCGCGACGAGCGCGCCCAGCTCGCCTCCCTGGAGCGTCACCGACCGGCCCTGGAGCGTGACCGCCGCGTCGCAGCTCCCGCAGCGCTGCACCGCGAACGCCGCGAGTGCGCTCGCGACCAGCGCCGCGATCAGCCCGCGGCGGCGCAGGCCGTCGCGCAGCGTCTCGAGCGTCAGCGCGGTGAAGACGCTCATCGCGCCACCCGACGCACGAAGACGTCCTCGAGCGACTCCCCGGGGCCGATCAGCGTGGAGAGCGGTCCCTCGGCGGCGATCCGACCGCGGTCGAGGATCGCCGCGTGGTCGCAGCTGCGCTCCACCTCCGAGAGCTGGTGCGAGCACAGGATGATCGTGGCTCCGCGCGCGCGCTCCGCCTCGATCCAGCCGCGCGCATCGCGGACGCCGAGCGGGTCGAGCCCGCTGGTGGGCTCGTCGAGCACGAGCAGGCTGGGCGCGCCCAGCAGCGCGATGGCGAAACCCACGCGCTGTCGCAGCCCCTTGGAGAGCCCCCCGATCGGCTCGTGGGCGCGGTCGGCGACCCCGGTGCGCTCGAGCGCGGCTCGGATCGCGCCCGCGGCCTCGGCGCGTTCGAGGCCGATCAGCCGCGCGTGCAGCCCGAGCCAGTCTTCGACCGCCGCGTGCGCGGGCAGGGCCAGGCGCTCGGGGAGGAATCCGAGCCCGACCCGCGAGCGCGCGTCGGAGGGCGGCAGGCCCTGCAGGGCGACGCGACCCGAGGTGGGTCGCGCAAAGCCGAGGGCGAGTCGCAGCGCCGTGGTCTTGCCCGCGCCGTTGGGTCCGAGCAGTCCCCAGCAGGTCCCGGTCGGAATCGCCAGCGCGAGCGGCTCCAGGGCGACCCGTTCGCCGTAGCGCTTGCTCGCCCCCTGCCACTCGATCGCTTGCACGGCGCCGCCTCCGATCGATCAGGCGTGCTGGCTGCTCACCGCGACCACCTCGCCCGTCATATACGAGGCGTAGTCGCTGGCGAGGAACACCATCACGTTCGCCACCTCCCACGGCTCGGCGGCGCGGCCGAAGGCCTCGCGGCCCACCAGCTCCTCGAGCAGGCCGTCGGGCGTCACCTTGGAAAGGAACTCGTGCATCGCCAGGCTGGGAGACACCGCGTTGATGCGCACGCCGGCCTCGGCCGCCTCCATGGCGGCGCAGCGGGTGAAGGCCATCACGCCCGCCTTCGCGGCGGCGTAGTGGGACTGGCCCTTCTGGGCGCGCCAGGCGAGCACCGAGGCGTTGTTCACGATCGCGCCCCGGCCGCGCGCCGTCATGTGCGGCAGCACCGCCCGGGTCATGCGGAACACCGAGGTCAGGGTCACGTCGAGCACGGAGTGCCACTGCGCGTCGGTCATCTCCACCACCGGCGCGAACCCGCCGAGACCGGCGTTGTTGATCAGCACGTCGATGTGGCCCAGCTCCTCGATCGCCGCGGCCACGAGGGCGTCCACCTGGTCCTGGCGCGACACGTCGCACACGCGCGAGGGGGCGGGGCGCCCGCCGGCGTCGGCGAGCTTCGCGGCGGCCTCGCCGAGGCGCCGCTCGTGCAAGTCGCTGATCATCACGCGCGCGCCTTCCTCCATGCAGCGCCTGGCGACGGCGAAGCCGATCCCGGTGCCCGCGGCAGCGGTGACGACCACGGTCTTGCCCGCGAGCAAGCCGTGGCCCGAGGGCGGTGTCGGCGCGGAGGGGGACATCGCGCGCTCTCCCGCCCTAGGCCCGGGGCTCGCGCGGCAGCCCCAGGGCGCGCTCGGCGATCAGGTTGCGCTGGATCTGATTCGAGCCGGCGTAGATCGTCTCCGCGCGCGTGAACAGGAACAGGCGCTGGAGCGATCCGAGCCGGTAGGGGAAGTCCTCGCCGATCTCCGCCTCGGGCCCGAGCACGTCCATCGCGAGCTTGCCCAGGTTCCGGTGCCAGGTGGCCCAGTAGATCTTGGTGACGAAGGCGGCGGGCGGCAGCTCGCCGCCGTGGCCCGTATCCGAGAGGATGCGCAGCGCGTTGTAGCGCATGATCTCGAGGCCGATCCACGCGTCGGCGAGGCGCTGGCGGATCAGCGGATCGTCGGCGGCGCCGTTGCGCTTCGCCAGGGCGAGGATCTCGGCCAGCTCGTTCTGGAACAGGATGTTCTGCCCGAGCGTCGAGGCGCCGCGCTCGAAGGCGAGTGTTCCGTTCGCGACCTTCCAGCCGTCGCCGGGCGCGCCCACGATGTTCGCCGCGTCGGTGCGTGCGCCGTCGAAGAAGGTCTCGCTGAACTCCGCGGTGCCGGTGATCTGCGGGATCGGGCGGACCTCCACGCCCTTCTGCTTCATCGGCACGAGCAGGTAGGACAGGCCGCGGTGCTTCGGGGCCTCGGGGTCCGTGCGGCACAGCGCGAAGCACCAGTGCGACCACTCGGACCAGGAGGTCCAGACCTTCTGGCCGTCGATCACCCACTCGCCGCCCTCGAGGCGCGCGCGCGTCTGCACGTTCGCCAGGTCGGAGCCGGCGTTGGGCTCCGAGTAGCCCTGGCACCACAGCTCCTCGCCGCGCAGGATCGGCGGCAGGAAGCGCTGCTTCTGGGCGTCGCTGCCGAAGGCGATCAGCGTCGGGCCGAGCAGGTTCTCGCCGATGTGTCCGATCCGCCCCGGCGCGCGCGCGCGGGCGTACTCCTCGTGGAAGATCACCTGGCGCGCCAGCGAGGCGCCGCGGCCGCCCGCCTCGACCGGCCAGCCGAGCCCGATCCAGCCGGCCTCGCCGAGCCGGCGCTCCCAGGCGATGCGCTCGTCGACGAAGGCGGTCTCGTCGCCGGGGCCGCCGCGGCCGCGCAGCACGGCGAAGGGTCCCGCGAGCTCGGCCTCGAGCCAGCCGGCGACGTCGCGCCGGAACGCCTCGTCCTCGGGATCGAATCGCAGCTTCAAGGAGTCTCCTCGCTTCGCGGCCGCCCGGGAAATTACGATACGCTTCGGCTCGATAGCAACCGCGCCCCCGGAGCCGCCATGCCCGCCCCCGCCACCCAACGCACGCTGCCCAGCATGGTGGCCGCCGCCCTCGATCGCTATGGGGACCGACCCGCGATCGAGGACGGCGATCTGCGCCTGACCTTCGCCGAGCTGGCAGAGCAGGCGCAGCGCGCCTCGCGGGCCTTCCTGGCCGCGGGCGTCGAACACGGCGACCGCGTGGCGATCTGGGCGCCGAACGTCGCCGAGTGGGTGGTGGCCGCGATCGGACTGCAGAGCGTCGGCGCCGTGCTCGTACCGGTGAGCACCCGCTACAAGGGGGCCGAGGCGGGCTATGTATTGCGCAAGAGCGGCGCGGTGATGCTGTGCACGATCGCCGGCTTCCTCGACACCGACTACGTCGGCATGCTCGCCGACCAGGAGCTCCCGGAGCTGGAGCGGATCGTGCTGCTGCGCGGCGAGGCGACCGGGGCCGAGAGCTGGCAGTCCTTCCTGGCGTCGGGGCAGGGCGTCTCGGAGCAGGCCGTGCGCGCGCGCGCCGAGGCGGTGACCCCCGACGATCTGCTGGACATGCTCTTCACCTCGGGCACCACGGGCAGGCCGAAGGGTGTGATCACTGCGCACGGGCAGAATCTCGCGGTGTACGAGGCGTGGTCGGGCGGGGTCGGTCTGCGCGAGGGCGACCGGTACCTCGTCGTCGCGCCGTTCTTCCACTCCTTCGGCTACAAGGCGGGCTGGCTGGCGTCGGTGATGCGCGGCGCGACGATCCTGCCTCACCTCGTGTTCGACGCCGAGGCGGTGCTGGAGCGCATCGACCGCGAGCGCATCAGCGTGCTGCCCGGGGCGCCGACCATCTACCAGTCGCTGCTCGCGGTCCCCGATCGCGCCCGCTTCGATCTCTCCTCGCTGCGCCTGGCCGTCACCGGAGCCGCCGCGATTCCGGTCGAGCTGATCCACCGCATGCGCGACGAGCTCGGTTTCGAGACGGTGCTCACCGCCTACGGTCTCACCGAGTCCTGCGGAACCGTGACGATGTGCAGCCCCGACGACGACGCCGAGACGATCGCGACCACCTCGGGCCGGGCGATCCCCGGCGTGGAGGTGCGCTGCGTGGATTCCGACGGCAAGGAGGTGCCGACCGGCTCGCCGGGAGAGATCGTCGTGCGCGGCTACAACGTGATGCGCGGCTACTTCGATGCCGACGACCAGACGCGCGAGGCGATCAACGCCGAGGGCTGGCTCCACACCGGGGACATCGGCGTGCTGGACGCGCGCGGCAACCTGCGCATCACCGACCGCCTCAAGGACATGTTCATCATCGGCGGCTTCAACTGCTATCCCGCCGAGATCGAGAACCTGATGTTCGCCCATCCGTCGATCGCCCAGGTGGCGGTGATCGGCATTCCCGACGAGCGGATGGGCGAGGTGGGGATGGCCTTCGTGGTGCCCGCTGCGGGACGAACACCCGTTCCCGCCGCGCTCACCACCTGGTGTCGCGAGCAGATGGCCAACTACAAGGTGCCGCGCCGGATCGAGATCGTGGAGGCGCTGCCGATCAACGCGGCTGGCAAGGTGGACAAGGTGGGCCTGCGCGCGCGCGCCGCCGAGATCCTCGGGACGGGAAGCGCCGGGTGATCGAAGGCGCGACGCTGTGGCAGCTCGTCGAGAGGCGCGCCGCCGCGACGCCCGACGCCCTGTTCGCGGTCGACGAGCACGACCGGGAGCTCACCTTCGCCGGCTACCGCGACGCCGCGGAGCGCGTGGCCGCCGCGCTCCACGCACGCGGCGTCGCCTCCGACACGCCGGTGTCGTGGATCCTGCCCACCACGCTCGAGGCGCTCGTGCTGGCCGGCGCGCTGGCGCGCCTCGGAGCGGTACAGAACCCGATCCTGCCGATCTACCGCGAGCGCGAGGTGCGCTTCGCGCTGGGCCAGACGCGCGCGCGCTGGCTGTTCGTGCCCGCGCCCTTCCGCGGCTTCGACTATCCCGCGATGGCGAGGGCCCTGGCTGCCGAGCGCCCCGGGCTGGAGGTGTTCGTCGTCGACGGAGATCTGCCCGAGGCCGACCCGTCCGCGCTGCCCCCGCTCCCCGCGTCGTCCGCCGCCGGACGGGATCCCGTGCGCTGGATCTTCTACACCTCGGGCACCACCGCGGACCCGAAGGGCGCTCGGCACAGCGACGCCACCCTGATCGCCAGCTTCCGGGGCATGGCGTCGGTGCTGGAGGCCGGCCCCGAGGACCGACACGGCTTCGTGTTTCCCGTCACCCACGTGGGCGGCGTGGGGTGGCTGATCGCGGGGCTCCTGGCGGGCTTCGCGCACATCACGGTCGCGATCTTCGACGCCGAGCGCGCGATCCCCCTGCTCGCGCGCCGCGGGGTGACGCTGGCGGGCGCCGGCACCGCCTTCCACCAGGCCTACCTCGCCGCCCAGCGTGCGCGGCCGGATCGGCCGCTGTTCCCGCGCGTGCGCGCATTTCCCGGCGGCGGTGCACCGAAGCCGCCCCAGCTCCACCGCGATCTGAAGCGCGAGCTGGGCGGAGTGGGAATCGTGTCGGGCTACGGGCTCACCGAGTGCCCGATCATCGCGATGAACCGGGTGAGCGCCCCGGACGAGAAGCTCGCTCACACCGAGGGACGAGTGAATCCCGCCGAGGCGGAGATCCGTGTGGTCCGGTCCGACGGAGCCGCCGCGGCGCCGGGCGAGGAGGGCGAGCTGCGCGTACGCGGGCCGCAGCTCTTCCACGGCTACCTCGATGCGAGTCTGGACGCCGCCGCCTTCGACGAGAAGGGGTTCTTCCGCACCGGCGATCTGGGACGGCTCGACGAGGAAGGCTACGTCATCGTCACCGGGCGGCTGAAGGACGTGATCATCCGCAAGGGCGAGAACATCAGCGCCAAGGAGGTCGAGGACCTGCTCTACGCCCATCCGAAGGTGTCCGACGTCGCGGTGATCGGCCTGCCCGACCCGGCGCTTGGGGAGCGCTGCTGCGCCGTGGTCGCCTGCACCGGCGAGCCGCTGCGCTTCGAGGAGATGGTGGCGTTCCTCGCCGAGCAGGGCCTGATGCGGCAGAAGCTCCCGGAGCAGCTCGAGATCGTGGAGGCGGTGCCGCGCAACGCCGCCGGGAAGATCCAGAAGCAGCTACTTCGCGAGTGCTTTGGCAGCTGAGGGCGGCGCCGCGCCGCGGATGCCCTCGAGGGCGAGGCGCACGATGCGCGGCACGATCTTCGGCGTGAGCTTCGCACCGCTGAAGAAGATCCGGACCGTGATCGGGCCGACGATCAGGTCGGCGGCCAGATCGAGATCCACGTCGCCGGGGATCTCGCCGCGGGACACCGCGCGCTGGAGGGCGCGAATCAGCGGCTGGCGCCGCGAGCGGACCACCGGCGGGAACAGCTCCATCAGCTCCGGGTTGTGGGGCAGCTCGCCGGCCAGGCTCGGCACCACGGCACCGAGCGGTGTCTCGCTGTAGATCTGGAGGTAGCTGCGCAGCATGCGCTCCAGGTCGGTCACCAGGTCGCCGGTGTCGGCCTCCTCGAGGCCTGGCAGCTCTCCGAAGGCCTCGATCACGAGCGGCAGCTTCGACGACCAGCGCCGGTAGATCGTGGCCTTGCCCACGCCCGCGCGCTGGGCGATGCCCTCGACGGTCAGCCCCGAGTAGCCGACCTCCACCAGCAGCTCGAGCGTCGCGTCGAGAATCGCGCGATGGGCCTCTTCGCTGCGCGGCCGTCCGGCGCCCGCGGTGCCCGCTGTGGTCTGGGAGCTCACGCGCTGGATTCCTCCGGTCGCCGGGTTCCGATACTGTACGTCTCGTTATGGAATTCGTCACCGTGGGAGGATCCGGCGCCCGCCCGGCCGTGGACAGGCGCGGTCGCGGCCTGCATGCTCCGCCGGCGCGCCGCGACGGTCGCGTGCCGACGGCTCGGGCGGATCGGGACCCGGCCCGGAATCTGGTTCGGGGGGTGGATGAGCGACCGAAGCCGAGAGCTCGCCGTGGCCGTCGAGGCGGTGCGAGCCGCCGCACGGGCGTGTCGGGCGGTGCAGGAGACCCTGGTCCGGGGAGACGCCCTGGAGAAGGGCGACAAGAGCCCCGTCACCGTCGCCGATTTCGCCTCCCAGGCGATCGTGTGCGCCGCGCTCGAGCGGGCGCTGCCCGCCGACCCGATCGTCGGCGAGGAGGACGCCAACGCGCTGCGCGAGGACTCCCAGGCGGCGCTGCGCCGGGCGGTGGTCGAGCGGGTCGCCGAGCAGCGCGGCCCGGTCGAGGCCGACCGGGTGCTCGATTGGATCGATCGGGGCAACGCGGACGCGAGCAGCGACCGCTACTGGACCCTCGACCCGATCGACGGCACCAAGGGCTTCCTGCGCAACGAGCAGTACGCGATCGCGCTGGCCCTGATCGAGGGAGGGCGCGTCGTGATCGGCGTGCTCGGCTGTCCGAACCTGCCTCTGGACGGCGGAGTCGGCGCGCTGTTCACGGCCGTGCGCGGTGCGCCAACGCAGATGCAGAGTCTGTGGGACGCCGACGCCCCCTCCCGGACGGTCTCCGTGGCCCGACTCCAGCGGGCCGACCAGGCGCGCTTCTGCGAGTCGGTCGAGTCGGCGCACTCCAACCAGAGCGAGTCCGCGCGCATCGCCAAGGACCTCGGTATCGACAGCGAGCCCTTCCGGATCGACAGCCAGTGCAAGTACGCCGCGGTGGCGCGCAACGACGCGTCGATCTACCTGCGCCTGCCGACCCGCGCCGACTACCAGGAGAAGATCTGGGACCACGCCGCGGGCAGCCTCGTGGTCGAGTCGGCCGGCGGACGGGTGAGCGACGCCGACGGAGCTCCCCTGGACTTCACCTGCGGCCCCACGCTCGCGCGCAACCAGGGCGTGGTCGCTACCTGCGGCTCGATCCACGACGAGGTGATCGCCGCGGTGCGCCGGGCGCGGGGCTGAGCCGAGCGCAGATCGGGAAGGTGGGCGAGGGCAGGGGGCCCTCTTACGGCTACGGCGCGTCGACTGCTACCGGCTCGGGGGGCGGCACCGGCTCCGCCTGGTAGGGCTCCATCACCGCGATCTTGACCCGCTGGCCCTCGCGCAGCGGACCCTGGGAGAACAGGTCGTTCGCGACCGCCGTGTAGGTGAGGTCCCAGTGGTTGCCGGTCCGGGCCGAGAGCTGGGCCAGGGTCTCGCCGGGGAGCGCGTAGGCGCTGCGCAGTCGCAGCTCCTCGATCGACTTCGCCTCGTCGGGCTCCAGGGGCCGGAAGCTCTGGGCGAACTTCCGGAACTGTCCCTGGTACTTGCGCAGGTCCCCGCCGCGCACGCCGCCGATCAGGCGGTACACGCGGCCGTTGTAGGCGACCCAGGTGATCTCCGTGTTCAGCGGTCCCAGGGCCGTGCGCAGCCCGGCCGCCGCGCGGAAGCCGGGCAGATCCCCGATCTTCACCGGCGTCCCGCGCTGGAGCACCAGCCCCTCGTGCTCGGCGTATTCGCGGGCGGCGGCGACCGGATCCCCGCCCGGACCCTGCAGCTCCAGCAGGACCACGCCGTCGCGCTTCGGGGAGATCGCCATCACCCGCGCCGGCTCGTTGCGGGTGGTCCAGCCGAAGGGGAAGCGCAGGGAGAAGTCGAGGTCGGCGTGGAGGAAGCGGTCCTCGACGAAGACGCCCTCGCTCGCGGGACGCGACACGGACATGCCGTCGATCCGGTCGAGATAGCCGTCTCGGGCCTCGAGGTAGCTTTGGGAGCTGCCGCCGAGCGCGGTCTCGCCGGAGCCGTTCTTCCAGGCCTCGGCCTGGGCGCGCGCCGCCGCCTCGGCCATCCGCTCGTGCGTGGCGGGGTGGGTGGCGAAGTAGGTCTGGGGCATGGAGAAGCCCTGGGTGAGCTTCGTGTAGTTGTCCAGGGTGGTGAGGAAGCGCGCCATTCCGCTCGGCTCGACGCCGGCGTCCGTGGCGATCTGCTGCCCGATCGCGTCCGCCTGCCGCTCCTGGTTGCGCGCGTAGCGGGCGATCGGATCGCCGGACACCCGCTCCGCATCGGGCTGCTCGTCGGCGCCGCCGGAGAGCAGGTCGCCGAGCAGGGTGGCGAGGCCCAGCGTCTTGATGTGGGCGTCGCGGGTGGCAGCGTGGCGCGCCGCGACGTGTCCGATCTCGTGGCCGAGAACGTGGGCCAGCTCGGATTCGGTGTTCGCCAGCAGCAGCAGTCCGCGCGACACGAAGATGTGACCGCCGGGCAGGGCGAAGGCGTTGGGCTCGTCCATCTCGACGATGTCGAAGTGGTACTCGACGTCCTGGCGCGGCGAGTACTTGACCAGGGAGGTTCCCACCTCCTGCACGTAGCGCGTCAGCTCGGGGTCGCTGACCAGCCCGGTCCCCGAGGCGATCTCCTGGGTGGCCTGTTCGTCCACGAGCTGCTCGTCCGCGGGTGTCATCAGGACGATGTCGCGGCGACCCGTGACCGGGTTCACCGTGGCGGTGCAGCCGATGGCGAAAGCGAGCACCACGGCGCAAGCGGTGCGCGTGGGGAGGAGGGGCATACGCCGGGATGGTAGCGACAAGGGACGTCCGGCTCCCGGGGCGGCGCTCCGGCTCGTCGACAGGGCCGAGGGGACGATGCGCCGGGGGTCTGCTGCGGACCCGGCGCGACGGGAAAGGTCGGGTAGTCTTCGCCGTGCCCGTCCATCAGGAGGAGCCTACGCGATGGCCATCTACGAGCCGATCGAGCCCCGGGGAGCCCGGCGTCGCTACCGGCTGCGCAGCCCCGTCGACCGCGAGCCGATCGGAGAACTCGAGTGCATGACGGCGAGCGACGTGGCGCTCGCGCTCGAACGTGCGCGCAAGGCGCAGCCCGCCTGGGCGGCGCTGCCGATCGCCGAGCGCGCGGCGCTGCTTCGGCGCGTGTTGGATCGGGTGCTCGCCGGTCACTCGCGCGTCACCGAGGCGGTGATCCGCGAGACCGGGAAGACCGAGAACGAGGCCTTTGGCATGGAGGTGTTCGCCTCCTGCGACGCGCTCAACTACTACGCGAAGAACGCGGCGCGCTTCCTCCGCCCGGAGAAGCGCCGGATCCACGGGATGCTCGGGCTGATGAAGAAGCTCCGCGTGGTCTACAAGCCGCTCGGGGTGGTCGGAATCATCGTGCCCTGGAACGGGCCCTTCGTGCTCGCGATGAACCAGACCGCCCAGGCGCTGGTGGCGGGCAACGCGGTGCTGCTCAAGGGCTCCGAGGTGACGCCCCACTCCACGGCGCTGGTCGGCGAGTTCTTCGCCGAGGCGGGACTGCCCGAGGGCGTGCTGGAGATCGTGATGGGCGACGGCCAGACCGGAGCCGACCTCGTCGCGGCCGGCGTGGACAAGATCTCCTTCACCGGCAGCGTTGCGACGGGGCGCAAGGTCGCCGAGGCCTGCGGCCGCCAGCTGATTCCGGCGACCCTCGAGCTCGGCGGCAAGGACGCGATGATCGTGTGCGCCGACGCCGATCTCGAGCGCGCCGCCGCGGGGGCGCTGATCGGCTCGTGCATGAACACCGGCCAGTACTGCTGCGGCACCGAGCGCATCTACGTGGTCGGCGAGGTCTACGACGCCTTCGTCGAGAAGGTGGTGGAGGGTGCGCGGGCGCTGCGACTGAGCGACCACGGCGAGTCGGACGTCGGGGCGATCTTCTGGGACCGGCAGCTCGAGATCATCGACGCCCACGTGCGAGATGCGGTGGCGAAGGGCGCGACGGTGCGGGTCGGCGGTCGGCGCAACCCGGATCTGGCCGGGCTCTACTACGAGCCGACCGTGCTGACCGACGTCAGCCACGACATGGACGTGATGCGGCACGAGACCTTCGGTCCGATCGTGTCGATCCAGCGCGTGTCGGACGAGGAGGAGGCGCTCCAGCTGGCCAACGACTCCCCCTACGGGTTGAACGGCAACGTGTGGACCCGGGACGAGCGAAAGGGATTTCGGCTCGCCGAGCGGATGGAGACGGGCGGCGTGTGCATCAACGACATGGCGCTCACCTACGGCGTGCCCGAGGCGCCCTTCGGCGGCGTGAAGGAGTCGGGGGTCGGGCAGGTGAACGGCGCGACCGGACTGCGCGGCTACTGCCACGCCCACCCCATGCTGATGGATCGCTGGGGCGGCAAGAAGGTGCAGGGCGGCTATCCCTACTCGCTCTCGGAGCTCGAGGGGATGAAGAAGTTCGCGAAGCTCTTGTTCGGGACCCGGCTGGGCCGCTGGCTGGCCTGAAGGCCCCACGGTGCCGCGACCCCGGGCGGCGCGGGAGGTCTGGCGGTGTCCGAGACGCTGGTGATCCCCGCTGCGCCCGCCACCGTGCAGCTGGCGATCGGGTGCCGCTGGGACGGAATGGCGCTGGGCGAGGCGGAGCGGGGCGCGCACGTGCGCCTGGCGGCCGAGCGCGACGCGCTGTGGGTGGAAGCGGTCGGCCGCCACGCGGAGGCGCCCCGGATCCCGACGGCGCCGCCCGGCTCGCGGGTGCCGGGACTCTGGCACCACGACGTGGTCGAGTGCTTCCTGCTCGCCGCCGACGGCCGCTACCTCGAGCTGGAGCTCGGCGCCGGCGGCCACTACCTGGCGCTGGCCTTCGACGCGCCGCGCCGCCGCCGCGACGACTTCGCCCGGCACACGCTGGACGTGGCGTGGCAGCGCGACGCCGGTGGCTGGGTGGCGCGCTGCCGCGTGCCGCGTGCCTGGGTGCCGGAGCCGGTGACGGGCGCGAACGCCTTCGCGATCGCCGACGGAGACCATCGCGCCCATGCGCCGGTCGGCGGCTCCGAGCCCGACTTCCATCGCATCGACGGCTATCCGCGCGCGCGGATCCCGTCCTGGGAGTGACGGGCGAGGGCGTCGAACAGCTCGCGCGCCGGGTCTGCGAACTCCAGCAGAAGCTCGGCCAGACGCAGCTGCACGCGCGCGCGGTCGAGGTTCTGGCCCGGGCGCGCGATGCGGAAGTAGCGGTCGCCGGCGAGGTGATCGGTGAGGAAGCGGGTCGCCAGCTCGAGGGCGATGCGCGGCGCGGCGAGGGAGAAGCTGCGGATCTCCGCCTCCGTGAGACATCCGCGCGCGCCGGCGACGAAGCCCGTCGCGAGTGCGCGGAACAGTGCCGGATCGAAGCGGACGCGCGCAGGCTCGCGCTCGTCCTCGTCGGTCTGGCCCGCGCCGCTGCGCGCGAGGTCGCCGAAGTCGAACAGCGCGTAGCCCGGCATCACCGTGTCGAGGTCGACCACGCACAGGACCTCGCCGGTGCGGTCGTCGAGCAGCAGGTTGTTCAGCTTGCAGTCGTTGTGGACGAGGCGGAGGGGTAGGGCGTCGAGCGCCGCCGCGGGCGACGCGAGCAGGCGCTCGGCGAGGCGCCGCGCGCGGTCGAGCTCGGCGCCGGTCGCGACGGCGCGCCCCGCCGCGTCGCGACCGGCCGCGTCCTCGAGCGCGTCCAGCCGCTTCGCGAGATCGTGGAAGTCGGGGATCGTCTCGCGGATCCGGTCGGGCGGCAGGCCGTCCAGGTCGGCCAGGAAGCCGCCGAAGGCGCGGCCGACCTCTTCGGCCTGGGCCGGTGAGGCCAGACGCTCGACGGCGTGAGCGCTGCGCACGAAGTCGAAGGCGCGCCACCAGCTGCCGTCGCGGGCGCGATGGACGGTGCCGCCGCCGGGCCCGGCGAGCGCGCGCAGGCAGCGCCGCTCCGGGTCCGGCACGCGGCGCTCGCGCTGGACGCTCCGCACGTGCTCGGTGACGCGCCGCAGGTTATCCCCCAGCGCGAGGGGATCGCCGAACACGGCCGTGTTGATGCGCTGGACGACCAGTTGGTGCTCGCCCCGCTCGCCGCGACAGCGCACCGCGTAGGTGAGGTGGATGTGGCCGCTCCCCAGCGGCTCCACCGACGCGATCGCCGCGTCGGGCCGGAGGAACGCGAGCGCCTCGCCCAACGCGTCGGGGAAATCGCCGCTCCCCGGCTTCGCGCTCACGCGTCGCCCGACATCCCCATCCGGAAGAGCGGCACGAGGTTCGGCCCCTTGCGGACGGTGTGGCCGCCGTCCACCGGGAGCAGCTGGCCGGTGATCCAGCTCGCGTCGTCCGAGAGCAGAAAGGCCACCGCCTTGCCGACGTCCGCGGGCTCGCCGATACGCGAGATCGGCATCAGGCTCAGGTACTCGTCCCGCGAGATCGGGATCTCGGACAGGGCCGCCGCCATCGGCGTGCGCACGACCCCCGGCAGCACCGAGTTGACCCGCACGTTGTGCTCGCCGAGCTCGTCGGCCGCGCAGCGGGTCAACATGTCGAGGCCCGCCTTGGAGGCGCAGTAGGGGCTCATCCAGGGGTGGGTCAGGGCGCCCGCGATCGAGCTGACGTTGACGATGCTCCCGCCGCCGGCGGCGATCATCGCCTTTGCTTCCGCGCGCAGGCAGCGAAACGCACCGGTCAGGTTCGTCGCCATCACCCGCTCGAACTCGGCGGTGGTGATCTCGGTCAGCGGGCCGCCGGTGCCCGTGCCGGCGGAATTGACGGCCAGATGGAGGGCGCCGAAGCGCTCGACGGTGGCGGCGACCGCCGCGTCGACCGACGCGTCGTCGGTCACGTCGCAGGCGACCCAGTCGGCGCGCTCGCCCAGCCGCTTCGTCGCGTCCGCCAGCGTGTCCTCGCGGCGGGCGCAGATCATCACCCGTCCGCCGGCGTTCACGATCTCCTGGGCGCACCCGAAGCCGATGCCGGTGGCACCGGCAGTGACGAACGCGACCTTTCCCTCGAGATTCGGCATGTCCAACGCTCCTCCTCGGTCCACGGCGGCGGCGCACCGACGTTACGGGCGTCGGGTCGCCCGCGTCAACGCCGCGGGGTATCGTCGGCGCGCCGTTCGCGGAGGAATGCATGAAGCTCGGCGTGCAGCTCGGTTACTGGATGGGAGCGGGACCGCCCCCGAATCAGCTGGAGACCGTGCTCGAGGCCGAGAAGCTCGGCTTCCACAGCGCCTGGTTCGCCGAGGCCTACGGGTCGGACTGCTTCTCGCCGCTGTGCTGGCTCGGCTCGCGCACGAAGCAGATCCGGCTGGGGACCGCGGTGATGCAGATCTCCGCGCGCACCCCCGCGTGTACCGCGATGACGGCGGCGACGATCGATCACCTCTCGGGCGGTCGCCTGATCCTCGGGATCGGCGTCTCCGGGCCCCAGGTGGTCGAGGGATGGTACGGGCAGCCCTTCGCCAAGCCGCTCGCCCGCACCCGCGAGTACGTGGGCGTCCTGCGCGACATCTGGCGCCGGGAGGCGCCGGTCTCGAACCCGGGTCCCCACTATCCGATGCCGCTCCCCGGCGGTACGGGGCTGGGCAAGCCGCTGAAGCTGATCATCCATCCGGTGCGACCGGCGATCCCGATCTTCCTGGGCGCCGAGGGGCCCAAGAACGTGGCGCTATGTGCGGAGATCGCCGACGGCTGGCTGCCCCTGTTCATCTCGCCCTTCCGCATGCAGATGTACGCCGAGGCGCTGGCCCAGGCGAAGCCCGGCTTCGAGATCGCCGCGACGGTGATCGTCAGCCGCAACGACGATCTCGCCCAGGCGCTGATGCCGGTGAAGATGATGTTGGGCTTCTACCTGGGTGGCATGGGCGCGAAGTCCCGCAACTTCCACGTCGACCTGCTGAACCGGATGGGCTTCGAGCACGTGACCGGGAAGATCCAGGACCTGTTCTTCGCCGGGAAGCGCGCCGAGGCGGTCGCGGCGATCCCCGACGAGATGGCGGACGAGATCGCGCTGTGCGGCCCCGACGCGCGGATCCGCGAGCGCCTGGCCGCCTGGGAGGAGTCCCCGGTGAGCCAGCTGTTGATGAACGGCGGCGACCTGGACACGCTGCGCTTCATGGCGGAGATCGCGTCCTGACGGCGAGCACCGGCTGCGCGTCGGGAAACGCACTCGGGACGGGTACGCGATGACCGACGACGCGCGCGCGGTCTGGGTGGCCTACGGGGCGGCCCTCGCCGTCGCGGGGGCGGTCGTCCTGGCGTGTCCCGCCGGCGCGCCGATCGCGACCGTGCTGTGGGCCGACGTCGCCGCCACGCTCGCGGTCTTCGCCTGCAGCCGCCTGTACGGGAACTCGAGCTTCTACGATCCCTACTGGAGCGTCGCCCCCCCGCTGATCGGGCTGTACTGGTGGTGGACGGGCGACGGGGGGGCGTCGTCGCTGCGGGTCGCGCTCGTGTCCGCGCTGGTGCTCGCCTGGGCGGTCCGGCTCACGTGGAACTGGGCACGCGGCTGGCAGGGCCTGGGGCACGAGGACTGGCGCTACGTGCGCCTGCGCGAGCGGAGCGGCGGCGCCTACTGGATCGTGAGCCTGCTCGGCATCCACCTGATGCCGACGCTCTTCGTGTTCCTGGGCTGCCTCCCGCTCTACCCGGTACTGGCGGCCGGCACGCGTCCTCTGGGCTGGCTCGACGCCGTCGCCCTCGTCGTCACCGCGGGGGCGATCGCGCTCGAGGCCCGCGCCGACCAGGAGCTGCTGCGCTTTCGCCGCGAGCGCCCCGCCCCCGAGGCGATCCTCGACACCGGCCTGTGGGCGCGCTCGCGCCACCCGAACTACCTGGGCGAGATGGGTTTCTGGTGGGGCCTGTTCGGGTTCGGCTGGTCCGCCGATCCGGGGGCGTGGTGGACGGGCGTCGGCGCCCTCGCGATCACGGCGATGTTCATCGCCGTCAGCCTGCCGATGATCGAGGACCGGATGCGAGAACGCAGACCCGGCTACGCGGATTGGTGTCGACGCACGCCGCGGGTGCTGCCGTGGCTCGGGCGCCGCGCCGGGAGCTGACGCCGAGCGGTGCCGGGGCGCGCGACCGCGCCGCGCCATCGGGCCGGTGTTCTCATTCCAAAGGCCGCTCTGGAGCATATACGAGGCCCTCGGCGAGCGTGCGCGCCAGGGCGCGGCCGAGTCGCTCCCCCGAGCGCGTCGGTCGGCCGTTGCGCGGGCCCGCGCTGCGGAAGCGCAGCTTCGCCTCGAGGTGGAAGGCCGGGATGCCGCGGTCGGCGGCGGCGACCAGCGAGTGGGTACGCAAGGCGGGGAAGCGCAGCCGGGTCGGCGACTCGTGCCCGCGGGCGTCGACGAGCAGGCCCTGGGAGGTACCGGGACGCGTCTGCGCCGCGACGGCGAAGCCCGCGCCCAGGGCGCGGGCGAGATCGCGCCCGAAGGCGAGCGGACGGCCGTGTCGATTGCGTCCCGCAGAGAGCTCGAGGTCGTGGGGCGCGCGGGCACCGGAGCCGTGGCACTCGAGCAGCAGCCGGGCGCCGGCCGCGAGCACCGCGCGGCAGTAGGGGCTCTCGGGCTCCTTGTTGGGATCGTGGTCGCGGGCCTGGCTGGCGATCACCAGACGACAGGCGACCTGGTGCCGGGCCAGGGCGGCGAAGCACACCAGGGCGTAGAGCAGCGCGTTCTCGTCGGCGATGCGCGAGCCGCCCGGGCGCGAGAGCGCGATCCGCTCCACCCCGACCGGCGCGTGGTGCGGCACGCCCAGCACCACCGCGGGAGCGGCCCCGTGCTCGAGCCAGACGAGGCTGTTCGGACGCCCCAGCGCGGCGTCGAGCTCCGGTGCCACGGCCTCGCCCCGCCAGACCGGCCCCCGGTAGTGGTGCGCCTTCAGCGCCTGCTCCTCTCTCCGCCCGCGCGTCTCCGGCACTCGCCCCGGACGGGAAGAACAGCGTACCCTGCCGCCCCTCGACCACGAACACGGGGAGGAGCTGGCATGGCGCGACTGCAGGATCGCATCGCGGCGATCACGGGGGCTGCATCGGGAATCGGGGCCGCCTGTGCCCGGCGCTTCGCCGAGGAGGGGGCGGTGATCGCGGGTCTCGACGTCCAGAAGCCGCTGGGCGACGGCTGGGAGCACGTCCTCGCGGCGGCGCCGGCGTCGACCTTCCGCGACGGGATCGACGTGCGCGACGAAGCCTCCGTCGAGTCGGCGATCGGCGAGGTGCGCGATCGCCACGGCCGGATCGACGTCCTGGTGAACGCCGCCGGCGTCGGAGGCGGGGGACAGGCCCATCAGCTCGACGCCGCCGAGTGGGACCGGGTGGTGGACATCAATCTCAAGGGGTCCTTCCTGGTCGCCAAGCACGTGCTGCGCGCGATGGTGGAGCAGGGCTCCGGGTGCATCGTGCACCTGGCGAGCGTGGAGGGGCTCGAGGGGATGTCCGGTTCGCTGCCGTACAACGCCTCCAAGGGCGGCGTGGTGCTGATGACCAAGAACATGGCGCTCGACTACGGATCGCTCGGCATCCGCGTCAACTGCCTGTGCCCGGGACTGATCGAGACCCCGCTCACCGCTCTGCTGGGCTCGGAGCCGCTGCGGGCGGTGCGCGATCAGATGAAGAGCTGGCACGTACTCGACCGCCTCGGTCGGCCCGAGGAGGTGGCGGCGTGCGCGCTCTTCCTCGCCTCCGACGACGCCTCCTTCGTGACCGGGCATGCGCTGGTGGTCGACGGCGGCTGGACCGCCGGGCGCCGCATCGCGACCCCCGACCTGGAGGGCGGATGGTCGTGAGCGCGCGGATGCGATGAGCACCTCGTCGGGCTCCTGGCCGCCGCGCGAGGACCGGACGCTGTGGCTGTGGATCGGGGCGGCGCTCGCGCTGCCGCTCCTGGCCCGGGCGGTGGGAGCCGCGTTCTGGATCCACGGCGCCGGCGTCGGTCCCTACCGGCCCACCGACCCGGTCGCCTGGCTGGCGGTGGTGCTGCTGGTCGCTCTGGCCCTGATCGGGCGACGGGCCCGGCCCTTCGCGGTGGCAGTGGCGCTCCAGCTCGGGATCGGGCTGGTGCTGATCGCGACGCTGCTCCAGGCACCCGGCGCGTTCCTGGTGGTGGGCGCGGCGGGGCAGGGTCTCGAGGGGATGACCTACGTCCGGCTGGCGGTCCACTACGCACTGGCCGTCGCGACCGGCATCGCCTATGTGGGACTGGGTGCGTACGTGCTGCGCCGCCATCTGGCGCGCCCCTTTCCCGCGCGTCCCGAGGAGACCGTCATGCCGAACTTCAGCGAGATCCCCTGGATCGCGGAGCACATCCGGCTCTACCGGACCGATCCCGAGAAGGCGCACCTGTGGGACTCGACGCCGCTCGGCGGGCCCGGGCTGCTGCCGACGCTGCTCCTGACGACGCGCGGGCGGAAGTCGGGCGAGCCGCGCGCGCTGCCGCTGATCTACGGGACCGAGGGCGAGGGGTACGTGGTGATCGCGTCGAAGGGCGGCATGCCGCAGCACCCGCTCTGGTACCGCAACCTCGAGGCCGATCCCGAGTGCGAGGTCCAGGTGGGGGCGAAGCACTTCCGCGCCCGCGCCCGGGTCGCCCAGGGTGAGGAGCGCGGGCGCCTGTGGGAGAAGATGGCCGAGATCTACCCCCCCTACCTCGAGTACCAGAGCCGGGCCGAGCGCACGATTCCGGTGGTCGTGCTCGATCCGGCGGGCTAGGCCCCGGCCGGGCAAGGAGGCCGACTCGAGAGTCGGCCGACGCGCGCAGCGAGGCGCAGCCGAGCGAAGGCGGGCCCCTGCCCGGACTACGTGCGTCCCTCGCCGCGCGCCATCAGCAGCTTCCCGGAGCGGATGACCTCCACCAGCGCGAAGGGGCGCAGCAGCTCGGTGAGCGCGTCGAGCTTCTCACTCGAGCCGTGGGCCTGGAGCATCAGCGCCTTCGGGCCGAAGTCGACGACGCGCGCCTTGTAGTGCTCGGCGATCTGGAGGATGTGGGTGCGCTCGTCGAGGGCGCACTCGAGCTTCATCAGGGCGATCTCCACCGAGTAGGCCGAGTCGGCGGTGTGGTCGACCGCGTGCACCACGTCGACTAGCTTCGCCACCTGCTTCACCACCTGTCCCAGGTCCTCGTTGCGGCCGGAGCAGGTGATCGTCATGCGCGAGAAGCGACCCTCGGCGCCGGGGCTCACCACCAGGCTCTCGATGTTGAAGCCGCGGCGCGCGAACACGAGGGCCACGCGCACCAGCACCCCCGGCTTGTTGTTCACGAAGACCGAGATCGTGTGGGTGCCGGTCGGGTCGGTGGCGGTCAGCGGGCGGGCGGCGCTCATGTGCTCCCCGTGGGCTTGGCCAGGGCCTGTCTGGGCGGCTCGATGATCATCTCGTGCACCGCCGCGCCGGCCGGGATCATCGGGAAGACGTTGTCCTCCTTCACGACCTCGGCGACCACGACGCAGGGCCCGTCGTCGTAGTCGTGCGCCTTGCGCAGGATGCGGTCGACGTCGGCCGGCCTCCGGATCCGGAAGCCCTTCACGCCGTAGGCCTCGGCGAGCTTCACGAAGTCGGGATTGCCGACCAGGTCGGCGCCCGACAGGCGGTTGTCGTAGAAGAGCTCCTGCCACTGCCGGATCATGCCCAGGTAGTTGTTGTTGATGATCAAGCACTTCGCGCGGACCTTGTGGATCTGCGCGGTGGCCAGCTCGCACTGGGTCATCTGGAAGCCGCCGTCGCCCACCACCGCCCACACCTTCTTGTGCGGGTTGGCGAAGGCAGCGCCGATCGCCGCCGGCCAGCCGAAGCCCATCGTGCCGGCGCCGCCGCTGCTGATCCAGTGACGGTTGTTGCTCGCCAGGCAGAACTGGGCGGCCCACATCTGGTGCTGGCCGACGTCGGTGGTGACGATCGCATCGCCCTGGGTCAGGGCGTTCAGGCGGTCGAGCACGTGCTGGGCGCGCAGGCCGCCCCGCTTCGGGTACTTGAGCGGGTGCTGCCGGCGCCAGCGGTCGCACTGGGCGAGCCACGCCTCGGTCTGGGCCATCTCGATCAGCGGGATCAGATCCTCGACGACCAGCCGCGCGTCGCCCAGCAGCGAGACGTGGGGGGTGATGATCTTGTCGAACTCGGCCGGGTCGATGTCGATGTGGATCTTCACCGCCCCGGCGCAGAACTCCTCGACCTTTCCCGTGATCCGGTCGTCCCAGCGCGCGCCGATCGCCATGATCAGATCGCAGTTGGCCACCGCCTTGTTGGCGTAGGCCGTTCCGTGCATGCCGAGCATGCCCAGGTGCAGCGGATGGCGTTCGTCCACCGCCCCCTTGCCCAGCAGCGTGTTGACCACGGGCGCGCGCAGCTTCTCGGCCAGAGTGGTGATCGCCTTGCCGGCGCCGGAGATCACGGCCCCGTGTCCCACGTAGAGCAACGGGCGCCGGCTCTCCGAGAGCAGGCGCGCGGCCTCGGCGATCAGCGCCGGATCGCCCCGACTCGGCACGGTGTAGCCGGGCAGGTCGAGATCGTCGGTGAAGGGCGCCGTGCACGGTCCCTGGCCGATGTCCTTGGGCACGTCGATCAGCACCGGGCCCGGGCGGCCGGTGGTGGCGACGTGGAAGGCCTCCCGCACGATGCGCGGAATGTCGTCCGCTCTCTTCACCAGGTAGGAGTGCTTCACCACCGGATACGTGATCCCGGTGACGTCGGCCTCCTGGAAGGCGTCCTTGCCGAGCATCGGCGCGATCGTCTGACCGCAGATCACGACGATCGGCGCCGAGTCCATCAGGGCGGTGAACAGGCCCGTGACCGTGTTGGTGGCGCCGGGCCCGGAGGTGACGAGCACGACGCCGGGCTTGCCGGTCGAGCGCGCGTAGCCGTCGGCCATGTGGGTCGCGCCCTGTTCGTGGCGCACCAGGATCAGCTTGATCTTCGAGTCGACGAGGGCGTCGAACATCGGCATCGCCGCCCCGCCCGAGAGCCCGAAGACGTATTCCACGCCCTCCCGCTCCAGGCATTGGATCAGCTTCTCGCCTCCGGTCGGCGCTTTGGAATCCATTGGGACCTCGCAGGCTGCATATCGGATCGAGACAGGCCCCGATAGCTGGAGGCTTCGGGTCGGAGAATCTTCTCTTCGCGTCCAGAAAGGCCTGCTTCGAGATGCTCGGCATCTCGAGCTCCGGATTGTAGAGCGAAAATGGCTCGATGTACGGAAACTGGCTGCAATTTCCCTGGGGATCCGGCAGGAATTTCGGTGAGTGGAAGCAAAGACGATCAGATCCCCTAGGGGTCAATCAGATCCGGCGCATTTTGTGGCTCAATCGCGGTCTCGATCGGTCAGCGACCGGCGCTCTCGCTCGCCCAGCACCCGCGGCGCCGCGACGGGCTCGCCGCTGCGCGGGTCGAAGAAGGGCGACGCCCGGTGCTCTCCCCGCAGCCGCGCGGCCAGGAGGGAGGCCGCCAGGCGCAGGATCATCCGCACCGGGGGACGGTCGTCGGTGTTCAGCCCGCGCCGGTCGCCGAGGGCGTAGCGGCCGAAGACGCGCGCGCGCACGGGTCCCAGGACCGCGTCGCGCGAGCGGCCGTCGGCGGCGTGGTCGGCGAAGCGGTGGATCAGGCCGACGAAGGGAAGCTGAGCGCTGGGCGGCGTGTTCGCGATCGGAGTCCGGCAGCAGCCCGCGTACCAGCGCAGGAGCCCCTTGGACGTGAGCCGGACGCAGGCGAGCTGGTCGGCTCCGCCGGTGATCGCGACCCGGGCGGGGGAGGTCTGGAAGATGTCGGTGCCGCCGTTCGCGTCGAGGATCTCCCCCGCGCGCCCCAGGTAGTGGGCGAAGGCCTGGCAGTCGTCGCAGTAGCAGACGATCCGGTTGCCGCGCTCGGGCCCGACGCCGCGCAGCAGCCCGTGCACGGCTCCGCACGCGCACCGCAGCGGGAGGTCGGTGGGCACGACCGCTCGGCGTGGCGCCCGCTCAGAGCAGCTCCTCGGCGAGCAGCTGCTGGACCTCGGGTGAGGCCGCTGCGACCAGCATCGCTCCCACCTGACCGCGTGCGCCGGCCTGCCTCCAGGCCTGGAGCCGCTCGCGGATCCGCTCGCGCGGGCCCACCAGCGCCACGTCGTCGACCAGCTGGTCGGGCACCGCGGCCATCGCCTCCATCTTCTTCCCGTCCAGGTAGAGGTCCTGGATCTTCGCCGCCGCCTCCTCGTAGCCCAGCCGGGCCGCGTAGTCGTTGTAGAAGTTCTTGCCGCGCGCTCCCATGCCGCCGACGTAGAGCGCGAGCATCCCCTTCACCGGCATCCGGCAGGCCTCGAGGTCGTCGCCCAGCGAGACCGACACGAAGGGCGCGATGTCGAAGCGGTCGAGGCCCTTGCCGCCGCCTGCCGCGGCGAAGCCCTCCTGGAGCGGCTTCTCGAACAGGTCGAAGCGCTCGGGATTCATCCATACCGGGATCACGCCGTCGGCCACCTCGGCGGCACAGCGCAGGCCCGCCGGCGAGATCGAGGCGGTGTAGATCGCGAGGTCCGGGTCCGGGTAGGTGATGCTCTTGAGCGGCTTGCCCAGGCCGGTGGCGTCCGGACCGCGATAGGGGAGCTGGTAGTGCATGCCCTCGTGCTCGAGCGGCGCCTCCCGGGCCAGGATCTTGCGGATGATCGCGACGTACTCGCGCGTGCGCGTGAGCGGCTTGCCGTAGGCGACGCCGTGCCAGCCCTCCACCACCTGCGGTCCCGAGGGCCCGAGACCGAGCAGGAAGCGCCCCCCCGAGAGCTGGGAGAGCGCGATCGCCGTGCCCGCGGTGCAGGCGGGCGTGCGCGCGGGCATCTGCATGATCGCGGTGCCGACCTTGATGCGCGTCGTCTGCGCCAGGACCCAGGCCGCGGTGCTGACGGCGTCCGAGCCGTAGGCCTCGGCGGTCCACACCGAGTCGAAGCCGAGGCGCTCGGCGGAGAGGATCGGAGCCATGTCGAGGGACACGCGCTTGCCGGCGTAGCCGAGCAGGATTCCGAGCTTCATGGGGGGTCCTTTCGTGCGCGGGCGGCGCGGGGGGTCAGGGATAGCGGCTCGCCAGCCAGCTCGCGACGCGCTCGAGCGCGTCGCGGCGATGGCCCTCGAGGTAGTGGGGCGCTCCGGGGATCACCTCGTAGCGGACGTCCTCGGCTCCGGCTGCGTCGCGGATCTCGAGCGCCTGGCGGATCCGGATCTCGGTGTCGGCGGTCGGGTGCAGGATCAGCGTCGGCACCTTCACGTGAGGCAGCGTGTCCGCGAGCCGCGCCCGGGAGGAGAGCCCCGACCAGGTCGAGAGCCAGCCGCGCGGCGTCATCGTCCGGGCGAGTCCGCCGCGACCGTAGTTCGCGTCGAGCGGGTCCGGGAACGCGAACAGCGAGCCGAGCGGGCGATCGTCGGAATCGATGCTGGGGTCGAGATAGGCCGGATCCGCGAGCGTCCGGTAGATCGTGAGGTAGCGCGTGGCGACGGCGCGCTGGCGCCAGTAGCGCCACTCGCCGGGCTCGGTGCGCCGGTCGATGTCGTCGACGCGCGCGCGGGCGCGCCTCGCCGCGTCGATCGCCGCCCGCGCGATCGCGTCGATCCGGGCCACCCGCTTGCGCTGGGCGGCGCGATAGGCGGCGAGCCAGCTGCCGTCGTAGGAGCAGGGCTCCGGCCAGGGGCGCCAGCCGTTGCGCGGGTCGTACATGTCGAGCTCGGCGACGACCGATTCCGGATCCCCCTCGTCCGCGACCGAGGGGTCGATCACCTGGAGCATGAACACGCCTTCGCCCGGGTGGGCGGCGATCCCGATCCAGCCGTCGCCGCAGCCGTGGAGCTTCTGGGCCAGCGCCATCAGCGAGCCCCCGCCACTGTTGCCGAGCAGCACCACCGCTTCGGCACCGCGCCGGCGCATCTCCTGGGCGGCGGTCGCCACGTCGGTCGCGCACGCCTCGTGGAGGCAGTCCGTGTCGTTGTTCAGGTAGCGAGTCGCGAATCCGAGCACCGCATAGCCGGCGGCGGCGAGAAGCGGACACGCGTAGTGCACGGAGAAGTCGCCGCGCGGATGCGCGAGGATCACGGCCGTCTTCCAGGGCTCGCCGGCCGGCGGCGTCCACAGGACACCGCGCACGAGCGCGCCGTCCGGCGTCACGAGCCGTACCGGCTCGCGGCGGACCGCGACGCCCGGATCGTCTTCGGGCAGCGGCCAGAAGCCGAGCCCGATCGGACGGGCGGCTCCGAGGGCGTGGGGCATGGGGACCTCGCTGCGGGCCGGGCGAGTATACGCGGGCAGCCCGCGAGGACCGGGCACCCCCGCGTCAGGGGCGCTGGAAGTGCGCGAGCGTCTCGACGTGCTCGGTGAAGGGGAAGAGCGCGTAGGCCTCGAGGGTGCGCAGCACTAGACCGCTTCGCTCGCGCAGCGCCTCGGCCTGAGCGAGGAAGGCGTCGAGGCCGCAGCTCACCCACACCACGTCGCGCGGGGGCGAGGCGCTCAGCTGCTCGATCAGCGCGGGCGCCACGCCCTTGCGCGGCGGGTCCAGGAGCACGGTGTCCGCCGCCGCGAGCTCCGCCTGCTGCGCCTCGGCCGGACCCGGACGGACGACCGCGCGCGCGCGCTCCTGCGGCGGGCGAAGCGCGAGTCCGCGGGCCAGCCCGTCGAGTCCGTGGGCGCTCTGCTCGTTGAACGCGACGCGCACCGAGCGCCGGAGCAGGCCCATCCCGAGCGGCCCGCAGCCGGCGAACAGCTCGAGCACGCGCGCTCCGTCGGGCACACAGGCCTGGGCGCGCCGGGCGATGCGGTCCGCGAGCTCCGGCTGGCTCTGGCCGAAGGCACCGGGCGGGAAGGCGATCTCGCAGTCCGCCACGTCGTCCCAGATCACCTCGGGTCCCGAAAGGTGCCGCCAGTACGGACCGAGGACGCTGTTGCTGCGCTCGGGGTGCCCGTTCCACCACAGGCTGTGCAGCGCGCCGGCGAGCCGCGCCTCGAGGATCCCCGCCAGCGCCGCCGCGAGCCCGGGCGCGGATGCGTTCTCCACCAGCACCACCTGGGCGCGCTGACTGCGGCGCTCGATCGCGACCTGGATCGCGCGCAGGGCGCCGCGGTGCGGCCGCTCGGCATAGCTCTCCACGCCGGCCTCCCGCGCCGCCTCGCGCACCGCCTCCGCGACGCGATTGATCAGCGGGTGATGCGTCCGACACTGGGGGATGTCGACCAGCCGATGCGAACCCTCCTGGAAGATGCCGATCTTCGGGGTCCGGGTCCGGCCCCGCACCATGAGCCGCGCGCGGTGGCGGCTCGCGAACCCGGGCGCGTCGACCACCTCGGGCGCCGCGACGCCGTCGCGCGCGGCGAAGGCGGCCAGCCGCTCCCGGGCGCGGGCCGGGATTCCGGGCTCGCCGTAGCGCGGACAGCCGGGACAGGGCGGACGGTGAGGGCAGGGCGGTGTGGACACGGGTGGCGCAGCATGCCACGTCCGCGGCACGGGCCGAGCCGCACTGGCCCCCGTGGTCGGGGGTGGAGTGGCCCTGGCGCGGCCGGGCCTTTGCGCGAACGTGAGCGGCCAGGAGGACGCCGCCATGCACCGAAGGGATCACTTCCGCGAGCTCCACGAGTCGCCCTTCGTGATTCCGAATCCGTGGGACGCCGGCTCGGCGCGCATCCTCGCCTCTCTGGGGTTCCGCGCCCTCGCCACCACGAGCGGCGGTCACGCGGCGTCGCTGGGGCGACTCGACGGCGCGGTCACCCGCGAGGAGGCGCTCCAGCACGCCGAGGTGATCGCGGCAGCGACCGCGCTGCCGGTGAGCGCCGATCTCGAGCAGGGCTTCGGGGATGCGCCCGAGCTCGTGGGCGAGACGATCCGCCTGGCCAGTGCGACGGGTCTGGCGGGCTGCTCGATCGAGGACTGGAGCGGGGGGCCGGAGGGACGGATCTACCCGCGGCCGCTGGCCGCGGAGCGGGTGCGGGCGGCGGTCGAGGCGAGCCGGCAGGATTCGCCGGCCCTCGTGCTGACGGCCCGCTGCGAGAACCATCTGCGCGGGAACCCGGACCTCGCCGACACGATCGAGCGTCTCCAGGCGTACCAGGAGGCGGGAGCCGACGTGCTGTACGCGCCCGCCCTGCGCGACCTCGCCGACATCCGCAGCCTCGTCGCTGCCGTCGATCGGCCCGTCAACGTGCTGCTGCTGCCGGGCGGTCCGAGCGTCCCCGAGCTGTTCGAGGCGGGGGTGAAGCGGGTCTCCCTGGGCAGCGCCCTCAGTCTGGCCGCCCAGGCGGCCCTGGTGGAGGCGGCGCGGGAGCTGCTCGACTCGGGTACTCAGGAGTTCTGGACGCGCGCGCTGGCGTCGGCGCCGGCGGTCCGCAAAGCGCTCTCCGCGCCGCGCGACTAGGGCTCGCGCCGCGGAGCCGACTCCCGGGGTCCGACCCGGCCGCCCCAGCGCTTCATGTACTCGTCGTAGATCCACTTGTAGGTCTTCTCGAGTCCTTCGCGCAGGCTGACGCTGGGCTCCCAGCCGAAGTGCTCGCGCAGGCGCGTGTTGTCGCTGTTGCGGCCGGCCACGCCGGCCGGAGCGTCGGGTGCGTAGAAGCGCTCGAGCTCGACGCCCGCGATCTGCTCGACGATCGAGACGAGCCCGTCGATCGACACGAGCTCGCTCGAGCCGAGGTTGAGCGGCTCGACCGCGTCCGAGGCGGCGATCCGCAGCGTTCCTTCGATGCAGTCGTCGACGTACATGAACGAGCGCGTCTGGCGACCGGTTCCCCAGATCTCGATCCACGGCTCGCCTGACAGCTTCGCCTCGATCACCTTGCGGCAGATCGCGGCCGGCGCCTTCTCGCGTCCGCCCATCCAGGTGCCGAGCGGACCGTAGACGTTGTGGTAGCGCGCGATCTGCGTCTCGAGACCGAAGTCCTCCCGGAAGTGACGGCACATCCGCTCGGAGAACAGCTTCTCCCAGCCGTAGCCGTCCTCCGGCTCCGCCGGATAGGCGTCGGACTCGCGCAGGGCGGTCACGTCCGGGTCGCTCTGCCGCGCGGCGTTGTAGACACAGGCCGAAGAGGAGAAGAAGAAGCGCTCGACGCCGGCGTCGCGCGCCGCCAGCAGCATGTGGGTGTTGATCAGCACCGACAGCATGCACTCGGCCTTGTGCGTCTCGATGAAGCCCATGCCGCCCATGTCCGCGGCGAGCTGGTACACGGTCTGCGCCCCGTCGCAGACCTCCGCGCAGGACTCGCGGCGCGACAGGTCCGCGACGCGGTTGTCGACGCCGTCGTACACCTGGTGCCAGCGCTCCAGGGGCTTGCAGTCGACGGCGCGCACCCGGCGCTCGCCCGCGCGCACCAGGGCCGCCACCAGGTGGCCCCCGATGAAGCCTCCAGCGCCCGTCACGAGCACGGCTTTCCCGTTGGCGTCGCCCATGGCTCAGCCGGTGGCCAGGATCTCGGTGACGAGACAGCCCCGTCCGTCGTCGGTGGCGTCGACGAGCGGAAGGTGGTCCATCACCTCGTTGAGGAAGCGCGACGCATCGGGGGCGAGCTCGTGGAAGCGCAGCACCATGCCGCGGTCCCCGTCGTTGCGGTGCACGCGCGCGCGCACCACGAGCGGCATTTCGCGCTCCTCGGTGTGGATGGCGAGCTCGACGTTCATTCCCACCTCCAGCAGCGGGTTGGGGTTGACGCGCATGCCCCCGATCGTGATGTCGCGACCCATCAGGACGCGGCTGGCCTCTTCGCCCAGCGCCGCCGACCGGTCGTCCTGCGCGCGAGACGGGGGGGCGGCGGGCGCGCCGGTCGCCTCGGCTGCGCGGGGTGCCTCGGAGGAGACGGCGACGGCCGTCGGCTCGGGCTCGGCGGTCTCCCGGATCGCGGGAGCCGCCAGCTCGCCGGCGGCCCGCGACGCCGGCCCCGCGGCACGCGGGGCTTCGCCGGTGAAGACGGCCGGACCGTCCGCGTGGGCGGAGATGGCCCGCTTCAGCAGCTCGTGCTGCCGCTGGCGGACCTGCTCGAAGCGCGCGCTCGCCACGAAGTGATCGGGGGGCTGACCCAGATGCGGCCCCGACGACAGCACGCGCGCCTTCACGGTGAAGGCCGCCCCCGCGATCTCGGCGGGGATCGCCAGCGAGAAGCCTCTGCCCCGGGCGAGCTGCTGGTCGAGGATCACGCGGCAACCGCCGACGGAGAGATCGACCAGGATGCCCGGACGCGAGCGCCAGCCCGAGCGGTAGCGCACCGGTGAGCCGATGTTGACGCGCGCGCTGCGGCGCTTCTCCGGTCCGCGATAGAGCGCGTGGACGATCAGCGCGCGCAGCGTGGCGCGGTGGACCGGCCGGCGCACCATCATGCGGATGTCCGCGCGCCGCAGCGAGTTGCGCAGCGTGCGCGAGTCCTGGTCCAGCATCGCGATCGACACCGGGCGCGCCTCCGCATTGACCAGCCCCAGGTTCAGGATCCGCCGCGGTGAGGCGATCACCAGATCCCAGGGCGCCTCCCGGTCCGCGGCGGACAGCTCGCGGCGCTCGGCGAAGGGGGTCTCCAGCTCCTCGAGCAGCGCCCGCACGTCCGCCAGCTCGCCATCGTGGACGAGAAGCGTCTGGGGTTCGGGGGTCTGGCGTCTCATCGACGGGTTCGACTCATCTCCTGCGCTTCTCCCATCGGCTCGCGCTCCCCCCGCCTGAAGGCGACCCGGGCACTCCCCGGACCGCCCCGAGGCTCCGGCCGCTCCGCAAAAAGCCGATTCGGAAGAGGCCTTTGGGCCGTCGCGGCGGGCCGCGAAGCCGATCGCCCCGGCGGGCGGGGAGCGGCCTCCGGGACCCGCGGGACGGGAGGCGGGCGTCGGCACGCCATGGGCGGCGCAGCCGCGGCGGGTATGCTCGGCCCCTTCCATCCAACGAGCAGGAGTCCGGCGTGGCACAGGGTGAGGGAGGCGCAAGGATCGCGGCGGCGCTGATCATCGGCGCAGCGATCACGGGGGGATCCTTCTGGATCCACGCGGGGCTGGAGCGCGCGTCCGGCGAGATCGCCGCGCTGCGCGAGACGCTGGAGGCGGGGCCTGCGCCGTCGCGCGGGCGCGAGGCCGATCGGATGCGCGGGCCCGATCCGCGGCGCCGCTACTCGGTCAACACCGAGGGCGCGCCCGTGCGTGGCGATGCGGACGCGAAGCTCGCGATCGTCGAGTTCAGCGACTTCCAGTGTCCGTTCTGCCAGCGCGTGAACCCGACCCTCCAGCAGGTGCTGGCGCAGTACGGCGACAAGGTGAAGGTCGTGTTCAAGCACCTGCCGCTGAGCATCCACCCCAAGGCGCCCGACGCCCACGCGGCGGCCGAGGCGGCGCACCGGCAGGGCCAGTTCTGGGCGATGCACGACCGGATCTTCGCGAACCAGCGCGAGATGAGCCCCGAGAAGTACCGGGAGTACGCCCGGGAGATCGGCCTCGACATGGATCGCTTCGACCGGGACGTGAAGGATCCGGAGATCCGCCGGCGGATCGATGCGGACTCCGCCGAGGCGGACAGCCTGGGCGTGTCGGGCACACCCGGCTTCTTCGTCAACGGGCGCTATCTCTCGGGCGCCCAGCCCCTCGCGCGCTTCCAGGCGCTGATCGACGAGGAGCTCGGCAAGGGCTGAAGGGCGGCCGCCGCGCTATTGCCCGCGACGCGGGTGGACCGACGTGCAGTCGATCCATCGCTCGCGGACGAGGAGCGCGCGGTCGCGCACCGCCACCTTGCAGCGCTTCTGGTCGGGGCTGACTTCGACGAGCAGTCCCTTGCCGGACCACCAGTCGCCGGCGACGCCGTCGACGAACACCGGGGTGCCTCGGTTGGGCATCAGGCACCCGCCGGCGAGCAGGGCGAGGGCCGCCAGCAGTCCGGCTCGTCGGCGGCGCGGCGCTTCCATGGGGCGCTCATCGGCCGGGTAGGGCGCGGACTGAACGCCCGGGATCTGGCAGAATCCGTGGGGACAATGTCATTGCAGACAAAGCGGGCCGCTGCCAGCCTGTGCCCATGGCCCGCCGCCCGCCCGTCGCCCGCCGCCGCACGCTCCCGACTCCCGGACCGCGCCGGGTGGTCATGCTGGCGTTCCCGGACGCGCAGATCCTGGACGTGGCGGGGCCGCTGGAGGTGTTCGCGATCGCGACGCGTCTGCTGCGGGCGACCGCCGCGACCGCGATCGGCCGGGACGCCGCCGCCGCTCGCCGCGATCCGGGCTACGCGGTCGAGGTGGTGGCCGCCCGTTCCGGGCCGGTGCGCATGTCCTCGGGGATCGAGCTCGTGGCCGCTCGTGCCCTGCGCGACGTGCGCGGGCCGCTGGACACGCTGCTGGTGGCGGGCGGCGAGGGTGTCCGCCGCGTCCGCGACGAGGCCACGATCGAATGGATCCGACGCGCTCACACCCGGTCGCGTCGCACCGCGTCCGTGTGCACCGGGGCGTTCCTGCTCGCGCGCGCGGGGCTGCTCGACGGGCGCCGCGCGACCACGCACTGGGGCAGCTGCGACGCCCTCGCGCGCCGCTTCCCGAAGGTCCGCGTCGAGCCCGACCGCATCTACGTGCGCGACGGACGCATCGCGACCTCCGCCGGGGTGACCGCGGGCATGGATCTCGCCCTCGCCCTGGTCGAGGAGGACCTCGGCGCCGCGCTCGCGCGGGACGTCGCGCGCCAGATGGTGCTGTTCCTGCGCCGGCCGGGCGGCCAGTCCCAGTTCAGCGCCCAGCTCGCGGCGCCCCCGGCCGGCCGTCCCTCGCTGCGCGACCTGCAGAGCTGGATCCACGAGCACCCGGACGCCGACCAGGGCGTCGACGCGTTGGCCAGGCGGATGGGGATGAGCCCGCGGCACTTCGCGCGGGTGTTCGCGGACGAGCTCGGGATCACCCCGGCCCGCTACGTGGAGCGCTCCCGGGTCGAGGCAGCCCGCCAGCGGCTCGAGGACTCCCGGGCCGGCCTCGAAGAGGTGGCCCAGGCCTGCGGTTTCGGCAGCGCGGAGACGATGCGTCGCGCGTTCCAGCGACAGCTCCGCGTGTCACCCGCATCGTACCGTCACACGTTCGCCCGCACCGGGCGCACAGGAGAGGAGGTTCGCGCATGACGACCCGCATTGGACTGCTTCTGTTCGAGGACGCCGAGGAGCTCGATTTCGTCGGACCGTGGGAGGTGTTCACGATGGCGGCAAAGGGCTGCGACGATATCTCCGTGGTGACGCTCGCCGAGCGCGCTGGGCCGCTGCGCTGTGCGAAGGGCCTGCGCGTGCTGCCCGACCACACGCTCGCCGACGCCCCCGCGCTGGACGTGGTGCTCGTCCCGGGCGGGCAGGGCACCCGGCGCGAGGTGGAGAATCCGGTCGTGCTCGACTGGCTGAGACAGGTGGCGCCGAGGCTGAGCTGGATCACCAGTGTGTGTACGGGGTCGCTGGTGCTGTGCGGCGCGGGTCTGGCGCTCGGCCGGCGCGTCACCACCCACTGGGCCTTCGTCGAGTCGCTGCGCAAGCGCTTTCCCGACGTCGAGGTGCTCGACCGGGTCCGCTATGTGCGCGACGGCCGGCTGTGCACCGCCGCCGGCGTGTCGGCCGGGATCGACATGGCGCTGTGGCTGACCGGCCAGCTGTGGGGCGTCGATCGCGCGCGCGAGACCCAGCGGATGATGGAGTACGATCCGGCCCCGCCCTACACCGCCGAGGTCTAGCCCGGCGGGAGCCTGCCCGCGGCTCGCCCCTCCTCCGGCGATGGCCGCGGCAGGGGCGAGCTGCCAAACTCCCGCGCCGGGGGGGAGGCGCGCTGCTCGGATTCCGCCAGCGATCGCTGCACGCGTGGCCGCGCCGGCTGCGGATCGCGCTCGTCCATCGCTTCAGCAATCGCCCCCCGCGCTCCCAGCGCGTGTACCGGGTCACGATCGGCTCGGTGCCGTACAAGCGGATCGTCTTCGCCGACTCCCATCAAGCCGCCGAGGCCGCCGCGCGGCTCCAGACCTTCGCGAGCGAGCGCGTCTATCCGGGTCTGCTCCTCGAGCGCGAGCGCGAGCTGTGGGTGGAGTACGTCGAGGGGCGTCCGGTGGGCCGGGTCGACGACGCGCTGATCGAGTCGCTCGCGGCGCTCCTCGGCGTGCTGATCAAGCGGGCACCGCGGCGGGTTCCGCTGCGCGAGACTCCGTGGCTCGCGAACCTCGAGCTCGACCTCGGCTTCCTCGCGCAGGTGGGCCTGGTGACGCCCGCGGATGCGGCCCGACTCGTCGCGGTGGCCCGGGAGCGGGCGCCGGCGACGGTGTGGGTCGGCTACGACTGCACCGACGCGATCCTCAAGAACTTCGTCTGGGGGGAGGGCGGGCGCCTGCGCGCCGTCGACGTCGAGAGCCTCGGCGCGGGCGTGCTGCTCGGCACCAGCGCGGCGAAGGCCTCGGTCCGATGGCTGGGCGATCAAAAGATCGATTTTCTAAATCAATTGCGTGAACTTGGATGTCCAGACTTCGAGTCCTACTTCGACTTCGTCGAGCTCTGCTTCCGGGCGTTCTGGCAGAAGTCGTCCTTCCTGGAGAAGAAGCGCCGCTTCCTGGACCCGGGTCTGTTCGCCCCGTTCCTCGACCGGCGATGAGCACGCCGGGTCGGCACCTCGCCCTGTTCATCCGCTCCCTCGGCTCCGACGGCGGCGGCGCCGAGCGCGTATGGCTGAACCTGGCCGAGGCCTTCGCGCGCCGCGGTCACCGCGTCGACCTGGTGCTGGGCCGGCGCACCGGTCACTTCGCCGACGCGGTGCCGCCGGGGGTCCGGGTGCTGGACCTGGCAGTGCGCAGCCGCCTCCCGCTGCTCGGCGCGGCGCTGCGCGATCCGCGCTCGGCCCTCGCCCTCGCGCCGGCGCTCACCGCGCTGCCGCCGCCGTGGATCCTGGCGGCCGTTCCGGCCCTCGCGACCTACCTGCTCCGCGAGCGGCCCCAGGCTCTGCTGTCCGCGCTGAGCTACGGGAACGTCGCGGCGCTCTGGGCCCGGCATCGGGCCGCCGTGGCGGTGCGGGTCGCGATCAGCGAGCACAACACCCTGTCCGTCCGGGCTGCCCAGGCGCGCGCGCGCCGCTGGCGCGTGCTGCCCGAGGTGGAGGCGCGCTGGTACCCGCGCGCCGACGCGATCCTCGCGGTCTCCGAGGGCGTGGCCGACGACCTGGCGCGGACCGCGCGTCTGCCGCGCTCGCGGATTGCGGTGACCTACAACCCGGTGGTGACCGAGGGGCTCGCCGCGGCGGCTCGCGAGCCCGTCGACCACGACTGGCTGCGGCCGGGCGGGCCGCCGGTGGTGCTCGGCGTCGGCAAGCTGAAGCCGCAGAAGCGCTTCGACGTGCTGCTGGAGGCGTTCGCCCGGGCCCGCGCGCGGCGCCCGCTGCGTCTGGTGATCCTCGGCGAGGGACCCCTGCGCCGCTCGCTCGGGCGGCGCGCCGCCGAGCTCGGCGTGGCCGGCGACGTCGCATGGCCGGGGTTCGTCGCGAATCCCTTCGCCTGGATGGCGCGCAGCGGGGTGTTCGCGCTGAGCTCGGCCTGGGAGGGCCTGCCCACCGCGCTGATCGAGGCCCTGGCGTGCGGCTGCCCGGTGGTCGCCACCGACTGTCCCAGCGGGCCCGCGGAGATCCTCGCCCCCGGCGGTCTCGGGTCGCTCGTGCCGGTCGGCGACGCGGTCGCCCTGGCCGGCGCCATCGAAGCCGCCCTGGACGATCCTTCCGATCCCGCGGCGCGCCGCGCGCGCGCGGCCGACTTCGCGGTGGATCGCGTGGCGCCGCGCTACCTCGAAGCGCTGGTGCCCGACGCGACGCGCGACACGAACCCGGCGAGTCGGTCGGCGACCGCGGAGTAGCCGTAGTCCCGAGCCGTCTCGCGTCCCGCGCGGCCGAGGCGCGTGCGCAGCGCCGGGTCGGCGGCGAGGCGCGACAGCGCCTCCAGCCATTCGCGCGCGCTGCCCGCCAGCAGTCCGTTGCGATCCGGCTCGATCAGGTCGGCGTTCATGCCGACGTCGCTGCCGACGGCGGGGACGCCGGCGGCCATGTACTGGAGCAGCTTGTAGGCGCATTTCCCGCGCGACCAGGGCTCGTCGCGGGCCAGCGGCATGATTCCGAGGTCGAAGGCGGCGACGGCGGGTGCCTCGCCCTCCGGCGTCCAGGGAACGTTGCGGACGCGGCAGCCGGGCAGCTCCAGCAGGCCGTTGCTCACGCAGACGACCTCGACCTCGGTGCGGCGCGCGAGCTCGGCGAGGGCGGGTGCGATCTCGCGCACGTAACGGAGATTGGTGGAGCGTCCGACCCATCCCACGCGCAGCGGCGAGGCGAGCGTGCGCGGCGCGTGGAGCGGGACGTCGAGGGGAACCGCCGACGGCACCAACGCCGTCGGAAGGTCCCTGCACTGAGCGGCGAGGAACGAATTGCCGCAGGTGGCGGCGTCGGCGCAGGCGAGTGCGCGGCGGAAGCCGGCCGCGCGGCGCCGCCGTTCCGCGACTCCGCGCAGCCCGCGCCTGCGCCCCCACATGACCGCGTCGTCGAAGTCGTAGATCCGGGTCACGCCGAGCGCGCGCCACCAGCGCGCCTCGCGGGCGGTGGGCCGCGCGCGGTGCACGAGCACGACGTCGCCGGGCGCGAGGGTCGCCGCGAAGCCGCGGCGCGCGGCGCGCCCGCGCGGATAGGCGGTGAGGGTGCAGTCGAGCCCCCGCGCTTCGAGGTGCGGCACCATCTGCACCAGGCGGATGCGCGTCGAGGGCGTGCTCGGCTTCTCGTAGACGAGGTGCAGCGTCATCGCGGGGTGGGAAGCGTAGGCCAGGCGCGGGAGCCGGTGCGCACACGATCACGAGCCCGACCCTCTCGGGCGCAATGTGTGGGAAGCGTAGGCCAGGCGCGGGAGCCGGTGCGCAGGCTGCGCCGCCGGTCGGACGTGGATACGCTCCGCCGGGGAAGGGCAGGGGGATGAAGGCCGCGCACGGAGCGTTCCTCGCCGTCGCGTGCGCTCTCGCGCCGCCGATCCTGCTGGCCTTCGGCGCGCCTCCCGGCGCGGCGCTCGTCGGCTGCCCGGTGGTCTGGGGCCTCGGTCGGGCGGCGGGTGCGGGGCGGGCGCTGGCGCTGGTGCTCTCCTGCGCCGTCTCCCTCGCGCTCTACACCGTCCTCCTGCGCGCGACGGGTTGGGACGAGGCGATCTACTACCGGCCGCACGAGCGCTTCGCGACCTGGGGCGCGCGTCTCGGGCACCGCGCCTATCAGCCCGGCGTCCGCGTCGCGCTGCGCGAGCCCTACGGCGATCTCCAGATCCTGACGCCCGAGCCGATCGCCGAGCCGCGCGAGGTGGTCTTCCGCACCGACTCCGAGGGCTTCCGCAACGACGCCGACTACGACGGCGAGCCCTGGATCCTGGTGGGCGATTCGTTCGTCGTCGGCGTGGGCAACAGCCAGGAGGAGATCCTCCAGGCGCGCCTCGCCGCGCGCGGCGTCCGCGCCTACAACCTCGGCCATCCCGGCGGTCCGCTCGACTACGAAGGCTACTGGCGCTCCTTCCGCAGCCGGCACGGTGGGTCGGGGCGGCTGCTGCTCTTCCTCTACGAGGGCAACGACTTCCCCGAGACCGTGGGCGCTCGCGAGCAGCCGGACTGGTGGCAGGCGATCGACCACACGGCGCGCGGCATCGCGGCGCCCTTCACCCGGCTCGCGACCTATCGCGTCACGCGTTCGCTGCTGGCGCGCATCGCCGCAGGGCGCGCGCTGAGCGACGGCCGACAGGTCCGCCTGCTGACCCTGGCCGGCGCGCCGATGGCCTTCCTGGAGCGGGAGGTGGCGCACGCGCGCGCGCCGGAGCTCGAGGACATGGCGCTCACCGACGCGAGCTTCGTCCGGCTGGCGCCGGAGCTGGCGGCGGTGTTCTTCGTCCCGACGAAGTACCGCGTATACCAGCCCTGGGTGGCCCCGGAGGAGACGCTGCCCGACGCGAGCTGGCGTCACCTCGACAGCCTGTGCCGCGAGCAGCGCGTGCCCTGCTTCGATCTCACGCCGGCGCTCGTGGAGCGCTCGCGGGCGCTGCTCCCCTCCGGTCTCCTAACCTGGTGGCGCGACGATACGCACTGGAACGGGGAGGGGATCGACGCGGCGGCCCAGCGGGTGGCCGACGCGATCGCCGCACTCGGTGACCGCTCGTGAAGTGGCGCAAGGCGGTGCGGAACGCGATCTACGCGCCGCCCTTCGTCTCGCGTTGGATCACCCACCGCTTCCACGAGCTCTACTACTACCGGCGCTCGCGGACCTGGCGGAACACGCGCTGGCTGGGGACGGAGGTGCTCAAGTGCCCCCTCGACCTGTGGGTCTACCAGGAGCTGGTCCACGAGATCCGCCCCGACTGGATCGTCGAGACCGGCACCGCCTTCGGCGGGAGCGCTGCCTATCTGGCGTCCCTGTGCGAACTGCTGGGCGCGGGACGGATCCTGACCATCGATCCGGACGTCCGGGAGGGGCGTCCGGCGCACCCGCGCATCCACTATCTGCGCGGCCGCTCGACCGACCCGGAGGTGCTGGAGCAGGTGTCGCGCTCGCTCGACGGGGCGCGCGCGGTGCTGGTGCTGCTCGACTCCGACCATTCCTTCGCCAACGTCCTCGCCGAGCTGCGGGCCTATCACCGTTTCGTCACGCCCGGGAGCTACTGCATCGTCGAGGACGGCAACGTAGGCGGTCACCCGGTCGCGCGGGAGTTTGGCGCGGGGCCGACGGAAGCGGTGCGCGTCTTCCTGGCCGAGAACGACGCCTTCGAGGTCGATCGGGAGCGGGAGAAGTTCTACCTGACCTTCAATCCGGGCGGATATCTCCGCCGCCGGGCCGAGGCAGAGCGCGATGCCGCGCGAGGAGGGGCTTGACTCCGGGCTCGGCACGTCCGATAAACCCATAGCGCCTGGCCGAGGCCGGCAAGGGGGTGCCATGCGACGTGCCAGCGATGCGAGGCGAGACGGACGGACGGCCGATGTGCGCCGCGCGATCCGCAGCGGTCGCGCGTGGGTGGCCGCCTTCGCCGTGCTCCTGGGCCTCGCGGCGGCATCGCCGGTGGCCGCCGACGAATACGACCCGCAGCGCGCCGGTCACCCGGTGCGGATCGTCGCCTATATCCTGCACCCGGTGGGCGTGATGCTGGACGTGCTGATCTTCCGCCCCGCGCACTGGTTCGGGAGCCTGCCGGTCGTCGACGAGTTCTTCGGCCACGAGCTCTACGACGACTGAGCCCCGCCGGGGGAGACCCCGCGGACCTCGAATTTGGTGTGGCAGAGGCGTCGATTCTGGTATGTTTATTGCATGTATGACGCCCCGTGCGGAGCCGCCCCGAGCCGTCGCGCCCTCGCACTGACGCTGCTCGCCCTGACGTGGGCACCCTTCGCGCTCCCGGTCGGCGCCTCCGCCGCCGCCGAGGCCACCTCCCTCGAAGTCGACGGCATGACCTTCGTCGGCAGCCGGGGCGGCGTGCGGGAGCTGGTGCTGCGCTCGCGCACGGCGTTCCTGCGACCCGAGCAGAACCGGGCTGAGCTGAACGACGTGAGCGCCGTCGTCACCGACCAGGACGATGGGCGCAGCTTCTCGATGAACTGCGCGCGCGTCGAGCTCGACATCGAGACCAACGACTTCCTCGCCGAGGGCGCGGTGCGCGGGGAGACCGCGGACGGGCAGCGCTACGCGGCACCCTGGGTGCGCTACGAGCACGACGCGGGGCTGCTGTACACCGACGCGCCGGTGGAGATGACCGACGCGCGCGGGAGCTTCCGCGGCGACGGCTTCCGCTATCACGTGCGCGAACGACGCTTCGAGCTGCTGGGAAACGTCCGGGTGGAGCAGCGACCGTGATCCGCTCCTGGACACCGCTCGGTGTGCTCGGCGCTACCTGCGCCGCCTGCACCGCCGCGTCGGCGGTGGGACCCCAGCTCCCGCCCTTCGGTCTGGGCGCCTTCGACCGCCAGGAGCCGATCTCGATCGCGGCCGACCAGCTCGAGGCCCAGGACCTGGACGGCCGGCGCACCCTGTCGTTCCGCGACCACGTGCAGGTGAGGCAGGGGCCGCTCACGTTGACCGCCCGGTCGCTGAAGGCGGACTACGCCGCCGGCGAGAAGCAGCCCCGCAGCCTCTCCGCGCGCGGCGCGGTGCGGATCCGGGAGGGCACCCGTCGCGCGCTCTGCGACGAGGCCGTCTACGACCGCCGCGGCGAGCGGATCCTCTGCCAGGGCACGCCGGCCGAGCTCTGGGACGGCGACGATCGCCTCACCGGTCGCGAGATCGCCTTCGATCTCCGCGCGCGGAGCGTGCACGTCCAGGGCGGCACGGAGGTGGAGATCCATCGCGAGCCGACCGCGGAGCAGATCGCCGAGTTCGCCGAGTCCGAGGACTCGGCCGCGATCCTGGAACGCCTCCAGGGTCGCGGTCCCGTGACGATCCGCGCGGCCGAGCTGCTCGCGAGCGACCCGGGCGCCGAGCGGCGGATCCTCTTCGAGGGCGACGTCCGCGTGCAGCAGGACGAGCTGGTGCTGCGCGCGGGAGAGCTGGAGGCGGTGTATCCGCCCGAGGCGACGCGACCGGAACGGCTCGTCGCGCGCCGGGACGTGGTCGTCACCGAGGGGCAGCGCGAGGCGCGCTGCGAGCAGGCCGAGTACCGCATCGACCTGCGCCGCGTCTCCTGCGAGGGCGAGGCGGTGCTGCGCGACGGCCAGGACCGCCTGGAGGGAGACCGGATCGCCCTCGACCTGGGCGCGCGCACGGTCGACGCGATCGGCCGGGCCCGACTCACGGTGAATCCCGTGCCGGAAGCCCGCGAATGACCACGCTCCACGGCGTCGATCTGCGCAAGCGCTACGGCGACCGCGACGTCGTCTTCCACGTGGACGTGGCGGTCCAGCCGGCCCAGGTGGTGGGACTGCTGGGCCCCAACGGCGCGGGCAAGACGACCACCTTCAACATGCTGGCGGGCGGGATCCGTCCCACGAACGGCGAGGTGCGGCTCGGCGACCGGGACATCACCGAGCTCCCGATGTACCGGCGCGCGCGCCTGGGCATCACCTATCTGCCCCAGGAGGCGTCGATCTTCCGCAAGCTCTCGGTTGCGGACAACGTGAACGCGATCCTCGAGACCGTGGAGCCCGACCGCCGGAAGCGCCGCGAGCGCCTCCGCGAGCTACTGGCGGAGCTCGGATTGACCGAAAAGGCCGGGAGACGCGGAGACACCCTCTCCGGGGGAGAGCGGCGGCGCGTGGAGATCACCCGCGCGCTGGTGCTCGATCCGAAGTTCATGCTCCTGGACGAGCCCTTCGCGGGGATCGATCCGATCGCCGTCATCGACATCCAGAAGATCATCGAGCAGCTCAAGACGCGGGGGATCGGCGTCATCATCACCGACCACAACGTCCGGGAGACCCTGTCCATCTGCGACCACGCCTACATCATCAAGGACGGGCGCATCATCCGCGAAGGCCCGCCCGCGGAGATCGCCGCGGACCCTCAGGTGAGAGAGATCTACCTGGGGGAGAACTTCCAGCTCTCCTGACGTCAGGCAGCACTCCACCATGGCACTCGAGCTCAAGCAGCAGGTCCGACTCAGTCAGCAGCTGGTGATGACGCCCCAGCTGCAGCAGGCGATCAAGCTGCTCCAGCTCTCCCGGATGGAGCTCGTCGACCTGGTGCAGCAGGAGCTCCAGGAGAACCCGGTCCTGGAGGAGGGACCGGAGGCGGAGGAGGAGCGCAGCGCGGCCGAGACAGAGGCCGAGGGGGCGCCGGAGATCACCGACGCGACCGAGGCGACCGCCGAGCTGCCGGCGGAGGCGACCCTCGACACCGCGTCGGCGACCGAGGCCGAGCCGACCGACGCCGAGAAGATCGCCGACGTCGACTGGCAGGACTACCTCGACGCGAATCCGCACACGGGCATGCGCGAGGCGGTGAGCCCCGACGACCGCCCCTCGATCGACGCGACCTACACGCGCCGGGAGACGCTCTCGGAGCATCTGTTGTGGCAGCTCCAGCTCGCCTCCCTGCCGGTCGAGCAGGAGATCGCCGCTCGTTTCGTGATCGGCAACCTCGACGATCGCGGCTACCTCCAGTCGCCGCTCGAGGAGATCTCGCGCCAGAGCGGGGTGCGCGAGGAGGCGGTGGCCGAGGCGCTGCGCGCGGTGCAGGAGTTCGACCCGAGCGGCGTCGCCGCGCGCGACCTGCGCGAGTGCCTGACGATGCAGGCGCGCGCCCTGGAGATCGACGACCCGCTGGTGCTGCGCATCCTCGACGAGCAGCTCGACGCCCTGATCAAGCGCGACTTCCGCGGCGTCGCCCGGGCGCTCGGAGTCAGCATCGAGGCGGTGGCCATAGCCTCCCACGTGATCGGCCGCCTCGAGCCGCGTCCGGGCCGCGCCTTCGGCGGCGAGGATCCGATCTACATCGTCCCCGACATCTACATCTACCGGATCGGGGAGGACTTCCACGTGGTGCTGAACGACGACGGCCTGCCGCGTCTGCGGATCAACGCGCTGTACCGGGAGGTGCTGGCGAAGGGGAACTCCGCGTCGAAGGACACCAAGGACTACGTCGGCGACAAGGTGCGCTCGGCGATGTGGCTGATCAAGTCGATCCACCAGCGCCAGCGGACCATCTACAAGGTGATGCAGAGCATCATCAAGCATCAGCGCGAGTTCTTCGAGCGCGGCATCAATCACCTGAGACCCTTGAACCTGCGCGACGTCGCCGACGACATCGAGATGCACGAGTCGACGGTGAGTCGCGTCACCACCAACAAGTACGCCCACACGCCCCAGGGCATCTTCGAGCTGAAGTACTTCTTCAACTCCAGCATCAGTCGCGTCCAGGGCGAAGCGATCGCGAGCGAGAGCGTCAAGGAACGGATCCGGCGCCTGATCGTCAACGAAGACCCTCGGCGTCCGCTCTCGGACCAGCGGATCGCCGAGATGCTGCGGGTCGCGAACATCGATATCGCGCGCCGAACCGTCACGAAATACCGCGAATCGATGAACCTGCTCTCATCGACGAAGCGTCGACAGGTCGGCTAGAGTGCCGGCTCCGATGGCAGGGGCTCCCCGATGAAGATCATGGAGATCCTCGTCAAAGACGCCGTGATCCTCGATCTCGGGGTGAGGACGAAGCGCGAGGTGCTCGCCGAGATGGCGGCGAGCCTCGCCAAAGTCGAGCCCCAGATCGAGGCCGATCGGCTTCTCGACGTGTTGATGGAGCGCGAGGCGCTCCAGAGCACCGGTATCGGCGAAGGCGTTGCGATCCCCCACGGGAAGCTCGCGGGACTCGGGCGCCTGGTGGCCACGTTCGCGCGCAGCCGGGAGGGGATCGATTTCGAGTCGATCGATGGCCAGCCCACCCACCACTTCTTCCTGCTGGTGGTTCCCGAGCACTCGGGCGGTCAGTACCTGAAGGCGCTGGCGCGGATCTCGCGCTTCTTCCGGGATCCCGCGTTCCGACAGAGCCTCGCCGAGAGCGAGGCGGTGGAGGACGTCATCCGGGCGATCGAGGAAGAAGACGCCAAGCTCTAGACGTGCGTTTTCACGGCGTGCTGGTCGAGGTGAGCGGCGTGGGGGTGCTGCTGGTCGGTCCGAGTGGGGTCGGGAAGAGCGAGTGCGCCCTCGACCTGGTGGCCCGCGGGCACCGGCTGGTCGCCGACGACGCGGTGGAGCTGGCTCGGGAGGGCGACACGATCGTGGGCACGGCCGCAGAGGCGGTGGGCTCCTGCATCGAGATCCGCGGGCTGGGCATCCTCGACGTCGTCGAGCTGTACGGGGAGGCCGCGTACGCGCCGCGGGCCCCGATCGACCTGGTGTGCCGGCTTGAGCCCGGCCCGGCGGACTTCGACTCCGTCGGACTCGAGCGGGAGCAGGAGGAGCTGCTCGGGGTCCGGGTGCCGCAGGTGGTGCTGCCCTCGCCGCCGGGCGCGCCCCTGGCGACGATCGTGGACGCGGCGGCCCGCGACCTGCTCCGGCGCCGCCAGGGTCCCAGCGCGGCGGCCCGCTTCGACGCCCGGCTCCAGCAGCTGGCGAGGCGACCGTGAGCGGGACGCGCGTCGTGTTCGTGAGCGGGCTCTCCGGCAGCGGCAAGAGCACCGCCATGGCGGCCCTCGAGGACCAGGGCTTCTACTGCGCCGACAACCTGCCGGCACCACTCGTCGAGCAGTTTCTCGATCTTTGCGCCAAGTCCACGCCACCGATCGAGAAGATCGCCCTGGCCCTGGACGCGCGCGAGACCCAGTTCCTGACGGCGATGCCGGCCGTGCTGGAGCGCATCCGCGGCGTGGGCCAGACGGTGGAGCTGCTGTTCCTGGAGGCGGCGGACCACGAGCTGGTGCGCCGCTACCGGGAGACCCGGCGCGTCCACCCGCTGTCGCCCGACGGCTCGGTCGAGCGCGGCATCGCCACCGAGCGGCGGCTGCTGCGCGAGATGGCCACGCTCGCCGACCGGACGATCGACACCACCCAGCTGAACGTGCACCAGCTCAAGGCGGCGGTGGCGGGAGAGATCGCCGGCGAGACGCGCCCGACGGTCGTGAACCTGGTCTCCTTCGGGTTCCGCTACGGAACGCCCGACGCCGTCGAGCTGCTCTTCGACGTCCGCTTCCTGCCCAATCCCTACTTCGAGGACGGCCTGCGCGAGCGCACGGGCCGCGAGCCGGAGGTGTCGCAGTACGTCCTCGAGTCGAATCGCGGCGCCGCCTTCTTCGATCGCCTGCGCGACTGGCTCGGCTTCCTGCTACCCCTCTACGACAGCGAGGGCAAGGCGTACGTGACGATCGGAATCGGCTGCACGGGTGGTCGTCACCGCTCGGTGGCGGTCGCCGAAGCGCTCGGCGCCGTGCTGCGCGAGAAGGGCCGCGAGGTCAACGTCGAACACCGCGACGTGGAGAAGATCACATGAAGGCTGGCGTCGTGATCGTGACCCATTATCGGCTCGGCGAGGAGTTCCTCCAGGCGCTGCGTCTGATCGTCCCCGAGGCACCGGAGTTCCACTCGGTGTCGGTCGAGCCGACCCAGTCGGTCGAGGAGATGCGCAGCCGGATCCAGGACGCGCTCAAGGCCGCGGACGGGGGCCACGGCGTCCTGGTGCTGACCGACATGTTCGGCGGCACCCCCTCGAACATCGCGCTCTCCTTCCTCGACGAGCACCGGGTCGAGGTGGTGACGGGCCTCAACCTGCCGATGCTGATCAAGCTGGCGACGCTGGGCGAGGAGAAGCCCCTCGACGAGCTGGCCGCCTTCATCAAGAGCTACGGGCAGCGGAACATCTCGGTGGCGAGCGAGATCCTGCCGGACGGGGACTCGTGAGCGCTGCCGAGCGCTGCGAACGCGTCTTCACGGTGGGGGCGGAGCTCGGGCTCCACGCGCGTCCCGCCGGGCTGTTCGTGACCCTGGCCAAGCGCTTCGAGGCGACGATCGAGGTGGCGCGCGCCGATCGCGAGCGGGATTGGGTGGACGGACGGAGCATCCTCTCGCTGTTGTCCCTGGCCGCGGGCCACGGCGTCCGGCTGTGCATCCGCGCCGAAGGGATCGATGCGGTCGCCGCGGTGGAGGCGCTCGGCCGGCTGCTGGAGGACCCGAAGGCGAGCCTCGATCCCGCGGCGGGAGGCGGCGCGGCGGTTTGAAACCGCGCGGGGCCTCGCCTAGAGTGCCACCCCTTCCGGCCTCGCCGGGTCGTGCCAACCCCCTCCGGCCCGTCGCCCGATCTGCCGAATCCGCTCCGACCGAGTCCAGGAGGTTCGCATGCCGCGCCAGCTGTTCACGTCCGAGTCGGTTTCGATGGGCCACCCGGACAAGATGTGTGACCAGATCTCCGATGCCGTGCTCGACGCGATGCTCGAGCAGGACCCGGGCTCGCGCGTGGCCTGCGAGACCCTCACCACCACCGGCCTGGTGGTGCTCGCCGGGGAGGTCACCACCCAGGCCGAGGTCGACTTCCCGGCCCTGGTGCGCGACGTGGTGCGCTTCATCGGGTACACGAGCTCCTCGATGGGCTTCGACGCCGACAGCTGCGGCGTGATGGTCGCGCTTGGCCGCCAGTCGCCCGACATCGCTCAGGGAGTCACCGAGGGAGAGGGGCTCCACAAGGAGCAGGGTGCCGGCGACCAGGGGATGATGTTCGGCTACGCCTGCGACGAGACGCCGGAGCTGATGCCGGCGCCGATCCGCCTCGCGCACCGTCTGATCGAGCGCCACCGCCGGCTGTTCGAGACCAACGAGCTGCCCTACCTGCGGCCCGACGCGAAGTCCCAGGTGACCGTCGAGTACGAAGGGGACCGCCCGACCCGGGTCAGCGCGGTAGTGCTCTCCACCCAGCACGCTCCCGACGTCGGCTACGACAAGCTGAAGACCGACGTGATCGAGCAGGTGATCCGCCCGACCCTGCCCGGCGAGTGGATCGACGACAAGACGGTCTTCCACGTGAACCCGACCGGCCGCTTCGTGGTGGGCGGCCCGATGGGAGATGCGGGCCTCACCGGGCGCAAGATCATCGTGGACACCTACGGCGGGATGGGGCGCCACGGCGGCGGTGCCTTCTCCGGCAAGGACCCCTCGAAGGTCGACCGCAGCGCCGCCTACGCCGCGCGCTGGGTGGCGAAGAACCTGGTGAAGGCGGGTCTGGCCAAGCGCGCCGAGGTGCAGCTGGCCTACGCGATCGGCGTCGCCGACCCGGTGTCGATCCGCGTCGACACCTTCGGCACCTCCTCCCTGGACTACGGCCAGCTCGAGCGCCTCGTGCGCGACCACTTCGATCTGCGGCCGCGCGGCATCATCGAGGCGCTGGACCTGCGCCGGCCGATCTACCGGGCCTCGGCCTATCACGGACACTTCGGACGCGAGGACCAGGGCTTCCCCTGGGAGGAGACCTCGCGCGCGGACGACCTGCGCCGGGCCGCGGGCCGCTGAGCCACCTCCCCCCATGCAGGGCACCGGGTGACGGGCGGATCGACCATCTCGACATGGAGGGGGCTCGCCGGCCTCGCCCTGTGTCTGCTCACCGCCAGCGTCGCCTCCGGGGGGGAGGTGCGGGTGCTGCTCCTGGAGAGCGCCGCGCCGGTGGAGGTCGCGGGGGCCCGGATCGCTCCCTCCCGAGGCGGCCTCGTCGTCGACGGCCGCCCGGTCGGGCCCCGATTCGAGATCGCGGGGCCGGGGCCGCACCGGGCGGCGGGGCAGCAGGTGCGGGGCGCGATCGTGGTCGAGCGCGTCCCGTCGGGTCTCCAGGTGATCAACCGCGTTCCGCTCGAGTCCTACGTCGCCGGGACCCTGGCGCGCGAGGTCTACAGCCACTGGGCGCCCGCGGCCCTGCGCGCGCAGGCGGTCGCCACCCGCACCTACGCGCTCTACCGGCAGGCCCAGAGCCAGGGCGGGGCGGGCTACGACCTCGAGGCGGGCACGCGCGCGCAGGTGTACGGAGGCGCGGGCGCCGAGTCCGCCGCCGCGAACGAGGCGGTCGCGGACACCCGGGACGAGGTGCTCACCTGGCGCGGCCAGCCGATCCTGGCCGCGTTCCACTCGGCGTCCGGAGGTCGCACGGCGGCGGCGGAGGAGGTGTGGGGCACGCCCCTGCCGTACCTGCGCAGCCGCGACGTCGCCGGCGAAGAGGGATCTCCGGATACCTACTGGCGCGTGCGGTACACAGGCATCACACTCGGTCGCGCGCTCGCTCCGTTCGGCATCCGGCTCGGGGCCGTGCGGGAGGCCCGTGTGACGGAGCGGACGCCCAGCGGCCGGGCCGCTCGCGTGGTCCTCTCGGGAACGGCGGGCTCGCGAAGCGTCACCGCCCGGGAGCTGCGCTCGATGCTCGGCGAAACCGTCCTCCGCAGCACCTTGTTCGAGATTCGCGGCACGGCCGACGAGCTGGTGTTCGTGGGCTCGGGCTACGGCCACGGCGTGGGGATGAGCCAGTGGGGGGCCCAGGCGATGGCGGAGCGCGGCGCCGACTACCGCGAGATTCTGGCGACTTTCTACCCCGGGACGACGCTCGAGCGCCGCGGGGTGGCGTCGCGCGAACGGAGGTCCCGGTGAACGCGATCACGGTGGGCTTCGTTCCGCTCCAGGCGGCGGCGGAGCCGTCGCCGTTCTCGATGCTGGTCCCGATGGGGCTGATCTTCCTGATCTTCTACTTCCTGCTGATCCGACCGCAGCAGAAGCGGCAGCGCGAGCACGAGGCGATGCTGAAGGCGATCGAGAAGAACGACTCGGTGGTGACGGCCGGTGGGCTCCACGGCAAGGTCGTCGGGGTCACCGACGACGTGCTCACGCTCGAGATCGCGTCCCTGAAGGCCGGCGAGCGGGTGCGCGTGAAGGTGGCGCGCTCGAAGCTCGAGTCGGTGACGAAGGCGAAGGGGGGGGAGGAGTCGTGAGCGGGCTGGGATGGCGCCTCTCCGGCGCGCTGGCGTGCGTCGGCCTGTTTGCGTTCCTGACCATCGCCAACTTCGTGCCGCAGGAGAAGCGGCTCGAGAGCCCGCTGCTGCCCGACGGCGGCCTGCGCCTGGGGCTCGATCTCCAGGGCGGCATCCACTGGGTGCTGGGCGTCGACCTGGAAGCGGCGATCGACCAGGAGCTCGGCTTCATGGCCGAGAACCTGCGCGAGGTGGCGGAGGAGAAGGCCTTCACCGTCTCCGGCACCCGCGTCGAGGACGGCGCCCTGGTGGTGGAGACGGACGGCGGGGCCGATGCGGAGCACGTGGCCTCGTGGGCGAAGGACGCGGGCCTGCGCAGCGTCGGCAGCGATGGCGGCGTGCTGCGCTATGAGCTCACCGCGGCCGCCACGAAGGCGGTCAAGCAGCGCGGCATGGCCCAGGTGCTCGAGGTGCTGCGCCGCCGGATCGCCGATCCGATCCAGGGCATCCCCGACTCGGTGGTCACGGGCCAGGGCGAGGACCGGATCCTGGTGCAGATCCCGGGCGGACAGATCGACCGCACCCGGGCGCGCAAGCTGCTCGAGGTGACGGGGCATCTCGAGTTCAAGATCGTCCGCGACTCGGCCCCCAGCGAGGAGCTGCTGCGGGCCAAGTACCCCGACGGGCTTCCGGCCGGGACCGGCATCGCCACGGAGCGCGACAAGGAGACCGACCGCGTCCTCACCGCCTACCTGCTGCCCGATCAGGCCGACATCACCGGGGAGTACCTGAAGGACGCGCGCGTCGGCTTCGACCGGCAGCAGCGTCCGATCGTCGACTTCCAGTTCAACACCGAGGGCGGGCGCATCTTCAGCAAGCTGACCTCGGAGAACATCGGGGCGCAGCTGGCGATCGTGCTGGACCAGCGCGTCTACAGCGCCCCGAGCATCCGCTCGCGGATCGCGTCGCGCGGGCAGATCGAGGGTCGCTTCACCGCCCAGGAGGCCGCCGACCTGGCGGTGGTGCTGCGCTCGGGCTCGCTGCCGATCCCGGTCCAGATCGAGGAGGAGCGGACCGTCGGGCCGGCCCTGGGCGCCGACTCGATCGCCCGGGGCCTGCGCGCCTCGGCCCTCGGACTGGTGGTGATCCTGGTCTTCGTGGTGGGCTACTACCGGATGTCGGGCGGCTACGCGAGCCTGGCCCTGCTCGCGAACCTGGTGCTGCTGATGGGCGTGATGTCGATGTTCGACGCGACGCTCACGCTGCCGGGCATCGCCGGCATCGTGCTCACCGTGGGCATGGCCGTCGATGCGAACGTGATCATCTTCGAACGCATCCGCGAGGAGCTGCGCGCGGGGAAGTCGCCGCGGGCGGCGATCGCGACGGGCTTCAACAAGGCGTTCTGGACCATCATGGACGCCAACATCACCACGCTGATCACGGCGCTCGTGCTCTTCGAGTACGGCACGGGGCCGATCAAGGGCTTCGCCGTGACGCTCTCGATCGGTGTCGTGACCAGCGTGTTCGCGGCCCTCGTCTTCACTCGCCTCATGTTCGAGGTGTATCCGGGAACCCGATCGGTTCCATCGCTGTCGATCTGACGGAGGGATCGTGATCGAAATCGTCCCGTCCGGGACCCACATCGACTTCATCGGCCACCGGCGCATCGCCTTCGCGATCTCCGGCGTGCTGCTGCTCGCCGGGCTCGCGGCCATCTTCTTCCAGGGCCTGCGCCTGGGCATCGACTTCGCGGGCGGCACCGAGGTGGCGGTGCGCTTCGACGCCGGTACCAAGGTCGACGAGGGCGTGCTCCGCTCGCTCGCCGGCGCCTGCAGCATCCTCGACCCGACCGTGGTCCGCTACGGCGAGACCGACGCCCCGGAGTTCCTGATCCGCTTCAACCGAACCGCCGAGGTGCCTGCCGGGGGAGACGACTGCCCGCTCACCGACGAGCAGCGCGAGAGCCTGGCCGCGGTCGACCAGGCGACGGGCGCCAACTCCGCTTCGTCGAAGACGCCCTCGATCGTGGATCGGCTCACGATGGCGATGCGCAACCAGATCGGGGCGTTGGACATCCTGAGCGTCGAGTACGTCGGGCCGCGTGTCGGCGACGAGCTGCGTCGGGACGGCCTGAGTGCGCTCGGGATCGCGATCGTGCTGATCCTGATCTACATCGCCTTCCGGTTCAGCTCGCGCTTCGCTCCCGGCGCGGTGATCGCGCTGATCCACGACGTCCTGATCACGGCCGGCGTGTTCGCGATCTTCCGGCTCGAGTTCGACCTGAGCGTCCTGGCCGCGTTGCTGGCGATCCTGGGCTACAGCCTCAACGACACGATCATCGTCTACGACCGGATCCGCGAGAACATGAGCCTGCGCACGAAATACGATCTCGAGGACGTGATGAACCGCAGCGTGAACCAGACGCTCTCGCGCACGCTGCTCACCTCGCTCACCACGCTCGCGGCGGTGATCTGCCTGCTGCTGGTGGGCGGCGAGGTGATCTTCCCCTTCGCCCTGGCGATGGCGATCGGAATCGTCGTCGGGACGTATTCCTCGATCTTCATCGCCTCGCCGGCAGTGCTCTACCTCGAGCGCCGCTTCGGCGACGGCGCGGGCTCGGCGGCGACGAAGAAGCGCAGCGCGGCCTAGCGGGCCCCTCGCCCGAAGCCGGGAGCCGTTGCGGTGCCCGGAGGCCGCCGGTTCGACTCCGCTCGGCTTCGCCTCGCTGCGCGCCGGCTTCGCCGGCTCGCGTCAGCCGACCTTGCGCACCCCGCCGGCGCCGCCCTCGGGCGTCGCGGCTGCCGCGGTCGCACCCGACTTCCCGGTCATCTGGATCGCGCCGTTGAGCACCGCACCCTCGACGACGACCAGCTTCGGTGCGCTCACGTCCCCGTCGACGACGCCGGTGGCCTGGATCTCGACCCGCTCGGCTCCGCGCACGTTGCCCGCGACGCGGCCGATCACGATCACCGACTTCGCCGACACCTCGGCCTTCACGCTGCCGTTGGCGCCGACCGTGAGCTGGCTGTTGGGCAGCGAGACCTTCCCCTCCACCTTGCCCTCGATGATGAGGTCCTCCTCGCCGGTGAGGTCGCCGGAGATCGAGATCGACTTGCCGATGTTGGCCATTTTTTCTCCCGTGTTGCGTCCCGCGGCCGGGGCCGAGGACGGCTTCGGATCGGCGCGCCGCCCCGTTTCGGCGCCACCGGAGGTGATCGCCCCGGCGCCGGGGCGGGAGTCACTCGCTTCGCTCTGGGGGTTCGATCCCCCGGGCCGGTCGTCGGTCTCGTCGGACCGCCCCGTCTTGCTCGTTCTGCCCGTCTTGCCAAAGAGGCCCACGGTGTACTCCGATGCTGCCCCACCCCCCGAACGCGCGCAGCTTACCGCAGGGGTGCGACCTGAGCGATGTCGATGTTGCGATTGCGCAGGATCGTGCCCTGTGCGCGATCGAGCGCGGTCACCGACGTGCGGTACGCCTGGAAGGCCTGGATCTCCTCGAGCTCGCGCTCGACCAGGTCCGATTCGCGCTGGAGCACGTCGAAGGGCGTCGACTCGCCGTACTCGAGCCGGATCTGCTCGGCGCGCAGCTGCTCCTCGGCCGCGATCCGGGCGTTCTTGGCGGCGGTGATGCCTTCCTGGGAGGCCAGCAGATTGCGCGCCGCCTGGCGCACCTGGATGATGATCTGCTGTTCGAGGCGGCGCAGGTTGGTGCGCGAGCGCGACAATTCGAGCTCGCTCTTCGAGGCGTTCGCCCGCGCGGTGTTGTTGGGGAAGGGGATGCTCAAGCGCGCGCCCACGCTGTACTGAGGGGCGTCGCTGTAGTCGTCGAAGGTCCGGCCCCAGTCTCCCTGGGAAGGGACCGGGGCACCGAACGTGAAATTGGGATTCGGCTGTCCCGCGAGACCCTGCTCGCCGTAGCGGAAGAGCGCATCTAGCTGGGGCAGCATCTGGTTGCGCGCGAAGCTCTGCTGCACCTCGCCGCGCTGCACGTCGAGGACCGCCCCCGCGTACTCCGGCCGGTGCTCGAAGGCCCGGGTGACCGCGGCCTCGACGTCCACCTCGTAGGGCACGAAGTCGTCGGGGCGGTCGGTGGGGCGGATCTCCAGGGTCGAGGAGGCACGCAGGTTTGGTCCGAGCACGAGGTCGATCAGCACGTCCTGCTGGTTGCGGTAGCGGTTCTCCGCGCGGATCCGGTCCACCTCGCGCTGGGAGACGCCGGCCTCGGCCTCGGTGACCTCCACCTTCGAGACGACTCCGACCTCGTACTGGGTCTTCGTCTGGTCGAGGAGGGCCCTCGCCGTCTCCAGGCTCTTGTTGGCGACGCGCAGTGCCTCCTCGTTGGCGATCAGCGTCCAGTAGGCGTCCTCGATCTGCTGCACCGTGTCCATCACCCCGCGCCGGAACTCCTCCTCGCTCGTGGAGTAGAGCAGGCGCGTGGTCTTTACCTGGGTCCACGGCTGGTTCCAGTACAGGTCCCGCAGGATCGGCTGCGTGACGTCGATCGACCATCCCGAGTTGTACTCGGGAGACAGGGTCTGGAATGCGGCGTTCGTATCCTGGTCCGATCCCTCGAACTGCCCTTTGATCTCGGTGCTGGTGTACGGGAGCAGGCCCTGAAGGCCGGCGAAGCCCTCGTCCGTCTCGTTCCGCAACAGCGGGACGCCGGCGATCGCGGAGCTGTTCGGGGTCTTCACATTGCTGTGGTGGAACTCTGCGAAGAGCTCCGGATCGTACGCGCCCCAGGCTGCCGTCGTGTCGAGGTCCGCCAGCATCGGCGAATAGCGCTCGACCTGGACGTCGAGGTTGTTCTCGAGGCCCATCCGGATGGCGTCGGTCAGGCTCAGCTCGAGCATGCCGTGGAGCAGCGGCGGCTGTGCGGGCGGCTGCGCCTGCTCGCCGGGATCGGGGGCGGACGCCTCGGGCTCTTCGCCGAGGGCGATCCCGGGAGCGACCGCGACGATCGCCGCGAGCACGAGCGACAGCGGACGTAGGGGCATCCAGATCACCTCCCAGGGGGCGGGCAGCGGGCCCGACTCTACCAACGATTCCGCCAGGGTGAACGGCCTGGGAGGCCAGCGGCTATCTTCGCGCGGATGCGGGTGGCGGCGATCGTGGTGGCGGCGGGTCGCGGCGAGCGGCTCGGGCACGCGCGGCCGAAGGCCTTCGTCCCGCTGTGCGGCCGGTCGCTGCTGGGGCACGCGGTGGCGGCGCTGGCGGCCTGCGAGCGCGTGGACGCGGTGGTTCCCGTGCTCCCGCCGGGCTACGAGCTCCCGGCCGACGCCCGCGGCGCCAAGACGCGGCCCGCGGTGGCGGGCGGAGCGCGGCGCCAGGACTCGGTGGCCGCGGGCCTCGCCGCGCTGCCCGGCGAGTTCGATGCCGTCGCGGTGCACGACGCCGCGCGCGCGCTGATCCGCCCCTCCGCGGTAACACGCGTGATCGAGGCCGCCGAGCGCACCGGGGCGGCGTTGCTCGCGGTGCCGCTGCGCGACACGCTCAAGCGCGTGCGCGACGGCGTGGTCGTGGAGACACCGCCGCGGGAGGAGTGCTGGTCGGCCCAGACGCCTCAGGTGTTCCGGCGCGAGCTCTTGTGGGAGGCGTTGGAGAAGGCGCGGGCCGAGGGGCGCACGGGCACCGACTGCGCCCAGCTGGTCGAGGAGCTGGGCGTGCGCGTGCACGTCGTGGCCGGGGACGCGGACAACTGGAAGATCACCCACCCGGAGGACCTGGAAGCCGCCGCGCGGATCCTGGAGGGCCGGCGGTGAGCGGCGGCCGAATCGGCCACGGCTTCGACACCCACGCGCTGGTCGCCGGACGACGCCTGCTCCTGGGCGGCGTGGAGATCCCCCACGAGCGCGGTCTGGCGGGCCACTCCGACGGCGACGTGCTGCTGCACGCGGTGACGAGTGCGCTGCTCGGCGCGCTGGGGGAGGGCGATCTCGGCAGCCACTTCCCGTCCTCGGACCCCTCGCTCGAAGGGATCGCCAGCGGCGTCCTGCTCTCACGGGTGGTGGCGATGCTCGCCGGGCGTGGCCTGGCGCTGGGCAACCTGGATGCGACGGTGGTGGCCCAGGAGCCGCGCCTGGCCCCCCACCTGGCGAAGATGCGCGCGGCGCTCGCCGACCTGCTGGGCGCCCCGCTCGACCGGGTCAACGTCAAGGCGACCAGCACCGACCGGCTGGGCAGCGTCGGCCGGGGCGAGGGTATCGCCGCCTTCGCCGTGGTGCTGCTGGAGCCGGCGCCGTGAGCGACGCCTTCCGCCTGGTCTCCGAGTTCACGCCCACGGGCGACCAGCCCCGGGCGGTCGAGGAGCTCGTGGCGGGCGTGAACCGCGGCGATCCCCACCAGACGCTGCTCGGCGTCACGGGCAGCGGCAAGTCCTTCACGATCGCCTGCGTGGTGGAGCAGGTGAACCGGCCCACCCTGATGATGGCGCCGAACAAGACGCTCGCCGCCCAGCTGTACGCCGAGTTCAAAGGGCTCTTCCCCGAGAACGCCGTCGAGTACTTCGTCTCCTACTACGACTACTACCAGCCCGAGGCCTACATCCCCTCGACCGACACCTACATCGAGAAGGACTCCTCGATCAACGACGAAATCGACAAGCTGCGCCACTCGGCCACCCACTCGCTGCTCACCCGGCGCGACGTGCTGGTGGTGGCGAGCGTGTCCGCGATCTACGGGCTCGGCGCCCCGGAGCACTACGGCTCGATGCACGCCTACCTGGAGCCGGGCATGCCGTGCGTGCGCGACGAGCTGCTGCGCCACCTCGTCGACATGCTCTACGAGCGCAACGACATGGACTTCCACCGTGGCACCTTCCGCGTGCGCGGCGACGTGGTGGAGGTGTTCCCCCAGTACGAGGCGGACCGGGCCCTGCGCATCGAGTTCTTCGGCGACGAGATCGAGACCCTGGCCGAGATCGACCCGCTGCGCGGAACCGTCACCTCGCGCCCGAAGAAGGCGATGGTCTACCCGGCGAGCCACTACGTGGCCACCGACGACACCCTCGCGCGCGCCGTGGCGGGCATCCGCGGCGAGCTCCAGGAGCGTCTGGCCTTCTTCCGCGAGTCGAACCGGCTGCTCGAGGCCCAGCGTCTGGAGCAGCGCACGATGTACGACCTCGAGATGCTCGAGGAGATGGGATTCTGTCACGGGGTCGAGAACTACTCGCGCTGGCTCGACGGTCGCGAGGCCGGTCAGACGCCCTACACGCTCTACGACTACTTCCCCGAGGACTTGCTCGTCGTGCTCGACGAGAGCCACATCAGCGTTCCCCAGATCGGGGGGATGTTCCGCGGCGACCGCGCCCGCAAGGAGACGCTGGTGGAGTACGGCTGGCGCCTGCCCTCGGCTCTCGACAACCGGCCGCTGCGCTTCGACGAGTGGGAGCTGCGCGCCCGCCAGCGCATCTACGTGTCGGCGACGCCCGCCGACTACGAGCTGGAGCGCAGCGGCGGCGTGGTGGTGGAGCAGATCATCCGGCCGACCGGCCTGGTCGATCCGAAGGTGGAGGTGCGCCCGGCGTCGGGGCAGGTGGACGACCTGCTCGAGGAGATCCGCGCGCGCGTCGCGGCGCGGGAGCGCGTGCTGGTCACGACGCTGACCAAGCGGATGGCCGAGGAGCTGACCAACTACTACGCGGAGCTGGGGATCGCCGTGCGCTACCTGCACAGCGAGATCCAGACGCTCGAGCGGATGGACATCATTCGGGAGCTCCGCGAAGGGGCCTTCGACGTGCTGGTGGGGATCAACCTGCTGCGCGAGGGTCTCGACATCCCCGAGGTGGCGTTGGTGGCGATCCTCGACGCGGACAAGGAGGGCTTCCTGCGCTCGACCCGGTCGCTGATCCAGACGATCGGCCGCGCCGCGCGCAACGTGAACGGGTCGGTCATCCTGTATGCCGATCAACAGACCGACTCGATCCGCGCCACGCTCGACGAGACGAATCGCCGGCGGGAGATCCAGCTCGCCTACAACGAGGAGCACGGTATCACGCCGCGCACGATCACGAAGCGGATCACCAGCATCCGGGAGTCGATCTGGGAGCAGGACTACGTCACCGTCCCGGCGGAAGCCGGCGAAGGGGAGTCGATCGCGCCCCACGAGCTGCCGCGGGTGCTCGACGGCCTGCGCCGCGAGATGCGCGAGGCGGCGAAGTCGCTCGAGTTCGAGCGGGCGGCCGAGCTGCGCGACCGGATCCGGGCGCTCGAGAGCGAGCGCATCCGGCTGGGATGACGGGCAAGCCGGCGGAGCCGGCGCGCAGCGAGGCGGAGCCGAGCGGAGGTCACCGGGTGGGAAGGCTCGCCGAGCGGGCGGATACGCTCCCTACCGGCCCGGGCGTGTACCTGTTCAAGAGCGAGCGCGGGAGCGTGCTCTACGTGGGCAAGGCCCAGAACCTGCGCAGCCGGGTGAAGCAGTACGTGGGAGGCGGCGACGGCCGCATCCGCATCCCGAAGCTGCTCGAACGCGCCGTCGACGTGGACGTGGTGGTGACGCCGAACGTCAAGGACGCCCTGCTGCTCGAGAACGAGCTGATCAAGCGCCACAAGCCGCCCTTCAACGTGCGCCTGCGCGACGACAAGCAGTACCTCGCGCTGCGCCTGGATCCGCGGGAGACCTGGCCGAGACTGCGCGAGGTGCGGAAGTTCGCCGACGACGGTGCCGAGTACTTCGGGCCCTACACCTCGAGCGTGGCGATGCACGAGGCGCTCTCGAATCTGCGGCGCGTGTTCCCGCTGCGCTCGTGCAGCGAGGGCACCTTTCGCGACTACGCGCGCCGCGGGCGTCCCTGCATCGAGTTCGAGATGGGCCGCTGCCTGGCGCCCTGCTGCGGCCGGGTGGACGAGGCCAGCTACGCCGACCTGGTCTCGGGCACGGCGCTCTTCCTGCGCGGGCGCGGAGACGAGCTGCTGAACGATCTGCGCGCCCGGATGGAGCGGGCCGCGGAGGGCGAGCACTTCGAGGAGGCGGCGCGCCTGCGCGACCGGATCGAGGCCGTCGAGCGCACCGTCGAGCGCCAGCAGATCGTGGGCGATCGTCAGGCCGACCGGGACGTGTTCGGGCTCGCGCGCAGCGGCGGCGACGTGGAGGTGCACGTGCTGCACGTGCGCGAGGGGCGGGTGATCGGCGCCCAGGGCTACCCCCTCGAGGGGGTCGCCCTCGACGACGGCGACGTGATGGGCTCGTTCCTCGCCCAGTACTACGCGCTGTCGACCGGGCGCCAGGTACCGCGGGAGGTGCTCTCGCCGGCGCCCCTGGAGGACGACGGCGCGCTCGAGGCGTGGCTGCGCGACCGCGGGGAGCGGAGCGTCGCGGTACGCGTGCCGCGGCGCGGCCCCCTGCGCGAGCTGCTGGCGATGGCGCACGCGAACGCCGAGCTCGGTCTGGCGCGCCGGCTGGAGGCGCGCGAGAGCGTGGCGGCGGTGCTCGAGGAGCTGCGCGAGGAGCTGGGCCTGGTACGGACGCCGCGCCGGATCGAGGGCTACGACATCTCCACCCTGCACGGGACCCTCACGGTTGGCAGCCGGGTCGTGTTCGAGGACGGTGCTCCGGCGAAGGCCGATTATCGCCGCTACCGGATCCGCGACGCGGCGCCCGACGACGACTACGCGTGCCTGCGCGAAGTGATCGCCCGGCGCCTGGCGCGCGCCGATCGCGAGCCGCTCCCCGACCTGCTGCTGATCGACGGCGGCAAGGGTCAGCTCGCGGTGGTGAGCGCCGCGCTCGCCGACGCGGGCCTGTCCGTGGACGCGGCCTCGCTCGCCAAGGAGCGCGATGCCCAGGGGCCGTCGCCGCGCGTGCGCCGCTCGGGCGGCCTGAAGGCGGAGCGCGTGTTCCTGCCCGGGCGCAAGGACCCGCTGTGGCTGGCACCCAGCTCGCGCGGCCTGCTGCTGCTCCAGCGGGTGCGCGACGAGTCGCACCGGTTCGCGATCGAGTTCCAGCGCCAGCTGCGCTCGAAGCAGCACTTCGCCTCGATCCTGGAGGAGCTGCCCGGAATCGGTCCGGGAAAGCGGCGCGCGCTGCTCGGCCGGCTCGGCTCGCTGCGGGCGGTGCGCGAGGCCTCGGTCGAGACCCTGGCCGCCGTGCCCGGGGTGTCGCGCCGCGACGCGGAGACGATCGCCCGCTTCTTCGCAGCCGTGGCGTCGGAGCGGTCGGGAATCGCGTGAGGCTGGGAACTTCCGTTCCCAAGCGAAGCGCGGCGCCTGCCCCCGCGCGCGCGGCGCGGGGGGGCCACCGGACCCGGTCTCCCGAGCGGAAGGTGAGCGCATCCGAGGCGATGGCCCACGGAGCTGCCGCAGGGAGAGGGCGTGGCATCGATCTTGCGAAAGGCCGAGGTCATGCGCCGAAAGGCCCGCGCCCTCGATTCCAGCGATCCCGCGACGCCCAGCGACACGCTGCGCGGTGAGCTGGAGCGGCTCGGTCTCGCCCGCGCGGAGGCCGGCCCGCTGGCCGAGCAGCTCCTCGGCCTGGCGCGCGCGAGGCCCGAGCGGGAATTCCAGGCGCTGCTCGAGGGCGTGGCTCTGGGCCGGCGCGCGGGAGGACCGCGCACCCCCGAGCTCCAGCGCATCCTCGAGGACTTCGCCGCGGAGATGAAGAAGCTGGACGAGGGGCTGAGGCTGCTCACGGCCTATCTCTCCCGGCTGCGCGAGCACGCCGCCCCGAGCGCGGTGGCGCGTACCCTGCACTGACCCCCGCCCCGACGAGCTCGACCCACCCGGTCCCGGGGAGGACCGCGCGTGCTGGCACGGCTCGCGCTGGCGATGGCCCTGGGAATCGCGCTGGCCGATCTGGGCGACGCGGCGCCCGCCGCCGCCATCTGGCCCCTGGCCGCCGGCGCGGCCCTCGCCCTGGCACTCCGCTCGGGAGCGTGGGCGGTCGCCGGGCTGGCCGCGGCCGCGGGCTGGCACGCGCACGCCCTCCAGCTGACCGACGCGCGGGAGGCGGCGCGCCGGCCCCCGGAGGAGGTGCGCGTGGAGGGCACCGTCGCGCGCCGCTCCGCCGCCTGGCAGCCGCGCTGGGTCGATCTGGAGGCGGTGCGCGGCGCCGGCTTGCGACGCGTGCGCGTGTATGCCGCGAGCGCGGCGGATCTCGACGACTGGCTGCCCGGGGAGCGCGTCCGCGCGCAGCTGCGCGTCGCTCCTCTGCTCCGCGCGCGCAATCCCGGCGACACGGACTCGCTGCGCCGGCTGTGGCGCGAGGGACTCGGAGCCGGGGCGACCCTCGCGCACCCCTCGCTGGCGGTGGTCCGCGGCGCGGCTCCGGGACTGCGCGCCTCCTTCCACGCCGAGCGACGCCGGATCGCCCGGTCGCTCGCCGCCGGCGGACCGGGGTCGGGTCTGGTGCGCGGGCTCGCGTTGGGGGAGCGCGGCGCTCTGGCGCCGGCCCAGCGCGACGTGTTCGTCCGCCTCGGTCTCGCCCACGTCCTGGCCGTGTCCGGGCTGCACCTCGCCTGGGTCGCCGCTGCGGTCTATGCGCTCGCTCGCGGCGGACTGCGTCGCTCGGCGTTCCTGGCCGCGCGCTGCGACACGCGCCGGCTCGCGTTCGGCCTCGCGCTCTCGGCGGCGGTGGCGTACGCGGCCCTGGCCGGCGGCGCGGTTCCGGTACGGCGGTCGCTGGTGCTGCTGGCGGCCGCGGCCCTCGCGATCGTGCGCTTCCGGCCCCAGCGGCCGGGCGCACCGCTGGCCGCGGCGGCGCTGTGGATCCTGGCCCGGGAGCCCGCGGCGCTGTTCGCAGCGGGTGCGCAGCTGTCCTTCTCGGCCGTCGCCGCCCTGACCTGGGCGGCTCCTGCGGGCGAGTCGACACGTACCGGTGTCGGATGCGCGGCGCTGCGGCGCAGCGCGACGGCGATCCTGGCGACCGCGCCGCTGATCGCCTGGCACGGGGGAGGCGTGCCCCTCGTCGCCCTGGCGGCGAACCTGGTCGCACTGCCCTGGCTGGCGGCCGTCGTGCTGCCGTCCGCTCTCGTCGCGGCCGTTGCCAGCGCGGCGCACCTGCCCGGGGCGCTGCTCGCCGCGAAGACTGCCGCCGCCCTGGCCCACGCCTCGGTGCTCGCGCTCGGCGCGGTGGCGAGCGCGCTGCCGGGCGTGGAGCGCGCGCCGCCCTCCCGCGCGTGGCTCTGTGCCGTGGTCGGGCTGGCGGTCGCCGGCGTCGCACTGCGCGCGACTGCCGGGCGCGCGGGCGCAGCGGTCGCCATCGCGGCCCTGCTCGCGATCGTGCCGCCCGCGCCCGTGGCGCCGGCCCCGCCACGTCTGGTCGCGCTCGACGTGGGACAGGGCGAGGCTGCGCTCGTTCAGGGCCGGCGCGGCGCGGTGCTGGTGGACGCGGGCGGCGCCTACGGCGCCGGGGATGCCGGGCGCCGCCACGTAGTGCCGGCGCTGCGTGCGCTCGGGGTCGCGCGCATCGATCTGCTGGTGGTCAGTCACGCCGACCTCGATCACCGGGGAGGCGTGCCGTCGGTGCTCGCGGCGCTGCCCGTGAGCGAGCTGTGGCTGCCCTGGGGCGGGGCCGGTGATCCGGACTTCGCCGAGCTGATGGCGCGCGCGCGGTCGAGGGGCGTGCGGGTGCGCGAGGTCGGCCGCGGCAGCCCGGTGCGCCGTATCGGCGACCTTCGCGTGGACCCCCTGTGGCCGCCGCGCGCGGAGGACGGGTCGCGCAACGCGCGCTCGCTGGTGGTCCGCGTCACCGCGCCCGGCGGCGCGAGGGTGCTGCTGCCCGGAGATCTCGACGCCGACGCCGAGGCGCGCTGGCTCGCGCGCGAGTCGGACCCGCGCGCCGACGTCCTGCTGCTGCCCCATCACGGGAGCCGCGGCTCCAGCTCGGAGGGGTTCCTCGACGCCGTGGCCCCGGGTCTTGCGATCGCCTCGGCGCCGTGTCGCAGCCGCTACGGCATGCCCCATCCGGAGGTGCGCGCGCGGCTGGCCGCGCGCGGGATCCCGCTGCGCTGGACCGGACGCGACGGCGCGATCCGGGTCGCCTTGAGTGGCTCGCCGCGCGCGCGCGGCACCGGCGACGCCATCTCCTGTCCGTGAATACCGCGTCGCCCCTGGCGGGGGCGCCGCGCAGGAGAGGGCTATCCTGCCGCGGTGTTCGACGACGCGCTGATGGACGAAGCGATCACCCGGGTCCGCCTGGTGCGCTTCGCAGACGGCGGCCTCCGAGACCAAGGCGACACGGTGGTGCGCGAAGAGCCGCTCGAGATCCAGATCGGCGCCGCGCCGCTCGCTGTCGTGATGCGAACGCCCGGCCACGACGCCGAGCTGGCGACCGGCTTCCTGCTGACCGAGCGGGTGATCGCTTCGCCCGCGGACGTGGTGTCGGTGCGCCACTGTCCGGAGGCGCGCGATCCCGAGGCCGTCGACAACGTGATCCGCGTGGTGCTGGCCCCGGGCGTGCGCGTGGACTGGGAGGCGCTGCGCCGCAACCTGTACGCGAGCAGCAGCTGTGGCGTGTGCGGAAAGGCGACGATCGAGAACGCGCTGGCGTGCGCGCCGCCGCTCCGCGACCCCGCCTGCTTCGATGCCGACCTGTTTCCCACGCTGCCCGAGCGGCTCGCCGCCGCCCAGCCCGTCTTCGCGCGCACCGGTGCGCTGCACGCGGCGGCGGTCGTGGACGCGCGCGGGCAGCTGCTGGTGGTCCGCGAGGACGTGGGCCGTCACAACGCCGTCGACAAGGTGATCGGCTGGAGCGTGCGCCAGGGGCGCGCCTCGCTGGAGGGCCATCTGCTGCTGGTCTCGGGCCGGATCTCCTTCGAGATCGTGCAGAAGGCGCTGGCCGCGCGGATCCCGCTGGTGGCCGGCGTGTCGGCGCCGTCCTCCCTGGCGGTCGAGCTCGCGGCGCGCGCCGGTGTGGCCCTGGTCGGCTTCCTGCGCGGACGCGGATTCAACGTCTACGGCGCGGTGGCGAGGGTGCGCGGCGGCGCCGGCGCGTCGGCCGGGGCGCTGCGATGAGCGGAGCGGGGAGCGGGGACGGCGGCGTCGCCGGCGGTCTCGACGCGGTCGTCAGCACGGTGCGTCGCTCGCTGCGAGAGCTGGGTCTCCGGCGCGGTCTCGACGTGCTCTCGGAGGTGAACCAGGTCCGCGGCTTCGACTGTCCGGGCTGCGCCTGGCCCGACCCCGACGTGCGCGCGGCCACCGAGTTCTGCGAGAACGGCGCGAAGGCGGTCGCCCACGAGGCGACGCGCAAGCGCCTCGACGCCGACTTCTTCGCCCGCTGGTCGATCCCGGCGCTGCTCGAGCAGAGCGACCACTGGCTCGAGCAGCAGGGGCGCCTGGTGGAGCCGCTGCGCCGCGCGCCCGGATCGCTGCTCTATCAGCCGGTGTCCTGGGACGAGGCGATGGCCGGGATCGCCCGCGGGCTGCGCGGCCTGCGCACGCCCGACGAGGCGATCTTCTACACCTCGGGACGCACCAGCAACGAGGCGGCCTTCCTCTACCAGCTCTTCGCGCGCTGCTTCGGCACGAACAACCTGCCCGACTGCTCCAATATGTGCCACGAATCGAGCGGCGTCGGGCTCACCGAGGTGATCGGGGTCGGCAAGGGAACGGTCGGACTCGAGGACTTCGCGGTCGCCGACCTGATCCTGGTGATCGGGCAGAACCCGGGCACCAACCACCCGCGCATGCTCACCGCGCTCCAGGCCGCGAAGCGGCGCGGGGCGCGGATCATCGCGATCAATCCGTTGCGCGAGCGGGGACTGGTCCGCTTCGCGCATCCCCAGGAGCCCTGGACGTGGCTCGGACGGGGCACGGCGATCGCCGACCGCTATCTCCAGGTGCGCGTCGGCGGCGACGTCGCGCTGCTCCAGGGCATCGCCAAGGGCGTGCTCGAGGAGGAGGCGCGGCGCCCCGGCCGCGTGTTCGACCGGGCGTTCCTCGCCGGGCGCACGACCGGCTTCGAGGCGTGGCAGCGGGCTCTGGAGCACCGGCGCTGGGAAGATCTGGAGGTGGGCAGCGGGATCTCGCGCGAGGCGATGCGCGCCGCGGCCTCGGACTACGTCGCTGCCGAGCGCGTGATCGCCTGCTGGGCGATGGGGCTCACGCAGCACGAGCACGGCGTGGCGAACGTGCAGGAGATCGTGAATCTGCTGCTCCTGCGCGGGAACATCGGCGTGCCGGGCGCCGGTCCGTGTCCGGTGCGCGGGCACTCGAACGTGCAGGGCGATCGCACCGTGGGGATCACCGAGAAGCCGGGCGCGGCGTTCCTGGACGCACTGGCCCGCGAGTTCGATTTCACGCCTCCGCGCGCGCACGGGCTCGACACGGTCGCCGCGATCCGCGCGATGCGCGACGGCGCCGCCCGGGCCTTCGTCGGGATGGGAGGCAACTTCGCGGTCGCCACCCCCGACAGCGAGGTGACGGCGCGGGCTCTGGAGCGCTGCGACCTCACGGTGCAGATCTCGACGATGCTCAACCGCTCGCACCTGCACTGCGGGCGCGAGGCCTACGTGCTGCCCTGCCTGGGCCGCACCGAGCGCGACGATCAGCTCTCCGGGGCGCAGTTCGTCACGGTCGAGGACTCGATGAGCGTCGTGCACCGCTCCGAGGGCCGCCTCGAGCCGGCATCGCCCGAGCTCCGCAGCGAGGTGGCGATCGTGGCCGAGCTGGCGCGCGCGGTGCTGGGGTCCCGGTGCGCGGTGCCCTGGGGTCTGCTCGCGGCGAGCTACGACCGGATCCGCGACGCGATCGAGCGCGTCGTGCTCGGCTTCGGCGGCTACAACCGCCGGGTGCGCGAGCCCGGTGGATTCGTGCTGCCGAGCGGGGCACGCCACCGCCGTTTCGATACCGCCGACGGCCGCGCCCACTTCACGGTGCACCCGCTGCCCGATCACGCGCTCCCGTCGGGGCGTCTGCGGCTCACCACGCTGCGCAGCCACGACCAGTTCAACACGACCGTCTACGGACTCGACGACCGCTACCGGGGCATCTCCGGCGACCGCCGCGTGCTGCTCGTCCATCCGGAGGACCTCGCGGCGGCGGGCCTGCGCGAGGGAGAGCGGGTGGACGTCACCAGTCACTTCCGCGGCGAGACGCGGCGCGTGTGCGGCTTCCGGCTGGTGGCCTACGACCTGCCGCGCGGCTGTGCGGCCGCCTACTTCCCGGAGGCCAACCCCCTGGTGCCGGTGGACAGCGTCGCCCGAGGCAGCCACACCCCGACCTACAAGTCGATCGAGATCTCGCTCGCGCCGGCCGCGGGAGCCGCCTGATCAGCGCGCGAACACCGTCTTCGTCTCCCGCACCTCGAAGCGCTCGAAGACGGCCTCGGTGACGTAGGGGTCGCGGCCGGCCAACGCGCGCGCCTCGGCCAGACTCGGCGCCTCGAACAGGATCACGCTGCCGAGCGGAGCGCCGTCGTCGCCGAGGATCGGCCCGGCATGGCGGAGGCGGCCGGCGCGCTCGAGCTCCTCGAGACCCGCGAGGTGGGCGGGCCGGTGGAGCTTGCGCAGCTCGGCGCCGCGCGGGCCGTCGTGACCGATGAACAGGAACCAGGGCATGTCGGGACTCCGTTGATGCCGGTGGCTCGGAGCCGCCCTCGCGGACTCGGAGGCACCGATTCGACTTCGCTCGGCTTCGCCTCGCTGTGCGCCGGCTCCGCCGGCTTGCATCCGCGCCGCGGGCGGTCGGCTGCTAGGCCACCTCGCTGCACCCGAGCGCGCAGATCGACCGGGGCGAGGCGTCGGCCAGGCTCTCGGGCTCGACCTGGATCGTCGCGTGATCGATGCCGTGGCGCGCGCCGAGCAGACCGTAGGCGTCGGTGAGCAGCGACTCGGCGCGTTCGATCCGCGCCACCACCAGGTGACAGGAGAGGGCGATCCGGCCCTGTCCCAGGGTCCAGACGTGGAGATCGTGCACGCTGCCCACACCCGGGAGCGAGGCGAGGTCGCGGCGGACGTCGTCCACCTCGAGGTGGCGCGGGGCCGCCTCCATCAGCACGTCGACCGCCTCGCGGATCAGGTGCCAGGCCGAGAACAGGACCAGGGCGGCGATCGCGACCGACGCCGCCGGGTCGGCCCACAGCCAGCCGAACTGCCAGACGAGCAGGCCCGCCACCATCGCGCCCACGCTGCCCAGCGTGTCCGACAGCACGTGCAGCCAGGCGCCGCGTACGTTCAGACTCGCCTGGTGGTCGTGGCCGAGGATGCGGAGGGCGGCGAGGTTGACCAGCAGGCCGCCGGTCGCGATCGCCAGCACGCCGCCGCCGAGCACCGGACGCGGTGCCTCGATCCGGTGTACGGCCTCCGCCGCGATCAGCAGGGCGACGGCGACCAGCGCCACGCCCTGGGCGAGGGCGGCGAGGATCTCGGCGCGCGCGCGGCCGTAGGTCCAGCGGTCGTTGGCGGGATGGGAGGCGACCCAGGCCGCGAACAGCGCCAGCGACAGCGCCGCGACGTCCGAAGCCATGTGTCCGGCGTCGGCGAGCAGCGCGAGAGACCCGGTCCACAGTCCGCCCACCACCTCGGCCACCAGGTAGGTGGCCGCCAGCACGAGGGCCCATCCGAGCGGGCGGCGGGTGTTCACGGGAGCGCTGTGCCGGTGGTCGGCATGAGCGCCGCGGCGTTCCCCTTCGCTCCGTTCTCGCGCGCCGTCACCGGCCTCCGGCATGGAGGCAGCATATCCCGGCCGGTGCAGAGCCGTCGAGCGAGCGAACGAGACGCTAAGATCGCGCCCTCGCTCAGCATGCCGGAGGAACGATGGCGATCGATTTCAGCTTTCCCCCCGAGCTCGAGGCCCTGCGTCTGCGCGTGCGCGAGTTCATCGACACGGTGGTGCGACCGGCGGAGGAAGAGATCGACGAGAAGAACCGCGACTCGCTGGTCGCCGGGGTCCTCCGGATGCGCAAGGCCGCCCACGAGTGGGGGCTGTGGCTGCCCCAGATGCCCGCGGAGTACGGGGGCATGGGCCTCGGCCACGTCGCGATGGCGGCCGTGTCCGCCGAGGCGGCGAAGGCGCGCTTCGGCCCCTTCGCGCTCAACGCCCAGGCGCCCGACGAGGGCAACATGCACACGCTGCTCCACTGGGCGACCGACGAGCAGAAGGAGATCTACCTGCGTCCGCTGTGCGAGGGGCGGATGCGCTCGTGCTTCGCGATGACCGAACCCGAGGTGGCGGGCTCCGACCCGACGCTGATCCAGACCCGCGCCGTGCTCGATGGTGACGAGTGGGTGATCAACGGGCACAAGTGGTTCATCTCGGGGGCGCGCGGCGCCCGCTTCGCGATCCTGATCGCGCGTACCGAGGACGACCCCGAGATCCCCCAGGCGGCGAACAGCGCGTTCCTGGTCGACCTTCCGGCGCCGGGCTGGGAGCTGGTGCGCGACGTCGAGACGATGTCCGGCGGACACAACCACTGCGAGATCCGCATCCGCGAACTGCGTGTTCCCGTCGACCGCATGCTCGGCGGCCGCGGTCAGGGCCACCTGCTCGGCCAGGCGCGCCTCGGTCCCGCGCGTCTCGCCCACTGCATGCGCTGGCTCGGCCAGGCCGAGACGGCGCTCGACATGATGGTGGACCGGGCGACGAAGCGCTTCGCCCACGGCTCCTATCTGTCGGAGAAGCAGGGCATCCAGTGGATGATCGCCGACTCCACCATGGAGCTCTACCAGGCGAAGCTGATGGTGCTGCACTCCGCCTACCGGATCGACGCGGGCGCCGACTTCCGTACCGAGGTGTCGATGGCGAAGCACTTCGTGGCCAACGCGCTGAACCGGATCGTCGATCGGGCCATCCAGGTTCACGGCGCCCTCGGCTATTCGACCGACACGCCCCTGGCCCAGATGGCGACCCAGGCGCGCTGGGCGCGCTTCGCGGACGGCGCCGACGAAGTCCACCAGTGGCGGATCGCCCAGCGCGCGATCGAAGCCTACGGACGTGACGGCAGCACCCGGGCGGCGACGGGGAATCTGCCTCTCTGATCGACGGCCTCGCGCGGGCTGCCTAGCGCGCGTCCGACCCGTCGCCCCGTTCGAGCAGGCGGGCGGCCTGAGCCGCGCCCTGCTGGCAGGCGTCGGCGGGCTCGCGGCAGCGCTTCCAGAGCGCGAGCAGACGCTCGGCTTCGAAGGGGGCGGCGGCCTGGTAGTAGGTGCGATAGATCGCCGAAGCGCGCCGGGCCTGCGCGAGCGAGACTGCGTCCTCCGCGCCGGTCTCCGCGCCGTCGTCGGACATCAGGTGCACCGCGTCGCTCACGAGCGAGAGAGAGATCCGCGCGCCGAACTCGGGCCGAACCGCCAACATGTCCTTCAGCGTCTTCGAGAAGGCCGGAGCTCCGTCGGCGCGGACACCCCAGGCCGCCAGGAAGGCGACGCAGACGTCGCCGCGCCGCCGGCACGCCTCGCGGGTCGCGGCCTCCCAGAGAGCGTTCTGCTCCGAGGCCGGTTGCGACGCCAGGTAGCGAGGCCAAAGCGCCGTGTCGCGGCCGACGCGGGCCGCGTCGCCGAAGCCCATGAAGGGCAGCGAGCCGGAGTCCCCGCGAAAGAATGCGCGCGCGGCGAGGTGGGAGAGCAGCGGGTGCTCGATGCGGTGCAGGGGGCCCGGGAGTCCGGCGCGGTGCGTCACGCCGAGGGGGACGAGCTCGTGGGCGAGCAGCCCCGCGAGTCCGGGGATCTCCGCCCGCTGGAGCGCGGCGGCGAAGTCCGGGCGCACCGCACGCTCGCGAATCCGCGCGAGCAGTGTCTCCGGCTCGCGGGCCTCGGGGAAGCCGAGGATCAGCAGGTCGTTGCCGAGCCCGTACCAGATCGAGACGTGATCGAACACGTCCGAGAAGGTGCGCAGCACCAGGGCGAGCGACGCGTCGTCCGTCTCGTACTGGTGCATCCACTGGCAGTAGACACCGCCGGGTGCGAGGCGCGAGCGGGCCGCCGCGAGGAACTCGCGGCTGTAGAGCAGCTCCACGCCCGTGACCCACGGGTTGCTCGGCTCGGAGACGATCAAGTCGTAGCTCCCGCGGCTCCGCTGGAGCGCGCGGTAGGCGTCGCTGCGCGCAAGGCGCACGCGCGGGTTCCGGGAGGCGTCGTGGCTCGCGAAGTCGAAGAGCGGCGCGGCATGGGCGACGCCCGGGGAGATCTCGGCGACGACGACCTCCTCGATCCCGTCGAGCTCCGCCAGCTCGCCGCTCGTGACGCCCGTGCCCAAGCCCGCCACGAAGGCCCGTTTCGGGGAGTCCGCCAGCATCGCGGGCAGCACTCCGAGAAAGATCGTCGTCGTGAGATCCCGATAGGTGGCGCTGTCGGGCTTTCCGTTCACCACCAGTCCCCGCGCGATGGTTCCGGGCTCGGCCTCGAACTCGAGGACCGCCACGGATGCGCCCGGATCGTCCTCGTAGAACACGATCTCCTTCTGGTCGAAGAGACGGGCGCGCAGGGCGCCCGGACCGTCCTCTTCTCCCCGGATCGGCCCGCGCGCGCGGTACAGGCCCGACGCCAGGTCCTCGGGAGGCCATTCGGGCAGTCCGAGCAGGCGCAGCCCCAGCAGGGGGAAGGCGAGCCCCACGGCCGCCACCCACGGGCGCCGGCGGTTCTGGCGCAGCTCGGCCAGCGCCAGCAGGATCCCGCCCAGCACGAGGGCGGCGGTCGCGATGCGGTAGACCTGGTGCAGGTCGAGCCACAGCAGCAGCGCATAGCCCCCGACCAGGGCACCGAGCAGCGATCCGACCGTGTTCCAGCTGTAGAGCTGCCCGGCGGCGGATCCCAGGTCGCCGTAGCGCCGCCGCAGATGGTCGAAGATCAGCGGCAGGGTCGCACCCGAGAGCAGCACCGCGGGTGCGATGCACAGCGCCGCGGCCCCGAACACGAGGAAGAAGTAGCCGTAGAACGCGAGGTCGACCGTCGTGAACGCCAAGCGAAGCCGGTGAGCGCCGTAGGGCGCCAGCGGGACGTGCGGGTAGAGCGCGAGCAGGACCGCCACCAGCGCGAGCTGGCTTCCCAGCAGCAGTCCGCTCGGGATCCGCGGCAGGGCGCCGACGATCAGGCTGCCGGCGGCGATGCACCCGACGAAGACCGCCACGACGACGCTGAAGGCATACTCGGACGAGCCAAGCGAGAGGCCGCCGATGCGGATCGCGATGATCTCGAGGGTCATCATCGCGAAGCCCGAGAGCAGCGCCGCGGCGAGGTACGGGA
>Ga0315553_10000079_pt1 | contig 77704 bp, 63 predicted proteins | sample SalMarSW160140MG_FD_203099 | JGI IMG/M metagenome (GOLD analysis project Ga0315553, IMG submission 203099) | Salt marsh sediment microbial communities from the Plum Island Ecosystem LTER, Massachusetts, United States - Salt Marsh Sediment SW1601-40 ... | reverse complement strand
TATTTAAAAAGCATCCAGCGACCTGTTAATCTGTATATGTTCGGTGAAAAAGTAGAAGAATTTTGGAATCATCCAATCATTAAACCTTCGATAAACACCGTTATGAAAATTTATGAATTAGCTCAGATGGACGAGTATAAAGATTTAATGACTACAAAATCTCATTTAACCGGAGAATTAATCAATCGATTTACTCACATACATCAATCGATTGAAGATTTGGTTAATAAAGTCAAAATGCAACGATTATTAGGACAGCAAACTGCCTGCTGCTTCCAAAGATGTGTAGGGTTTGATACTGCTAATGCATTATATAGCGTGACTCATGAAATTGACAAAAAATATGGTACAAATTACCATTCCAGATTTAAAAATTATTGGATTGAAGTCCAAAATCACGACCTCATGGTTGATGGAGCAATGACAGATACAAAAGGCGATAGGAGTAAAAGACCGAAAGATCAACCAGATCCCGATGGATTCTTACATGTCATAGATTCTAACGAGGATGGAATCATTGTTCGAGGAGCTAAAGTTCATCAAACTGGATTCTTAAACTCGCATCGAGCTATTATCATGCCCACGCTTTCTCTAAGACAAGGAGAGGAGGATTATGCAGTAAGCTTTGGAATAGACACAAATGCAAAAGGAATTACAATGATTTATGGAAGGCAATCTTGTGATACACGAAAAATGGAACCTGGTGAGTTAGATATTGGAAATTTTAAGTACGGTGGTCAAGAAATTTTCGTAGTATTTGATAATGTGTTTGTACCTAAAGAAAATATTTTTATGAACGGTGAAGTTGAATTTTCTGGAGAACTAGTTAACCGTTTTGCGGGATTTCATCGACAATCTTATGGGGGATGTAAGGTTGGAGTAGGAGATGTGTTAATAGGAGCAACTGCATTAATTTCAGAATATAATGGAACCCAAAATGCATCACACATAAAAGATAAAATAGTTGAGATGACCCATTTAAATGAAACTTTGTATAGTTGTGGAATAGCTTGTAGTTCACTAGGTTTCCAACGAGAGTCAGGTAATTATGAAATGGACATGTTATTAGCAAATGTATGTAAACTAAATGTCACGCGCTTTCCCTACGAGATCGGGAGATTAGCTGAAGATATTGCAGGAGGAATGATATGTACAATGCCCTCTGAGGCTGATCTCAAGTCGAAGGAGATAGGTCCTTTAATCGAGAAGTATTTAACGACATGTGAAGGAATGTGCACTGAAGATCGATATAAAGTACTTCGGTTCATTGAAAATCTCACAATGGGAGTTGCTTCTGTGAGTTATCGAACAGAATCTATGCATGGAGCAGGTTCTCCTCAAGCTCAGAGAATCATGATTTCTCGCCAAGCAAATCTAGAGGAAAAGAAAAATTTAGTTAAGAGAATCCTTGATATAAACTCAGAATAACAATCTTTTTTTAATTTTCTTATTTAATTCGATTATTATTTATAAAAATGATTTGATTCTCTTATCTATCTGGTTTATTTACAATTCTTATAGGATATACAAGCTTTGATGAATGCCGTATAACAAGGACTCGCAGCATATGGTCGTGATTTAAACTCGGGATGAAATTGTACTCCAACCATCCAATGATCTTCCCTATTTAACTCAATACTATTAATAATTTTTCCAGTTTCATCTCTACTCGATACAATTAAGCCTTTTTGTTTTGCTTCTTCAGTTAAATATCTTTCTTGTATGTGATATCTATGCCTAAATCGTTCTTTTATCTCATTTTGTTTATATGTTTCAAATAATTTCGTACCCTCGTTAAGTACAATTTTATGAGCGCCTAATCTCATTGTACCTCCTTTTTCAGTAACAACTTTCTGACTTTCAAGAAGATCGATAACAGGGTAGGGTGTGTCTGGGTTGATTTCAGTCGAGTTTGCACCTTTTAACCCCAAATATTTTCGACAAAAGGCTACATAAAATAGTTGAGCACCAAAACAGATGCCTAAAAATGGCACCTTTTCAGCCATAGCATATTCTGCCGACTGAATCATTCCTTCAACAGCTCTCTCTCCAAATCCAGGGGTTAATAGTATTCCATCGCAATCCCTTAACTCCTCTTCTATGTTTGTTTCTTCCGTTATATTTATCATTTTCAATTCTATCTTATAGCCTTGATGAGCTGCAGCGTGCTCTAAGGCGTCATTTATCGAGATATATGAATCGGAGATATTGAAATATTTTCCAGGCATGGCTATTTTTATTTTTTTATTGGCATTCTTATACATCTCAACCATTTTAAGCCATTCCGAATAATTATTAACTTCGCTATAAGACACCAACTTAGCTTTTAAATCTATTAGCTCGCAGAGAAAGTCTCCTAATCCCTGTTCTTCAAATAATATAGGTAGCTCATATACGATATTTAAATCAGGATTCGAAATTACTGCGGCTTCTGGAACATTCGAATAAAGGGATATTTTTGATCTTATATCATCTGTGAGAGGTTTTTCACTCCTACCTATTATTATATCTGGCTGTAATCCCATACTTTGAAGCATTTTAACAGAATGTTGAGTTGGTTTAGACTTTTGTTGACCAACTGCGCGAGAATATGGAACAAGTGTAACATGAACTAAGGCTGTACGATTAGGATATTCTAATTTAATTTGACGAAAAGCTTCTAGAAAAATGCTGGATTCTAAATCGCCTACAGTTCCTCCACATTCGATTAAAAGCACATCTAAATTTTCATTATTGGATATCTCCATTAATCTTTCTTTTATTATGTTAGTTACATGAGGAATTAATTGAACAGTCTTACCTAAAAATTTACCTTTTCTCTCACTTAAAATTGTTGAGAGATAAATTTGACCAGAAGTGATATTATGGGAAGGATGCATCTCAATACCAAGGAATCTTGAATATGTTCCAAAATCTTGGTCTATTTCAGAGATTCTATAGGACCTTTCGTCTGATCCATGGACAGGTGTAAAGTCCCATACATCTTCGGTTATAAAACATTCGCCATGTTCTATTGGATTAAGTGTTCCTGGATCAACATTTAGGTAAGGATCAATTTTAACTACAGAGATGTTGAATCCCCGGAATTGGAGTACTTTTCCTAAACTTGCTGTAGCTACACCTTTTCCTACGGCTGACATTACACCTCCCGTAACGAATATAAATCGAGTATTACTGTTAATCGCAGCTGTCAATTTTATATTACACTTCTCTGATGGGATCAAAAATAATAATAATTTTATTATAAAAATATTAAATATCAAACACATTTAATAAGAATTTCGAGATTATCTCAAAACTAGATATTGATGTAAAAGAATTAGGTTATAAATAGGCTATTCGATGAAAAGTTTGGATCAGATGTTATATTTAGACCTAATCGTCTCAAACCAGCTTCATCTCCAGGAGTGGGTATATGAGTCGAGTGCATTTCACATCCACTTAATTCTTTAAGTTTATCTATGGCTACCTTAGCAGAATGGTTGAAATCAGCACTGATGCTTAAAGCTATTAGAGTTTCTTCAAGATTGAGACTTAATCGTTTGTTATTGAAAATTTCCGATTTTAAATAACTAATGGATTCCAAAATATTGGGAGATAGAAGATGTATATTTTTAGGAATACCCGCCAATTCTTTTAAGGTATTTAGGATTAAACTTGAAGCCGCATGCATCAAAGGAGAATTGCTACCAGTCATAATTTTTCCATTTGCCAATTGTAATGCAGCTCCAGCAAATACCCCTTCGTTCCCTTTCCCTTTTTTTTTAGCAGCTATAGAAGCCTGTCGAGCCTCATTTACAACTTTTCGATCAAGTACAGTGAGATTTAGTTCTTTCATCAACAATTCCGCTCTTTGAACAGTCATCTTATCTGAAACGCCAATCGCATATTCACAACTATATCGTAGATATCTTCTGATGAGTTCCTGTCTTGCGGCTTGTTGCACCAGATTATCATCAATTATCGCAAAACCTGCTTTATTTACGCCCATATCTGTAGGTGATTTATAGACTAATCTGCTATCCATAATTCTTTGCATTATTTTCTTAACTACTGGAAAAATCTCTACATCTCTGTTATAGTTAACTGCCATTATATTATAAGCTTCAAGATGAAAAGGATCTACTTGATTAAAATCACCAAGGTCAGCAGTTGCAGATTCATACGCCATATTTACGGGGTGTTTTAATGGTAAATTCCAAATTGGAAACACCTCAAATTTAGCATAACCCGCATCTATCCCCCTTGTGTGTTCGTGATATATTTGTGAAAGACATGTTGCTAATTTTCCACTACCAGGACCGGGTGCAGTAACTATTATTATTGGTTTGGAAGTTTCTATGTAGGGATTAGTACCATACCCCTCTTCACTTATAATTAAATCAATATTAGTTGGATAACCTCTAATTAACTTATGCGTATAAACCTTAATATTACGGCGCTCTAGTTTATTCAAAAATTGTTTTACTACTTGTTGTCCATTGTAACGTGTAACAACCACCCCGCTTACTTTAATTTCTCCATCTCGAAGATCATCGATTAATTTCATTGCATTTAGGTCATAAGTTATACCAAAATCTGCTCGGATCTTCCTTCTTTCTATATCTCCGGAGTATATACAAATAATAACCTCTATTTTATCCTTAAGCACCTTTAGAAGCTTCATTTTCACATTTGGATCGAATCCAGGGAGAACTCGTGAAGCGTGATAATCGTATACAAGCTTTCCGCCAAATTCAAGGTATAATTTATTCCCAAATTGAGCTGCTCGATCTAGGATGCTCTCAGATTGTTCCTTTAGATATTTTTCATTATCAAATCCAATTTTTTGTTCTATCATTATAATTAGAATTAACCTTACATTGTAGTGATACTAATTTAGTTCATTTTCCTTTAAATGTTGGAGCTTTTTTAGTACTTAAGGATTTTAATGATTCTCTGAAATCTCGTGTAGTTAAAAGTTCTCTCAGGCCTTCGTTTTCAAGGTCTAGAGTTTTTGATAAAATTTCCTTAAAATAATCATGTAATGTTTTTTTCATTAATTTTATTGATAAAGATGGTCCTTTAGGAGGTATTAATTTTAAAGCTTGTTCTCTAACAAAAGGCATTAATTTTTCACGCGGTAAAACTTGGTTCACAAAACCAAGTTCATAAGCCTCTTGAGCAGTAATCTTCTTTCCAAAGTAGAGCAGTTCTTTCGCTTTCTGAAAACCTATGTAAAAAGGAAGTAAAAAATGAGAGCTAAACTCCGCCATAACCGCACGTTTTACAAAGTAAAATCCTATCCATGCGTCGTCAGCCATGTAAATTAAATCAGCTGCGGCTAAAGGCATGGTAAATCCCGCACCTACCGCTAATCCATTTATAGCAGCTATAACTGGTTTAGAAAAGGACCAGAATTTCATGCATAACCTTTTTACAGCAATATCAGTTAAATCAATCTCTTTCAATATTTCAGGAGGGAGTTGAGGGTAAATATTCATGTTAAAATAACCACCTGACGAGAAAGCATTCGCTTCCTCGCAACCAGTAATAATTAATATTTTTGCATTTTTATCTGCTTCCATATCAGTTAACACAGTCTCAATTTCCAAAAAGGTTAGGAACGACATAGCATTTTTCCTTTTAGGTTGATTAATTGTTATTGTACAGATTCCATTATCTTCCTTCCTATAAATGATATCTTGAATATCTTCAATTTTCATTATTAATTCTCAATAACCTTAATTTGAATATATATAGAGTTGGATTTACTCCCTTATAATTGTTTTCAACTAAAAAAAAGAAAAAAAATCTATACTTAATTTAAAAAGTTTAAGCATTAAAGCATTTTAAATAACTGTCTTAGAGATAAACTTAGAATATATTGTTGTATTTGCCTTGTTCCACCGCCTATCTCCTGAATTCTAGTAATTCCTAGTAGATCATGCATTATTGTATTATCACAAACTCCAGCTCCGCCCATAAGATTAGCACATTCATACACAACACGTTCGCATAGTTTTGTGCTAACAAGTTTAAGTTGTGATGCAGTAACGACCAGCGCTAAATTAAATTCCTTGGGTAACGTGCCTGATTTTTCCATTTTATCATCAATTATTTGACAAATATTTAAATTTGCTAATGTCAAGCTCATAGTTTGAGCCCATAAATCAGAAAGCGGAAATCCTACTCCTTGATACTTCAAGACTTCCTTATCGAACTGCTTTCTCATGTTAGAATATATTACAGCGTGTGTAATCGCATTCCAAGCTTCCGCTAGATTTAAACATACGATTCCTAATCGTTCTAGATTGAGCCCTTCGAATAAATGTGACCTCCCTTCGCCCGGTTTTCCTAAGACATATTCTGAAGGGACCCTCAAATTTGATATGGTTTCCTTTCCTATATGAATCCTCGGAGTCCAAGGAATATTAACCCGTTCAGCATTCCACCCCTCCCATGATGTATCAACTAAAAACTGAGCCATAGTATTGCCGTTATCTTTTTCGGTAACTGCATATACAACCGCCCAATCTGCTTTACTACCGTTAGTTTGATATATTTTTTCTCCGTTGAGAATAAAATTTCCATCATTTTGTTCATCACATGTAGTTAGCATATGCACTGCATCAGATCCTCTATCTGGTTCTGTGATACATATACAACCTATTTTTTCACCTGTTACTAATTCTTTTAAAGCTTTCAATCGAACATCAACATCTTCGTGATGGAGTAATAAGGGATTCACTGCTAAAACTGTAGCTCCGGCACCCATTGATAGCTGAGGATCAAAAAAATCCATTGCTAAAACCCTCATAAATTCAGCAGTCATCCCATAAGGTTCGAAGTTTAACCCAAGAGAATCAAATTTGTACATATGAGTAATATATCCGTTTCTGCCAATTTCTGGTATCCATTCATAGAAATCTTCGTTATGGGTTATATTATTGTCTTTTTCAAATTTCACGAAAAACTTTTGGGCTTGTTTAAGGAAATCGAAGTGTTTCGGTTTTAAAAAACTCATCAAATTGTAATTTAAAAACTTATTTCGGGTCTTTAACGAGAGTTTTTCGAGAATTTCATCGTTAATACATTGAACTTGTCCTTTTTTATTATTCACTTTTATCAACTCTTTGATTTAGAAATAATTTAATAATTATGATATGTATTTGATTAATTCCTTAAAATAAGTTTATAATAATGAGTAAAAAAAATTAATTTAATTTAATAGGTTCCCATATAGACTTCTCTATAATTTACAGAAAGTCTTTAAAAGTATTCCATAATATTTTATATATTTTAAGATATTCAAACAAAAAGATAAAAGCTTTAAAAAAAATGAGAATTAAGATTTATTAAATCCGGTTAATTATTTTGATTGTTTCTTTTATGGTATATAACTTTTCTATACTTGAACAGCATGGATTTATTAATGAGGATAAAAAGAATTTTGTTCCTAAATGAATAATTTTAATATGGTAAATTTCCTTCGAATTGGTTATCATATTCATTCTTAATCTGAATTTTGATTATGTGAAAAAATCATTTTAATACAAATATTTATTATTCTGATCAAGTAATTAGTTCTTATAATCTATTAAAAATAACATTTAATGTAAAACAAAGAATAAGAAGGTAATTCCTCATGGGAAAAGCTGGTATTATATTAGGGATAATTGGTATCTTGATAGGTTCTATAGGATTAGGTTTTGGGGTAATAACCGGGATAAATCAGTCACAAGTAAACATTTGGAATGATTATGAGCCAGATTATTTCACAGCCCCTGATTTATCGTACGAAACAATTCCAGATCTTTACGTCATCGTAGATTTAAGGTCTCCAGTCCAACTCTATGTCACGTTTTCAGCGAGTACTAAAATTCTTCCAGATCCCATCACTTTTGCAGACATCATTTTTTATATTATGATAGATGGTACGAGATTGTTGAATCCTTATACTCGTGTAGGACCATACAAAGGAACATCGATCTATGATTATCATTCAGTTACCTTACAATATTTTAATGCGTCATTCCCTGCGGGACGCCACAATATATCTATCGCCTTTTGGTCCGAGACTACTGGAAATATTATCAGAGAGTGTTTGCTTACTGTGCAATCATATCCTATTTAATACAAAATCATTTTTTTTTTCTTATTTTATTCTAATCATATATCTTTAAATCTATAATATATACAATCTCCAAAATAGAGGCAGTAATTGATGGTCAATGATGCATCTTAAAAATAGGAAGTCTGAAATTTTAACTACTAACTTGAGAGAATAAGATAAATTAAAAAAAAATAATATATTTATAAAAAAAATTAATTTAATTCTTTTGATTCTTCTCTTAATGCCCGTTTTAAGACTTTTCCTACAGTAGTTAAGGGCAAAGTTTCTCTAAATTCCCATATTCTTGGATTTTCATATTTCGAGAGATTTTCAGCAGCGTAATTTTTTAATTCTACTTTAATCTTATCGGATGGTTCGATTCCTTCTTTAAGCTGAACTATCGCTTTTACGATTTCACTTCCAGGCCGATCGGGATCTTTTAAGCCAATAATCGCTACCATTTCAATATTGGGATGTTTTGTTAAGATATCTTCAACATGAACGCTGTACACCTTATACCCACTTACGATTAACATATCTTTAGTACGATCCACAATCGTTATGAATCCATCCTCATCCATTACACCTACATCACCAGTATGAAACCATCCATCAATAATAGTCTTTGCGTTTGCGTCTGGTTTGTTGAGATATCCTCTTGTAACTTGAGGTCCTTTACAAATTATTTCTCCAGGTTTCCCGAGTTCTACTTGTTCTCCGGTTTCAATATCTACAAGCCTTAATTCAGTGTCGGGTACGGGTAAGCCGACAGTACCGACTTTCTTTTTACCGCTATAAGGATTCATGGTAAGAATTGGACTTGTTTCAGTCATCCCGTAAACTTCTAATAGTTTATTAGTACCAAGCATAGATTCTTCGAAATCTTTAATTGCTTCTGCTGGAAAAGGCGCAGCCCCAGAAACATAGATATCTATATTATTTAGGGTAGCCTTGGGTACATCCTTTATTTTTGGATTGTTTTTAATTGATAAAAATAATGTTGGTACATTCACTATTATTTTTGGGTTTTTTTCTATCATTTCCTCTATAATATGGTTGGTATCTCGGGGATCTGCAATTAAGATTTGTCCAGCTGAAGTATATAAAGTTATCATGCTCATAGCTAAACCAGCTAAATGAAAGAGCGGAAAAGCAGATAAGTTATTTTCTCCTTCCTTTGCTTCACTTCTATTAAGCCATGTAGCTACTTGAACTATGTTAGTAATTAAGTTAAGATGAGTAAGTTCTGTGCCTTTAGGTAATCCAGTGGTTCCGCCAGTATATTGAAGTAGGGCAAGATCGTTCTTCACATCAATAATTACGGCCTGTAAGTCAATGGATGTTTCCATCACATCCTTGAAATCAATAATTAATTTTCCGGAATACGGTTCAACTTTTCCTTTTGGTATTTTACCTAGTAGCTTACCAAGAAATACTATAGGTTTAGAAAGCCCCATGTAATCAGAAATATTAGTTGTAATCACGCATTTAAGATTTGGCAGCTTCTCTATTACTTTCATTAATACTTTCTCATATACAGCATCCAAGGTAACAAAAAATTTAGCTCCACTATCGTTTATTTGGTAAGCAATTTCAGTCGGACTTAGAAGCGGTGAACACCCGGATGCTACTCCACCCGCTAAAATTGTTCCAAAGTGTGCAGCTAAATACTGAGGGCAGTTAGCTAAATTTATAGCTACGCGATCTCCTTTTTTTAAACCATTTTTCTGTAAAAATGTCGCAAATCTGTGAGTAAATTCTCTAAGTTCACTGAAAGGCATTTCTCGCTTCATAAAATAGCAAGCGATGCGTTCTGGGTATTTAGCCATAGCTTTATCAAATAAATCGCCAAGACTTTCTTTGGGATATTCTAAATTCGGTTTAACATGTTTATCATAAGATTTCGTCCATATTTTCGCATCATATGGACTCATTTTAACTCCCATTAGATTAACCTCTTAATTTTTATTCACAAAATTGATGAATATCTTATTTATTGTTACATGAATTTATAAATATTTACCAAAATCAACAAATTAAATCTGTAAAAATAGTAAATTGATCATAATCCAAGAATGCTATAATGTTAAAAAAAGTAAAAAAAATAGTGAAAAATTAAAGAATTATTCTATCTCAACCATGATCTTTATATCATCATGTAATCCTTTTGATAAATCTTCAATTGCGGCAGGAACTTCATCTAGTTTTATTATTTTAGATATTAGTGGTTTTATATTCACCCTTTTCTGATCTAATAAATTTATAGCAGTTTTAAATGTATCTTGGTTATAGGCAAAAATACCTCTCAAAGTGATATTTTTAATTGCAATACCATAGAAATTTTTTAGGTCTGTGATTTCAGGATCCATACCAATCATTGTGATATACCCTCCTCTTCTTACAAGATCTATTGCTGATGTAATTGTTTCATTTATTCCTACGCAATCAAATATGTGAGCTGGTCCTATTTTATCACATAATTTTTTAATCTTTTTCCAGTTTTGTGGGGTGAATGCTTTATTGGCCCCCATCTCTAACGCTATTCTGTGTTTTGATTCTACTGGTTCTAAAGCATAAATATTACCGGCACCTGCTACTTTTAACGCTAAAATTGTGATTAAACCAATAGTTCCCGTTCCAAAAACCGCAACGCTATCACCTATTTTTATGTCAGACTCTTGAACAGAATAAATACCAACCGCCAGTGGCTCGATCATGGCTCCTTCTTCTAATGAGATTGATTCAGGCAAAATGTGAATCCTTTCCTCGTTTATATTAATAAATTCGGCCATTGCACCATCAGTAAGCGATCCTAAAGCTCTAGGGGCAAATTTGCACTTGTTCTCTTGATTTTGATTACACCAATAACAATTGTAGCATGGAACATTCGGATTTATAGTTACACGATCTCCAATTTTCAATTTTTTTACATTATCGCCTATTTCTATTATTTCTCCAGATATTTCATGCCCTATAATTGTCCCTGAACCATACATACCTGTCTTTTTAAAAGATTCAACATCCGAACCACAAATACCACAATATTTAACTTTGATTAGAGCCTCGTCTGGTTTAACACTAGGCATTGGTAAATCGTGTCTTACAACAATTTTTCCAACACCTTCATAAGATACGCCCTTCACTTATTTACACCTCAATTTATAAAAAAAAATAAAAAATAGATTTAAAGTATTCCCATGCTTCCTAGGAGCTTAGTCACGTCCGGAATTGACCAAGAAGTCTTAATATCTATTACAGCAGGTTTTCCAGAGTTTTTAGCTCTTTCAAGCGCGGGTTTAATCTCATTAGGATCAACTACAACCTCTCCATAACACCCAAACCCTTCAGCACATCTGGCAAAGTTAAATTCAGGTAACTCGACATCGATATAATGCTTGTCTACAAATAATTTTTGACCCGATTTAAGCATCCCCCAAGCACTATTATTTGCTATAACAAATATGAGATTCTTTAAACCTAATCTAACAGCGGTTTCGAGATCTTGAATATTCATCATAAAACTACCATCACCAGATATTGAAATAACCTGTTTATCCGGTTTTGCTAACTTAGCTCCGATTCCATAACCAACAGAAGTCCCCAAATGGCCCATACCGACAGCTTGTAAGAAGGATAGTGGTGGTCTTGGTTTATAATAATCTATTTGTTCTATAGAATAACAAGCTATATCCCCACCATCGTTAATGAATATCGCATCCTCATCCATAAATTCTAATACATCCTTGACCAATCTTTGAGGTAATATTGGGATCTTATCCTTTGTTGCTTTTTTCATCATACCAGCCATTTGTGTTTTTCTTAAATTCACTAACTCGTTTAACCACTCTCTTTTTTCAACTTTTTGAACTTTTTTAGCAGCTTCAAGTATTTGCGCTAAAAATTGTTTGCAATCGCTTATAATACCTAGAGTAATAGGTTTAGCTCGCCCTATTATTCCTGGATCTATATCTACTTGTATCATTTTTTGAGAATTTTTCCAAAATGGCTCGTCTCCATGACCCATAACATAAGTGAACTTGCATCCGAGAGCAAGAACAACATCTGCTTCTGGGGCTGCTTTTAAACCCACGCCATTTATAGTTGTACCAACAAAACTTTCTGATCTACTTGAGATAGTGCCAATACCCATAATAGTGGTTATAACGGGAATTTTTAAGTATTCAGCAAATTCTTGAAGTTCATTCCATCCTTCTGATCTTGACACTCCACCTCCAGAGACGATTAAGGGTTTCTCGGCTTTTAATAACATTTCCATGGCTTTTTGGATTACTTCATTACTAACTGCTGGTTTCTCAAAGCATCGATACTGATCAGGAGACGTAATTGGAATTTCACTTTCTTCTTTCTGGCTTAAAAAAGCGTCCTCGTAAATCTCCAATAAAACTGGTCTTGGACGCCCGCTAGTAGCTTCCCGGAAAACTTTTTGAACGGCATCAGGAATTTCTTCTATCGTTCGTATTGATTTCTGGTATTTAGTAATTGGTTTGAACATTGTAATTTGGTCTAAATTTCCCTGCAGAGTGAAAGAATCAGCAAATTTGCTATTTACTTGAGGTACTAAGACGATCATTGGGATGTTATCGCTCCATGCTGCTCCTACCCCGGGGACTAGTTGAGTTGCACCAGGACCAACAGTACCGAAACAAATTCCGGGTTTATTCGTCACTCTTGCCCAAGCATCAGCTGCATGCGCTGCAGCTTGCTCGTGTCTAAACATAACAGTATTGATTCCTTTTTCACGCCCCCACTTGTATACAGCATCAAACATAGTTAAAAATTGGCCACCAATGATCCCAAACAAATATTTGATATCTTCTTCAAGTAAGGATTTGATAAGAACATCGCCACCATTTATAATATTCTTTTTTTCTTCCAAATTTTTGCACCTTCCATCCTAAATTGTTATATTGATTTTAAATTTGGTTTTTATTGTTTAAATAATTATCTTAGATAAAAGAGTAGAAGTATTTATATTTTAAAATCTTGAAGTGTAAGTAAGAATTCTCTTAAATAATTTGGAATTTTTCGAATTTGATTATGGTTAATTCTCAAAATATCTAGTGAGGTTAAGTTTTTAATTTCCACAGGTATTTTAGAAATTTTATTATGACTTATGTCTAAATACTTAAGATAAGAAAGTGAAAAAATTGATTTTGGAAATACCTTAATATTATTTCTGCTTAAATTCAGTTTTTTAAGATTTGTGAGTAGCGCTAGAGAGTCGGGTAATTTGAGAATCGTGTTGCTTTTAAGACCAAGTTCTCCTATGAAATTTAAATAAACCATGGAATCTTGCAATTTAGAAATAGAGTCGAACATACTAGGGATTTCTTTCAAGTATTTCCAATTGTAATAATTGAAACTCAAGGATTCAATGTGTTTATTCCTTATCGTAAGCCAAGATTCTCCAAGTTTATTATCTTTTAATTTTTTGTAGAATTGATAAGTTTTTAACTCGGACTCATAATCAGATTCGTTTTGAGCAAATATAGCCTCCAAATCTAATATAAATTTTGCTTCATTTTGAACAATACCAACGGATAACGCTATTTCTGCCAAAAACCCATTTATTTCTTTACTTAACAATTCAAATCGGGCGCTATTAAGACTGCTATTCAAATCAGAAATTACTTTTAGAACTATTGGAGATTTATCGTGCTGCAAAACCCATATTAGCGTGTTCAAACCTTTTTTTAAAAAAATTTGTCCAATGAAATTCGCAGCTGATTTCCTAACTAATGGGCTTTCGTCGGATAATAGAGAATTTTCTAAGATTTTAAAGATTTTTTGATCGTGAATTTCCAATTTCTCAGAAATTTCAATTGATTCAGCACGAGTTATTGGGTTATCGCTTCCTTCTATTAATGAGATCAACTGCTCAGTGGCCATAGCCTTACTTACTTTCCCATTTGCTACGCTAGAATAAATTTTATCCGGCGATAAGAAGTTTTTCATTTATACTTGAAATTGAAAAAATCAATAGTTAACACTAAATTGTCTTTAAAATTTAATTAATTTTGCTTAATTAAAACTAATGAAATTTGAAGGAACTTATTATCGGATTTATAATCTCAATAAATTAAATTTATATATGTGGGAAGATATTTTCATAATCAACACATAATCTTAATTAAAAATAAAAAGGGTTATTAAAAAATGAGTGAAGAAAAAGAAATAAAGAAGAAAGATTCGAACGAACTTTTAAATTTTTTAATGATTATACTGGGTATACTTTTCTTGTTTAAAGGCATAATGGATTTCTTAGCATGGGCAGGAATCATAGTTCCTTCTTGGTTAGGTGATTTCGCCACTGATCCTGATTTAGCTGCAGCTCTTACATTGTTCGGAAGTCAAGGCTTAATCTCAATAGCACTAGGCTTCTGGTGCCTTGTAGCGGGAATTGGTATGTTCAAAGAGGAAGAATACGCTATGGGAATAGGTTTAGTCGTTCTTTCTATCATGGCACTTACTGGAGTAAACGCAGTTATAGGATGGATAACTAATCCTGCATCATTTGACTTAGCTTATTGGCCAAATTATATAATTCTGGGTGCCTTTATAATTGGGGTACTTGGATTTGTATGGTTACTTTTCACATATAAAAGATATGACTAATTAATTAATTTTTTTTTTTAATTTTATTTTTTATTTTTGATATAAGATATTTAAAAATTCTTTTTTATAACAAGCACAAACCAAATAATTGTGTATTAGAATAAGATTCTTCTTTAACATCGCTCTGTTCTTTTAGAAATTGTGTTAATGGAATACCTTTTTCATATAGTTCGTTAAATTTCTCATAGAAAATTTGATAAATATTAGTATTTCGCGATATATAAGCTCCTATCAATCTATTAGTAGGATCGAAACTTGGTTGAACCAATTCACTATCGGTTAAATTAAAATTACTGAAATCCTCACTTGTAACGCGAACAGAAATTTTTTTAAAAGTCAATTCGAATGATTTGAGATAATTGGAAACCAGTTGAAATTCTTCACTAACTAATAATTCCTTAATTACTTCTGTACTAAAGATTACTTGGATATCAATATTGATTAGGTTTTCTTTAATTTTTGTTATACCCGATCGCATAGATTCACTTAAATCTTCAGGAATACTAGAAATCCCGTATTTTTTAATAACTGAACTAAATTCGTTTTCATACCGGATTCCTAAGGCGATCTTGCATTCTTTTTCAGCTAAAAATGAGTGATAGGTCTCTCCAAAATTTTTTAGGTTATAATTAACGAACTCTACGAACTCTTGAGTTATTTGTTCATTCAAATTAAAATTTTGACTAAAATCTGACAAAGCATTTTCTGCCTCCTCTTTTTTCTCTTGGAACAATTGAGACAATTCCTCAATTCTTTCGTTAATAATAGTTTGCCATATCGAGATAGGTGGAGTTGTTAAATGAATTTTCATTGGACGATCGTATATTTGAACTAATCCTAGATCGTTCAAAACCGCACAAATTTTATATCCTCTTTTTAAGGTCAAATTGAATTGCGTACTGACTTCTTGTAAATTGTCAATTCTCTTATGTTTAAGCAAATAGTGGTATATTTTCTCGATACCTTTTTCAATAATTCCTATTGCATCAAATAGAGAACTGAGAGCTAAATATTCACGGTCAGACATCAAATCACCTATTTTCAATTCTTTCTAATGTTAGCTCTGTTAGAACCTCAAATGTTTTATTTACATTTTGTCCTGATTTACTGGATATTTCGCCAAATGATGCCATATTATTCTTTTCAGCAACTTGTATACCATATTCTCGAGAGACTTCGCGTTGATTATCTATAAGATCAATTTTAGACCCAACAAGCATAATTGGTATAGGACCTCCTTTCTGGTGAACAATATTAGTCCATTCATTGATATTGTCAAGAGTTTGAGTCCGTGTGACATCGTAAAGTAGAAAAGCAGCGTTTGCACCCAAACAATATGTAGGGAGTAGGAATCTAAACCTTTCTTCTCCTCCAACGTCCCAGATTTGAAGTTTTATCTTTTTTCCCTGTAGTTCAATCGTTTTAACATGAAAATCAACCCCAATAGTTAATCGCTCGCTAGGGTTAAAAACATTATAACAATATCGTTTAGTGAAAGAAGTTTTACCAACGGATGCGTCACCGAGCAGTAAAATTTTAAATGTATAGTCATACGACGATATCTTTAACACCTTTGAAAATTTTTTTTATCCCTTTAACCTTATTAATTAATATTAAGTAATGTTTAGATTTTATTAAAAATTTCATATGTTGGGTCTTAAATCCTATTTATATATATAATTAAAAATGTCGTTTTTAATTCTTTACTTTTTGTTTAAAATGAGATATCAAAGAACAAATTAAAGAGAAGAGATAAGAAACAATTATAAGGACTTTATTCTTGTTCAAAAACTTCTTTTAGATTATCGTATATAATTGGATTTAACTCTTTATTTAAATGATTCTTCAATTCAGAATAAATTATAGGATTTTTGAAGTGTTTTGATAAAAATTTAATGACGCTCCATCTTACCGAATCATCTGGGTCGTCTAATAAAGGAAGTAGGAATTTCAGATATCTTACATCATCATTCTCTTTGATTTTCATTATAGCTCGAGCTCTAACGATAAAATCGGGACTATATAATTGTGGTAGCAAATGGTATTCTACAGTGTCATTGTTTATAAAATTGAGAATAAACTGAAATAATTCTTTTTTGAAATCGTGAGATTGGTCCAATTCTTTAACAATATTTTTAATCGTTGTTTCTGGGACTCTATTCCCCAACTTTAAAAGACTTTCAAAAGAAATAAAGAATTTATCCGATATATCATATTTCAGATAATTTAAAAGCTTCATAATTATTTTGTCGTTAACTTTTGAAACTTCAATGACATCCCAATTAGGATTATCCGTGTTGTTGATATCATCCCCTAAATATTTCACAATATACACTCGATATAATTAAATCTTAAGTATAATTTTAAATTACAAAATTACCCTTATATAATGTATTATTAAAACAAAAATAATTGACTATATCCATTAGTAATTTTTTGACAATTAATTTCAAGTAAGTACTAATTAACTGATTAATATAGATGGAATATCCGACAAATGTCTGAAAGATTACTTAAAATAAATAAAATTTGTGAATACTCGTATCGTTAATTTTGAACTAAATTGTTAGTATTGTTATAGAAAATATCTTGCTTTTGATCATTCGTAATGGGTAAACACAATATCTTATCAATTTCAAGCTTTATAGGATTAGTAACTGGCGCATCTGAGCCAAATAACAATCGTTTATGGCCGACCATTTTTATCAAATTTAATATCCCGTAAGGTATTGAACAGGAAGTTTCAAAAAATACATTTTTATATTGTTTTAAGCTCAATCCAAAGTCAATTGCAAATTCCATTGCCAACGCAGCATGTCCAATAATGATATTTAAGTTTGGAAAACTTTGAGCTAATTTTGCAATATCATTCGAGGAAATCCCTCCAAAAGCTGAAAATTTCGGTGTAAAGTGAATAAATAAAGGAAAATTCTTGTTGTATTCTTGCATAAAAGAGGCCAAAGAGATAATATCTCTCGGAACTTTTATTAGATGAATTCCTGAATGGATTTTTACCCCACAAAATCCCATATTAAAATGGTTTTCTAATATCCTATAGTTTTTATCTACTTCTTCCAGATCAATTTTAGGATTGAACCAAAAGAACTTGAAAAATCTTTCGGGATCTAAGTTTGAGATACTTATAACATCCTGGTGATCTAATTGATCCTTAGGCATCAATTTTCTCAAATTTTCAAAAGCTTTTTTAACCAGGTTTTCATTTAACACCTCTTCTTCAGTTCCATTATTGTCATTCGCGTAAATTTTAGAACTCGCTGCTCTATTGACTGTAGTTATTATAGCTTTTTCAACGTTATATCTATCCAAATATGAGATGAGATCGTCATCTTTTGCTAGAAAAGTGCCAAATGTATGCAAGTGAGCATCAAAAATTTTATACTGTTGCATCCTTAAAATAAATCACCTATTTCTATTGGAGTAAAATTAATGATTAGCTTAAAATTCTTTCATTAATAATTTCTAAATTCATTAGCTGCATCAAACATTGCTACTATATTTTGAGGCGGAACCTCAGCTGTGATGTTATGAATATTTGAGGCTATAAAACCCCCTCCTGGCTTCAAGCATTCGAAGTTTCTTCTAACTTCCTCTCTAATCTGTTCAGGAGTTCCAAACGGTAGAGTTTTCTGTGAGTTGCATAAACCTCCCCAGAACGACATAATACTCCCATATCTTTCTTTTAGAGAACAAGGTTCCATATCATAGGCGCTTATTTGAACTGGATTAACGATATCATATCCGATGTCAGCGAAGTGAGGAATAAATTGAGAAATCGAACCACATGAATGGTAGTTTATTTTGGCGTCTACAATTTCGTGAATTTTCTGTGATAACTTCCGTTCTATAGGTTTTATCATGTTCTCGTATAGTTGTAAACTCATTATAGGACCAGCTTGTTCTGCAATATCTCCGTTAATGCTAACAACATCTAGATAACCTCCAACTTCAGCAAGGAAAGTTGTAGCATAATTGATCCAATATTTAAGTAATTCTTCCATAGTTGAAATTATGATTTCTGGTTTAGTCTTTAAAAACCTTAATGTCTTAGTAAAACCGAATAAAAATGTGCAGTATTCGTAAACACAACCAATTGGAGGTGTTGATAAAGCAAATTCTGTATTTTCATGCAATTTTCTTGCAAAATCTTTCAAACCAATAAAAGGAGATTTATCTAGCCCATCTGGCCAATCGTAATTCTTTACATCACTTACAGATTTAAAATCTGCAAAGGGATGAATAACAGGATCGTAGTATAAAATGTCGATGATATTTTTTTTAGCGTCATTTCCCCAAAACACGCCAAATTGGTCGTAAACACCCAGATATTTCTGTTCAACTTGTGGTTTCATATCTTGAACCCTAATCATTCCTCCTAAAGGTTGAATATACCTTATGTCAATTTGGAATCTTTTTAAAACTTCTTCGCAAGGTCGTACAATCTGTTGAACGAAATCTGCGTACTGTATGTTATCATCTTCAATTTCAAGATATTTAAGCAATTTTTTGTAAGCTATGATATGGATACTTGATTGATTGCCACCTAAATCAATCGGTACTTTATCCGGTTCTTTATGGTTTAATGTTGTTTTTACTCTATTCCTCGAATTCATGATTTCAACACCATTTAATAGTTATCTTATCTACTTTGTAATTAATGAAATCTTAAGATATTTAATACTATTTACATAGTTATTGATTTCTTAATTATTAAATTTTTAAAGTCTTAATGATAATGAGTTAATTATGGAACAAGAGAAATCTCTTCCAAATATTATATTTTTTGTACCTGATGAACTAAGAGGAGACTGTGTTTCTCTTGGAGGAAAGAGAAATCCAATAATTAAAACACCAAATATTGACCAATTAGCAAAAGATGGTATTGCTTTTACAAATTGCTTTACTGTTAATCCTGTCTGTGGGCCCTCAAGATGTTGTACTTTTACAGGACAATATGTTCATTCCAACAATCATAGAAGTCTTTATCAATTACTGCAACCCCATGAAGAAAATCTGTTTAAATTTTTAAAAGATAAAGGGTATGAAGTGATTTGGGTAGGTCGGAACGATGTTTTTAGAAAAGATGCAATCGAAGGCAGTATATCAAGAAAAATTAGAATCAAAACTAGAATGATTAAGACGAATCCTTATCCATTAGAACATCCCTTGAGAAAATCTTTCTATTTTGGAAAAAGAACGGAAGAAGAAGCAAAGGATATTGACTACTACAACACCCAAGAAGCGATTAACTATTTAAATTCAAACCATAAAAATCCTTTTTGCTTGTTCATAGCATTAAACTTCCCTCATCCCCCTTACACAGTAGAAGAACCATTTTTTTCAATGTACAATCGAGAAAATGTTCCCGCTCCAATACCCCCAAAATTAGATGACAAACCAGAGTTTATGCAATTAATTCATGAAAGATACGGTTTGAAAAACTTAACAAAAGAAGACTTCAAGGAAATTATTGCTACTTATTACGGAATGGTTTCTCGCATAGATCACCAGTTTGGTTTGATAATAAACCAACTAAAAGAAATAGGGGCTTATGAAAATAGTGTAATAGTCTTCTTTGCAGACCATGGAGATTTTACTGGTGATTATGGGTTAACAGAGAAATGGCCGAACGCATTTCAAGATTGTTTAATTAACATCCCCTTAATTCTAAAAATTCCTGGCATTGAAGGTAAAAATGTAATTTACGACCAACTCGTCCAATCCATTGATATTTTTCCAACTATATTGCATATCGCTCAAATTGAAACACAATATACTCATTTTGGTAAAAGTTTAATTCCCCTTCTCCAAGGTGATTTAGCAAAACTCAGGAATGCTGTCTTTGCAGAAGGAGGATATAATCCTCGCGAACCTCAATGTTTTGAACCTGTTATCGCGAATCCAGAGCTACCGGGATTAGGAATTTACTACGATAAAACGAATATCCCTAAAGAAGATAGTTCTACTGTTGCACGTTCTGCTATGATAAGAACTAAATTATGGAAACTCGTTATTCGCGATCAGGGTAAAGAAGAGCTGTATGATCTTATGTACGATCCTAACGAAGCGAACAATCTTATCGATATTTATGCTTATGATAAGGTAAAAGCAGATCTCAAAGAACAATTGCTCCGGTGGTACTTAAGAACGAGCGATAATTCTGATTGGAAACGTGAAAGAAGCATTTAACTAATTAGTTCAATAAGGTTTTTACAAATATCTTATTTTTAAAGTTTAAAGATTTTAAAGTTTAAAATCTATTTTATAAGTGAAATAATTTAATAATTCGTAGTGAATTTTATTATGAATTATAAAGATGTAAAAATAGAAGTTGTGTTTATAGGAAAACCACAATGGGAAGCTGGGTGGCCCTATTTGGGATTTGATAATAACGAAACGATAGATTCCATTAGAAATCATCTAAACCTGAAATTTAATAAAATTGAATTTAACTATAGTAAGATTATTACAACATACGATAGCGAATTAGTTAACCAGATTAAAAAAAATATCGAAGAGGCTGATGGGGTTATAGTTTTTACTATAGGGCATTATGGAGATCCAGGGATTGTTCAAGCTGGCATTGAATTTATTGAGAGCAAAAAACCGGTAATATTAGCCAATTATATGTATGCTGGAGACCATACTTTCACAAAAATATTCTCAAGTGTTAAAGACAAGAATTTTCAGATATCAATTTTATCTTCAAAAAAATTAGAAGATTTTAACAAAATGTTTGAAAACATGTTTAATCTCCTGCGTTTAAGAGGAAAAAGGGTCTTGGTTTACGCCAAAGACGTCATCAAAATGAACTGGGATGTCATATTAGGGTTATTTAATCCCGAACGAATGCGAATAGCTAAAAATCATCCAGAGTTCTTGGATCAAGTAGGTAAAATGAGTAGCGATAAGGAATTTGAATTCTATACCGATACGGTTGGTTTAGATCAAGCACACCAGTGGAGAAAGGATGAAGCGCTTTACAAAGAAATTTTAAAAAATGTATTTGATATAGAAATGATTAGAGGAGATCCAGAGGAGATTCTCAAGTATTATAATGAGGTTAACACGGACCAGGCAAAAGAGATCGCTCAAAAATGGATTGAAAATGCTACGATAGTAGAACCCACGGATAAAACCATTTTAAATTCCGCAAAACTATACCTAGCTTTTAAAAATATCTTGAAAGATAAAGACATTGACATTTTTACTCCCGATTGTGGCACATTCTTATTGTGCGGCGCGTTTCCCGCTTATCCTTGCATGGCTTTTTTCGAATTAAGTAACGAAGGAAAATACGGCATATGTGAGTCAGATATGGATTCAACCATAAGCTTTCTATTTGGATTGTATTTAACTGGTAGACCCGGATATGTGTCCAACCACACTTTTGATATTAAAAAAAATCAAATCACATACATGCATTGTGTAGCTCCATGTAATTTGCACGGTCCAGAAGGTCCACGAGCGCCTTATGATATCGTATACCATGGTGAAACTCATTTTTTAGGTGCCTCACCTCGCGTTAAATTTCCAATAGGGAAACCAGTAACGACTATCAAAATCAGCGTTTTTGAAAAAAAAATCTCAATTCGTACGGGAAAAATAATAGATAACATAGTTGATGAAAATGGCTGCGTTTCTAAAATGCTAGTAGAATGCGATGTTGAAAAGATTATGAAAAATTATGATTGGAACGCATTTGGATGGCATAGGGTGACTTTCATAGGCGATTGGAAGGATGATTTCATAAACGGAGCAAAAATTTTAGGTTTAAAAGTTGTCGAAGATGATAAATAAATATCAAAAATAAAATGTTTATATAGGTTCTCAACAAAATGGTATATCAATAATAATTAATAACTGAAAAGTGCTAAAATTTGAGAGAAAAAGATAGAATTCATTCTTTTTCAGGTCATTTTCTTTATTCGTTAGCTGCGATTCCCAGCTCATTGCATTACAATATGATCCAATCATTTTTAATATTTTTTTATACTATCGTAACTGGGTTATCGCTTGGATTAGGTGGTTTACTTTTGCTAATTTATGGTATTTGGAACGCCGTTAACGATCCACTAATGGGATATTACATGGATAAATGGAAATTCGAAAAATGGGGTCGACGTATCCCATATATTGTAATTGGAATAGTTCCATTTACTATTGGTTTTATGTTTTTATGGTGGGTTCCGTGGACAGACCAAACGGGAATTTTTTTACATGGTTTGATTATGTTGTTTTTATTCGATTTCGGTTTCACACTGGCAATGACCGCATGGTCGGCGTTATATACAGAAATGTATGAAGACGAGAAGGAGCGTGCGTCGGTTGTTGCCCTTAAAGACTTGCTCGCTTTTCTGTCCGCGATGATTGGGATAATATTACCTCCTTTATTAGCAGATGCAATGGGATGGCCCATAGTAGGTATATTATTTGGTACTTTAATACCGGTTACTATGTTATTGTCTCTTATGGGTACAAAGGAAAGGAAAGAATATCAAATCGATGAACCACTCCCTGTTTTCACGGCATTTAAAGAAACTTTATCGAATATTCCATTTCTAAACATTACATTGACCTACACACTAATAGATTTCTTTACTGGATTAACACTAACCGTTCTCCCTTTATATGCCCGATTTATTCTTAACATGGATGTAGGATTGGTGGGATTTGCGGCAATAGGAATTGCTCTAGGAATTCTTTCAAGCGTCTTATTCTGGAAATGGATTTATGCCACAAAAGGTCCAAAGTATGGATTATTGCTCTCTATTGGAATTTTTACGATTGGAATTTGGCCTTTATTCCTTGTTGATAATTTTCCTCTTCTAGTTATTATTACAATAATTCCAGGATTTGGAGCAGGGGGAATGTTAATGACTGAACCAGCTATGAGCGCCGCAATAGATTCAGACGAGTTAAAGACGGGTAAAAGACGAGAAGCAACATTTATGGGGATTTTAACTTTTGTAGCAAGACTATCAATAGTTTTTTCAGGTTTAACATTGATAATCGTACAAGCTTTAACGGGATTTGATCAATACGCCACCACACAACCCCCCCAGGCGGAGATAGGATTAAGAGCATTAGTTTCGCTCGTTCCAGTTATAGGAGGTTTACTTGCTTTGTTAGTGTTTAAGTTTTTCCCACTTAACTATGAAAAATTCATGGAACAACAAAAAAAGTTGAGCGAACTTCACGAAGAACGTTTGACTAAATTAAAGAATTTATAAAAAGCTTAAAAAAAAATTTTAATTTTTATTTTTATGTTTCGATCTCCTTAGGTTCATCCCGCGGTAACCGTTCTTCCATAAGGAAAAACTTTTGCTTTTTATGCGGTTCTGCTTGATACCAATATGCTGTTGAAGAAAAATCGTCGGAACGTTGGTTTGCATGACCGTGTTCAATTTTTACCTTTATGTTTTTATGGAAATATATTGGGTCTTCAATGTGATACCTGTAATAAGATATTTTCCCACTCCATTTGCTTCCACCAGGAATAGTTACTCCAAAATATGGGGAACAATAGAATTGGGAAGGACACCAAGCACCACAGAAATAATCTTCTGTTCCAGTTCCATATAAAATTGTCTCTTCGTCATCAATAGAAATATAATCGTCACCTTCTCCAGGCCACCAGTGATCGTTCTTTGTCGTATTTTCGGGTGTCATTAGATTATGGATGTTTAAGTGGCACCCAACAAAGTGTCCTTCTCCTTTTGCGTTAAGAATTAAATAGTCACCCTCGTGCGTAGGATTTTTTTTAATAAAGCGCTCTATTTTTGCTCCCGTACCATAGGGTTTTCCATCACATGGATTTTGTCGATTCCAAAAAGCATGAAATCTCCCCAGATCATTCGAAATATTGCTATATTCTTCGTAATCTATATAAAAGTATAAAACGGTCATAATTTCTGATTCATTTTCTACTTCGATCTTAGCTCGAGAAGCAAAAGGCATTGGAAAAAAACAGTTAAAACCTTTACCATCTTCAGGCCCGTTAGAAAATGGAAGACTCCAAAAATTTACGGTCTTGCCATGACCAACTCCAAAAAAGTCTCCTATCGGGACCTCAACAGAAGGTTCGTCCTCGTTATCCCACCACATCCTCAGAACCAACTTTCGTAGATAGTTAGGGTCAGCTGAAGCAATTGTCATCCAGATATGCTTGATAATACCAGCCCCTGCTATATCGCAGATTTGATAACTTTCATTAGGTTTTAATTGAACATTATCCATATTACTCCCAGTCTTATCATAACTAGAAACTCGTTTCCTTTTTACATCCTTTCTTATTAGAGCCAAATTTGTTAAAGAATTCATTCCAATTTTCATAAAAAACAATCCCTTAATTTACAATTTTTAATTGAATGTGAGGTGTATATTCCTAAATGTTAGGAAAAATAAATTTATATTGCTTATTGAATTTCCTTACTAAATTGGGATAAAATGGGAGGAGACTAAAATTTCTTCGGTTACAAGATTAGGTAGGCATATGAGGATACTATTAACTGTCGTTCTGATGTCTGTTGCGTTCAGAAGCATGGGGATGAGCATCGTTGAAATCGGGTTACCTTCATTTGTTGAAAGTGTAGGGGGATCTCTCACATCTTATGGAATTATAATTGGCACTTTTTCCGTGACTCAATGCATTTTTCAATATCCTTATGCAGCAATCTCAGATAAATTAGGACGTCGAAAAATGGTCCTATTCGGAATGCTTATATACTTACTAGGAACATTTTTATGCTTTACAGCTCAAAGCGTAATCCAATTGATCATCTACAGAGCAATTCAAGGAGCGGGTGCTTACACTTCAATTCTACAAGCAATTATAGGTGATTTATACAAAAAAAATCAACACAGTAAAGGAATGGGCTATTATTCTTTATGCATGAATGTGGGATACTTTCTTGGATTCATATTAGGAGGTTACATTGCGAGTTTCTTAGGATTTCGGAGCATTTTCTTGATATCAGGATTTCTAATTTGTTTTTGCATTATACTTATTTTTTTCGTACTAAGAGAGAATGGCAATACTAAGACGATTGAGGATCAAAATAAAAATATGGATTTCAAAATAAAAAATATAAAGATTCTCCTTAAAGAGCGTCAATATATCTTTTCACTATTAACTAATTGTGTGAGATGGTTTTTATTTGGATTTATTACTGCCTATTTGATATGGGTATTACAAGACAATATACAAGGTTTTGGTTTAAGTGAAATTACTTCAAGTTATATAATGCTGGCTATTATAGCACTTTATGTTGTGTTTATTTTTATTTCCAGCAAGTTATTAAATCGATATGGTCCTCGAAGATTGATGATGATAGGACAATTTATAGTTATGGTTTTCGGAATTTCTTTCTTTTTCCCAGATTTTGTTTCGAACCTACCTGGTTTTTTAATTATTGTTTCATTTTTAGGAATAGGAATAGCGTTGTTTGATCCCGCGGGGAATACCCTTTTATTAGAAGTAATTGAAGATATTCGACCCGACTTAAAGGGTTCGGGGATCGGATTCAATAATGCGATTGGGTTTTTCTGTGGGGCAATTGCTCCAATGATCATGAGCCCTATAGGTGAAATAGATATCTTTTTTCCCTTCTATGTTGTTTTTGGTTTGATGATTATATCTCTTATTATATCTAAATTTTTAGTCGATAAGAAATATTAATAATTCATGGTTCTCCCGTAATTTGAACAAATACCTTTCTATTTCTTGGTCCATCATATTCTGCGAACATTATGCCTTGCCATGTTCCTAATATTAATTTACCCTCGTGAATTAAAACATATATTGAATTTCCCGTTAATGAACATTTAATATGAGCATCAGAATTCCCTTCACTATGCTTAAAATAGTAACCTAATCCTCCACCTTTAGGAATTAACTTATTTAGATAATTCGCAACATCTTTCATTACGGATCGATCTGCGTTTTCGTTTATAGTTATTCCCGCAGTAGTGTGAGGTACGAATATGCAGCAGGCGCCTTCGTTAATATTAGAATTTTTTACTATTTTTTTAATTTCATTAGTAATTTCAACTAAAACTTCTCTTTCCGTGGTTTTTACCCTAAATTCCTCAAATATAATCATATTATTTTCAAATCATTTATTTTTTTATAAATTTTTAAAATTTCCGTGTTTGCCTTTGCCTTGAGTAAAACTTTGACTTCCTTCTAAATATTCCCCGCTTTCTAATGTTAATAAACCATATTCAAATTCTTTTACCATCGCATCTTTAATACTAAATCCAAATTGTTCATACGCAGAAAGGCGATCATTTCTCATGCAAGTTTGTGGAAAAGTAGCGATTTCTCTTGCTAATTTTTCTGCTTCTATTCTAGATTGACCTATTTCAACAACTCGATTAGCAAGCCCCCAAGCAAATGCCTCTTTAGCATATACAGGGCGTCCAGTGAGAATCATATCCATTGCACGACTTAAACCAATTAATCGAGGAAGTCTAACAGTTCCACCATCAATTAAGGGGACCCCAAATCGTCGACAAAAAACACCAAAAACTGCATCTTCCTCCACTACACGCATGTCACACCATAAAGCAAGCTCTAAACCCCCTGCTACAGCATATCCTGCTACAGCAGCGATGACTGGTTTAGCAAGTCTCATTCTTGTAGGTCCCATAGGACCATCTCCATCGATCTCAACTTTATTTGCTTTTTCTGTAGCTATTTCACTTAAATTTGCACCCGAACAAAAAGTACCATTAGCCCCCCAAAGTACAGCAACTAAAGCTTTTTCTTCATTTTCAAATTCCATGAAAGCACTCGCTAATTCATTAGCAGTTATTCCGTCAACCGCATTTTTGACTTCGGGGTTATCAATGATAATTGTATATATAGGGAAATCTTTCTCAATTCGAATTGTCATAGGAAAAATATGTCAAATACAAGATAAAACAATTTCTCTTTTCAAAGTATTTTATAAGTAATCGTGAATAATTCATAATAGGGGATTAATATGAATGCTCATGATAGAGTAATTAAGGCTTTAAATAATGAAGAGCCTGATCGCATTCCAATTTTCTGTCAAGTTCTCATGCCAGAATTTCAGAAGACACTCCTGAATTATTGGGGAGACTCCTTCATTAAGGAAAGAAAATTTAAGTTATCCTATAGAGATTACAATTTAGAATATAAACTTGGCTACGATATGGCATGGGGATTTAACTCATTTCCATACTTTATTCCTCCTAAATACATGCAGGAACATCCTTTACCAAAAATGCCCGAGGGGAATAAATATGTCGATTTAAATGGCAAAATATTTCTAAATCAAGGTAATAGAGAATTAGGAGATGCTTTTTATATTGGAAATTATATCGACTCTGAAGAAAAAGCAGATTATTTCTATGATACATATTTTGCTATGGATTGGGAAGAAGCTCCAGATTTTGCCAGAAATATTAATAAAAGATTGAAAAAATTTCCAACAGATGAATTCGTACCGTGTTGTCATCTTGATCCAATTTTAGAATCAATGTGGATGGGGATGGGACTAGGATTATTAATAAAATTAATAAGAAAAGACAAGGCTAAAATTAAACGTTACATTGATCTAAGAAAAAAAAAATTGGTTGAAGCTGCTAAATTAAACTCTGAAACAGATTTTGATGTTTTCTTTATTTGCGATGATACAGCTCTGAAAGGTACAACAATGATAAATCCAAAATATCACAGAGAATTATTTATCCCGGCATATAAAGAAGCAATTAAAATATTGAGAAAAGCGGGAAAACATGTGTGCTTTCACTCAGATGGTTTCACAGAACCATATTTTGACGGACTGGTCGAGGCAGGATTCAGCGGTGTAGAATCTTTAGAACCCATGGCAGGCATAAATTTGAAGCATTTGAAGGAGGTATATGGAGATAAGTTATGCCTAATCGGAAATATTGATGTTTCACAGCTATTGCCTTATGGTACTATGGATGATGTGACAAATGCCGTCAAAGATTGTATTCGCGATGCTGGTGAAGGTGGGGGATATATGTTAAGCGCTTGTACGGATATTACAAATTCATGCAAATTGGAAAATGTATTAACGATGATCTCTACCGCAAAGAAATATGGTAAATACCCATTAAATGTGTAAACTAGAAGGTCATAAAATTTAAGTTAAAAAAATATATATATTTAAAAACCAAGCTCAATTAGCTTAGCTTTGTTTTCTAGAACTTTTTCTTGAGTTAGAGGATAGAATTTCCAAAAGATAAAAGTACCCACTAAGATGACCGACGCAGGGATAACTCCTAGAAGGAGTCGAATTCCCAATTGGACTAGTTCTACATCTGCTCCAGAAGCAACTAAAGCGGCATAATCTACTAGTCCTGCATCAAATCCGGTAAATGTAAATACCAATGTTATTAATGCTTCGTCAATAAAAGCTGTAGCGAGTCCTATTACTGCCCAAGTACCAACCATGATACCTTTCTGGTTCTTCCCAGTACGCACAACAAAATCATCTTGTGCGTTCGAATACAATACTGGCATTCCAATAGACCACACACATCCATTTCCAAAACCCACCAAAAATATGATAATCATTAAAGAAAGATCTCCTTGGAAAAAGGTGAGTGGCACAGTAAGTGCACATAATATAAGGCTTCCGATAACGTAGGTTTTCTTATTGTTATTCATTTTCTTAAGAATTTTGAGCCAAATTGGAATAGAAATTAATGATCCCAAGAGAAAAAGTGCGAGAAATGGGATCATTGCATCCGGATCGTTAGATTTGAAAATAAATGTTACTAAATACGCTATCATTCCAGTCATTATCGATGCAGTAGCCGCGAGCCATAGAACGTAATGAAAAAAGAGAGCCATAAAGCTTTTTTGTTTAAGAACTAGCCATACACCTTTAAATACATGGATTCGTTCGTAGTCTCTTGAGTAATATCGATCAATAATGATTTTATCCTCCCGAGCACCCTTCATAACGAACATTATGCCAAAAATAATTCCTATTACTGCTATAATTGCTGCCATAACTGTGTATGATAATATTGTGGCTCCAAAAAACAGAAAAAGCGGTGGAAGCATCATTCCCATGACTTGTGCAATCATGTCAAAGAAACCCCAAGATCCTGCGTATTTCCTTCTTTCTGTTTCTGTTCGAAATTTATCAGCACGAAGTATAGATGTATGGATTTCTACCATCGTAATAAATAAATCAAACATAAACAAGGAGAGCAAAAGCCAAAGCATCACTGGCAAAGGATTTATCAGTACACCAAGGGAATCCTTTGGTAGATCTGGAGGAGAAAATATCATGATTAAAGCTAAAGACTGTGGAATAAATGCGATTGCTATCCACGGAAAGCGTCGACCCCATTTTCTTGTCCACTTAAAATTTCGATCAGTTAGCCACCCTATTAAAGGGTCGTTAAGACCAGCCCACACGGTATTTATAGCAACGACAGTCAAGATCCAACCTGCCTGAAGTCCTACAACTGTATGATAAAAAAAAAACATGAAAAGACTCATTGTTGCTGTTGGAATTGTCCATAGGATATTGTACGTACCAAAAGATAGATAAGTAAAAAAAGAATGTCTTGAAGTTGTTTCATCATTTTCTGTCATAAAAACACCAATTTTAGATTTATAGATTTTTTTAATTTCTAAATTCTTATAAAAAATTTTAATTATTACTAATCAACTTTTTCTATTTTAAATATTTCCCTTTTTTAACTGACAAGTTTTACCAATAAAGGGGAAAATTGTAGAGATACTAACCATCCTTTGGTTTAAATGAGAAAATCTTTATATTAGAACAAGTTCATAATAAGTTTACGGTAGATATTCCTCCTATGTCACCAATTATTGCGATTCTTAAAAATTGAAAATTTAATTAAATTAATTTGTTTTTAAAATTAAATTATAAATATTGTATATATTGGAAATCGTGGATATGACAGTATATAAACTTGAAAACCTATATTGGATTTTACAAATTCAAGAAGATGATCATAAGTATAAATATAAACTTAAGAGTAAAATAACTAATGAAACATATGCTGATGAAGATTACCATTATCGTCTTTTGAAATCAAGTAAAAAAGGGTCTCGATATGCTTATTTGTTCGGTGCAAATTCAGAATACAACGCAAAAGAACTAGTATCGAGACAAATTCGATATGATGGAACTGATACCTTAATTATTGAAGGGAAATTTGAAGGAATAGACATAAATATATCGCAAAAATTCATTCTTAGAAACGAAAGTAAATGGTTGGACGAATATATAACAATTATTAATAATAGTGGAAAGAAAGCTAAATTAGGATTAATAAATATGGGTTTTAAGAAGGCATTATTTAAGCAATATTCTGGCTGGAATGATCATTTAGATGAGTATACATTAACATCAATACCTACACGTAGATATTATCGATATGGAGATGATCGTAAAAAAGATTTTTATACTGCAAATGACCTCGTTTTTAAAGCGTGGGTTGATGTTTCCGTTGAAATGCCAGGATTTTGCGATGAAGGTTGGCTTTGGGGTAATTCCAAAGGAGGATTATTAACATGTAATTATAATCCCTCAAAGATGGAATATTCTAGATTTTTCCGCTTTGGAAATGAGCTACCTGGAAGAGGCGTTGAAGATGTATACATTATTTTTGGAGGTGTTAAGCTTTACGAGGGTAATCCTGAAGCAGTTACAAGGTTGGATCCATACGAAAGTTATTCATTTGGAGTATCGAGATATGCTGCTTATGAGGGTGATTATAAGAATGGTTATTATCTTTACAGAAGTCATCTTGAAGAAAAAGGGCATAAATTTAAAGATGATTATGATCCACCTGTTCATTGGAATGAATTATACAACTTAGGATGGATTTCAGAAAAAACTGGTTTTTTTGTTGAAGGTATAGAATTTGAAGTTTATACATTAGAGCAATTATATGAAGAGGCATCTCTAGCTAAGGATATTGGTGCAGAATGTTTATATCTCGATCCAGGTTGGAACACAGCACTAGGTTCTGAAATCTGGAACGAAGAACGCTTTGGTCCTCTAAAAGAGTTTTCTGAGACAATTCACAACAAATATGGATTGAAATTAGCTCTGCATCTAATGATGAATTTTGAAGGTAAGGATGCTCCTGAGGAATGGTACCTTAGATCAAGAAAAGGAGTCAAGGTTGTTTCAGATCCATATATTAACCTCTTTTGCTTATGCGCTAATGATCATTGGATAGAAGAAAAAACGCGGAGATTATTAGAAATAGCGAAAGAAGGAGTAGATTTCTTCATGTTTGATTTCACAGACCTTTCAATGTTTATGGCAGACGATCTTGGGTGTTTTAGCAAAGAACACGGTCATGAAGTCCCTATGAGAAGACAAACCCATGCTGAAAATATCTTTAAGGTGATTCAGAATGTAAAGAAGAATTTTCCCCACATTCTTATAGAGGCGCATGATAGAGGGGTAAAACCACGACATCCGTTATATTATCAACACAGCCTTCCACACAGTTTTGACGAGAATTGGGGATTTGAATGTATGTGGAATCCTATGCAGGATTTATTATCTGGTAGGGCAACGCAGCTTTTTGAATACAATTTAGCTTATTCTATCCCCCTATACTTACATATTAATGAAAATAGCGATAACGAGAACATGCTGCAATTTTGGTGGTATGCCTCTCTTGCTAGACATTTAGGGATTGGCGGGCTGAAAGATAGAAATAGTCCAAAATACAAAGCTCTACAACATGCGATGCTTCTTTATAAAACAGTTAAATCTATTATAACTCGAGGGACATTTTTTGGTCTGGATTACAACGTACATCTTCACGTGGCTGAAGATAACACATCGGGTGTTATTACTGCTTTTAATCTAACTAGCAGAAAAAAAAGAGTGAATATTCAGTCAGACTTCTCAAAATATAGGCTTCAAGTCAGCAAAGCAGAATTCTACAATGGAAAAAATGAATTATTATATGGTTTAATATTTAAAGAATCTAATTTTGAAATAGAGATTCCCCCGTTGTCCCCTGTAATCGCAATTCTTAAAAAATAATATATTCCTAATTTTTTTATAAAAAAGTTGAAGATTTTTATAGTATAAGTGGGTTTATATTATCTAACATTCACAATTAAAATCTAAAAAGGGTGAATCTATTGGATTTAATAATTTTCTTAAAAGATGGAACTCAGCACAAAATGTTAATTGATAGATTAAAAGCATCTGGTATTAACGATAATAACTTTTTTATCGAAAACCATAAAGAAGGTCGCCTTGAAATTCCTTTTGATTCTATTGATGGTTTTAAGATTGAAGCAGCACGTACATATCTTCTTCATGAAAGTACTCAAACATATTTAATTACAGCAGTTGGTATTCTTTCTAAACACTCGACATGATAATCTCTGTACTACTAGTATTAAAAAAAAAATTAATTAAAATAGAAATGTAAATCAAGAAGGCGTGTTAAAATGAATATAATAGTTACCTTAAAGGATGGAACTGAACATTCCATGTTAATTTTTGTGTTAAAAGAGTGTGGCATATATCAGAAAACATTTTTTATCGCAAGCAAAAAAGAACGAATAGAATTTCCTATTGCTTCTCTGAGTGGTTTTAGAATTGAAGCTTCTAAAGGGAGAATCTGGGAGGGTGATAGCGCGATTTTAAATCCAGCAATTATAATTCTCTCTCAATTTTTACCTTAATCTAATATATTTTTTTTCTTATTTTCGAATGCGTTTTAATTTAAATTTATTGGGTATTTGCGGTATTTTTCGATTGCATTTCGCAATACCTTGATATTTTCCCAAGGAGTAGTTAAAATATTATGGCTAGGACCAACAAAATAACCCCCGTTATGCCCTGCTGCTTTCACACACCGTTTTACTTCCTGAACAATGTCATCAAGTGTTCCAAAATTAAGAATCCGACTTGAATCTATTCCCCCCATAAAGCTTATTTTGTCACCAAGAGTTTGCTTTAGGTGAACTAAATCGACACCTGCTGCTGGTTCAAGTGCTTGAATGCAATTAAGTCCCGCATCTGCCATAGAAGGTAAATTGTCATCAATATATCCACAAGAGTGTTGGACGATAAACATTCCTCTTTGCTTACACGCTTCATATATTTTTTTATAATATGGCAGAATAAACTTCTTAAACTGCTCAATTGATAAAATTGAGCGCCCTTTATAACCTAAATCGTCTGAATAGAAGATTATATCTACCCCAGCTTCGTGAACGCGTTTAATGACTTCAATATTTAATTTGGTGTATTCGTTAAGAACTTCATGGATAAATTGGGGATTTTTTCGCATATAGTAGGCTACACGGCTCATTGTCATCCCTTCAAATAAAGATTCATGAATAGCAACAGGTACGAACGCCATTGGATATAAATACTTTTTTAGAGAATCTACAAATCCATCCCAAATTCGGGGTATATAATTAAGCTTATCATTGACCTGTTCTGAAGGTTTTCCATATTTATCCCAGTAATGATTTACTATTTCTGGAGTTCGGAAATATCCATCTACGTACCACAAATAAGCTATACCCGTATCAACTTGTTTAACCAGTTTCCATAATCTTCCATCAATCGCACTGATGTTACAATCTGGATATTCCGGAGGAGCACGCTTTACAGGTTCTTTGAATTTTTTTGGGCCCCAGGGATCCATGGAATGGCAATCAACATTCCAGAATCGTAGTTCTGTAATATCACCTGCCCAACAATATTTTACCCTAGAGTATTCATTTTCTATGAATGTTTTATGTTTATTATATTCGTCAGTTTTTAGAAATCTCTGATAAGAACTGGCTGATTTTTCAAAACCGAGATAATGAACGGGTAACTTGTCAATGTTGTCATCGAGTTCTAATGTCCTAATAACTCTTTCTCTTTTTGATAATCTCATGATAAAGCTTGATGTTTATATAGTAATGTAAAAAAGAAATTAAAATTTAAAAACTAAGCCCCTTTTAACAATTTATATATAATTGCAGAATATTGTTGACTTTATGGTATGAGATTCGGAATTTCACCTATGACTTATGATCTTTTAATTGATGGAATCCTTGCCAAAAAAGGTTTGGATGGAATATCAGAATTCAGATTTTCTGACTTGATTAAAAGAGCTGCTGTGTCTGGTTATCAGCATTTTGAGATTGCGTTGGATTTGTTTCAAGTTTTTCCAATTACAATGGATATTAATCAAATAAAAATATTACAAGACATCAAAAGTGAATACGATATCACCTACTCTGCTCATCTTCCTTTTTTAAGCCTAGATCTTGGAGGTCCAAATGAATTCATACGCGAAGGAAGTGTTAATTCTTTAATACATGCCTACAATTCTATTAAAGAATTAGTAGACGATGTTGATGTCTTTGTTTTGCATCCCACTGGTGAAACCGTTGCAAGCGTTATAGAATTTATCGAGAATCCTCAAATCAAAGAAATTACATCGGAGTTATTCTCTGTTAATGCCATACAAAGCATTGAGAGGTTCATAGAAGAAACCGATATAAAAAGAAGTAAAATCGCTATAGAAAATATTGTATTTCCTTTTGAAGCTACAATTAAAATCATTAAAAAATTGAAGACAAAGCTGTGTATAGATACCGCACATGTTCTTGGTGGGTTTTCAGGAAATCACGATTTGCTCAAAATCACAGAAAAATATTTAGATATAACTGCCGAAATTCATCTCCAAGACTTCAACGACGATAATCTTTTCTCTGATCATAGCGCTTTAGGAACTGGAAAGAATTTTCCCCCCGAATTTTTAAATATGATCCATCAAAAGAATTTCGATGGTCCTGTTGTCTTTGAATTAACTAAGGATGAAACGATAAAATCGCTCAAATATATAAGGAAAAACGCTCCTCAAGTAAAAATTCCAGATATCAAGGATCAACCCTTTTATTAGAGAATTTACAGTATCCTTAATTGATCTTCAAGTTGTTCAATTTTAATTCTTAATTCTTCAAGATTTTGTAGTTCCTTGTCTACTAATTCTTTTGGTGCTCGCTCAGAAAATTGACTCTGAAGTTTGATTTCGATTTTACGAGCTTCTGTTTTTGTTTTTTCCAATGAAGTACTGATTCTTGCTTTTTCCTTTTCGATATCGATCATTCCAGACAACGGAACAAATGCAGGAATTCCGCTAAGCACGATTCTGGCGGATTGAGGAGGTGGAACGATATTTTTATCTAATACGAATTTATCTTCGTCTATAAATGCCATTTTAACTAACTCGTTCTTACACAATTCAAATAACTCTCGATGAGTTTCAGTTTCTATTTGTAATGGGACAAGGGTTTTTAAAGGAATTCCAAAATCATGTTTTACCCGTCTTACCTCCCTAACAAAATCAGCCATAAGAAGAAAACTATCTTCTATGGTTTGATCGATGAATGATTCTTGCGCTATTGGCCAAGGAGCGTACATTATTGTGGGAGTAGTTTTAAGGTTGGCTGGAAGATTTTGCCATAATTTTTCAGTGATGAACGGCATAACAGGATGTAGCAATTTAAAGAAAGTCTCTAATACATGGAGGAGTATCGCTTTTTGAACGTGTGTATCTGAATAACTCTCATCATACAGAAAAATTTTGCTCATCTCAATGTACCAATCACAAAATTCACTCCAAAAAAACGATTTTATTTCTCTTGTCATCCGTAAGTAATCATAATTATCCATGTAGGATTGTACATCTCTAACCAATGAGTTTAATCGAGAAAGAATCCATTTATCGGGGAATTTTAGCTTATCCAACTCGATTTCATCGATTTTCGGAATTATCTCATCTGAAGTAATGTTATTTAAAACATAGCGAGACGCTTGCCAAATTTTATTACAATATTTGTGAGCAACATCAATATTTTTGGGATCTAAATTAGTATCTAATCCCGGAACACTATTTGATATCATTACATAGCGGAGGGAGTCTGCTCCAAAATCCTTTATAATTACTAGAGGATCATATTGATCTATATTTTCCATAGATTTACTTATTTTTCGTCCTTTTTCGTCTCGAATCATACCATGCAAATAAACAAGATGGTATGGCGTTTTTCCTGTTAGCTCGATCCCCATCATAAGTTCTCTTGCAACCCAGAAAAAGAGAATATCATAACCCGTTTCTCTAGTATCGGTTGGATAGAAGCGTTTATAATCAGGATGATCGGTATTAGGCCACCCCAAAGTTGAAAAAGGCCATAAACCACTTGAGAACCAAGTATCTAACACGTCCTCATCTTGATGAACATTTGAACTATTACATCTAGGACAGGTTGTAACCGTTTCCACATCAGGTTCGGGACAAATTTCTTCACCACATTCATCACAGTACCAAACTGGAATCCTGTGACCCCACCAAAGCTGACGAGATATGCACCAATCATGTATATTTTCCATCCATTGGAAAAAGCGATGTTCCTCTCTTTCAGGGATTATAATTGTCTCGCCATTCCGAACTTTCTCCATTGCAGGTCCAGCAAGTGGTTTCGTTTTCACAAACCACTGAATAGAAACTCGAGGTTCTATAGTGGCATGACAACGTTGACAGTGTGGTTCAGCATGAACATAAGGTTCGATATTAGTTATTAATCCTTCTTTTTCAAGATCTTGTAGGATTATTTTCCGACACTCTAATCGATCTAGATCTGTATAAGCTTCAACAAAACCAGGGAGAATCTGAGCATTCTCGTTAAAGATATTTATGAATTCTAAATTGTGTTTTTTACCTATCTCAAAATCATTAGGATCGTGAGCAGGCGTTATTTTTAAAGCTCCAGTACCAAATTCGGGATCCACATATTGATCAGCAATTATTGGAACAGAACGACCGACAGCAGGAACAACTGCTTGCTTGCCAATATACTTAGCATAATTAGAATGAGATTTAATTGTAGCCACAGCGGTGTCACCTAATAGCGTTTCAGGTCTAGTGGTAGCTAAAATAATAAAATCTGTAGCACCCTCTGCCCATTTACCACTCGCCCAAGGAAATTGGGGACCTTTCCAGGCTTTATTAATAATTGGATACTTGATATACCATAAGTGACCTTGTTCATCAATAGCCTCCGTCTCTAAGTCCGATATTGCGGTAACGCACCTTCCTGGGCACCAATTAACCATATATTCTCCTCGATATATAAATCCTTTATGATATAATCTGTAGAAAGCTTCACGAACTGCCCGTGATAAGCTTGGATCTAGCGTGAAATATTCACGGCTCCAATCGCAGCTGATACCCATACTTTTCGATTGCGCTGTAATTCGTGCGTGGTATTTATGCTTCCATTCCCAAACTTTTTCCACGAATTTTTCGCGCCCTAACTCCTTATGATTTATACCTTGTTTTAATAGTTCTCTAACCACAACACTTTGAGTTGCAATTCCGGCGTGATCAGTACCTGGGATATAAAGAGTTTCTTTCTGTCGCATGCGTTCATAACGCGTCATTAAATCCTCAAGGGAAATCACAAGAGCATGACCTGAATGGAGTTGGCCTGTTACATTAGGTAGGGGAATTGTGATACAAAATCGTTCAGATTTTTCATCTGTAATTCCCAACTCTCTTGACTTTTCAGGCGCAAAGAAACCTTCTCTTTCCCACCACTCATATAATTCCTTTTCAATTGTGCGGTGATCGTAAATTTTAGCTAAATCGCTTGTCATTATAATTCCTCGAATTATCTTATATAATACCAGTAATATCTTAAAAATTTCGGATCAATTTAACAAGGTTAAAACTCCAACTTGAAATTAGTTAATCATGGTTAATTACAAAAAATAGAAAATGTAAAGATTAATTTGTTTTGCGTAAATATTTTTTTTATGGAATATAAGGAGGATATTATAGAAGCTAAAGAGCGAATGAATGCGTGGTGGGATCACGAAATAGCCGATCGCCCTGTTTTTAGCTATTATTATCCAAAAAAAAGGGGAACATTAGGAGCCTTTTTAGATGTTGTTGGTGAAGACTGGTCTTTAGCACAAAATCATGATGAAATTGAGGAACCTCTTAATGAATTCGAAAAAAGAGCTAAAAATACTTATTTTGGAGGAGAAAATATTCCTTTCTATTTTCCTAACTATGGCCCCGGGATTGTATCTGCTGTCTTTGGTATAAAACCCCAATTTAGCACCGGTACAGTATGGTTTAGTCGTCCAACAAAACCAGAAGATATAGTAGAATATCTTGAAAGCGTTAAAATAAATCGAAATAACGAGTGGTATTCAAGATTGCTCAGAATTACTGAGTATGCCGCAAAAAGAGCTGGGAAGAATTATGTGGTATCAATTACAGACATTGGAGGCGTTTTGGACATACTATCATCGTTTTTAGGACCAACTAATATAATACTTACCATGAAACGAAATCCTGAGATAATAGATACATGCCGTAGTATAATATTAGAAAAATTACTAAAAGTATATGATGCTTTACAGAATTTAGTCGATAAGTACTGCCATGGATGTAGCTGCTGGTTAGGCGTGTGGGGTAAACAGAGATGGAATGCTATTCAATGCGATTTCAGTGCTATGTTGAATCCTAAATGGTTCAATAGATTCGCTTTACCCGATATCATTGAACAAGCAGAGCATATGGATTACGCAATATACCATTTAGATGGTCCTAATGCGCTTCCTCATTTAGATTTCTTACTGGATAAACCAAGCATAACAGGTATTCAATGGGTTCCAGGGGTGGGAAATGCACGAATGGGCTCAAAAAAGTGGATTCCATTATATACTAAAATTCAAAAGGCAGGTAAAAATTTAGTTATAGATTCTGCTCCTGATAACGTTTCGCACCTTTATAAAAGTCTAGATCCCAGAGGATTATTTGTTCGTACTTTTTATAGATCAGAATATATTGCCAACCAATATTTACCGAAATTTTTGGGTGGGCAGGAGGGAGAATTAATACAGGACGCAAAAAACTGGTTAATAGAACGCGGAAAGAATAGAATTACCAAGGAATTATTTGACGAATTTCTAATTCTTCAAAATTTAGATATAGAAAACAGATATCGAAAGGATTTACTTAAAGAGATAGGAAACTCGTTCATAGATAATTGGTATGATTGATTTAAACCTGAATTTTAAAAATTTTGAGGATATTTACGATATTTTTCAATTGCAGTATATTTCTTAGAAATATAACTCTTAAAAATAAAAAAAAAAAGAAAAATACTAATTCTTACCGCTAAGACGAATTGACACTATAAAGAAAATAGCAGTTAGAACCGATGATATCTTATGGATTGCATAGATTATATCGTAAAGCACTCCTCCGGCTATGATGGCTGCCGCACCGCCAGAAACAAGTGAAATTAGGAGAAGAACTCCAGTAACTATAGCCCATTTTTTTTCTTTTCTCACCATTTTATCACCTCCATATAGTATAATTATTTATTCTTTATCATATCAGAAACTTTTACATCAGGATGGTGATACCGCTCAGCATAAGAAACGATATCACCATATATTGCCTCGTTCGGGCACCACACATAACATGCGAAACAATTTTCGCAATAGTGCTGCCATACGGGTCTGTTATTAATCATTTTAATATTATTTACAGGACAAATTTTGGCACAAATACCGCAACCATTGCACTTTTCATCGTATTGATAGCTCCTGTCCGCTAGGGGTATCATTTCTTTAAAAGGTAAATTAAACGAATTTGAAAGTTTTTTATATCTGGATGAGAACACGGGCTTTATCAGTAAAAAAAGAAGTGGTGTAAAAAATAATTTAGTTAATTTATTACGGGTTTCAAACATACCTTCTTTTTTAGTGCTGATGTAATCATAAATGATTTGAAGCTTCTTTTTCCAAAGATCAAAGACTCTTTGCTGTCTTTCTTGAGCTCCAAAAATTGCCGTATCTTTTAATTTCTTATGAAATATGGACTTCTTTAATTTCTCAAAGACAGATGGTGGATTATTTAACTTCACAGTAAAACCAGCCGCTAGTTTACCACCACGTGACTTAATAATCTTACTTAGATTTTCAATAGTCACACCAGGCATACCACTGTGTGTGCAAACCGCAAAAATGTACTTTGAACCAATATTTTTTAATTTATTAAGGAATTTTTCAACAATTAGCGGAATACCGCTACAACCATTCGTTGCATAATAGACAGGGAATACAATCCCGATCATATCCACATCGGTTGTTATACTTTCTTTTTCCATCATGGAAGGTATTGATATCAATATTCCATTCGTTTTTCTTGCGATATCTCTTGCAACAACCAAAGAATTTCCCGTTCCTGTAAAATAATAAATTTCTGTACTCATATTATCACCTCCTTAATTTCAAGACTCCTTTATTCTAACCATATCGAAAATGTACTTAATATGTCTAGATAGTTTAATTATCAGATTGTCGATTAACAATTCATAGGAAGTCTCGTTGTAATCAAGAATAAAGCATTCAAAGAACAGGTAAATACAATAGTTGAAGAATTCATCGGCTAGTATTTTGGCATCATATTCCATAATGTATCCTTTATTCATCATTTTCTGGAAAATTTGACTCCAGAAAATATAAGAAGGTTTCATAAATTGGTTTTTAAAAAAATCTAAGAATTTTACATTCTGGTAGAGCTCAATACACATGAGTCTTATTATCTTTCGGATGTGTGGAACCTTCAATTGTTCTATTATTGGGCTAATTGCATTATTCATGAGCATTTCGGGATCATATTTGTCAAGTAAATCATCCAACGATATTTGATTTGGATCATATCTAAACTCATCAATGAGGAATTCGATAATGTGATCCATAATATCCTCTTTACCTTTGAAGTGACTATAGATAGAACTCTCGTGTATATTTACTAAACGGGCTATATCTCGTATGGAGACGGCATTGTATCCTTTTTGTGAGAATAGATCGATAGCCACATCCCTAATCCGTTCCTTAGTTCCTTTCTTCTTTTTTTTCATTAGTTTTTTTATCCTTGGTTGAATTTTTCATGTTCTTTATGCTATAATTTCTATGATTGATGAAAGAAAATAATTTTATATTTAATGTACTAAAATAAATTTTGATATTTAAATCTTACCAACAAACGTTTGTTTGTAGAAAAAGAAGAATAATTCTTACCATTCAAATAAAGAGTAAAAATATAACTAAATACAAAATTGATAAAAGAATAAGATTGAAATTTATTTTTGGAGTAAGATGTAAAAGATATATAAATTCTTTTAGAATAATTTCAAGAATTCGAAAATTTTGAATAAGATCATGCTTTAAGTGGATATTTTCGATATTTTTCAATTGCTGCCCTCATTGCCAAAATATTCTCCCAAGGCATATTTATTATATCGTGACTAGGGCCTACAATATAACCTCCACCTTTTCCCGCACTTTTTATAGTATTTCTTACATTATCTTCGACATCCTTAGGATTGCCATAAGTTAAGATACCTGAAGAATCTAATCCTCCCATGAAACATAAACGATCCCCTAATGATTCCTTTAACCATGGTAAATCAACACCAGCTGTTGCTTCTAATGATTGTATACAATTGAGCCCCGCATCAACTAAATCAGGTAGATATTGATCTGCTTTTCCACAAGAATGTAGAACAACTAGGACTCCCCGTTTTTTACATGCCTGATATATTTGCTTATGATATGGAAGGATAAATTTACGGAACACATCCAATGAGAAAAAACCATTTTCTTTGTATCCGAGATCATCACCAAAAAATACAATATCAACTCCTACTTCAGCTAATCGTTTAATTATTTCGATGTTTACTTTCGTATATTCATCCATCATTTCATGAATAAAACTAGGATTTTTCCGGATATAATAAGCAAAACGTGAAAAAGTGATGCCCCCTATTAATACTTCAGAAGGATTAATGGGTAAATTGGCCATTGGGTAGAAGTAAGGCGCAAGTGCTTCAACAAATCGTTCCCATGTTTGAGAAGAATATTTTACTCTTTTGTTAATCAACTCCGTTGGCTTTCCATATCGATCCCAATAAGAGTGTACGATTTCTGGGGTTTTAAAATAGCCTCCTACATACCATGCATATTCTAAACCAGTGTTTACCTGTTTTTCAGTTCTGTACAATCTACCATCCATTTTATTTAAACGGCAGTTAGGATATTCTGGTGGTGCGTCTTCATATCTTCTCTTTATTTTAGTTTCTCCAAATGGATCCATACCGAAGATATCAACGTTCCAAAAGCGTTGCTCTGTGATATAATACTTAATCTTAGAGATTTTATCTTCTACATGAAGACGAAATTTATCCATTTCTCCTGATTTTTTATAAGCTTGGAAGGAACTCCCTGTTTGTTCAAATCCGAAATAATTTATTGGAACAACATCCGGTTCGCCATTAAGCTCAAGAGCTTTAAAAACTCGTTCTCGTTTTGATAAACCCATAATCCATTTGAAATCTGGTTATTTTAAGAATTAGAGTTAAATTTGGGGAGTAGAATAGTGGAATGTTAAAAAATATTACTCAAATTTCGGGAATTTTAACTTATCAGTAAAGAATGCTAATAATAGGATTATATTCAACGAAATTGGAGAAAAATAAAAGATGATATTTTAAAAAATTGAATTTTTTTATTTAGCTTGTTTAGATTAATTTACTTTTATTGACCAATAATAGACTATATAACATGGACATTTTGGTCTAAAATAATTGAAAAAAAATTCAAGAAATTATTTTTTGGGTTACTAGACAGTTATATTTGACTCAATTGAATCTTAATTACCTAATTGTGTGCTTTTCTGGCTAAATCTCTTGCCCAGTTTCGAATTTCATCCCAGTTTCTTGTATCATATACTCCAGGTTCTGTCTCTTTAATCCCCGCAGCAACCATGTTTTCTTTCTCAGCATCCAAGAATTTTTTGAAGATTTTAGATATTTGGTTATAATCCCAAACACCTCCAAACATGGTCATCGAAATAGGATGCAAGTTATACTTAGATGCTTTGTCTTCAAGATATTTTTTTGTTATTCTTTCAATTTCTGTGAATTCACCTTTATGTTCCATGAGTGCTCGCCCACCTGACGAAACAAATATAGCTACCTTTTTATTTTTAAGTTCGGCACTAAATTTCTTTAAAAATCCTTCAGCTTTACTCACCCATCTCTCAATTTTCATTCCGCTCCCAATAATGATGAGATCAAATTCTTCAATACTTCGAACCTTTTCTTCTTTTGCATTGACGATTTTGACCTTAAAATTCTCTTCTTGAAGAATTTTCGCTATTTCCTCAACAGTAGTCTTCGTTGCTCCATACCGTGTTCCATACACAATCAAAGCTCTATTTTTTTCCATTTTCAATACCTCTTAATTCTGAATTTATTCTTTATCACTTATATAATAGTAGTAATTATGACAAATTTTTTGGTGCTAACAAAATCTCATTAAAACTATAAATACATCTAAAATAAATATAACAATACTAAAAAAAATTGTATTGAAATCAAGTATGAAAAAAACTCAAGAGATAGATTTAAAACCAATTGAAATAGACACCCCTCGCGCAAATCGATATAAAAAATTAATAAGACTATCTAAAATTCCTGGTTTTAAATTCATTCTCAATCGATGGATGGATATAAAAAATTCAAATGGTTCTGCTATTCCAATAAATATATCTTTGGGTACTTATGAGGATAAAGTATTACCTTTGATTGTTACAGAGTATTTTATTAAAAAAGCAAGTCATATAGTGTTAATGGATTGTGGATGCCGCTTAGCTAATGATTGTCAGAATCATGACATTCATCAAGGTTGTACATGGTTAGGTGAGGCTACAAAGAGAATAGATCTTGAAAAATGGAAGACACATAACGCTCATGTGGCAACCGTAGAAGAAGCATTAGAACGGGAACGCTTAGCTTATGAAAATGGGTTGGTCCCACATTTGGGTAGATTAAAAGGAGACTCAATAAGATATGGAACCTTACCTGATGAGGGTCAATTCATGTCGCTTTGTCATTGCTGTTCCTGTTGCTGCATATTAAGTGCTATGAAATATGGTTCTTCAGACCTTAAAAAAATTATAACAAGGATGGAAGGCGTTGAAGTGGAAGTTAATAGTGATATTTGCGTTGGTTGCGGGAAATGTTTTAAAGTATGTATATTTGATGCGATGAAAATGGTTGATGGAAAAGCGTTTATTGATCAAAATGAATGTAAAGGATGCGGACGATGTGAAAGAGAGTGCCCAAATGAAGCAATCTCCATAAGGATAGATGATTACAACCGTGTTGATGAATTAATTTCCCGTATCGAATCTCATGTTGATGTTACTTAATCCCAGAATGATATTTCATTTGATCCTTTTCTAAAGATATAGAAGATCTAGTGCAATGTAGCTATAATCTCGTGGAAATAATTGTTTTGGTGAGATAAACACTTGTTGTTTTTTACCATTCATTCTTTTCTATTTTTAATTTTCAATAATTCCTTTCTCAAAATATTATCGATTCTTTTAGATGATAGGATTTTTAACATCTTGTTCCTAAACACATTGGGGACAATCATGTACCTATTCTTTGGTTTTTTTGTTATTAATCCTTTTAAAATTATTTTTGCAACTTCTGTCGGGTCTAATGAGTCAGTTTTACCTTTGTCAATTTCATGTTTACCAATAACAACAGCTTCCTTCTCAAATATGGATCCTTTAAATTTTAGCAGTAATTCCTCCCCTTTACTCCAAATTGGAGTATTAATCCTCCCCGGTTGGATGATAATTACTTTCACATCATACAATAAAAGTTCTCTTCGAAGAGAATCTGCATACCCCTCTAAAGCAAATTTACTTGAACTATATGGACCAAAAAAAGGGGCAGCAAAAAAACCAGAGTTGCTGCTTATCATTATTATTCGCCCTTTAGATTCTAGTATAAGAGGAAAAAAAACTGAGGTGATTCTATGGACACCAATTAGATTTACATTAAATTGATTGATTAAATCATTGGTACTTATATCCATTAATGGCCCAGCTGAAACAATTCCAGCATTATTAATAATTGCAAATAACCCCGAATTTTCATTTTTTATGTAATTAAATGCATCTTTAATAGTCTGATCATTGGTGACATCAATTTTTAAGCCTATCACATTCTTGATCCCATTAAGAGCTTCAATATCTTCTTTTTTTCTAGCACCAGCGTAAATTTTAAACCCACTGAGTGCTAAATATTCAGTACAAGCCCTCCCAATTCCAGAACTAGCACCTGTTATCAATATATTTTTTTTTGAATAAGTCATGATCATTTTGTTAAGAAAAAAAAGTAAATAAAAGTAGACTATTTTTGTTGTAAGTATTCATTCATTTCGACGAAAGAACTTGTTCGAATAAGGGCAGCTTTGAGAAATTGAAACCCAATGTCATATGTAGAACCGTCACCGGCAATGTGTATAACATACGGCACCTCTCCATTGAATAAACCTTTAGATTTAAGAATTTTATAGGTTGTGCTTATTCCTTCTGCAATAGTTGCACCTGATTCAAATAAGTGGTGAACCCAAGGAACCTTCCACGAGGTAACAAAATCTTTCGCTGTCGATACTTCACTGCAACTCGTATTATTCACGTAAATAATATTATTACCCGCAACTGCTGTAGCTGCTGTAGCCATCTGATTCAAGACCATTCCAGCGCCACAACCAGGGCATAATCCGTGTCCAGGATGTAAGTGAGTTTGAGGTTCTAAAGTTCTTCGATTCACTTGATAAAAGTCTATTGGTTTTTCGGCTCCAAACTGTTCAATAAGTCCTTTTAGTTTAAGGTTACGTTGTTCAGTATAGTAAATTATTTCATCAATTTCTTTTTCCAAAAATTGTGGTTTAAAGAGATGTCTAAACCTGCCCATTGATTTTAGGAATTCTATAAATTTCTCCTTATTAATTTCTAATCCACGATAATAAGAAAATGTTGGAATTCCATCTTTTACTCTAATAGTGTAAAGAGGCCAATAACCGCAATCCGTAGCTAATTTTGAAATTTTCACCGCGTCTTCTGCACTATGTCGCCATCCTCGCATGCAATCTGAATAAATTTGAATAAAAGCAGACCCATTTGACTTTAACGCATCAGCAACTTTTCCCATAAAATCTGCTGGATAAGCGGGGTTTGCCGTTGCTAAAAATAACGATTTTGTCCCGTAAAAAGCAAAAGGAGTAACTAAATCTTGTTTTACACCAACTTTACCGGGAATTTTTTCTCCACCGGGTCCAGTGGTTGTCGAAGCGTGCGGTGGCGTAGCACCTGATTCTTGAATCCCTGTGTTCATAAAAGCTTCGTTATCGTAGTTTAAAAATAATACATTAGATTTTCCATCTCTTGCTAAGATATCTTCGAATTTAATTACATTTCTTTCTGGTTTTGACATCTTATCTGTTCACCTCATAGATTTTATTCTTAGTCTCACGTACGCCAAGGTAAGTATAGAGCTGTCCTTTCATATCGTTAACAGATTCCATTTTCTTCTTTGCGACTGCAAATTCATCTCGAGTAACGTCCCGTCCACCTAGTCCTACAATAAAGCATCTAAATAGAGTTTTAAGCGGATACAACGCTGTTGCTATTGAAGTGGAAAATGGTGGTAAAAGATTATTTAACGAATCTGATTTTTCTAGAATAATTAGTTTTTCGATGTTATGCTCTTGGACAATCTTTTGTAATTCCTCGTAAGGGAAGGGTCTATAAGCTCTTATTTTAATTAGCCCTATGTCCTTGTTTTTAGTCATCCAACTAATGATGTTTCCACACATCGATCCCATAGTAATAAATGCCATTCTCGAAGAATTATCTAAGTTGTAGGTTTCAATTAAGTTATAATGGCGACCAGTTGCTTTTCCGAATTCTTCGAATGCCTTTTTCATTATATTTAACACGGGTTTCTTCGCTTCATCAAGATTTTTTCTTCCTTCCATAAAAAAACTGGGAGTTACAATTCCGCCCCATACACCAGGATGTTTAGTTGTAATTGTGTGGCGATGTTTTTTTGGCGTTAATCTCCGTACCACCTCGTCTGGAATTAACCATAATTTCTGAACGGAATGAGAAATAATAAAACCATCGTGTACAAACATAGTTGGAAACAAAGAATTGTCAGATATCATAACTGACAAAATTGCTGCATCGTAGGTTTCTTGAACATTCTCCGATACCATACAATTCCAACCGTAATCAGTTAACACATATTCCCAACTGTTCCATATAGAGAGATTAGGAGCGTTAAAAGCTCTCGCTGAAATCATCATCGTTAGCGGGACACGCCAACCAACTGCCATAGGCAAGGCTTCTGACATTAATAAATAACCTTGTGATGCTGTAGCTGTAAAGGTTCTGGCACCTGCAGCGCAAGCTGCTGTTGAATAACTTATAGCTGCTAATTCAGATTCGACATTAACGAAGGCTGCTTTTAATCTTCCTTGATGAACGACATCAGATAATCCCTCAACGGATTGAGTTTGAGGGGTAATTGGAAAAGCACAAATTACATCAGGGTCCGTTTGGGTAACTCCTCCAGCCACAGCATAATTCCCAATCATTGCCGTCTCGATGGGCTCTTTAATCTCTTTGAAAAATAATTTCATTGGTTCTACTGACATTTTAAATACCTCCACTTTCTTCCGGTACTGCACAAGCAGCCGGTCCTTGTTTTAATTTTTTACTTATTGCTTGAACAGGGCAGATATTTAGACAATTTAAACATGATTTACAATGAAATATATCAATTCCAATCATATGATATTTACCGTCTTCCCCTTTTTCTCTAAGAATAGCAAAATCAGGGCAAATGAACCAACACTGAGCGCAATTTGTACATGTTTCCGCATCCCAAATCATATCCCATTCGCCCCAAGAACCAGTATTCACTTGATCGCTTCCAACAGGGATTACTTCTTCGTCGCAATACCAAACACCCGCTTTATCTAATTCCTTATATCCAGGTAAGCCTAAATCTAGTTGTTGCCACGGTACTTTAGTGTCAACCGTAAAATCTGGGTCGACTCCGATGTCAAATATGCACGTTTCTTCAATTGCTTGCTTTATTGCTTCGATATTTTTTCCTGCTATAGCTCCTTTGAATCGCTTCATGATAGCATTAGATAATTCTTCGAGAGTAAAGAGGTGAGAGATTCTTATTAAAGCACCTAATATAATAGTATTTGTAATGTTTCGACCTAAAACATCTAGAGCAATTCGGGTAGCATCGATTGTAGCAATGTTTATGTCTTTTCTCTTTACAGCTTCTTGAATGGTTAGTTGATCCATTACGGTATTTACTATCAACCAACCACCTTTCGGTACGCCAGCAGTTACATCTACTTCTGAGAGTAACGATTCATCTAACACAGATACGAAATGAGGGCCATATACCTGTTCGTTTGACCTTACTAGATCAGCGTTCGCAGAAAGTCTAACATAGCTTTCAGTTGGACTTCCCATTCGTTCTGCACCAAACTTAGGTTGGCACACACCGTAACCATAGAAAGCTTCCACGCAGAGATTTGAAGCAGTTACACCTCCTTGTCCTCCACGAGCATGGAATCTAAGATTAATCGTATATTCATTTAAGATTTCTTTAATGTGTTCTGGAGTTAACATTTAATTTTTCACTTTTTTTTTTCAAAAAATCGAATTGTAATAAGATTAGTATTTCTACAAAAAAAAGGTTATTCCTATAATCGATAAGATACCTATTTATGCTGAAATGATGAACTATTTAGGATATGGTTCTTTTTTAAATATAATAACACCAAAGGGGTTTTTTTTTTTGGTAAAAAATTCTGACATTAAAAATCGTTCTGATCCGTTTAGCACCCCCAAAGAGCTAAAATCAGATGACTCAAAGGATAATGGGGAAGAGGATGAAAATAATGTTAAAATGACTCCAGATTTTATACCAATGATAAGAATTATCTTTTGGAATAGTATGGGATTCTTCTTCTTTTCATTTTTAATCCCTTATGTCACAGTTCAATTATTAGGAGTTTCAAAAACGGAATTAGGCATTGCTTTTTCGATACAAACGATCGGGGGTTTACTTAGCGCTCCTATTGTAGGTTATTTGACTGATCGCGTTTCAAGGAAAATTTTAATCCTTATTGGAAGTTTTGGGCGTGCTGCTTGTTATATTCTAATGTATATAGGAATTCTTCTATCGTCTTTTTTGTTGTTTATTGCTGGTATGTTTGTTTTAGGATTTTTTGTTGGTTTTTTTTGGACGCCTTTAGATACATTAATTTCCGAGAAATCAAATAAACTTAATCGTTCATTTGCTTTTGGAAAGCGTGCAGGAATGATAGGAAAAGGAAACTTCGTTGGATCAGTAATTAGTTTTTTAATATTTTGGTTAGCAAATTCATTTGTTCCGGAGAATCTCTTTTTGGTTTATTGTCCTCTATTACTCTTTGCCACATCAAACATTTTTGGAGGATTTGTATTCCATTTGAAAGTAGATGAGAAATTAACATTTGAAAAGCATGTTTTTAATCTTTTTCCATCTTCTATCGAGCCGAGTATTGTTTCCAAGGAACCAGTTATACTTGAAGTTCCGTTAAAGTCCAGAAATAATTTAAGTATTGGATTCTTTCTCGGTTTCAGTGTTTTAGTTATTGCTTTCATGACTAGTAATCTTAATCAAATGTTAGCTTATCCTTTCTTTCAAGTATATTTAAGAGAAGAATTGAAAATCGCAGATCCCACGCTTGTAATGATAATCTATTTCCCAAGTCAAATTATTTCTTTATTATTAGCACCTAAATTAGGTAAGATAGCAGATAAAATTAATCCTGTACTAGGGGTAGCTTTTGTGAGCGGCTTAGGTGCGTTCGTAACATGGTTAATAATTAGCACAACATCGGGATATATGTTTGGTCTCCTATTACTCTTCGACGCAACTTTTGCGTGGGGGGGTAACTTAATTTTACAAAATATCCTTAGTCGAATATCAAAAATTCACCGTGGAAAAGTTTTTGGAGCAGCGCAATGGTTAAGCTTATTCGGTGCGGTTTTGGGACCTATAATAGGGGGATTTGCGTATGATAACATAGCCCCTATTGCTCCTTTCGCAATTTCAATATTTATCGAATTAAGTGTAATACCTCTTTATGCGATAGCGATTAAAGCCTTAAAGCCTTATATGACTGAAAAAGTAGATTAATAAATTAGCATAATCAAGCATAAAATCGCTTAATTATTCGACAAATTGCCAAATTGATCCATAAAGAGAGATTTTGATCTTTGGTTTTTAATAATTTCAAGTCCCACATTCCGCTCTCTGATTGCTTATCTCTTAATATCCCAAGTGCTAATTTTATTTGCGGATGAGAGGTAGCGAAACCAAGGTAAGAGAGAGAATCAAGCGAAGATATAATGTCAGTCCACCAAAATGGGAACGATACTTTTGTCCAATATTCCACACTTCTGCGATCGGCGTATTTATCAGGTTTAAAGAACCGTGAAGTTAAAAGTTCACCCGCTACTTTCACCGCTTTATTATTTCTATATTTAGAATGTGCAGCAAATGCTCTAAGTACTATTCCAGTCACCATATGAGAAAAAGATTTTTTCCTATTAGGTTCAAATGCAATAGGGCTATTCACGGCATCTAGGTATTTAGCGTTATTTGTTCTCATTGCAATAGCCCATCCCCCATCTTCTTGCCGCATGGATAATAACCAGTCAAGGATCCTTTTAACTCGATGATCATTACCATATCCTGCTTTAATTAATAATTCAGTTATTGCTGCTGTATAATTAGGGCTGTATTGAGTACCATAAAATCCCCTAATATCTCCTTCATCCGTTTGACAAGAAAAAACATATTCCGCAGCTTTTTTAATCGCATCTTGTTCTTTTGTAAAACCATATTTTTCGACAAGAAATCCTAATTGTCTGTATGTTTCAAGAAGATTATAATTTTCTGGCTCATCTAACTTAGTTTTCCAAGCGGAATACCTCCAATACCCATCTTCCTGTTGTTGGTTAATAATCTTGATAGCTTGTGGTAAAATCCATAATGTTCCGAGTGGTTCGACTCCTTCTTCCAGAAGATCTCGTTTAGCGAAATATAATATCGCTTCGTTTTTGCTCGAAATAAGAGGAGCCAATGGATCATACTTAAGTTGTTCTTTCCATCCTTCCAAATTATTACCGCTCCTTATTTTAAAAAAATTTTAAAAAGTTTTTCTTAGGTACTGTTATTGAATAATCAACCTTTTACTATTAAATATATATTTTCATCGCAAAATTAAAGATAAAAACTATTAATCTCATCTTTAATTTTAAAATAATAATGGAGAATGTAGAGAATAAAGACATTGGTGTAAAAGACACATCTTTTATCAATGACATAAGATCAATTGCTATTATTGGAGCATCAAAGAAGAGGGATTATTTCTTTTTGAGAAACCACCAATATGCTTTTAAAGGCAATCTATACGCTGTACATCCTAATGCAGAGGAAATACCTAATTTTCCTGAAGATAAAATTTATTCTTCAATCCTTGAGATCCCAGAAGCAATAGATTTCGCTTTTATCGCAATTCCAGCAAAAAAAGTGTTGGAAGTAATGGATGAATGCGTAGAAAAAGGAGTAAAATTGGTTACCGTTTTTACCTCAGAATTTTCAGATGCCGGAACAGAGGAAGGTGCTGAGTTGGAAAAAGAATTAGTAAGAAGAGCAAAGAATAAAGTAAGAATTTTAGGGCCGAATGGATTAGGGTTATTCTATCCTAAGTTTGGGATCGCTTGGCGTACAGGATTCCCATCAGTCGCTGGAAACATTGGATTTATTGCTCAATCTGGAGGAATATGCAACATTGCTATCTATTCCTCTATTGAATTGGGTATTAATTTCTCTAAAGTCTTTTCGTTTGGAAATGGCGCTGATTTAGATTTTGTAGACCTTCTCTCCTTTTTAATAAACGATCCAGAAACAGAAATTATCCTATGTTATCTAGAAGGAATTAAAGAAGGTCGGATAGATACTCTTAGAGCAATTCTTAAGAATAACACCAAGCCTATAATAGTTCTAAAAGGGGGACAAAGCGAAATAGGAGCTATTGCAGCCAAAACTCACACAGCTTCAATATCGGGGAATAATAAAATCTGGAAAAATTTCTTTCGTCAATATAACATCATCGAAGTTGATTCTTTAGAGCAGTTACTTCATACAGCTCGTTTAATTGATTGTTACGGAGGTTTTAAACTACGAAATTTAGCAGTAATAAGTATATCTGGAGGTTATGGGGTAGTTTTAGCCGATTTAATTGAAAAGTCAGGATTAAAAGTTCCTCCATTTTCCCCCAACATACAAATTGAGATTTCAAAGAAGTTTTTTATGGCTGGAACAAGCCCCAATAACCCACTTGATTTCGCAGCCCAATTTTTTGATATAAATATCGTTAAGGAAGTTATAGATATTGTATTATCAGATAAAAATATTGATGGCCTTATTATGGATTTGCCTGGTTTTTATCTTACTTTGCCACCTAGAATAAAAGATACTAATGCTTTTTTCAATGTTGTTTTAGAGAGCCTAACCTTAGGACACAAACATAATAAACCTCTAATTTTAATTACACAGCATCTTACTCGACCGAATGAAATTAGTGATTTTCTTACTAAAATTAAAGAAAATAAAATAACCATTTTCGGAGATCCACAAGAATTTCTGCCATTATTGCCTAAAATTACTAAATATAGGAATAAATCGAAATTATAACTTAAACTCTTTGAGGCCTTTCATATTCACCAAAGACTTCTCTTAGGACTGTACCTATCTCTTCTATTGTTGTATAAAATTTTACCACCTCAATCATAATGGGAATTATATTTTCAGAAGATTTTTTCTAGAATTAATCCCCTTATTATCTAAAAGTTCAAATTATTTAAGAAAAGGCAAAAAAGGAACATCTATTTTAACGCTATTTTACTTACTTGCGAGACTTTATCAGCAAATTTTTTTCCTTCTGCTGCAGAGATCCATTCAATGACAAATCTCTCATCAGAAATTTTATTTTTCTTCATCCAACTTCTAATTTTTTTTTCTCGCTTTATGGCAAAGTCATTTCCAGAAATATAATGACAATCTTGTGGATGACATCCAGTCAACATAACAGCTCCTGCTCCGCGATTAAAACAGTGTTTAATAAAAGAAGGATTTACTCGTCCTGAACACATAGTTCTAACAATTCTGGTATTAGTTGGATACTGGATTCGACTTGTTCCAGCCAAATCCGCTCCAGCATATGAACACCAATTGCAAGCAAAAATTAATACTTTTTCTGGGGCATTTTCACGAAGAGCTATATCAATTTGTCTGAGGATCATGGCATCTGTAAAATTTGTCATGTTTATAGCATTTGTAGGGCAATCTGCTGCACATGTTCCACAACCTTTACATAACACTGGAATAATCCGTGCAGGTGTTTTTTTTTCTTGATCAACACTAATAGCACCGTAAGGACAACGAGATAGACAAATCCCACAACTAGTACACTTTTCTGTATCCACAAATGCATATAAAGGTTCTACATGGAACTCTCCTTTTGAAAGCAAACTTCCACAGCGCCCTGCTGCAGCACTAGCTTGTGTAACAGTTTCTCTAATATCCTTTGGTGATTCTGCTCCACCAGCAATGAAAATACCATCAGTTGGAGTATCTACGGGTCGAAGTTTAGGATGTGCTTCAATGTAAAATCCTTTTGAATCCTTAGCAATAGGAAAGGGAATAGATTCTGATGAACCTTCAACCCCTATAGAAAGGACTACTAAATCAAAGTTTTCAGAGAGCATTGTTCCAGTGCTTATAATTTCAACACTAACAATAAGATTATTAGTAATGGGATTTTCTCTAATTTGACCAGGACGTCCACGTATAAAAAGAATACCTTCTTCTCTTGACCGTGAATATAGTTCTTCAAATCCTTTACCAAAAGCCCTAATATCAATAAAGAATATTGTAACCTCAACATCAGGCCAATGTTCTTTAATTAAAAGACTATCCTTTATACTTTCCATACAACAGAAGTTAGAACAATATGGATTAAATCTTTTATCACGCGATCCTACACAATTAATAAAAGCAACTTTTTTTGGCTTCTTAAGATCACTGGGACGTACAAGTTCTCCATTTGTTGGTCCTGCAGCATTAATTAATCTTTCGAATTCAAAAGTTGTTATAACATTAGAGTAATTACCCCATCCATATTCTGGGAGTTTAGAGGCATCAAAAAGTTCAAAACCTACTGCGATAATAATGCCTCCAACTTTATAATTAAAAAATTTTTCGGAATCCTCATAATTTATGGCTTCTTTTTCACATTCAGAAACACATTTTCCACAGGTCAGAGGGGAGAGCCCTAAGCAGTTCTTTTCATCAATTATATAACTAGCTGGTACTGCTTGTGGATATGGGATATATATTGCTTTCCTCCAACCTAAGTTGCCAGAATACTCATCGACAATGTTTTCAGGGCAGATTGAGACGCAATCCCCGCATGCAGTACAGAGATTTTCATCTACATAGCGTGGATATTTTTTAATTGTGACTTCAAAATTACCGACATATCCAGATATAGCTGTAACTTCAGCACAAGAAATTAAATTAATATTTTCATGATTACCTACATCAGCCATTTTAGGTCCTAAAATACAGATTGAACAATCCATTGTTGGAAAAGTTTTATCGATGAGAGCCATCTTTCCTCCAATTGTAGGTGTTTTTTCAACAAGGATAACTTCATAATCATCAGCTAAATCTAACGCAGCTTGAATTCCTGCTACTCCTCCTCCAATGATTAAGACTCTTCGTGTAATGGGAACAACGATGTCATCAATTGCTTCTAATAACTCAGCTTTAGCGATTGCCATTTCAAGGATTTCTTTAGCTTTTTTAGTAGCTTCTTCTTTCTCTGAAATATGTACCCAACTACATTGTTCTCGGATATTAGCTACTTCTACTAGCGAAGGATTTATTCCAGCTCTTCTTACAAGCTTTTTCCATGTTGGAGCATGCAATCTTGGGGAGCAAGCTGCTACAACTATCTTCTCTATTCCTTGCTCGGTTATTGCTTTTACGATTTCTAATTGCCCGGGATCAGAACAAGTATATGTATTAACTTGAACTAGTTTGACTCTTGTATCTCCTTCAATTTCTTTAGCTAATTGATCAATATCAACGGTTCCACCAATATTTTTTCCACATTTACATAGAAAAACCCCAATTTTTGGTTCAATTCTAGGTTTATCGGCACTTTCAGTCATATTTTCATTTACTACCTTTAATTCAATTTTTAATTTTTTTATTTTGTGCTTTAACTCGAACTTGCTCTATTTTTTTGCTAAATCCTTCCCGCTCCTCTTCAACAAATTCCCCGCATATAATAATCCCTTTCTTGAAATCAAAAGTTGCTTGATGAGGGGGCCAATCAACCTTAATTTTAATTTGCTTTTTTAACCATTCTAGCATCTCTACTGCATCGCCTAATTTATTTTTAGAACCATATTGGACAAAACAAGGAGCAAGCACTTCTATAAAACTAAATCCTTGATTGTCTATGCATTTAAAAATACTTTTTTGTAATCTAAGTGTGTCATATCCAGGCCATCTAGCGACATATGTTGCTCCTGCCGCAGCTGCTAAACTTACTAAATTGAAGGGAGGTTCCACATTTCCATATGGTGTTGTTTGAGTAATATCACCAATTTGGGTTGTAGGGGCTACTTGTCCTCCAGTCATTCCATATATGTTGTTATTTATACAGAGAACCGTTATCTCTACATTTCTTCTAGCAGCATGGATAAAATGATTCCCACCTATAGCAAAAAGATCTCCATCTCCCGATAGAACTATAACCTTTAATTTAGGATTTGCTAATTTTATACCCGTTGCAAAAGGTATAGCTCTCCCATGTGTAGTATGGAAGGCCGGTGCTTTAAAACAGCCACTCGATCGACCAGTACATCCTATACCAGATACAATGGCATAATCCTTAGATTTAAGTCCTCTTTCTTTTAGACAACTTGTAATTGATGTAATTACCGTCCCAATTAAACAACCCGGACAAAAAATGAATCTGTTTAAATTTAACATATCAATTAAGGGATGACTAAGTGCTTCAGGGGGGATTGATATTTGATCTGATGGACTCATATGTTAAACCTCCTTCATCAACTTCTCATAAATAAATTTAGGACTGAAAGGAATGGTAGTAGGAATTGTAATACCCGAAACAGTAAACAAATGTCGAAATCTCTGGACTTCTCTAATTATCATTCCATTGTTCATTTCACAAACGATAACCTTTGAAGCTCCCATTTGCCCAATTCTTTCCATTAATTCATCAGGGAAGGGCCATAGACTTTTTAATCGGACAAGTCCCACCTTATATCCTTTTTGGCGTGCTTGCTCAACGACTTCTGGTACCCCTCTTGCATTAATTCCATAGGCTAAAATAACGATATCAGCATCATCTAAATGTTTTTCCTCCCAATCATTAATTTGAGGTCTTGCTCTCTTAATTTTATCACAAAGCCGTTTAATGAGAACTTCTGCGGCTTCTGGTGTCATTTGTGGATTACCTTCTATATCATGAGTTAAACCTGTAACATAAAAAGAATAGTTCGTTCCTGCTATTGCCATTCCAGGCACAAGATCATCATCAAAAGCTTCAAAAGGTTTATATTTCTCTGGTGGAACTTGAGGTTTTTTACGCTCTACCAATTTAATATTTGAATGCACATTAATAACTTCCATCATTTGTCCTAAAATTCCGTCTGAAGCGACAATTACAGGTATACGATATTTCTCAGATAAATTAAATGCACGTATGGTTAAATCGTACATTTCTTGAACTGTAGATGGGGCTAATACAATTATTTCATAATCTCCATGAGAAGCATATCTCGTTTGATATACATCTGATTGAGATGCATTTGTCGGTTGTCCTGTACTAGGTCCTCCTCTCATTATCGTGACGATAACTGCTGGTACTTCTAACATTATTCCTAAACCTATACTTTCAGCCATAAGTGAAAACCCTGGTCCTGAAGTTGCAGTCATCGCTTTCTTTCCAGCATAAGAAGCTCCAAAACAACTTGTGATTGAAGCCAGCTCATCTTCCATTTGAACAAATGTTCCATTAACTTGAGGAAGACGTCTTGACATGTAAGCAGCAATTTCTGAGGATGGTGTGATAGGATAACCCGCAAAATATAAACATCCTGCTGTAATCGCACCTTCTGCACATGCAGAATTTCCAGTAGTTAATATTCTTTTTTCTTGGATATTTGCATTACTCATTGTTTATAACTTCCGTATTATCTTTTTCCAAAATAAATAATGAAACTGTAGGACATAACCGTTCACATTGTCGGCATCCTGCACACTCTTCAGGTTTAACCACGATCGCATAATGGAGCATGCGACTATTGAACTTATCTTCACTTATTTCTATTAAATCTTTTGGACAGAATGACAAACATAATTCGCAACCATCGCATTGTTCAGAATCTATTATTATTTCATATTTTTTCTCGGGGGAAGGAGGTGGCAAAATGGGTATTCGTTTAGATTTTAACATTTTTTAATCCTCTAGTATAAATATACATCTGACTATATTTTTTTCTTTTATTCTTTAAAATAGAAAATTCTCTTTTAAATTTGCTTTTTCGAAGCAGAAGTAACTTACTAAATAGCGATATCTTTTCATGAAATTACCTTTTTGAGAAATTAAAAGTCTAATTTTATTAGGTTTTAAGAAAAGAAAATACATTTTATTGAGATTTATTTATTAATTCCTGATAGAGAGCTTGACCAAGGTGATAACTTTGAATATTGACTTCTCTAAACCGTTTTGGCATACTATTTAAAGCTTGGTTAAAAAAATCTTCTTTTAAATCAATTTTCCTACTTTCTTTAAGATATTGAGAAAGGAATCCTAAACAAAGAATATTCGCGCTCTTGGGTATTTTTTTTTCATCAGCTCGTCTTGTAATTGGAACACGATGGATTTTTCCTTTCTGGATGATTTCCTCGGCGTTACTAATTGTATGCTCATCGATAAAAGAGAGAGTTTTTTCATATATACATTCAGAGGCGCGTTTGAATCCTGTTTGATCTATGGCAATAAAAATATCCGCATCTTTATCGCAGAATGGATATGAAATAGGAGCAGAGCTTAGAATAACATCACAAAAAATAGGTCCCCCTCTAACGGAAGGTGTATAGTCAACTGTGAGTGTTGCATAATAATTAGCAGCTGTTGCAACTCGAACTAATACACTTCCTAAGGATTTGATACCTTGTCCGCCGCGACCAGAAAATCGCAATTTTAATTTCATGAATATCTCTAATAAGATATGTAATTGAAATTTTTTATAGTAAATAATTATAATTAATTTAACTATTTTTTTTTACTAAATATGAACACATCTTCTTCTCCCTCTTTATCATATTACTAAATAGGTTCGAAAGTAAAATTATAGACTTCCTTTCCATCTAAATTATTACAGATTTTTCTATAAAATGGCTTCATCTTCATTCCTGTTTTTAAATTATTTTGAGTAGTAATTTGGCCGAGTACTTTTACACCATTTTCAAATTCCACAATTCCAAGAGCATAGGAGGCCTTATCTCGAAACTCAGCGGGGGGTGCTTTTAAGATGGTATAAGAGATAAGTTTTGGATTACCTTCGGCTTTAACCGTATTAAAAACCTCAGATTTGCATTTCATACATCGTAGATGGGAATTGTGCTGTAAAAATCCACATTTTTTACACTTGTTCCAAATTATATTATCATCGACACTCATAAATCTCTAACCTTTCAAACAAGATTATAAAATAAACAAGCCTTTAATACAATTACGAAAAAATTGATAAGAGGTAATCGCGATGAAAGAGAAATAATTTGCTGAAAAGCTAATTCTATCATGGTACTGTCATCTCAAAACACTAAAATTAGATTTGAAGAGATATTAATATTTTTGGATGAATAGAAAAGAATATGAAAGCAAGTTCTTTAGGTTAACTCCGCCCTCTTACCCCAATAACCCCGCCCTTGGTAGTGGGCTCAAATAAAGAACTCCTATTTTCAACCCTTAGGGCATTTATAATTTACTTTCCTATTCAATTCCATATTATTTGGCACGAACAGAAAAAAACAAGCTTGTAAAATTAATAGGGTTAACTTCGCCCTCATCCCTTATTAACCCCGCCCTTTGAAGTGGTAGCCATATAGTGGCTACTTCATTTTCAACACATAGAGCATTCATAATTTACACACTTATTTTTTCCGTGTTCGTTAATATGATATAAATTACAGTTCATATTTAGTTTAGGTCATTAAATTTTGATTAGAGTCTTGGACAAGTCTTAAACTATCTTTAGGTTTAATAATAGAACCTGACTACTCAAAGCCTTTAAAATTAATCTAGTAAAAATCATAAATTTGGTTTCTTACATGTGTACTAGTGGTTTTAAATAATTCGTTTGAATCGATCATCCGTAAAGTAAACTACATTAGTAGAAGAATTTTTTGATTTCGTTCCTGATTACTTAGAAAAATAATCAATGAATTTTAATAATAAAGTTATTTTAAACGGGTATGGCTTTAAATTTAATGTAAAGCTCATCAATAATCGCATTAAATGCATCAATTACTCTTTTTCCCGTTTTTGCTGAAGTAGTGAAGTATCCAAAGTAGTTCTCTTCTTCAACAATTTTTTCGATTGCCGAAGTATCTAACTTTTTCTCATCTATCAAATCCACTTTATTTCCAAAAATTACCACTGGAATATCACCACAGTATTCTTTAATATCGTTAGCCCAATTATGAATGTGTTTAAAACTTTCTTCACCAAGTTTATTTTCTTCAAGGCTATACACAATTATTGCAGCAACACTGTTTTTAAAAAATGAGGGTCTTAGAAAATAAAAATCATCTTGACCAGCGATATCCCAGAATAATAACTTTATTTTGTCTTTATCAATTTTTTTATCAAATATAGAAAATTGAGCGCCGATCGTTTTAATGTAATCTTCTATGAAGGCACCGTTTGTGAACTTTTGAATTAGAGATGTCTTACCTACTGCGCCATCTCCAATAACTGTTATTTTAAATCGAAATTTTTTGTTTTTTTCACTCATTAATATCCTTCAAGACTCACATGAAATATTTCTCAATTAATGCTAGGGTTTTTTTTTAATTTAAAGCTTTAGTAATAAATCTATTTACACGTTTTTTTATATTAACGGGGGATAAAGTTTATGGAATGTTTATAATACATAATTATAATTGGAGTTCCATATTTCTTTTAGACCAAAATGTATAAATAGACTAGTTACACTTTATATATATTGAATCTAAAAAGGTTTATTAACCAGATGATCCCAAGATATGTCTACTCCAATTAATTACCCACCTAAAGAGGTTATAGAGCCTATCTTTGGTAGAATTAACTTTGAATTGGTAATACTATGGATGCTCAATAACAACGAAATATGTACATGGTCTAATTTAAAAGATTTGATCAAACCGTCAACATTATCAATTTATCTGAAAAAACTTTTATTAACAGAGTTAATTGAAAAGAGAGAATTTAATCAATATACAATAACAACAAAAGGGCGAGACAGATTTTATGACCTATCACAAGCGGCGAGACAAAAAAAGAAACTAAATTACCCACCAAAAGTAATTTTATGGAAAAGAAATTACGATCATTGGATATTATGGATGGTGTACAATAATACTTTCTGTAAATGGGCAGATTTTCTAAATGAGCCTCTTTCAGTTAATAATTCTTCTTTATCCAAAAATATGAATTCTTTAATTGAAGACGGATTTGTCAAGAAAGAAAATAAGGAGTATAGGATTACTCAATTGGGTAAAGCCGAATATTCCGTAATGCTGAGAGATTATGATTTAGACCGTCAATCGATTTTGGAAGAAGAGAGTAATCGAATCAAAGAAATTACTAAGAAAACACTAAAATTCTTCACAAAGTATAGAATAGTTGAAGATGAAACTAGATTTCGATTTCTCAATAACCTTTTGAGGTTACCCCACGAAAGAATCAAGCAATCTTTAGAAAGTGAAGACGATTTCTTTAAAATACTTCTATATTTATCCCTCAATCATCCATCACAATATCCAGACTTTATTTCGACTGAAGAATTTGCTAAAAAATATGGGTTGGAATTGGTAGTTTTAGAGTTTCATGTTCTACAAATTATTGAGAAAAAGATATATCCTATTAAATTCTTCAAATTAGAGGGAGATGCTGATGAGATATATTTCTTCCAAGCTAATGAGAAGCTTGAAAGAATGTTGAACGCTGTAGTCGAAGAACATATAACAAAATTTACATATTTAAATAAATTATACGAAGAAGATAAAGAAAAGACCTACTTAACAACTTTAGAATCCACAATAGATGCGATATTAGACGAAGTTTGCGGTTCTCTTTTTCATGAAGGCCTGCGTTATTCTTTAAAGAAATTATTACCAAGCTATATTGCTTACTTAGCTTACAAAGTTGAAAAAGAGAAAAAGTTAATTGACACTTATGACAAGTTAAAGGGTTTAATATGGCATGTAGTACAAACCTATAGTTTGAATAAAGAAATAGTTCAAGAATTCACAAATTACGACGAGAACCTCAAAAAAGTAAATAAAGCCCTTAGCTTAAATTCTGACCATTTTGACCTATATGTTGCCAAAGAGCGCGTACTAATTTATTTTAACAAATACGATGAACTACTTATATTATTAGATGAAATGCTCGAAAAATTCCCTGTTGAAGAGAAGGATATCAAGATTAAGGTCGCATATATCCTTAAAGAGAAAAGAAATTTAGAGGGAGGGCTTGAAATTATTGATGATTTGCTCGAAAAATACTCGGAAGATACAAAACTTCTAATTTACAAAGCTTACTGGCTACAATATTTAAATCGAAAAGAAGAAGCAGTAGAAATTATTCAAGATCTAATCGAACAAGACCCTGATAACAGCATTTATCACGATACATATGGTGAAATATTAATGTCCTTCCAAGATTATGAAAGCGCCAAAAATGAGTTTCTTAAAGCAATTGAAATAAGCTCAGACGAATGGTATACATTCCAAACGCACATCAAATTAGGAATATGCTATAAAGAACTTGGTAAGTTTAAGTTAGCGATCGAAAAATTGGAATTGGGAATTAGATATGCTAAAAAGAGTAAAGCAGATTTACAAACAAAACAAAATTGGCTTACGATTGCGAACCTTTTTAAAGCAGAAATAGAAGAGTTAGAAAGCGAAGCTTGATTTACAAAATATTATAGTTTTTATGATATCATGAATTGCATGTTATTAAAGATATTAAATGAGTAAAGAAATAGAAAATAAGGGTGTTATTTATCGAAAAAGAGGAAGAGAGCAAAGAAGCTACTAAAAAAGAGCATACAGCTGAGGAAATTGCCAAAATCATGGTTGAAAATATGAAAGCAAATATGGAAAATCCAAACTTCTGGAAAGAAAAAGATGACATACAAGAAAGAGCTGCTCATGAGGTTATAAAAAAAATAGAAGAAAGACGCAAAAAAAAAGAATAATTTATTAGACCTTTCGTCTTCTACTAATATTTTTATATTTTTTCAACTAAACGGATAGTATTTTGTTTCCAGACCCCCTAAAATTACCAAAAAAGAATAATAAAAGATAATTATTTATTGCTTTCAGCAAAAAAATTTAATTTACATGCAGTAAGTAATTTTTCATTAATAAAATAATAAAAATTATTTTCTTTTTACAAGAATACAAGTTAAGAATAGTAAAATTAAAAATTTTTTAATATTATTATATTTAGTGTTAAAAATATGTAAAATATGATGGTGGTCAATAATTTGATAACAAATAAACTTGTCTATGATGATAGAATACGAGAAATTATTAATTCAGAATATAAAAATGACGATTTCATAAATTTAATGCGAAATATTACTAAGGAAGCAATTGAATCTAATCCCTTTTATAAAGAACTCGCTAATAAGGAGAATTTCAATTTAGATGATTTGGATAAATTTGACGATTTAGCATTAATTCCTCGCGTACCTGCTCCCCTTTTTAAAGAATCAATGAGTATGTATGAAAAACTTTTAAAAATTCCTTTAAAATCTCCTGAGTTTGAGCTATGGAATGTTTCTTCTTGCACATCGGGAGATCCATCCTTAGTTGGGCGTTCAAAAGAGGATATAGAATTATTAGCGAGTATGACTATCAAATGTATTTATGAATTTATTCCAATTCCAAAAGATGATTGGTTTAATACTATCTCATTTGATTTCGCACCAAGCGTAACTTTCTTAAATAGGATTGCTATGAGATATACAAAAGTTAGACCCATTAAATTATATGGAAGTATTTTGCACGAAATATCAACAAGAATGTCGAATCCGAAATTCTTAATTAAATTCTTTCCACTTAAAGCGCTTAAGGCAATGATAAAAAAGCGAGGTTTAGCTGGTGCTTTTGGAATTAATTCAAAATATGTCATTAAAAAAGTAAAACAAAATTCAGAAAAACCCGTGAATAAACAAAAATATATTTCATTTGGAGGAAGCATTCATTTATTGAATACTTTTATGAATAAAATCATGAAAGAAAACAATCTTAAATTCGACATACCTGAAAGCGTTGTCAATTTTGGTGGTGGTGGATGGAATGGACATAAATCTCAATTGAAGTATCCTCCTATAGATAAAGTAAAATTTGTTTCTGACTGTGTGGAAAAATTTGGCACTAAACCTGATAGAATCACGGATATGTTTGGTTTTACTGAAACACCGATAACTTTTGGTAGTCATTGGTCAGATAAGCATCAAGATTTTATATTCCATTGCCCATCTCAAGCAAGAATAATAGTTAGAGATTTAGCTACTCAAGATCCATTAAAACAAGCGGGTGATAGAGGTATTCTGGAAGTTATTACCCCATTCGGGGTATCCGCGTCTGTGAATCATGCTGTAATTGTTGATGATTTAGTAGAAATAATATCAAAAAATAAATGTCCTGAGTGCGGATATGAAGGCGATACATTTATTGTTCATGGCAGAATTGAAGATAAAACTGGTCTTGGATGTTCGTCCATACTAGAATGGATCTAATCGCATAAGGCAATTCAAGAAAATAAAACGTTTGCTCTTTAAATTTCTTCTCTTTAAAATGAATTAAAACAAGTAAATTTAAGCTCCATCTAAAATTTTCATTTTTGGATTACAATAGTCGTCAATTGCGTAGCTATTGAAACACTCTTTCAACTATAATCGATATAATATTATTCCCAAATCCTCCAAAATTACATGTAATCCCAGTTTCCGCACCATCAACTTGTCTTTTACCAGCTTCACCTCTAATTTGCCAGACTAACTCTACCACTTGAGCAACACCTGTAGCACCTAAAGGATGACCACGGGCTTTTAAGCCTCCAGAAGGATTGATTGGTATTTTTCCACCTATTTCTGTTAAGCCCTCATGTGCCGCTTTTGCTCCTTCTCCTTTTTTAAAAAAGCCTATATCCTCGCTCTGTACTGCCTCAAGAATTTCGAAGGCATCATGTAATTCGGCTACATCCATATCTTTTGGAGTTTTATGAGCCATTTTATAAGCTTCATTAGAACATATTCGCAATGCTTTTAGAATGGTAAGTTCCTCCCGTTCAAATACTATTTGAGTATCTGTTGCTTGTCCAATACCAGAAATTAATATAGGTGTATCACAATATTCTTTCGCTTTTTCAGCATTACATAAAACTAAAGCAGCAGCACCATCCGAAATAGGGCAAATATGAAAAAGTCTCAGTGGATCTGCAATTATGGGATTCATCTTATCGTCATTAAGGAATTCGTGTGCATTCTCCCAATTTCCTTTTCCTTTTTTAATTGCGCTTTTCATAAAACTATCAATAGTTCTCTGAAAATGGGCATTTGGATTTAAAGCCCCGTTCTTATGGTTTTTAATTGCGATATCAGAAATCCATTCTAGTTTTGCATCATATTTCTCCAGATATGCTCTCGTTAGTAATCCCGCAAATGAAGGAAGTGAGACACCGTGCCGTCTTTCAGCTTCCGGGTGTGTTAATGTTGCTACATTTGAGGTAATATGTCCGGGAGCTGTTAAATGAGTCATTTTCTCCCCCCCTACAACCAAAACTAAATCACTCATTCCTGATGCAATCGCTTGAAATCCTGCTTTTATAGCAGAACCTCCACTGGCAGGACCATTTTTTATATGATCAGCAGCAGCAGGTAATAAACTTATATGATCTACTAAAGCGCTTGCTATTCCAGATATATTATTAAAAGCAGTAGGACTCATGGCTCCTACATAAACAGAATCAAAATCTTTATCACTAGTGTTTGAATCTTCTATTGCTTTTAATGAAGCATCTGATAGTAAATCTAGAAGTCCCTTATCAGGCAATCTTCCAAATTTTGTATGACCAACTCCTATTATTGCTACTTTATTCATGATACTTAAGATTTTTAAGAAAGTTGAGATGAATTGTGTAATATTTGGCTTTAATACAATATTAAGTTTAATATTTGAAAATAAGAAGAAAAAGAAAAAATACAGAAATTATTGTTATTTAGGATGTTCGTTTCTCACGATTGTTGCTGCTCCCATTCCTAAACCAACGCACATTGAACTAATGGCGAATTCTTTACCGGACTGTTCCAATTGTTGGACATTTGTACCAATTAGTCTTGTTCCAGTAGCCCCTGTCGGATGACCTAGTGCAATCGCACCTCCCCAAGGATTAAACCTTGAATCTTTCCAGTCTAAACCAAGTTCATAACAACAAGCAAATATAACGGGACTGAAAGCTTCGTTAATTTCAATAAAACTCATGTCGTCAAATGTCATATTTGCTCTTTTAAGCGCTTCTGGAATTGCTTTTATTGGTCCAGTTAGTTGCAATACAGGATCTGTGCCAATAACAAAATAGTTCACAATTGAAGCTCTAATTTTTAAACCATATTCCTCAGCTAATTCACGTGTCATCCAAAGTTGTACTGCTGCACCATCGCTAGTTGGACAACTATTTCCTGCAGTCAAAAACGCTTTACTTTTCCTTCCAATAATAGTTCTTAAACCCGCAAGAGTCTCCATTGAAGAATTTGGACGAGGAGCTTCGTCCTTCTCAGTGAGAACTGATAAACTCGAATCATTTGCTACTTCATTATGTTCGTCTAACATCGTTTTTCCGCTCTCGTCAAGCTTTGGGCACCAAATAGGCTCGATTTCTTTTCCTCTCTCGTCCCAAGTTTTAATAGCTTTTTGATGGGAAGCATAAGATAAACTGTCTAATTCTAACCTAAATTCTTCCAGAGTTTTTCCTGATTTGTTCATCCAGTGTAGACCAAGATCGTGAGCAGAATTAATCTGACCTGCAAAAGAAGTATTATATTCTTTTAATTTTTGAGCTACTTCGGGATTACTTAAGATTTTTTTATTGGGGGCTATCATTACCACTTTGTTTTGTTCTTTATCAAAAATATTTGCGTCTGACATAATAGGGTATCGATTTTGTACTTCTGTTCCACCGCAGATAACGCAATCAATTATCCCTGAGGCAATAGCTTGCCAACCGGACATAACTGATTGAGCTCCACTAGCACACTGACGATTAATGGACATTCCAGGTATGCTTACTGGCAGATGAGCTGCCAATGCAGAGGTTCTTCCAATGTCTAAAGCACAATCCCCGATTTGACTGTTACAACTAACAATAGAATCGCCAATTATATTGACATCGAATTCGTTCCGGTTTACAATAGTTTGGTAGCAATGTACTACTAAATCATCTCCTCTGTGACGTCCTACCGTTCCTTTTCTTCTCCCTATTGGCGTTCGGACATAATCAATCAATACTGGTTCTCGTTTTGGGTCTTTGAAATATTTTTCATACATACTTACGGGGTTTGCCATAATTCTTCACTTCTTAAGAAATTTTATAGGAATCTAATGTATTTTTATTAATTAATTTTATTTTAAGCAATTGCATATCTATTCATAAAAATCATTAATGTGAAATTATCATGTTAAATGGGATACACTTTCTCCTCACTTACAAATGTAATTACGAATGTGACCATTGTTTTTTGTATTGTGGACCTCATTCTGAAGGTACTTTTACTTTGGAACAAATTAGAGCTGTTCTTGACGAAGCTGTCAAAATCGGCACGGTAGAATGGATATATTTTGAGGGTGGAGAGCCCTTTCTGTTTTATCCTATAATGCTTGAAGGGATTAAACTTGCTAATAAAAAAGGATTTAAAACGGGTGTTGTAACAAATTCATATTGGGCAACTTGTACTGAGGATGCAGAAGTGTGGCTTAAATCCATTGCTGATTTAGGGGTAAAGGATTTTACAGTAAGTGACGATGAATTTCATTTTGAAAATAAAGATGATAACCCATCCAAAGTAGCGAGAGACGCAGCAAATAAATTAAAGATTCCTACATCTTCAATCAGTATCAATGAACCAAAAGTAGAAATGAGATCGGAATCCGAGTATGAAAAGGGAAAGCCCGTAATAGGTGGCGGAGTAACTTTTAGAGGTAGGGCTATTGAAACATTGATAGAAGGGCTACCTCGGACAACATGGGAAGAATTAAAAGAATGTCCATATGAAGATTTAAAGGGATTAGGGAGAGTTCATGTTGATCCTTTTGGTAACGCCCAAATCTGTCAGGGTTTAAGTATAGGAAACTTCTGGGAAACGCCTCTTTCAGAATTAGTAAGAAATTATAAACCTGATAATCATCCGATATGTGGTCCTTTACTTCGAGGAGGTCCAGCTCAATTAGTAAGAGATTACGATATTGAGCACGAAGATTCGTATGTAGATGAATGCCATATGTGCTATAAAGCGCGCCTAGCCCTAATCGATAAATATCCTCAATATCTTACGCCAAGACAAGTATACGGACTGGAAGAAGAATAGAATTATTTGAATGTTAAAAATCTACGTAAATTACTGGCTTAAATGGAATATTAGTTTTTATTGAATCAAACGATTGTTTAATTATTTGTTTGTTTGTTTGTTTGTTTTTAAAAACCGTATTTGGATTCATTTTCCACATGATCACTCATTTTAAATCACGACATGATAACATTTAGACGAGAAAGAGTGATATTTATATTTGATAGTGACCCGTACTTTAAACAATTGACAAGAAGTTAAATTAAAAATGTGTTATAATATATATAATTCATTTTTTTTTCTTTTTAACTAGGGTTAGTAATGGAATTTAAATCAAATCTTGTAGGTTTAGATGATAGTTTTTCGAGGTTATTAAAAAGCATCCCTATACCCACTTTAATTTGGAAAAAAATGAACAATTCCTTAACGCTAGTAAATAGTAACGAAGAAAGCTCCAGAATTAGTGAAGGAAAAATTAAAGAATATATTGGAAAAAAGGCTTCAGAAATATATAAAAATAATTCTCAGATTTTAAAATTGCTGCAGGAGTGTGCTTTAAATAACCGTAAATTTAATTTACCTGCAAATAACGGTAATCCAATTATAAATAATGGATATTCTTATAAAATTTTAATTGAACCTATAACTCCTGATACAATTGTTCAATATTTTACTGCTAACTCTTCGGTTAACAAAAAAATTCTTAATAATGATACTTCTAAAAAGAATGGGAAACAAAACCGGTTGATACAACAAGCCACATTAGAGAGTATATATAAAGCGGCACTAATTGGCATTGGAATGGTTGTAAATCGCAACTTTGTCCATGTAAACGACAAATTTTGCGATCTTGTCGGTTACGATAGAGAGGAATTGATCAATAAAAATACCAGAATTTTATATCCCACAGATGAAGAATTCGAGTATGTAGGAAAAGAGATATACGATCAAATTAGTGAATATGGAATCGGAACAGGTGAAATACGGTTTCGGAGAAAAGATGGGAAGATCATTTATGTTTTAGTTAGTTCTGCCTTTATTGATCCCAAGAATCCCTTATTAGGTGCCACATTTACAGCTTTAGATATCACTAATAGAAAACGAATAGAAGAAGAATTGGTCAATAGGGAGAAAAGATTCCAAGATTACGTCAATATGTTACCTCTAGTTGTATTTGAAACAGATATGCTTGGAAATCTTAGTTTTGCAAACGAGAAAGGTTTTGAACTTTTTGGATATAGTCTAGAAGACATTAAGAATGGTTTTAATACTCTCGAGCTACTTATTCCGACAGAGAGAAGGAAAGCATTAAGTAATATGGCAAAAAATTTGAAAAAGGAAAATTTAGGCGGAGCAGAATATCTAGCACAAAAGAAAAACGGAGACATATTTCCGGTTTTAATTTATTATATACCTATAAGATATGATGGAAAACCTGTGGGTTTTAGAGGGATACTCATAGACATTACGGAACGTAAGAATAGAGAGATAGAATTAAAAGAATCGGAGGAAAAATATAGAATACTTTCGGAAAATTCTGATGATTTAATTACTCTCTACGACGAGAACTTCAGAATGATTTATATAAATGCTGAAAGCCATTCTAGAGTTTTGGGATATCCTGCGAAGAAATTCTTAAAAGCCTCGTTTAAAAATATTATTGTTCACAAGGATGATTCAATTTCCTTGATTAACATCATTAAAAAAGGGATTAAAGAAGGGAGTTATAGAAGTCAAATCAGGTTTAAACATCAAGAAGGATATTATTTGTGGTTCCAACTCACTGCTAAATTTTTCAGCGTAGAATCAGAAAAAAGAAAACTTCTTGTAATAGCAAGAGATATAACTGATATTAAACAATTTGAAGAAAATTTGAGAGAATCTGAAGAAAACTACCGGGTCCTCACAGAAAACTCAGATGATCTTATCACCCTTTACAATGATAAGATTATAGCAGAATATATTAATGCAGAGACCCATTCAAGAGTTTTAGGATATTCTCCAGAGAAGTTCTTAAAAGCTTCTTTTAAAAGTAGAATCGCTCATAAGGATGATATCATCCCATACTTAGAGAGCTTCAAAGAAGGTTTAAAAAGCGGAAATTATCTCACTCAGGTTAGATTTAAACACAAAGAAGGGCATTATCTTTGGTTTCAAATCTATGCGAAATTCTTTAATAACATTCTAAATAAACGTAAGTTATTATTAGTTGCGAGGAACATCACAGATATTAAACAAGCAGAGAAAAATCTGAAAGAATCTGAAGAAAAATATCGCGGATTCGTGAATAATATTTCAGATATTATTTATGAACTTGATAAAAATGGTAAATGTTCATATATTAGCCATCAATTGTTAGACATTTCGGGATTTTCTCCAGAGGAAATGATTGGTCAAAAAGTTTTTAAATTTGTCCATCCCGAGGATTTAACTAAGGTCGCTGAGGAAGTTAAGATTGCATTTAATTCCGAGGATAATCGCTTTATTGAGTTCAGATTGCGACACAAAGACGGTCATTATGTTCCAGTATTATCTAGATTTAGTAAGATAAGAATTGGAGAAATACAAAAACTCACGGGAGTTCTCGTGGATATAACAGAAAGAAAGAAAACAGGACAAAAATTAAAAGAATCTGAAGAACAATTCAGGACAATCGCTGAACAAGCGTTTATGGGGATAATGATAATACAAGATGATAAACTTAAATATGTAAACTCGGCATTATTAGATATTTTTGAGTTTTCATCTAAAGATACAGAAGGGTGGACAACAGAGGATATAATTAAATTAGTTCATCCAGAAGATTTAAAATTTCTATTAGATTATAGGCAACATTTAAAAGAAGGAGTTTCAGGTATAAAAAGCTATTACTCTTATAGGACCTTTACAAAAAATGGAAAGCTAAAATGGATAGATCAATTTTCCAAAAATGTCGTCTTTAAAGGGGAACCTGCAGAGTTAATCACTATAATTGATATTACTGAAAAGAAAGAAGCTGAAGAAGAACTAATAAAGTTGAACAATTTAAAATCTGAATTATTTGTAAGAACTTCTCATGAATTAAAAACACCCTTAGTTTCGATTAAAGGATTTTCTGATCTATTGCTGACTGTTCATAGAAGTGAATTGGATGACTACTCAATATCAAAGATAACGGCAATCAAGAATGGTGCAGATAGATTGCAAAAACTTATAGGAGATATTTTAAAAGCCGCAGAATTAGAATCAGGATACACAGAGTTGAAATCAAAAAATGACAACTTTTCCAATTTAATTCATATTTGTGTAAAAGAAGTTCAAGGTATTGCTGATTTAAGAAAACACCACATAGAAGTAAATATAGAACCAGATCTTTTTACAAATTTTGAACAAGAACAAATTCATCAAGTTATTAGTAATTTATTACATAACGCAATAAAATACACTCCTCCTTACGGAAAAATAGAAATCAAGTCTGAAATTAGAGATAATTCTATATTAACTTCTGTAAAAGATGATGGTATTGGTTTTACACATGAAGAAAAGCAAATGGTTTTTAAACAATTCGGTAAAATTGAACGATACGGTCAAAACCTAAAAGTAATTCCAGATGGTACTGGTCTTGGCTTGTTTATCTCAAAAAAATTAATAGAACTCCACGGAGGGGAAATCTGGGTAGAATCAGAGGGTAGAAATCAAGGCACGATATTTTATTTTACCTTGCCATTAACTTAAAATCAATAAGTATCTTAATTGATTACTCGAATTAAGATTCTAAGTAAATTGCGGGTTTGTTAGGTAGAGCTTTAGCCGATCGCACTTTAGGGTCGTAGTCTGAATTAATTATTATACTGCTGTTTATTCTTTTTTCAATATAACCTTTGTATTCTTCTAATAGTTCTATTTCGTTCAAATTAGCCAGTTCCTTTTCCCAAAGCTGATTTTTTATTTGATGTTTGATAAATGGAATGATGTTCGAATTTTTCATAAAATCCGGTATTCGCTTACATTCTTCGATAGTCTTCTTGAAATTTCCCTCTTTTGAAGTTATTATTTTTAAAACCTCGTATTTCCAGCTTGGAGCAGTGTAAAGATAAATTTTGCTTAAATCACTGGATGAAACAATTTTTTGAATGTTTAGAATGTCAGCTATTACATCAAAAATATAGTCATATTCACTTTCGATATCGTTGTTAATGTACCCTTTGTTAAAATCATCCCAAATGACATTTGAAAGGAAATGGGTGTTTCCCATCATTTCCCATAGTTCTTCGCATAGGTGGGGCATGGTTAAAGAAAGTATTTTTACCCAGTTTGGAAAAATAATTTTATAGACTTCTAAAACGTCATCCGCATCTTCACAATATCTATTAAATTCTTGAATTATGTTAAAAACCTCGTAAAAAGAGAGTTGAAGGTATTTTCTTATGTTCAAATCTTTCAAACCAATTTCCGCTTCAACAAATTTCTGGGTGCATTTTGATAAAATGATATTTGCATATTTAGTTTTAAGGTTACCTATGTTTCCCTCAATTTTACTTAGTTTAACTGTATTTTCCGAAATAAAATTATAAAATCGCTTTATATGATTTTTTACAATTTGTATTTGTTTTTCACGCCAATCTACACTAATTCCAAAGTCAGCACTATGAGAGATATAAAAACGAAATAAATCAGCTGAATAATTTACTTTAAAATTTGCTATTGGAATTACGTTTCCTTTAGATTTTCCCATTTTTTGACCTTCTATAATTACTGGTTCTATTAGAGAGACAATTTGTGGCCAATGTTCTTTGGGAAAAATAGCTACATGATGAAATATATAAAAGCTCAAATGATTGGAAATGTGCATTATTGCTGTATGTCTGTGATCTACTGGATACCAATAAAAAAATTCTTGTTGCATTTGTTTTAATACAGTTATTTCAATCTTAGTTTGGTTAGACAGACTTCTAATATCACCTATATTTAATAGAACATAATCAAAAAACGCAGGTATAAGCTGTTCTGGTTTGAGATCATTTTTCTTTATCAGATGAATTATGGTGTAGAAACTCATATATATTGTAGAATCGCTTAAAGACTCTATAATCCAATTTTTATCAAACGGAAGCTGAGTTCCAAGGCCTCTCTTCCGCGCACAAGGTCTTTTCTCTAACCAGTTAAAAATGTGCTCAAAATTCATGCGATATTTATTAGGAACAATTTTCATATTATCCAAGCATTTTGACGCTTTTTGCTTCCAATCTCCCGCATTAAAATTTAAAAACCATTGATCGTTTAATATCGAAACCGATATTTCTTTTCCACACTTACATCTAAGATCTTTAGTAATAGGTAGAAAAATTGTATCTGCTTTTTCATTCGCAATTAGATCATTAATAACCATAATCACCGCTTCGTTTACTTTTATCCCTTTATATTTTCCGCACTTATTATTCAGAATACCGCTATAATATTCTACCTTATAATTTTCAGATGTTGCCTTATCTAATTTTTCAAAATCTGTTTGAGTATGGACATCGAACTTTTCGCAATAAACTTTTGCGGGAAAATCTTCGAATTCCAATAAGTCAATGATTTGAATAGGCTCTATTTTCTTTATTTCCTCTGAATTCAATTTGAACTCTTTTATATATGCATCATTTTTTTGGAGGTCTAACAATGCAATATAATCGTAAGGAGCGTGGGCTGGTACTGAGTAGACTACACCAGTTGCCACTGTAGTATCTACAAATGTTCCCGGTAAAACTAAAAGATCTCTGCTAGCATCTATACTCTTAACCTTTTTTCCAATTAAATCTACTCCCTTCAATTTCTCGAGGATCTCTACTTTTTTATTCTGATTCTTTAAAAGTAAAGTTGCTTCCTCAGAAATAACCCATGTTTCCCCATTTACTTTAGCGTAAACATAGATACCAGTAGGATTTATCCATAGGTTAGTTGCACCGTAGATTGTTTCGGGTCTCAATGTAGAAGGAACTAGATAAGCATCCTCAAATGGAAATTTTATGCAAGTATATTCATTAATTTCTAAATTTAATTCGTCTCCACTTGAAATATCGTCTTCACCTACAGCGTTTTCACATTGAGGACAATACAAAATAGGGTACTTGCCTTTTTCTAAATATCCCTGTTCGAATAGTTTATGAAATTGCCACTCAATTAGCTTATTGTAGAGTTTATCACCAGTTGTGAATTCTCTTCTCCAATCCAAACTCATACCTAATGCTTTAAAATCAATTTTATAAGTGTTTGAGAAATAATTCACAATATTCCACGGTTCTACAAAGCTTTTGACAATCCGTTTTACTTGTTCTCGATCAGTTGTGTGTAATGATACGTACTCTTCCATTCTTTCAATCGTTTCTTTATTGTTTCTTTCAATGGAAGATGATATTGCTAACACAGGAGTTCCTGTTATGTGAAATGCCATTGGATATAATACATTATATCCTTTTGCACGATAATATCTTGCAAAAACATCTCCGTTCACAAAACTCCTACCATGACCTATATGTAAAGGTCCAGAAGCATACGGATAAGGAGAGGTAATAAAAATTTTCTTTCTGTCTGGATTTGGGTTAGCTTCAAATATTTTTGCCTGCTCCCATTTATCTTGCCACTTTTTTTCAATCTGTTGGGGGTTATACATAATTTTTATCAATTGAATTCTTTTTTTCAGCTATTAATAATCCACCCCTTAAGCTTTTTCAGTTAAATTTTATGATCTTAGCAAACAAATCCGTTAAAAATTTAAAAGAAAAAGATAAAGCGGATTTGTATCGCTCATAATAATAATTGTAATAATGCCTGAAGTAATACTCTTTTCCGTAAAAATTCTTTTACTGAGCTCGTTAAAGCCGTATTATTCGTAAACATTATTAATTTATGCAAATCCCTTCTGTTTTATAAATTTTATCTTAGATTATAAAGAAGATTGGGAATTAAGCTCTATATGTTTAAAATTTATTGTGAATTAAAATTAAACTATGAAATTTGAAAATTTGATTTATAGGGAAAATGAAGAGACTGCTTGGATCTTACTCAATAGACCTGAAGTGATGAACGCTTTAAGTATGAGCCTTTCAGAAGAAATTGTCGCTGCTATAGAAATAGTAAGACAATCTACAAAACTCAAATTCTTGATTATTAAAGGTGAAGGTCCCAACTTCTGCGTTGGAGATGATATTAAAGAGATGATTAAATGGGGAAACGCTAACGATATAACTCGAAGATGTAGGTATTATCAAAATATGGCAAACCAACTAGAGGAATTGGATAAAATTACTATAGCTGCTGTAGACGGTTTTGCAGTAGGAGGAGGATTGGAGATTACTATGGCTTGTGATTTTGTTATAGCTACTGAACGCTCAAAATGGGGTATGCCTGAAGTAGATGTTGGAATAACTCCCGGATGGGGTGGTACGACGCGTTTAGCACGATTAATCGGTCGAAGAAGAGCAAAGGAAATCAATCTTATTGGAGCACTTCATCCCAGCAAAAAGGCTGTGGAATGGAATTTGTGGAACCGAGTTGTAGCCAACGACCGACTGGATGAAGAAGTGGAGAAACTACTAGAAGTGCTAAAAACCAAAAATCAACAAGGAATGCGTCAATTAAAATTTATTATTAATAGAGGTGTAGAATGTGATTTATATACAGCTCAAGGTTTCGAAGTTCTATCTGGTGCTTTAACGGGAGCTGTAAGCGGAATGTGGAAAATAAAAGACGCAGATCAAGGCAAAGGTATTATTAACTTCACTGAAAAAGGAGGCTTATGGCAAACAAGAAGAAGATTGGCAAAAGATTTTTGGGTAGATTAGCTATTTCACTATAAAAATTTGTTTTATTTTTAGAAGAAAAGGTAATAATATATTATTTCTCAAAAAATATATAAAACACAAGAAATCTATTTTCAATACACACCAAAATCTAAATAAATATTAAAAGAGATATAATATATGATGATATCTGAAGAAGATAAGAAAATAATATTATTGTACGCAAGAAAATACAACTTAGAAAAAGTTATTCTCTTCGGTTCCTCTAAAGAGAGGAAGGATGCGCGAGATATAGATATTGGTGTAAGAGGTATAGCACCTAAATTATTTTTTGATTTTTGCTGGGAATTGTACAGGGATTTATCGAAACCTGTAGATGTAATTGATATAAGTATAGACTGTTTATTTAATAGACTAATAGAGGAAGATGGGTTAGTATTATATGGCTAATGTTAAGGACAAAATTCTTGCGGAGAATGAAAATATTGAAAAAATTTTAATTGAATTGGAAAAAGTGAAAAAAAAACCGAGTAAAGAACTCGTAATTCTTGTAGGAATTGGAGCCTTTCTTCAAAATATCTATACGGGTATGGAAAATATTTTAAAACAAATATTTTTACACCAAAACTTACCAATCCCAGAGTCACCCACATGGCATAAAGATTTATTGAATTTTGCTTTTGACAATAAAATAATATCGAAAGAAATTCTTGATAAAATTGGTAAGTATTTAGTTTTTCGGCACTTTTTTACCCATGCTTATGGATTTCTTATTGATGAGGAGAAATTAGAACCACTTATGAATAATATTTCTGAAATATATTCCGAGTTTAAAAGAGAAATAGATGAATATCTCTTAAAGGTTAAAGGTTGATAATAAATCGCAGAGTGGAATGCGACTTATACACAGCACAAGGTTTTGAAGTATTGTCTGGCGCATTAACGGGAGCTGTGAGTGGAATGTGGAAAATTAAAGACGCAGATCAAGGCAAAGGCATAATCGGATTCACTGAAAAAGATGGTTTATGACAAACCAGAAGAAGATTAGCAACAGATTTTTGGGTAGATTAACTATTCTAATATAAAAATTTGTTTTATTTTTAGAAGAAAAGGTAAAAATATATTACCTATAGTTCGTTAATATAATTAATTCTTTGATATAGAAAGAATTAGTTTTAAA
>Ga0315553_10000078_pt1 | contig 78640 bp, 71 predicted proteins | sample SalMarSW160140MG_FD_203099 | JGI IMG/M metagenome (GOLD analysis project Ga0315553, IMG submission 203099) | Salt marsh sediment microbial communities from the Plum Island Ecosystem LTER, Massachusetts, United States - Salt Marsh Sediment SW1601-40 ... | reverse complement strand
GCAATTGCTACAGTGAAGTGTGGTCATTGTAGCTTAACAAAGGAAGTTTTAGTTAATTCTATATCAGAACCTGTTGATGCTTTTGGAGATTTTATCGATATTTATTACGCCGATCAAGAACTTCAGAGATTAGAAAAACGCATAGAGAAACTTAAAAAGAAAAATGAATGGGGGGAATTGGTTCTGTGTTTTTCTATTTTAACGGATATTTGCAAAGCTAAAGCTGCTGAGGCCTTAGAAGATGAAGATAATGTTAACCTTGATGTAGTTAATAAATGGAAAATTAAAGCAGAAGAATATAAAAGGTTAGAAAAGGATGCATTACTTCAACTAGACTCCCTTGAATTAGAGAAAGGAATAAAAACAGATGACGAGTCTTTATTTACAGAGCACGACGAGAGTGACATGAAGAAGGAAAAAAAAATCGAAGATATTTTTGACGACCCCGGCTTTCTTGAATTCTGATATCGTTAAAATCGCCTTTCACTTGAATAATTAAAAATCTGAGTTCAGAATTCTCTTTTTAATAGTTTTAGGAATATTTTTCCATATTGGAAGTTTCACTATCAATTTGAAAAACTGTTTTCGATTTAAATTTCGGTTTATTATTAGATAGCTCCAGTTATTAAACGCTAATTTATTAAAAAGATTCATTAGATTTACTCCAAAGGGATTAAACCTTGAAGTTAAAAAACTAGCTAAATACCCTCCCAACCGTTTTGTTTGAGGAACTGATTCTGGATAAACTGACTCTGAAAGAGCTCTATTAAAAATTTCATAAATTGAAAAAATAGGAATAAGGTTGTCTATGTATTCGTTTACAAATTTTCTATAATTTAAATCATCCAACGATAATGTAGAAAGATCGTTTAATTTTTTCAAAGCAAAATTGAAATGTTTCTCCTTAAAATAAAGCCACATAGTTCCCATTTTGTCTCTGAGTTTAACCAATTCATTGATAACTTCCATTTCTTTGAAAGAAAACGAATTTAATACTTCGAATTTTTTTATAAAAAGTAAAAAAATTGAATCTATTGATGTGTTGTTAAAATCAGTAGTGGAATCATTTTGTTTCTGCTTTTGAAGATTGATTTCGTTGTCGATAGTTTTATGAATCGAATGGGTATAAAGGGGAGTTGTCCATAGCATCTTTATAATTAATTCCATAAGTCGAATATGAAGGGAAAATTCTTGAATTTTAGAAAATTTTTGAGATATTTTCAAACTTGGAACTGAAAATGATTTAGATTGATCGATCCTAAATTTAATTCTATCGATTCTCTTTAAATTATTAATAAACTCTTTTTTTAGCTGTTTAAAGTGGATAATCTTTTTTTTTATCAACTTTTCTGTTGCTAATAAGTTATTTAAATAGTCGTAAAAATTCACATTGTATTTGCGAACGATAGTATCATGCGTAATTAAAGGTACGCTAATTGTTTTCTTTGATTTTTCGCTTTCGACAGACATTGCGTGATCTCCTACAGAATAAGAAAATGTAACGTTATCAAGTGCATTTTCTAAACTTGAGAACACACCAAATGTTTTTGGGTCTTGCGTGTAATAACCGTGTAAAAGGGTGTCAATTCCTTTAAAAACGTTGTCTTTATACTCTGATATAATTACAGATTCAAATTCTCCTGGGTGATGTCTTTTAATTCCATATTTTTTTCCGACAAGATAAATCGCTTGATTTGCTCTGTGACAGATAGTGTGACTCCATTTAAACAAAGATTCTAAAAATTTACCTATAGTTAATATATACCCATAGAATTCTGGACCAAAATAAATTGGGAATCCGAATCCTCTAGAAGTTGAATATGTGAATTGGAACATATTCCTCGTTTTTTCTCCATTTAAAAATCCAGGAAATTTGTAATGGAGTGCTAATCTAGGAAAAAGCGCTCCAAAACCTAAATTCATCCAAGTCTCAAATAAAATTATGCTATCAGGAAATCTAAAAGAATCTTTCTTGATATTTAAATCGTCACTTAACGAGTGTATAGCTAGCGGAACGCTGTGAAGCGAATCTTCATCACTTTCAATGTTTTTTAACTCATCTTTAAAGCTTTTTAGTGCAAGAGGTTTTAGTTTTTTTTCTATTTTTGCTTTTTCATAATAATAATTATTTAAAACCCTAACGAAGGATGTAATTTCTAGGATTTGTCTTTGTAGATCGTGAGCAACATTTACCCTATTTACTTTTAAGTCTTTACTGATAATTCTTACACCAAAGAAATCAAATCAAAACAGAATACTTCTTATAGTAATATATTTTTTTTTTAGTTTTAATTTTAATTGATTTTAAAAACAATTAGATTAATACTTAAAAGCAAACGACTAAAACTAAATAGTCTTCAAGTTAAACCAACTTTAACTAATACAGAGAACTTTTCTTCAATCAGGAAGGTATGGAGCGAATTTATTTTAAAAACATAATTCGTAAATTAACTATCCCGATTGATTTCTCTTAGAAAATAGCTGCTTTAATTCGCCCATTATTGCACCTCTTAAGCTCACAGGGCTAGCTGGACGAGCAGCTCCTGGACTTCCAGGAGGTGGAGGCGGCGCTCCAGGTGGACCTCCAGGCGGTGGCGGTGGAGCTCCAGGTGGACCTCCAGAAGGAGGTGGTGCGCTGTTTGGGGAAGCAGGTGCAGCGATTACTGAAGATGCCCCAACACCTTTGGTTCGTAATGCTGATACTTCATTGTTAAACGTATTGAATCGTGATTCCAATGTAGATATTTTTTGATTTACAGTAGCTAAAGACTGATCTACTAAATCGGGTATTCTTAGAATTACAGACATCATTCTTTCAACGATGTCTCCAAATGCGTTTAGTTTTTCTTCTAATGGAGCCTTTTTTGTTTCTTTCATGAAATTTGCGAATTCTTCTGCCATAGTATTCTCTCTAGTTTAATAATAACGATTTATCCAAGTATATTTTCTAATAATTATATATTTGAACTATTTAATAAATTTAAGTTCCTACTTGATAATTTGAACAAAAATAAAATAAAAAAAAGTTTAAAGTCAGCTTGCTTTGTCAACGCTATTTTTCAAATTTACCCACAATTCATCTACTTCGTTCTTAATCTGTAAAAATTGGTCTAATTTTTTCATTAAAATATCTCGAGCACGATCAAAGTCTCTTTGCGAATCGTTCAATTCGGACTCTAAAATTTTCATTTTTTCTCCTTCGATTAAATCGTTTTTTTTTTTCTCAACAGATAATGCTTTTTTGATTACTATGTTTCTTTTGTTTGCTACTTCGCTTAATGCCGAAGCAAATTCATATTTTTTTTCGACTAAATAGTCTTTTTTTACGGCGAGATCCTTAATCGAATCAATATATTTGTTGTTAACTTCTATGTATCCATCGTTTTTGTGGATAATATCTTGAAATATTTTCACTTCTTCCTCTTTAATATTTGATCGTTTCTCTCGTACTAGAGTCTGCATGTGTTTCAATACGTCTCTAAATGTTCTGTTTAACATTTCTCGAGTAAGTGTTGTTTTTTTTAAATTTTCGGCGTATTTTTTTTGAGAATCAATTAAAGTACTCTGAGATTTTGCTAGTTTCCTTATTTGGGTCACTAATTCTTTTTCCATACTTGCTAAATCAAATTCATCTTCATGCGTTATAATTGGGCTCATTATAATCAACCTAAAAAAATATTGATGAATACTAAATTGCGATACTATTCTTATGTAATTTCATAATTATAATTATTAGTTTTTTTATTAAGTTACAATTTATAAGGAAATAAAGCAGTGAGTATATTATCTTTATAATTTGCTTTTATTACCTGAGCTTCAATAACTTTTCCAATTAATTCATCCGAAAAAACAAGGGGTTTTTTCAATAATACCTTTATTCCAAGAGAATTATTAATTTTACCAATACACTCATTTTCCCACCTTCCCCTCGAAACTATTTCTATTTTAATTAAGTCATTTTTCTGAAGATTCAAGGTTGATACGCGTTTTCGTTTATGAATTCCAAAATCGTTAGGTCCGAGTTTTAATTTAATATTGAATTTTTTCTCCAATTTTGATAAATATAAATAAAAGTAATCCCAAGATTTTGGTTGTATTTTTTTTAGAGTTCTACCAGTCTTGTAAATTAAATATTTCTGGATACCTATTTGTAATTGACTCTTTGAATATCCTTCATTCCTCACATTAAGAACAAATTCTATAATTTCTTCAATATCCTTGTCATTTTCTCCGGGAAACCATACTGGCGCTATCAATACCTGTATGTTGGAGTTCATTAGCGTATATATATTTTTAATAAGCTTGTCGACATCATATTGAGTACAATTACATAAATAACAATCTGTCTCCTCTTTTAAACTATTTAAGCTTATATTAATCCGAGTGAGTCTGGATTTTTTTAATTTATCAATAACTGGTTTCGAAAGTAATAAGCCATTAGTTTGCATTGATATAATTGAGATTCCTTTGATATCTGAGAGTTTTTTTAAAAGAATTTCGAGTTCTTTGTAAAGTAATATCTCTCCATAAGGTGAAAAGTGAATTTCGAGACTATAGTCCCCTTTAATTTGGACAAGATCTAGAACTTTTTCAATCAAATAGTTGGAATCTACAACGAAGTTAGTGTTGTATTTACCAGAACTTACAAAACAGTACTTGCATTGGAGATTGCAAAGAGTAAGTGGTTTAAGTTCGATTACATTTGTCCCTCTATCAATGATCCCTAGAAAATCTACCCCCATTAGAGGGATTTTCGAGATTTTATCAACATATTGTATTTTACCATTCATGTTAGAATAAATACTATGATTTTGCAGTTCTTAAATTTTAAATCTTAAAATAGCAACGATAGATCCCAAATCAATTATTTGTTGCCCTGTTGGGTGTTCGCTACTTAAAATATGAATTTCTCCACCTAAAGATTCTACACCGTTTAATAATTGTTCTATTCTTAATTTCTGTTTTTTTGATGCACCTCTTATAAGAATATCTGCACAAAAAAGTTCCTTTACAGCTCTTTTTTCAATAGCTTTCGAGATTTCATCGAATCCAATTGCAATTAAATCTGAATTGGTGCTAAACAACTGAAAAATTTCCTCAATTTTCTCAGTTTCATGGAAGATTTTAACATTTTTCTTTAGAAGTTTGAGTTCTTTTGATTTAAGAGTTTCCAGGATTGCACTTTCAGTTCCAGAGCTAGCTTGAATGTTTACGATTTTCGGTAACCTCGTTATTTGGGCTTTTTCTTTAATATATTGTGTTAAGTGATCCTTTGTGCTCCCAGGGCCACATATTATAATGATTTTTAAGTTTATACTGTCTGTTTTTTCTTTAATTATGTTGCTAATATCACTATAGAATTCTTCATAAGCTTTGTTTCGATAGGATTGCTCGTATCTTTTGCCTGGGATGTTTTTTTTTACAGTAGCGATTCTATTATGGCTATAATTTGTAATAAGAGCGATTGTTGCTAACCCTGTTTCGATCGCTATTATTAGCATGACAAAATCAGTTTGAAATCTAGGCGATTTGCTAAGGCGTTTAATCTCACTATTTAACCACTTAGGTTTTTTAATTGTTAATTTTAGTCCTAGTTCTATATTAATTGTGTGATATGTCCCATACGAAACAAAATCCTCTGGTCCTTCTAAGATAGTTCCTTTTACTCTTAACCGATTTGAAAACTCGTGGAATGAAATAGAATCGACATTTATTTTCAATTTCATTTGTTTTCTTTCTCCTTTAGAACCTTCTTTTAAAACTATTCTACGGTTTGTTCTTGCCGTTACGTGGTCATTTTTAGCAATAATATTATAGAGTGTCCATAGATCGTTTAAATCTTCGGTTCTTAATGAAATGGTTTCCTCCTTCTTATCAATATCCAGAATTTTCATTAGGCACTTCAAACTCAAAATTCCTAAATTTTTATAATTAACACTAACAATTAAGTTTAACACACTTAAATTGCATTTTGCTTGGGGATTTGTGAGTTAAACTAAGAATAAAGAAAAAAAATAATAAATACAAAAAACAGATAAAATTTAATCTTTTGCTCCTAAGGCTTCTTTAACTTTTTCTAATTCTTCCATTCGCTTCTTTTTCTCTTCTTCACGTTTTTTCATATCTTCCTCGTCAACCTTTTGGAGAGTAACACCTTTTTTAATTTCATCTTTTAATTCGGTACCTAAGGGCGTCATAATCACTCAATACTTTTATTTTTGTTTCCTTTTTTTGAACACATTATCAATGCTTTCTATACAAAATTTATAATAGAATTTATTTATAAGTCTTGGTTTTTAGAAAATGATTAAACGTTCAATATCATTAAGTAAGCGCTTTGCTTGTCCCGATAATAATTTTCTATTCTTTCGACAATCTGAAAATTAAATTTTTGATACAAGCTTATAGCAGCTTTATTTTTAGAGTTCACATTCAATATAATTGTTTTTATCTTATCTAATGCTATTACTTTTTTCAGAGTATATCTTAAAAGAGAACTCCCATAACCTCTTTTTCTTTCCCCCTTTCTAATTAAAAAGTTAATCAAGTTTAATCTTTCTTCTCGATCTTGAATAATAATGATGAACCCTATAATATTATTCGATAGTTCGTCATCGATAAGCTTAAAAAAAAATGTGTTCGTTTTTATCAAATTAAAAATTAATTCTTTTGAAAATGAGTCTTTCTTGAAATATTGTCTTTCTAAATTGTAAATTTCATCTAAATCTTTAAGAGTGACTGTATCAATAATCATTTAGTCCCATCTCTTCTTTGAATAACCTTATAGGTGTTTTTTCCGTTATTTGTTGATATATTTCTTCTCGAAACGGTATCATTTCTATTATATATCCTTTTAAATTATGTTGAATTAGTAAATCCATAAAAAATTCTTTCAAAGCAAACTTTATGGGTAATTTAATATAAGTTATTTCGTAAGATAAGAAGTTTTGAGGGATTTTTAGCTCATTTAATAAAAGATTATAAAACGCTTTAATGTCCTTCTTCTCGCCTTCTATTTGAGCGTATAATAGCAAACCATCTCTCGTGATTTCTTCGTATGGTAATTTAATAGTTTTTGCACGTCTTAAATATCTTTCTCTCAATTGCCAATAATCCTTAGCTATAATCGTACAAAAATGAATTTTTATTGAAACATATGGAAGGATATCATGTATGAGTTTAATTGCACATTCTTTACTATTCTTTACAGATGCTATTGTACCTGCTTCCAACTTAAAATTTCGGTCCTTAAGGTTTTGGCTATTTGGCAAAGTATATTCAAATTCATTCAAATTAATAAAATCTGCACCTATTTTATTCACATAAAAGATGAATTTTTTCAAATTTTCTATATATTCCACATCTGGAATCACAGGAACTTCAGCTCCTACGGACATACCCTTGTTTAATGCGTATTTAATCACATTCCAATTTTCTTTTGCAGGGTTGAATCTAATTTCGTCTAACCCTGCTCGAGCGAGTTTTGCCGCAATTTCTTCGTTAAAATTAAGACCGTTGGTGTAAAGGTGAATATGGAACTTTTTTCCTTTATTTTCTTTGATGAATTTGATATATTCTAGCGTTTTTTTTAAGTTGGGTTCAAATAATGGCTCTCCACCTGTAATACTCATGCCTTTCGCATTAATAGCTTTGATTTCATGTAGTATCTGCTCTTTAGAAGATATTTGAATCTCGTTTATATAGGTATCTTTCTTACCTTTTCGTTTTTCAGAAATCGGACAATACCACCAACAATGTTTTGGATTCTGGCAGATTCCATTAAGAAATAATACTGCTTTGGCACCCTTTAAACATTGTTGACATCCTTTAGGGATTCCTTTTTTTTTCACATAAAATGTATGTGCTCTAGATTCTAAAATCGCTGGATTTCTCATCTTTGGAACAGCTTTTTTCTCACAATCGATTTTTTATTGGCTAATTTTTTTAACACATCTTCGGTAGTTTCGTATATTTCAATTGATCTCTTTAAAAATACACCTGTTTTTCCAAATTTTTCTCTCTTTAAAAGAACTTTTTTTCTTTCATTAATCAAATCAATACTAATATTCAACTGCTTTGCAGCTAAATTTTCGTTTCCAATAATCGAATATTCTTCATGACCATCAGAAATGGGTTGAATAAAAACTAACCTTTTATCGATTCCAGGCACTCTAATACTATTTTTTAATTGGTTTATATCAATTTTTCCTCCATAATCGTAAAATTCTCTTGATTTTTTATCGAACTTAGATAATGGAATTGTTATGCTCTCTAACTCGTTTAAATAAATGTAGAGTTTCAAAGTGTCAGCAGGAGTTGCCATAATAATTTCTCTGAAGTAGTTATTAAAACCGTTGTTTTCGAGTATTACTTCTATTTGATACGGAGCGATTGATTGGATTAAAACAATGTCGATATCGCTATCGTTATGCACATCGCCTCGAGCAATACTACCATATAAAAATGGATTCAAACCCTCTTTAGCGAACATCTCCAGCAGTTTTTTAGATCGTTCTCTTTTTTGTTTTAATAGTGTCAAATGATTTTCAGAGTATGTAACGGTATTAAAATGATCTCTTAGAATTTTATGTCCTTTCATCAGAATTTAATCGCTTTTATCTTTTTTACTGTTTCTCTATATATCTAATTATTATGCTTAAAAGTAATGTTTCGTAATACTTGAATGTGCTTTTAGTTTTTTGGATAATAGTATATGGGGCGTATTTAAATGTTTTATTATTATGTAATATCGTTTTCACAATCTTGTTTTTAAAAATTGGATTTAATTTCTCACTAAATATCGTAGATAATTTAGGATTTTTGTTTGAATCATTTAGTAAAGTTAAAAAAACTTCCAGATTATAAGATTTTAAGCGAGGATTAATCAAAATTATGTTCCTACAATGGTAGTCTTTCAAAAGAAGATTCAAAGGTAAATTTTTTTTAGTAAAATCAATAACATTATAATTCTGACTCAATAATTTAAAATATTGAGTGTTAAATGTTAAAATAGTAGGAAACGTTTGATGCAACTCTTTTTCGATATCAAGTATCAATCGTTCCTTCATGCTTTTAGTTAGCATTTTAAGCCGAAGGTTTATCACATTATATCCAAACGTACAAAATGCTTCTGTGAGTGCTTTCAATAACATTAGTTTTCGATACCTTCTTATTAAGATTATTGTCGGTTTTATTAAATCTTCTTGCTGAAAAACGCTAGATTTAGTTAAATTGCACTTTTTTATAGATATAGACGAAAACTGATTGTTAATATGCTGAAGGTTATCAACTATCCTAATCGTTGAAACATTTGAAAAAAAAAATCTCCACCGATATATTTCTTTAAGTACCTTTACACCGATTAAAAGTAGGATTAACAATACAATTATAATAATATCAATTGTAATCCAATCTACTTGAAAGATGTCAAATGTCATGATATTTACAATGCACTACTTATATTAATCTACAACTTCGTCAATCCAATCCAAATATTTCTTAGATCCCTTCTCGATTTTGAAAGCAACGCATTCGGGGTTTGAATAACTATGAACTTCTCCGATTTTTTGAATTATAAAATCGCAATTTTTTTCAGTAGTTTTAATTATTAATAGTAACTCGTTATTTCTTTCTATTTTTCCTTCCCACCAATATATCGAAGTTAAATTAGGTATGATATTTACACAGGCTGCTAATTTGTTTTCAACTAATAAGTTTGCAATTATATTACCTTGTTCAAAATTAGGTACAGTGACGAAAAATGTGTAATAATCCATTTTTTTCCCTTAGGTATGATATCTGATTCTAATAATGTACAAATCAATTTCAATCTAATTACGATAAAAGCATTTCATAAACAAAAAGAATTAAGTTAATAGTCATTATAAATCATTTTTGCAAAAGGGAGGAAAAACAGATTTTAGTTTTAATATTTCTCCTATGTTTTTTTATCTAGGAAATGCTATTTTTTCTTAAATGAAATTATAAATAGGAGAACTTATATTATTAATAAAAAAAAATATAATTATGCTTTAAGGAGTTGATTGCAATCCTTCATAACGTTTACCTAATATCAAATTTTACGGGCATTTGTTTAATCCATAGGAAGTATGGGACGATTGAGTTTAATCAAGATTTAGTATCTGGTTTTTTAACAGCATTAAAAGATTTTTCAGTTGAGTTCTCGAAAGGATCGGGTGAATTGAAAATCATTGATATGCAAATATTTTATCTCCTTCTTGTTTTTAAGGAAGGAATCTTGTGCACAGCAGCTGCTGATAAGAATGATGATGCTAAAATAACACACAAAATCTTAAGTGACATTATCGACAAATTCTTGGAAAAGTATGGAAATCTAATGGAGGAATGGTCAGGAGATGTTAGGATGTTCAAAGGATTTGAAAATGTTATGGATAAAATGTTAAAAAACGGCCATATAGCAGAAATTCCTCTAAAGATTCCAATTTTAAAAATCTATGAAAAAGACTATTTAAAATCTCAGAAACTAATAAATAAAAAGGGTATAGTGCTTTCGGAGGAAGATTTACGAAAAGTTCAGGACCAGAAACCCGTATGGGCTTCAAAACGTCTTCCTACCCAAGTAATCATTCAGGGTTTTTTAAACAAAGAACAGTATAAGATTGCTCATCTGGCCGATGGTTTTCACACTGTAGCAGATATAGCAGAGGAAGCTGGCGTTCCAAAGGCGGAGATTGATGTAATGATCGATGATTTAGACGGTCTTGGTTTGATCAAGTTTATTGATATAAAATAACATAAGTTTTTTCCTATAACCTTTAACCTACACCTTCTAATTTCTTGAATCTGAGTTGGTTTATTTTTCTATTTTTATTAAATTAAATAAGCTTGTCCTATTAAAATTGGTAAACATAAAATTTATGAAAAAAATATCACTAGTCTAATTAGTATGAATGTGAATAAAATAGATGAAAACATCTACGAAATCCCTCAAAAAACTTTAATGGCTCGAGTGGAAGGAAAGATCAAAAAATTTCAAATGAAAGTACCTGTCCATATATATGCTAACGAGTACATTTTAGAAAAAATCAAAAACGATAGAACCTTGGATCAAATTTGTAATGTAGCTTGTCTTCCCGGCATACAAAAGCACGCTATCGCACTCTCTGACGCACACCAAGGTTATGGGTTTTGTATTGGGGGAGTAGCAGGAACAGACGCTTATTCGGGAATGATTTCCCCAGGTGGGGTAGGATACGATATTAACTGTGGTGTAAATTTGTTGAAATCAAATCTTCACCTTAAAGATATTGAAAGTTCAATTCCTAACTTACTAGATACGATTTTTAGAAATATTCCATCCGGATTAGGAAGTAAAGGAAAATTAATTATCAGTTCTTCGGAATTAGATGAGGTTTTAGATAACGGCTTAAATTGGGCATTAGATAATGAGTACGCTATAAAAGAGGATTTAGAGCATTGCGAAGAAAACGGTTTTTTGACAAACGCAGATTCAAAATTAGTATCTCAAAAAGCAAAGCAAAGAGGCATAAAACAACTCGGTTCTTTAGGGAGTGGTAATCATTTTCTCGAGATACAAAAAGTTGATGAGATTTATAACAAGTCAGTAGCAAAGAAATTGGGAATCTTTGATAAGGATCAAATAGCTGTCATGGTTCATACTGGTTCTCGGGCTCTTGGTCATCAAGTGTGCACGGATTCACTTAGAAATATCGAGCAAGCAATGAGAAAATATAAAATTGAAGTACCAGATCGCGAATTAGCTTGTGTACCAGCCGATACTCCAGAAGCAATGCAATACTTGAAAAACATGGCATGTGCTGCAAATTTTGGGTTTGCTAATCGCCAATTAATAACGCATTGGTTAAGAGAATCTTTCCAAGAGCATTTTAAAAGGAGTTTTGACGATCTGGATTTCAAATTGATTTATGGTGTTTGTCACAATATCTTAAAGATAGAAGAACATGAAGTTGACGGAAAAAAAATGAAATTAAACATCCATAGAAAAGGTGCAACTAGAGCTTTCCCACCAGAGCATCCAGATATACCCCATGATTATAAAAGTGTAGGTCAACCAGCTTTAATTCCTGGAACTATGGGATCCGCTTCGTATTTATGTGTAGGAAGACCAAAAGCAATGAATCTCTCTTTTGGTTCTACAGCTCATGGATCTGGGCGTATAATGTCAAGGTCTAAGGCAACAAAGCAATATTGGGGTGCTAAAATAAAGGAAGATCTATATAATAAAGGAATTACCATAAGAGCCGCTTCTCCTAAAGTGATTGCTGAAGAAGCTCCTGGAGCATATAAAGATATAGATCAAGTTGTCCAAGTGAGCCATGATCTCGGCATTGTGGAAAAAATTGTTAGATTAGTTCCAATTGGCGTTGTAAAAGGTTAAATATTTACTTCTTCCTATTATTTAATTTGAATTTTACAAAAAAAGAAAAAAAATACAACTACAGACTGTAGTTTTATGCATTTGGTATTGTGTCACAATTTGTTGGCATCTTAAAATCTCCCTAATTTTAAATAAATTTAAGTGTAACGATTAACCTTGAAGCTTTACTAAACTCAACAATAGTTAATATATTTTTAATTATTTCTTTATAGACTCAACTAAAACTGGAATAAGATTTTTAGCATTTTGTTTGGAGATTTTTATCTATTAATTTCAAATATTTCTGGGATTTTCAAAATCTTATAATATGATAGCAAACCCATCAAGCGGGTTTAATAAAATATAATTAAAAATTTCGTTAAATATCAAATACAATGTCTATTATCGTGCTTTTTTTCCTTTCTTCTATATTTAGAAAAGAATAAGTAATAGCTTTAACTTCGATCCCAATATCGTGCTTATTTCTATTAAACTTCTCGCCTTTAAGTTTCGCTTCCAAGATGTAAATACCGTTTGTTTTTTCAATTTTATTCACATGAATCTGACTAAAAACTAACTCATCTACATCAAAGATGTAAAGGAATTCAGAGAGAAAATCAAATAATAATGATGCTTTATCTTCAGCTTTAACTACTATTTTCTTTTCAAGATTAGGAGTAACTTTCTTTAGGTCTGGTGTTATCGTTGTCATTAGACCATATGCAGCTTGCGAAAAGGCCGCTTGCAAAGTAGGCCCCCAACATCTAACTTGAACATCGGCAGTATGATCTCTATACTCAAATCCTGCTTTTTTCATTATTTTTTTTCATATTTGTTAAAAATCTACTTTAGATAATTGTTTAATAAAAAATAAGTTTTTTCGTTTGATTGATTTTGCATCGGGGAGTTTAAAACTATACATCTAAAATCTTAATTATATGTTGAGTGCAATTCATTCTACACTTAATGACACGGTACTTTTTTATCAAAGATTAACGATAAAAAAGAAATTTTCAAATGAACAACTTTTACTTTTTCACTTTTTTCATGAAATAACGAAGATTTTTCCTCAAAATGTACTTATAGTAAACGAATTTGTATTTTTTTTCCTAAAAAATGAAAATTATTTTAATGCGAAGTCAAAATTACCCTATCTTAGAAAAAAATTTCAGCATAGGAAAGTAGTGATTGTACGGGAAGAAGACGTACTAGTTAACTTAGTTTATGGTTTCTTTCCAGATCCTTATATTCATACAGTTAGAATCGAAAGAAATGTATATACTGGTAAAACGGAGGTAATGGTAGGTTTTCTTTCGTACGAGGAACGAGGAATTGCGTTAGGGTGTAACGGTAATTACATAAAAGCAGTTAACGAGATTTTCGAACGGTATGTTATTTTTGTTAATAGTAACGGATTTCAAATTAGAATTAAGTGTGATGTAGTTAAAATATAAGTATTTTTTTTACCAAGGCACATCTTTTAAATTAATTAGATACGCTATTGTATTAGATATAAGGCTTACAGAGGGGGTTAAAATGAAAAGAAATATTACGATGTTAAGATCTGGGATCACGTACAATCCTGGAAAAAAAATAACTGGAATTAAAGCAAAAATTAGAGCTCCTACTACAAAATCTAATTGATCTACGATCCAAAAAGGCGCTCCACTTTTAATATTAACCCTTCTTTTCAGAAAAGATCCAGCTAAATCTCCAAAAGCTGCACCGTAGGAACAAAAGATAATCCTTAAAAGTATAATAACTATTCCTATTGGAAATGAACCTCCAACAAAATAATACTGATAATAAAACAATTCAGAATATAATTTGTAAACTCCAAGAGAAGCACCTTCGTTTGGAATCTGTTGTATGATGGGCCATAAAATAAAAAACAGAAAGAATAATGCACTACTTAAGGGTATCCCTATGTATAAAGGTCCCTTGACAAGTCCAGATACTGTTTTATGATCTCCTAAAATTCTACGGCCATCGCTCCAAAGTTTACCTTTATCTAATGGTTTTCCACCTCCAACAATAACCATTCCTGCGTTCGAAAAATATGCTGGGACAATAAAAAGTATGCTAAAAATTAAAGTTGCTAACCAATCAGCCCATGTAAAGATCATAGAGATAATCAGAAAGTTAAAAAAAAGCAAACTGATAAATGTCAAAGTCAATATTATAGCGACTCTTACATTTCTTCTCTCAATATCTCCGTTAATATTTTCAGACATAAATTTTCCAGTAATTAAAATGAATGGATTCAATAATTTTTAATTAAAATTAAATTTTGGTAAATATAACAAATTATACTAAACCCTTAATAATATTGCTTCCTAAATAATTATCTTTTAAAGCTCCGACAATATTATTATAAACTATCGATTTAATAGCTGCAAATCAAATGATATGAAACTAGCATATTAAAGCTTTAACATATTATTCTTAATTTTTCGATTAATAAATAAATTTAAATAGCGCGGAATCGAAATGTTAAATATTGGCATTATTTCGCGTGGAAAATTTTTATGTGGTGGAAATGAGTGTTGACTAACCATAATGAAAGAGGAATGTATTCATTCAATATCGATAAATTTTATCAGAATTACTTAAAAGGACCGAAACTTTTTAAAAAACGAGAAGCTCTCGAACCATCTTTTATTCCTGATGAATTACCTCACAGAAATTCGGAGATCGAGAAGATAGCTGGTATAACTGCTTGTGCGTTAAAAGGTGATGTTCCTCCTAATTTCGTGTGTTATGGGATGACTGGTACGGGTAAAACGGCTACTGTAAGGTACATCTCACAAAAACTTGCGCAACATTGCTCCACCAAACCTCCTTGGTGGGTATATATTAATTGTACAGTAGTATCCACACCTTATAGAATCTTAGCTCATATCTACAATACGATAGTTGGCAAAGAAAAAATCCCATCAACGGGTTTACCTAAAGACGTAATTCTCAAGAAATTGTTAGGTTTATTGGATGAATATATCAAAGATAGTATCTGTTTTCTTGTATTAGATGAAATAGATATTCTAATTGAGAAAAAAGGAGGAAATGAAATCTTGTATAACTTAACGAGGTTAAATGAGAACTTAGATCACTGTAGAACGAGTGTTATCGGGATATCTAATAAACTAAAATTCATGCAATTCCTCGATGCGAGAGTTACATCCAATCTAGAGGAAGAAGAGCCAATTGTCTTTAAACCATATGATGCTAACCAACTCTACGATATTCTTAAATTAAGAACAGAAGTAGCTTTTCAGGAAGGCGTTATTGACGATGGAGTTATAAAGCTATGTGCAGGTCTAGCAGCAAAAGAACATGGTGATGCGAGAAAAGCTCTTCAATTGTTAAGAAAAGCTGGAGAAATCGCTGAACGAGATCAAACTAAAAAAATAATGGAAACTCATGTAGAAAAAGCTCAAAAAGATATAGATAAAGATCATATTGTTGAATATATCTTTTCGATGCCTCTTCAATCAAAATTAACATTAACGGCCATCTTTTTATTGTCAAAAAACACTAAAGAACACATAATTACTTCGGGCGATATTTACGAGGTTCATTCAGAATTAGCATCATTCATTCCAAATGTGAAACAATTGACGCATAGAAGGATTAGTGACTATATTAATGAATTAGCGTTATCAGGATTAATAACAGCTATAACAAAATCGATGGGTCATTATGGTCGAACGAAAATTGTAAAACTTGACATCGATTTTAACCTAATAGAACGAGTTTTATCGCAAATTAAAATAATTAAAGAATATCGCTTATTAGATTATAAACCGATAATACTTCAAACCGATAAAGTTAAGATAAAGAATGTGGTGTTTAAAAAGCTAATTTAAGAAAGAAAACTCCAATTATTAATATCTTTGGTAATACACTCAAGAAAGTACGATGCCAAATCCGCGTTTTTAATTTTTAAGAGGAGAAATAATTTCGCTAAGTGTTTACAGAATTTTTTATTTACTGCTCTTTTAGTCAGAAAATCATGGCAATTATGTTTTATCACTTTTTCAGTTATGTTTATATCAATGTAATAAGGAATCTTCTGAGAACCTTGAACTTCAGCTTTAATAATTTTTTGAGCAGAATCGATTAATCCAAATTTGTACGCGCTATCAGACTCTGCTACCGCTCTATTTATCGTTCCTTTATCAAGTAAAGCTATTAATAAAAGTTTGAATTTATTTATACTATTATTTTTAGATTCATTAGTGAATTCTTTGAGATCGTTGACATCTTTTATCTTTTCTGAAATGTGGGTTTTTCTCTCTTCATGCCATTTGTTTAAGTCGAGAGCTAAGGATTCTGATAATTCTATTCGCCCATCGCCTTCTAATATTAGATAACCTTTATGAATAGCCATTTCTATGAATTCCTTTGCCTCTTTAGGCGAGAAAAGAAACAGTTCAAAAGAAATTTTGCGCAATAAATCATCTTGTTGTATACTTGGAAGCTCTATTATTTTCCAAATGTGTAAAACCATCTCCGAGTTATTGCCACGTGGAATAGTAAAATTCAATTAAAGCACCTAATACAATTAAAAGCAGAAGAATTTAATTAATTTTATTAAAATCGAGTGATAAAAAATCTAAAGAATCCAACTCAATTACTGGTACTATACCTGGCGTAGGTATTATCCCAAAGCTTTTCATAAAGTCAGTTTGAGCTTGAAAACATCCCGAATTTACGAGAGTTACATTCCTGTATTTTCCTATCCCGTTTATATGTATGTGTCCTGTATGAAAGATATCAGGAATCTTTTCTATTACTAGATGATCAGTGCTTACAGGGGCAATTTGCGTTTTTTCACCATATACCGGAGCAAGATGTCTACAGATTAGAAATTCCTTCATGGTGTCGACCGGTTTATTTATATCTAAATCGTGAATTAATCTATTAATATCGTGCATACCCTCACCATGATAAATAAGTGTGTTAACATTATGAGTTTTAAGCAAAGAAGGGTTACCCAAACACTTAACTCCCATATTGACTAAATCTTCGCAATATTTCCGGGGTACTGCAGGTCGAGGTATTGCGTTTCGTACTGGTTCGTGATTTCCAGATACAAAAAATATTTTAATATATTCCGGAATTTCCATAAGAATTTCTGAAGCTTTTTTGAATTGTTTATAAATATCTGTGATAACGAGATCTTCTTGTTGATTGGGATATATACCTACTCCATCAATTAGATCGCCATTAATGACTAAATACTTTATTCTTCCAGCCTTTTCTCTTAGAAGTTTATTCTTACTTTTACCGTTTAAAAAATTAATAAATTTGGTGAATAAGCTTTCTTCAAACTCTTTGCTTCCAATGTGAGTATCTGAAATTAAAGCGATAGAGAGAGGATCTGGGGATAAATTTGGTTGAAAATTTGTTGGAATATCTATTTTTGAGATGTAAGAGGCAAAAATGATACCTTTTCTCCCGTGTTCACCAGGATTATACAAACCCTTAACGAACAACATCTGATCGTCGAGAGTTCTTTCCATAATTTTGACGAACTCTAAATTTTCTGAATTATTTTGAACCAATACGCTAATTTTACCAGTTAAATCCTCCAATGTAAAAAGAAAATTCCCTTTTTTTGTTTGATGAATACCATCTACTAAACCTAATGTTGATATTTCAATCCCATTAGATATCCTAAATATGTTATTGATTTTAATAGCCGAACTTACTTCCGGTCTTTTTCTGATAAGATTCCTAAGTTTATTATATTTGTCAAGCGTTAATTCGTAAAAATCATTGTAATCTCCAGTAGTAAATAATTCATTTGAAGGATCTTGAATAACTTTATAGTTAGATTTGTATTCTTTTGCAATAGGTTTGAAGGTAAAAACAGATTTGGTGGATTCGAATCTTGGAGTTTTTTTTGTGTTTTTCATTGTGGTACTTTGTTCGGGTAAGAGATCTGTAATAGAAGTCTCTTGACTTTCGTATTCTCTTTTAGATTTTTCAAAAAGGGGTGAAAATTCTGATGGGAGATTTTTATCCATTAAAGAGTTTTCAACTGCTTTTTGTGGAAGATTGGAATATTCGAAGGATATTTTAGTTTCTTCTTGTAATTGCAGAGAATTTGTTTTAGATATGGTGCGTTTAAGCATTTTTTGTAGTTTTTCGTCTGAAATGTCTTTTACAATAGTTTCTGTTAAGTGACTCTTAAATGAGGGAATGAAACTCGTTTGTTTTATAAGGAGATTTAAGTGTTTCAATGGATTATTCATATTTAGAATGCTTTCTAGCATTGTAGGAGAGATATTTATCCCTGAATCTATTAGTTTATTAAGAATAACCTTCTTATGCTCTGTGGTTCTAGTTTCCAAGTCTGAATCTCCCTTGATAGAATTATTATATTTATTAAAAGATAAAGATAAATTGTTTATTATTAATGATTAAACAATGTTTATAATAATTAGGAGGGCATACTAATTCTCATACTTTTATCAAAAACTTTAAATCTCTTCAAATTCAAATAGTACGATTCAACTAACCTATTAATAATACATTTTATTTTGAACCTAAAAATTTTACATTATGTAACCTAATTTTCAACAATAAGATTAATTATCTTATCAACGTACGGACAGTATTATGGTAGAAATGAGTAAGAAGATGGAAGACTACTTTTCTCTGTTGCAAAGAGATGTTGATAAATGCTACGAAATTGCAGAAAAAGCTCGTAAAAAGGGACTTGATCCTGAAACTTTTGTAGAATCTCCTCAAGCTAAAGATTTAGCAGGAAGAGTAGAAAAGCTTGTAGGACCAAAGGGCGTCGCTGATGTTATAAGAGTTTTAAAAAATCAAGGAAAAAACGAAGATGAGATTGTGTTTCAAGTAGTTTCTGACATTCTGAGCCAAAAAATAGGAAAAATTGAATCGTTAGAGGAAAGGGTTGAAAGAGCTATCCGGGTGGGTCTTGCAATAAAAACTATGGGTGTCGTTAGCGCTCCCCTTGAAGGTATTTCAAAAATATTAATACGTGAAGATCAACACAACAATAAATACTTATCTTTATATTTTGCAGGGCCGATTAGGGCTGCTGGAGGCACTACAGCCGCTTTATGCGTTTTGATTGCAGATTATGTTAGGAAACGATCAAATATTCCAAAATATGTAGCCACTGAAGGGGAAATTGGACGATATGTAGAAGAGGTCAAACTATACGATCGGAGAGTTCATTTACAATATCCATCATCTAACGATGAAATTCGATACGCTATAGAGCATTTACCTGTTGAAATAAACGGAGACTCTACTGAAGATGAAGAAGTATCAGCGTTTAGAGGATTACCAAGAATCGAAACGAACAAAATTCGAGGAGGTGCTTGTTTGGTACTAAACGATGGGATATTACTTAAAGCTCCAAAACTTCTTAAAATTGCTCAAAACATGAAATTAGAAGGTTGGAATTGGTTAGGAAAACTAAAAGATATCGCACAAAAGGAAGATAAAGTAAAGAAAACAGATGATTTAGAGAGCACATCTACTATTAAAATTACACCTAACTCTAAATATGTTTCTGATATTATCGCTGGTAGACCAGTTTTTAGTCATCCGTCCAAAATTGGCGGCCATAGAATACGTTATGGAAGATCGCGCAATACTGGATTAGCTGCGGGGGGATTGCACCCAGCCACTATGTCTGTTTTAGATGGTTTTATAGCAATTGGAACACAATTGAGAATTGAAAGACCTGGAAAAAGTACCAGTATTTGTCCTGTGTCCTCGATAGAACCACCTATAGTAAAACTCAAAAATGGAAACGTGGTAAGGATTTCGAGCGCAAAAAAGGCAACAGAGATCTTTCATAACATAAAAGAAATTCTTTTTCTAGGAGATATTCTCTTTGGATTTGGGGAATTTTCCGAAAACAACCATAAACTGGTTCCATCTGGTTATGTTGAAGAATGGTGGGCTTTAGAGTTAGAGGAAGCATTAAAAATTGAACAAAGATCGAGCAAGGAATTGAATAAATTTATCGAAGATCCTTTTAATAACATTCCCTCAGCAAAAGAGGCGATCAATTTGGCAAATAAATTTTCTGTGCCCTTGCATCCTAAGTACACTGATTTTTGGGGGAACATTTCTGTAGGTGATTTGAGTACTTTAAGAGAAGCTTTAACCGAGGATTATGATAATAAGACTAAGAAAATAAATTTAAAAAATAGAACTGCCATTAAGGATATTTTAGAAAGAGCATTTGTTCCTCATACAGTTAATGAAAATTGTATTATTCTAGACGATGCAACGACAGAAATATACGAAACTATATTCAATTTAAGCCATAAGGAATTTATTGATGGGAAAAATGAAAACAACGTTTTCAATTATTTTTCAAGCATTTCTCCCATTGAAATTAGAAATAAAGCTCCTTACTTTATGGGAACTCGCATGGGACGCCCTGAGAAATCTGAAAGAAAAAGCATGAAAGGCATTCAAAGCTTATTTCCTCTCAGTGATAAAGTTGGTAATACAAGATTAGTGCAGAAGGCGATAGATCTGGGAAAAATTAAAATTGATATATGTAGAAAGAAATGTCCAGATTGTGCATCCATTACACCATTTAATCTATGTCCTAAATGTGGATCTCATACTGAATTTCAAAAAATATGTCCAAAATGTAATATGTACTACCCTAAAAACGAAGAAAAGTGCCAGCGATGCGGAGGCTTATTAAAGCTCTCTAAGGAAGCTTCTTTTAATATGCAAAATTATTCAAAAACAGTACTCAACTCTTTAAATATGTCTTTACCAAACAAATTTAAAGGAATTATTGGATTAACAAATCAATTTAAAGTCCCTGAGCCGCTAATGAAGGGAATTCTTAGGGCTAAGCATGAGTTACTTGTATACAAAACCGCAGAAATTCGATACGACGCAACGGATATTCCATTAACTCATTTCAAACCTATAGAAATTACAACTCCTGTAAACAGGTTAAATGAATTGGGATATGAATTTGATTATAAATCTAACGAATTAAATAACGAAAATCAGATTGTAGAGCTAAATGTGCAAGATGTCATTCTTTCAGACGATTGCGCTAAATATTTTATTAAAATCGCTAATTTCATTGATGATGAATTAGAATTATTTTATAATCTTGACAAATTTTACAATGTTACTAAGAGAGAAGACTTAATTGGGCATTTAGTTGTAGGACTTGCTCCTCATACAAGCGCGGGAATTGTCGGTAGAATCATTGGCTTTTCGCCGGCACGTTCGATCTACGCCCACCCCTTTTGGCATGCAGCCAAACGTCGAAACTGCGATGGGGATGAAGATGGGATTATGCTTCTTTTAGATCCTTTGTTAAATTTTTCGAGGTATTATTTACCAAGCAAAATAGGAGGTAGAATGGACGCTACTTTGGTGATATCCTCGATATTAGACCCTAATGAAATCGATAGTGAAGCTCATAATATCGATACATTATTTAAATATCCTTTAGAGTTCTATACAGCTACACAGGAATATCTTATGCCATTTGAGATAGAAAAGAAAATGTATTTAGTGAAAAGCCGGTTAGGGACACAAGCGCAGTACGAAAATCTGGGTTTCAACATACCAACCAACGATATTAACAACGGTCCTACAACAACAGCGTATAAGACCTATGCAAGTATGGAAGAAAAGATAAACGCGCAACTGCACCTAGCTAAAATTATAAAAGCAGTCAACGATAAAAATGTTGCTGAGAAGATTTTGACAACACACTTTAATCCCGATATAATGGGAAACCTAAGAAAATTTTCTGTACAGCATTTTAGGTGCGTGAAATGTAACGAGAAATATAGACGTCCACCCCTCTCAAATGCGGGAAAGTGTCCAAAATGTGGAGGCAATGTTATATTGACAGTCAACCGCGGTGGAATTGAAAAATATATACCAAAGGCTATAAAAATTAGCAGAGATTTTAATTTGGACGCTTATACTATACAACGAATGGAACTAGTAAAAGAATATGTTGAAAGTCTTACGAATAATCCTAAAATAAAGCAACAAAAATTATCAAATTTCTTTTAAGTTACGCTTAGATGAGTCGATTGTTCTTATCGTATCGTGACAGATATCTAAACAACCGTTCAAATTTTCAGGACTGCATTTTTCGGGTGTGTAGCGTGAGGATCCTACTAATTTAAGCCTAAAATTACAGTCACATTTTTATGTTGTTATCTTAAACTTATTATTACCACTTTTTACTCTCTGAAATTAACTTAAAACTAAGTAAACAATTAATCTAAGAAATCTTTTTTTTTTATATTTTGCTCTTATAATTAAAATAGATGCAGGAGGTGGGAATTTCAATCGATGCCGTCAAGGCGTTAAACGAATTCGAACCCACGAAGACCTATGTCACTAGAACCTCAATCTAGCGCCGTAGACCAGGCTTGGCAACTCCTGCTTGATATTACGAGTTATAATGTTATATTTCTTTATAAGACTTAAATACAAATAAAACTTGTTTTAATCGAATTAAATTAATGAAATGTTAAAAATTTTATTTGTTTAGATTCTTTAATCATTTAAGTACTTTTTTTGAAATGATTTTTATGTTTGATTACGAAAATATTAAAATTGAGTTAGAAGAATCCAATGGGATCGTAACCCTTTATTTTAACAGACCAAAATCAATGAACGCTTTTAATTTTAAACTTGTAAGTGAATTCTGTTTAGCTATTAATGATTTGAAATCGTTTAAATCGTTAAAATGCCTTATTATCACGGGAATGGGAAAAAATTTTTCGGTGGGGGGCGATATAAAGGAATTTAAAGAAGCCAAGGCACCCCAAGAGTTTATGGGTAAACTAGCAGATAAATTACACGAAGGGATAACATTATTGAATGATTTGCGCGTTCCCTCTTTAGCGGCTATCAATGGTCCATGTTTTGGAGCGTCTCTCGGTTACGCTTGTAGCTGTGATATAAGAATCTGCTGTGATAGCGCAAAATTTGGAGCTGCCTTCGCAGGGATTGGATTGTCTCCTGATTCTTCAACTTCTTATCACTTGCCAAAATTAGTAGGTTTATCCTTAGCAACAGAAATGATTCTCTTAAATCGAACAATTACAGCAAAAGAAGCAAAGAATTCTGGGTTAGTATCGATGACTATTTCAGATGAAAAAGATTTCCTAAGTGAAATAAATAAAATTGCATTAAAAATAAGCCAAGGTCCTACAATCGCTTATCAAAATATTAAAGATTTGTTAAATAATTCCTATAATAGTGATCTTATATCACATTTAAAAAATGAATCTGAAAAGATAAAAATTTGTGCTGGAACTAAAGATTTTCAAGAAGGTATTAATGCGTTCTTAGAGAAGAGAAAACCAATTTTTAAGGGTGATTGAAGTTCTCGGCGTTTTTTTCTTTGATGCAATCGTCTAACCAGTTCGTTCTTACTTTTTTATAGTAAAAAAATTTTTATGCAAGAATATTTACATATTAGTATTATAGTGCTATTTAATACAAAAAAAAGATGTTATAAGAGATTGTCAGTCGATACAAAAAAGTTAGGAGCGTTACTACAGTGGTACAAGCAGAGCATTGGTGATAATTTAGTTGCCGCCCTCGTAGTAAATAGAGATGGATTGATCATGGATTCTTTAGTAGGGTCTTCGGAAAAATCACTTGACGAAGAAATAATCGGTGGAGTAAGTGCGTTAGTAGAACCAGTTTTAACTAGAATTACTGAAGAATTTAGTTCAGGATCTTTTGGAACGGGAACCTTCGATACAGAAGATTATAGGTTCATATTCTGCGAATCTGGTCCAGAAGCAGTTTTAGTTACTGTAATGGATGCTATAGCAGGTGTTGATTCTGTTTTCCCTTACGCTTATTTGGCTGCTGAAAAGATCGCGAGAATTTTTGACGGTAGACCTGTAAGTCCCGTTATACCTAAATTAATTACAGAAAGGGGTGCTAATAATGTTCAGCGAAAACTGGATACATTTCAAAAAGTTAAAATCAAATCAGGAGAATATGCCTTTAAGTTAATTCTAGGAGGTGACGGTGCAGTAGGTAAAACGAGTATGGTGCATAGATATGTTGAAAATGAGTTTGCAACTGATTATAAATCCACTATTGGAACTTCTATTATGAAGAAAGAGTGTACGTTTAAAGAACTTGAAAGCATTGTAAGGTTCGTAATATGGGATTTAGCCGGCCAAGCTCAGTTTAAACGCGTTAGACAGTCGTATTTAGCTAACGCCGAAGCGGGTATTTTAGTTTATGACGTAACTAATCGATCTAGTTTCGAAAATATAGATAAAAATTGGTATATTGAGATTAATAAAGCGTCTCCTGATATTGCACTCATTTTAGTGGGAAATAAAATAGATTTAGAGTCTGAGAGAGTAGTGTCTCGCGACGAGGGAGAGGCATTAGCGCAAAAATTGACATTGACTTATATCGAAACCTCCGCTAAAACAGGAGAAAATATAAATGATGCCTTCAAAATGCTTGCTTTACAAATAATTAACAAATTTATTGAAACTCAAGACTTTTAACGAGAGCCTTTGGGGGGATTTGAACCCCCGACCTACTGATGATTCGAATCGAAAATTTTACGAATCAGTCGCTCTACGACTAAGCCACAAAGGCAAACGAACTAATATAGAAATTATAAAGTTTAGAAAATTATAAAATTTTACTAATGAAACAGAACGAAAATATTAGTTTTTACGGTGAATCTGGACTAATTGAATTAATAGATGGGGTAATTTATAGCAAAACAGGTAAAAGGTTACGAAGAGACGATTCTTTTTTTTTTAAAAATAAATACCAAAAAGAAGGAGATTGCCTTGTTCTTAACTCAGACATGTTTAACGCTACAACTGATGCTCCAAAACAAATGGATTTCTATCAAATGGGACTTAAGGCTGTTCTCATGAATCTTAGCGATCTTGTTGTTAAGGGAGTAAAACCAGAAGGTATTATAGTTTCGCTAGGGCTTCCTAATGATTTACCTGTATTAAATTTTAAACGATTAATAGAGGGTATTGTCGATTACTCGAATAAATGGAATCTTAATTATCTTGGGGGCGATCTTAACACATCTAAAGAGATTATCATAAATCCAACTGTATTTGGTTTTAAGAATCCTAAAGAGATAATATATCGGAAAGGTATAAACCCGGGGGATATACTAGCAATTAACAACAAATTTGGCTTAACAGGTGTAGGTTTTGATATCCTCTTACACAGAGATGTGAACATTAAAGACTGCCCAAAATATCTTGGGGCAATCAATAGTGTTCTGGAACCAAACGACTTGGGAAAAGAAGCTTATATTCTAGCGGATAATAAATTAGCTACAGCTAGTATAGACTCTTCTGATGGTTTATCAAAAACTTTAAAAGACTTAACTTTATCTAATCCTAATTTGGGCTTTGAAATAAATTTCAATGAAAATTTAATTCACGAAAAAGCTAGGGAATATTCAAAAGAATTTTCTATATCGTTAGAAAAATTGATTTTTGAAGGGGGAGAGGAATTCATTCATCTATTTGCAATTGATCCCGACGACTTTGATAAAGCTCAAAAGTTAGTAATATCTAAAGGAGGAAGGCTATTTAATATTGGAAAAGCAATTTCTGACGAGAAAATCTATTTTTTAAAAAAAGACAAAAGGTTTGACCTAAAAAGTCAAGGCTATGAACATTTCAAGTAATTTAACTTAGGGAAATCATTCACATAAGGTACTACATAGATGATTACAGAAAAAGTTATAAATTATAATAGATTTGATCTATTACATTTTTATGTATATAACACTTTACCACATTTTATATCTAATCTTGACACTAAATTTTAGAAATGGGCCATTAGCGCAGGCAGGTAGCGCAGCAGGCTTTTAACCTGAAGGTCGTGGGTTCGATATGTTTGTTCGTGTAGAGCAAATGCGAAACTCCCACATGGCCCGCAATTTTCAATATTTCTGTATTATAATAGAGTTTAAATCAAAAATAAGTATTCCTTTTTCATCTTCTAGTTTGAATCCAATAATCGATAAACATTAATTTCACCAAGAATTACAATTCGTAATATTATCCTTTACAGTTAATCCGTATGCAAGATTCAGAATTTAGATTGCCTTCTGATGAATCAGAACAATTACTTGTAAAATCCCAAGATGCTTCTAATGAAGATTATGGATGTGAACCTTACAAAAGAAAGATAGAGGACTTATTAAAATATGGAGTTATAAATTTAGATAAACCGAGCGGTCCCACGAGTCACGAAGTAGTATCATGGGCTCGTAAAATTATAGAAACTGATAATGCTGGACATGGGGGAACATTAGATCCAAAAGTTACTGGAGTATTACCTTGTGCACTTGGTAAAGCCACTCGGGTTCTATCGGCATTATTGTATGCGGGGAAAGAATATGTAGGAGTTATGCTATTACATACACCCGAAAATATAAAAAAAATTGAAAAAGTGTTTAAAATTTTTACAGGTAAAATTTATCAAACTCCTCCAATTAAATCTTCAGTCGTGAGAAGATTAAGAGTAAGAGAGATTTACTATGCAAAAATCTTAGAAGTAAATAATAACCACATCTTATTTAAAATTGGATGTGAAGCTGGTACGTATATTCGAAAATTTTGTTTTGATATCGGTGAAGCATTATGCTCGGGAGCCCACATGTTGGAGTTAAGGCGAACGAGGGTGGGTCATTTCAGAGAAGATGAGACTTTAATAACTTTGCAAAATCTAAAAGATGCTTACACCATTTACAGAAATGAGGGTGACGATTCTTATTTAAGGAAAATTATTTTTCCTATGGAGAAGATCGTATCCCACCTCCCTAAAATTTATGTGAGAGATACTGCCGTAGACGCTTTATGCCATGGAGCAGACTTAGCTTCTGCTGGAGTGTGTTACATTGATGCAAGAATTCAATCTAACATGCAAATTGTGTATATGACCCTCAAAAAAGAATTAATAGGTTTTGGTACAGCTATAACGGAAGCCATGAAAATCTACAAAGCTAAATCAGGAATAATTGCTAAAACGAATAAAATTTTTATGGAACGAGGTGTCTATCCAAGGTGGAACGAAATTAAAACCGAATAGGAAAAGATCGACGAACATGGAGAAAAAAAACCAACACTATTCCTCGCAATTTCCTGACGTTGGAGTTAAAGTCTTTACCGTTCCAGTGAGCCTCCATCGCCATTTGTACTTGTTTAAAACAGTTACGGGGATTTTTTCCTATAAAAAATTGGATTTGGGTACAAAAGTGTTTATTGAACACATGACTCTACCAAAAAAAGGAGATCATTTACTTGATTTAGGATGTGGTTATGGGGCTATAGGGATAGTTCTAGCGTACTTGAATCCGCAAAGCTCTGTTTATTTAATTGATACAAATAAAAGAGCACTCTGGTGCACTAAGGAGAACATAAGATATAATTTATCCGAAAGATCAGGTAAAGTAATAGTATTGCATGGTAGTTATTTTAAACCTTTACAAAACAAAAATATAAAATTTGATGCGATTTATATGAATCCTCCACTAAATAATGGCAGAAAAGAATTTCTCGCATTGTGCAAAGATATACCATCGTTTCTGAAAAGAAATGGACAATTTCAATTTGTAATAAGAAAAAAAATGGGAGCAAATTATATTTACAATTATTTAATCCAAAATCTTTCAGGTTTATATGAAAAAATAAATGTGACTTTTAAGAGATCAGGATATTGGATTTTCAGTTTGGTGTCAATTTAGAGGAAATGTTGAAGTTTTCTTCTTTTAAAATACCTATACCACGATTAGCATTTGTAAAAATTTAATAGAATAATAATGAAAATGGTAAAATTTTTTAGAAATAGAATATTTTTTGAAACAATTAGCGAGGAAAGATGATTTTTTTTTGACAAAGAAAAGAAAAATAGATGTTCTGCTTCATGAACTAGTCCCGAAACATTACCTTTTAACGAAAGAAGAATCGCAGAATTTATTAGAGAAATACAAAATTAATATTTCTGATTTACCCCAAATGTTTGATAATGACCCGGTTTCAATCGCAATTGGCGCAAAAGAAGGAGACATCATAAAGATTGTAAGAGAATCTCATACAACAGTAAAATTTATAAATTATTACCGTTATGTCAAGAAAGAAAAAGTGTAGAAAAACTTTATAATTAAAAATAATATTTTAATAGGTTAATCAAAATTGAGTTCTGAAAATTTATCCAATAACGACAAGTGGGTCGTGTTAAAAAGCTTATTTGACGAAAAAGGTTTAGTTCGCCAGCACCTCGATTCTTACAATAATTTTATTGAAGAAGAAATGCAAAACATCGTTGATGAATCTGGCGAAGTAATACCAGATATCCCGGGATTCAAAATCAATTTCGGGAAGATTAAAGTAGGAATACCAAAAGTTAGAGAAGCAGATGGTGCTACTATGGAAATCACGCCCATTGAGGCTAGGATACGAGAGTTAAGTTATGCAGCAGATATTATCCTAGAAATGACACCTATAACTATAGATGAACGAACTCAAAGGGAGGAGGCAGAAGAAACTTTAGACATATATATTGGTAAGATTCCTATAATGCTAAAAAGTTGTCGATGCCCTTTAGAAAATCTGACTGAACAAGAATTAGTTAATCGAGGAGAAGATCCACTTGATCCAGGAGGATATTTTATCATTAATGGAACTGAGCGTGTACTAGTGACTCAAGAAGATTTAGCTCCTAATAGAATTTTAGCTGAAGAGGCAAGTCGGAGCTCGAGTGCTACACACCAAGCAAAGGTTTTTTCAACGAGAAGTGGATTTCGAGCACCAGTAACTATTGAGAGAAAGAAAGATGGCAATTTAAGAGTTTCTTTTCCCTCGGTTCCTGGGAAGATTCCCCTCGCGATATTAATGCGTGCTTTAGGATTACAATCGGACAAAGAAATTTTTGAAGCCATCTCGGAAAATGAAGATATTCAAAAAGAATTAATTCCAGTTATAGATGTTGCGTCCGAAATCCAGGTTTTAAGAGACTCGGAGAAATCCCAACAAAATTCATTAGATTATATTGGAAAAAGAGTCGCCATTGGCCAAACAAAAGATTATCGTATTCGGAGAGCCCTTCAAGTTTTAGATCGATATCTTTTACCTCATGTTGGAAATGCCGAAGAGGACCGTATAAAAAAAGCGTATTATTTAGGACAGATGGCTCAAAAAGTTATGGAACTTAACTTAGGACTTCGAGAAGCGGATGATAAAGACCATTACGCTAATAAAAGGTTGAAATTAGCTGGAGAATTATTCACTTCTCTTTTCAGAGTTGCGTTTCTAAACCTCGTAAAAGACATTAAATATCAATTAGAACGTACCGCGGTACGAGGACGAGCTCCTAATATTAAAACTGCTGTGAGAGCAGATGTAATTACTGAAAGAATTAGACACGCTTTAGCAACAGGTAATTGGGTTGGAGGAAAAGCTGGGGTTAGTCAATTATTAAATCGAACAAATCATGTAGGAACTTTGAGCCATTTAAGAAGAGTTATATCTCCATTAAGCAGAAGTCAACCTCATTTTGAGGCGAGAGATTTGCATCCTACACAGTGGGGGAAGATTTGTCCTGCAGAAACACCAGAAGGACCAAACTGTGGGCTAGTTAAAAATCTTGGACTTGCTTCAATAATTTCCGTTGGTACCGATGAAAGAATTATAGAAAATATATTATTTGATCTCGGAGTAATTCCAATAAGCGAAGTAAAAAGCGTAAGAGGAGAAAAAGTGAACATTTTTCTAAACGGAAAATTAGTTGGGATTCATCAAAAATATAACCCATTCACAAATCAACTTCGAGAAAAGAGACGGAAAGGTGAAATTGGTCAACATGTTAATATTGGGTATTATCGCGATTCTAAAGAGGTGCAGATTAATTGTGACGCTGGACGAGCCACGCGTCCCTTATTTATCATCAAAAATAAGGAATTATTGATTACAAAGGAAGATATTGAAAAACTCAAGCAAAGTAAGTATAATTGGTCAGATTTAATTCAGAAAGGCATTATAGAATACTTAGACGCAGAAGAAGAAGAGAACGCCTATATTGCGATGTTTGAAGAAGATATAACGGCTGAGCACACACATTTAGAAATCTCCCCGGCAGCTATATTAGGAATTTGCGCTTCTATTATTCCATTTCCAGAACACAATCAGTCTCCACGAAACACTTACGAAGCAGGAATGGTTAAACAAGCTTTAGGATTATTTGCGGCAAATATGCATCTACGGCTTGATACGCGGGGTCATACACTTCATTACCCCCAACAAGCGCTCGTAAAAACCAGTCCTATGGAAATAATAGGAATTAACCGTAGACCTGCTGGACAGAATTTCATAATCGGGATGATGAGCTTTGAGGGATACAACATTGAAGACGCTATAGTAATTAACAAAGCCTCCATCGAGCGAGGATTAGCTCGGAGTCACTTCTTTAGAACTTACGACGCCGAAGAGAGAAAATATCCGGGAGGAGAATTAGATAAATTTGAGATACCAGAGAGAGGCGTAAGAGGGTTTAAATCTGCTGAATCTTATAGATTGCTATCTGAAGAAGATGGCATTATCGAACCTGAAACTACTGTTAATGGCGGTGATGTCCTTATCGGTAGAACTTCACCCCCTCGGTTCATTAAATCTTACGAAGAATTTGAATTGATGCAGCCTAACAGACGGGAAACATCAAAAAACATGCGCCATAACGAAAAAGGCATCGTCGACACGGTTATAATTTCAGAAACCGTAGATGGAAATAAACTGGTAAAAATTAAAGTCAGAGATTTACGCATTCCAGAATTAGGTGATAAATTTTCCTCCAGGCATGGGCAGAAAGGAGTGCTTGGATTAGTTCAACCAGCTGAAGATATGCCCTTCACATCCAAAGGTGTGATTCCAGATATTATTGTAAATCCTCATGCAATGCCTTCACGAATGACGCTTGGACAACTTTTTGAAGGTATTAGCGGTAAAATAGCATGTGCAACCGGTAAATTAGGTGATGCAACTGCCTTCGAGTGGAAAGACATCACAAAACTCCAAGAACAATTGGTTGAAGCGGGATTTGAATTTAACGGTAGAGAAGTAATGTATAACGGTATTACTGGTAAAAAATATGAAGCAGGAATCTACTGCGCCCCAATTTATTATCAAAAATTGTATCATCTTGTTGCTGATAAACTCCACGCTAGGGCGAGAGGACCCGTTCAAATCTTAACAAGACAACCAACAGAAGGCAGAGCAAGAGAAGGGGGATTACGATTTGGCGAGATGGAAAGAGATTGCTTAGTAGGGCATGGATCTGCTTTATTGTTAAAGGAGAGGCTTCTTGATGAATCCGATAGAACTGTCGTCTTAGTTTGCGAGAAGTGTGGGCTTCTTGCAGTTTATGATAGAAACAGAGATAAGAGATATTGTCCGGTATGTGGGGAAGGAACGGTTATATCTAAGGTTGTATGTTCTTATGCATTCAAACTACTTCTCCAAGAAATGATGTCTCTTGGATTAGCTCCTAGGCTCAAATTGAAAGAAAAAATATAATTTTTTTTCTCTGGTTTTATTTTAATTTTCTTTTAGTACAGTTTAAAAAATAAAGAAAAAAATAATAGATAGGGTCTTTGAATTAACCGAATTGAACAAAATAATACAATTCTGGAATCAGGGAATATATTATGTATAAAATGAATAATGTTAAGAGCGAAACCCATAATGCATGTTCCCAAGAAATATCAACTAAGAATTTAGTAAAAGCTAGCAGTAATAGAAAGAATATTATTGGCGCAAAATTTCCAAGAAAGTTATGTCCTCCACCATCAATCGCTGATCTTAAAGAAGCCAATGCATTGCCTATTACATTCAACACTAACATAATTGCGTTGACGATCACGGGAAGGAGTAAAACTGCAATGAAAGCTAAGACGAGAATTAAAACCCATTTGTCTGAAGCTTTAGTTTTTGACACAACTACCCGAACAGCAATGTACATAATTAGAAATACTACGACAGTCGCCAGGATTAACCATAATATAAATAAAAGGGGTTCTGATAATTGAAATAACATTTTTATTCTCCTTTTAATTGAGTTAAATTTATTTTTTTTTAAATTAAGAAAAAATACTCTCCTTCTTTTATAAATATTAACAAATATAATATTAATTTTTTAAGAGATAGGAGTTAACTCATAACAATATTTATAAGCGTATTTGTATTAGAAGAAAGTCAATCCTCAATTATGCCAAGCAGAATTATATCCCAAATGTAATTAAGAAGAAGTGGAGAGAAAAACCCAACAAAACTGCAGAAATACTTATTGAAATAATAGAGAGTTTAATGGATATTTCTCTGCCGTATCTTGTATAAACGACTAAAGTAGTTAAAGCTAATAATCCAATTATGAGAAAAATCCACGCTAATATCCATATAGATAATGAGGGAATTTGAAATCCGTCGATTTGTAGTAATATAAATAACATTAAAAATCGTATTATATTTTTGTAGTTTGAGTAAGATCTTATAATTTATTTTTTTTTAACTTTATCAATCTGAAATTAAACATGTCGATAATGGGAGGATAAAAAAATAAGTCAATTTATTTTAGAAGAATAAAATACATTTTTTGCTTTTTTAAGGTAAGAGATAAGATACGGCATACCATTATACTTATTTTTAAGAAATATCAACAACTCTCGAAACTCATACTTTCTATGAAGAATTCCACTTCTAAGCAAAGAAAGCATAAATAAAATGTAATTTTTTCTTAGGATTTCGAATTTTTTAGAAAATTTATTTGTTCTCCTATAAATCATAGACTCATTCATGAAATTAAGCATGGAATTCTGTATATCGTTATCCAATAACAATTTATCAAGTTGTAATGAAATGTTATGCACTGAAGTAAGATAGTACCTTTTGCTGAAGAAAAGGCACAAATAGAATCCAAATTTAAATACCGCTTTTGTAAATTCTCTCATAGCTTGTGTAGAATTCTCCTGAATTTTGCTCTCTTTTAAACTTTTATCCAAATGATAAAGGCATCTAGCTAAAATATCGTTATAATCAAAATCAAGAGTAAAAGGGTCTGGAACTTGTTCTCTAATATCTTCTCCGTATAAAAGTTGAGAATTTTCTTTAAATTTTAAATCCAATAGGCTCCATTCATAATTTGCGAAGGATTCCTGAACGAAAAGCTTTTTTGTTTTTAGTCCTTGAAAAGTGTTATATCCTATCCATACATTATGGCTATCAAATTTTCTAAGTTCGTAACGAACATCGGTCCAATCGAGTTTCGTAATTTTATCCAAGGTTGCTACTATTACAATTACATCAATATCAGTATTTCTCCAATTGGATGGAAGATTTTTATCATAATAACTCCCAATACCAAAAATGCTAATAATATCGCCTTTTAAATTAGTCAGTAAATATTTAATGATACTTGAAGTTATATTGTCTACTCCTTTGATTTTATTCACTACTTATTGTATAAATTAAAATTTAAAGATATCTTCTAATAATATTATCATATTTAGATTTATATTAATAAAGAAATAAATGGTTGATATAAAAATGCATTTTTTGAGCGAACTAGTGAAAAATCCCATTTTAGAAGATCCTTTTAGGCAGCACTTGAACATCCATCGTCATTTTTACCGGTATTCTAAGGGGGTTTTTATTGGCCCTGCTTTAAAAATCTCTAAAACTAAAGCAAAAATCACCATGAAAGGTACTCATGAATATGAAGATTTAATTTTAGAAATAGTAACAAAAACAATTTCTAATTCTCAGGAGATTTTCGAGATTAGGGGAAATTTGATAAGTGGTAGCGATATGACAAAAATCATATCAGAGTTAGGCTTAAACTGGGTTTTGAAAAAATCATCGGGTAAAACAAAAAATTATAAAGCAGAGATCGTCGATCAAATAAATAAGGATTTGTTGCTCCAAATTATTGATGTATTTCGAGAAAATAGCTATTTACTTTTATCGTATAACAGAAATGCAAATTGCAGAGTTACCACGAAAAAAAATATACCTCAACCGTCTAAAAAAAAGGTAGAAGACGACGACATAAGCAAGAGAATACAGTTTTGCACTGGAATGCTCAATAATACAGACGCTAATCTCGAAATGATGTTAGATTTAACAGTCCCTGATTTTAAATCAGAACTTCCAAATAATTGGAAATCACTTACAATACTTAACAATTATAACATAAACCAAATCGAGATTCCAACAAACGTAAAAGATACTCGATTATTAAGGATCATGGGGATAAGAAAAGGCAAGATGATTCGGTCTCTTGAGATTGATGGCGACCTTATCGAAAAACAGTATTCTATCGTAGTATAATGAAATGGAACCTTAGGTCTTTTTCAATACATTTCACAAAATTTAACTTTTATGAAAGACTGAAATTTATAATGAATAGTGAACTCATAGGAGACAGAACAAAATGAAGGATTTAAGCCCATTATTAAGGACCTTTTTATTCGTTATAGGCGGAGATATCGCTATCGAGGTTGGCATAGAATTATTGAATTCTGAAGAAAAAGATATCACAGATGAAGGAATAACGGAAAATATTAAAGCACGCATAAAAAATTTAGATCCGGAAATAAGTTTTGAAGAAGACGGTCTTGAAGTTTTGAAATTAAATACAGTTCGTAAAACACTCTACAAGTTGTATAATGGGAAACTAGCTCAATTTAGGAGAATACGCGATAAATCTACGGGTTGGTTTATATATTATTGGTGGCATGAATTTGACTTATTCGAAGAAATTCTAATGGAAAAAAAGAGACTTATTGAGACAAAACTAAGGGAACGGTTAAAGTTCGAGGAAAATAATTACTTTTTTGTATGTAAAAATTGCCAAGATTCGACCTTAAAATTTGACTTTGACACAGCTTTTGAATTAAATTTTAAGTGCCCCAAATGTGGTAATCCATTAGAAGCTCAAGATAATCAAGAACTGATTCAATTTTTAAAAGAAAAAATTGTTTTAATTGAAAATCTTGATTTAGTAGTTAATTAGATTGAGTTAGATTTTCCTTAGAACTCTAAATTTAATCTTTCCATCATAAGACCAGTGTGCTAAGTTTAAAATAATTAACAATTTACTTTCGATTTTAAGAAATTTAAAGCTGTTAGATTATCATTTTTTTCTTCTCTTCACCATGGCAATATCCCCTAAAGAGGAACTGCTAGATTTCTTCATATATTTGTTCTGCGTGATACTAGGCTCAATTTCGTCTACTTTTTTGACTAGAGTAATTTCATACACTTGTTCAATTTTCTTGGCTAGTTTAATTGTGGGTTCAACTTTTCCTGTTTCGATTCTCCGAAGTAAGGAGGGTTTTTCATTTAATTTTTGAGCAAATTGATCTTGATTCAATCCTCGAGAGTTGCGAGCGTCTCTAATCCTAGTACCATAGTCTGACACTATTTCTAAACCGTCGTCAATTTCTCTATTATACTCCTTTTTCTTGGCAGGAGATTTAGGTTTAGCATAGTTCTGCTTGACTTTGCCGTTAGTTATAGGTTCATTTTTGATTTTAACACCGTACTGGGCACAGCTTTGACATACAGTGATTTTTGCTCCTTCTATTAAGACTTTTTGCCCTCGCCCCCATATTTTTCCACCACATATAGGGCATTCCTTCTCAAATTGACTCGACATTTTTTTCGACATAAAATAACCATGCTTTCATTAATTTTCAAGGAACGGAACTACATATTATGATTGGGAAAGAGAACTCTTATAATTTTTGGTTTATAGACAACGCTCGTTATAATTTATAATCCAAAAATTTTTTAAAACTCAAGTTTTTTATGATATTAGCGTATTACCTTAAATTTATATGAACACATTGTTATTATTAATTTAGGTAGTAGCTTAATAATAAAATAAGTTTAAGATGGGGATTTAATCACTTGACAACGACCAAAGAAAGCAGAAAAAAAAAAGAAGAAACAAAAGATGAAGAATATTTAATTACCTATACCAGACATTTAGAAAAAAGGTTGAGAAATTTAGAAACTGAAAAACAGTTACTAGATGCTGAGCGTTTGAGGTTAGAACAAGAGTTAAGCAGCTTACGAAATGAGATAGATAGGTTAAGAGAACCACCTTTAGTAACAGCTACTGTAATAGATATGTTAGATGATTCCGGGAAAGTAATCGTAAAAAGCTCTACTGGTCCTAGCTTTGTCGTTAACCCAAGTAGGAAAGTAAAAAACGAGAGTTTAACTCCTGGGATGAGAGTAGCATTAAATCAGAGAACATTCGCTATAATGGAAACTTTACCAACAAAGTTAGATCCCTTTGTTAAAGGAATGGAAGTTATTGATGCAGTCCCAGATATATCGTACGAGGATGTAGGCGGACTAGACGATCAAATTATGGAAGTTCGTGAAACCGTTGAATTACCGCTATTAAAACCAGATCTGTTTAAAAAGGTAGGAATTGATCCCCCTAGAGGAGTTTTACTTTATGGTCCACCCGGAACTGGGAAAACTCTAGTAGCAAAAGCCGTTGCACACGAAACAGAAGCGACATTCATTAGGATTATAGGTTCGGAACTAGTACAAAAGTTTATAGGGGAAGGTGCTCGTTTAGTAAGAGAGGTTTTTAATTTAGCTAAACAGAAAGCCCCAACAATTTTATTTATAGACGAATTAGACGCTATTGGGTCTCAGAGATTAAAAATTGCAACTTCTGGGGATCGTGAAGTTCAACGAACATTAATGCAACTACTAAGTGAGTTAGATGGATTTGAGGAACGCGGAGACGTGAAGATAATTGGCGCTACAAATCGAATTGATATCTTAGATCCTGCTTTATTAAGACCAGGAAGGTTTGATCGCATGATCGATTTTCCCGTGCCTGATCAGAAAGCAAGAGAATCAATTTTTAATATACACTCAAGAAAACTAAACATTGAAGGTGAGGTTAAATTTAAGAATTTAGTCGATTTAACTGAAGGTGCTACTGGAGCAGATATTAAAGCTATTTGTACTGAAGCTGGAATGTTCGCAATAAGAAAAAACTCAGAAATGATTATTAAAGAAGATTTTATAGAAGCGGCAAATAAAGTAATGAGTAAGATAAAAGACAAAGCGATTCAATCGAGGTTATACTCCTAACAATTTTTAGCCAAACATATTTATTACCTCCAATCTTATTTTTTGTTAAATCTTTTGTTAGTAAATCAATATGGATATTAAATTCATTTTGGCTTTAAGAAAAGTTAAAGCTATTTGCGATTACCAATTTGGGCAAACGATAACGGATATTTTGTTTGAAAACGAAAGCGAGATTCAAATTATTTTTTCCAGAAACACAGGAAAAATAAAACATATTTACCAAGATAATAATTTATTGCTTAATTTAAGACCTACGAATGGCTTTTTCACACTTAGTCTATTTTCAGCAGAAAGGATAATCAATAACACGCCTTCACCTAAACTTAGGGCAGTTGTTATGAGTGAAATCTCGGAATTCATTAGAAAAGGTCGAAACGTCTTTTGTAAGCATATAGTTGATATCGATATTGCATTACGACCCAACGATGAGGTTATCGTAGTTAATCAAAACAACGATTTATTAGCAATTGGTAAATTAGTGATTCCAGTCCCATATGTTAGGAGTTTTCAAACTGGAATTGCACTAAAAATAAGGAAAGGAATAGGTAAAACTAAATTATAAGCTTAATTAAATTAGGGTAACATATAACATTTGGAGATGTTGAAAACAATGGTAAAATTACCAAAAGAGATGCAAAAAAAAGAAAAAAGTAAACCAACTCGCCCCCAAGCAACTAAGAAGAGAGAAGGTCAGCAAGTTGCATCCAGACAGATGCGTCGCCGAATGCAACAACAAGGAATTGACATGGAGCAGATCGATGCGACGCGTGTTATTATCGAAAGTGAGGATAAAACCTTGGTAATCGATCAGCCAGAGGTCATCCTAATGAAGCAGATGGGTCAGGAGATGTATCAAATCATTGGCGACGCAGAGGAATATTCCTCAGGAGAATTTACAATTGAAGATAGAGTAGAAGCAGAGAGTGTTGAATCAACGGAAGAGAACATATTGAAACCTGTTATTACCGAAAATGATATCATGTTAGTAGCCGCTCAAGCAAATGTGGATAAAGAAGAGGCTAATGCGGCGTTAATAGATAGCAACGGAGATATTGCTAAAGCGATTATATATCTAAAAAACAAACCTTAAAATTCGCGATAAGTGCCCTTGGAAAAAAAAAAATATTAAGAATCATAAACCATTCCATTTTTTATAATTACTATGGTATCAACAACATGTCAAAAGTAAAGAAAAAATCAACTAATTTAGACGGGAGCTTGTCGGAAGAAGATTTAATATTCGAGAAAATTATTTATTTTTCAGGGTGGATTTTTTTACTAATCTTACTCGTATTTCTCGGAGCGTTTTTGGTTTTTGATTTTATTTTTGGTTTGATTGAATTACAGCTAAACGCACCTAGTTTTAGCGTGATCATTTTCACGGGAACTAATAGTGCAATAAGTTTTGCTCTCGCAACGAGAATTAAAAAAAATAGAGATCAAAAAAAGAAATTGTTTGTTGATTGGTTGAAGGGCGAATTTCTGTTTTGCGTGATCGCGATTCTAGTTGTTGCTGTTTATCAATGGTAGGGACCTTTTACTATTGATTGAACAACTACTTATAATCCTCTCTTGAGGGACTAAACACATCAATAACCTCTGAATCTTCTAAGATTGTTGCTCCATGTTTTTCATTTGATTCAAAAACATAACTATCACCGGCTCGTACTACAAAATGTCCTTTTTCAGTTTCGAATTGTAACTTTCCTGTTATCACATAACCTATTTGATGCTCCTTATGAAAGTGTAAAGGTATATACGAATTTTTGTCCAACGAAAAATGACATAACATCACGCTATTATTATACACTAATGTCTTCCTGTAAATTCCAGGTAACATTTCAACAGCATTAACAGAATTTTTACTTACTGATTTTTTGCTCAAATTAAACACGTCATATTTTTGATTGCTTCAACTTTTTCTTTATATGTAATCGTAGTTAATAGTTATTAAATTTAGTAGAGTTCAATAAAAAATTACAAAATCGGGAAAGACGACAATTTTATTATATTGCGTGAAATATCGAGAATAGTAATTACCCGAATGAAATTTTCGAAAAGAACAGAGTTTATTCTGTGAACTTTTGAGCTGATAATTCAGGTTTTGAATAAAGTAGTAATAGATTAAGTTTATAACGGAAAAAAAAATACATTTTTATATCAAAAGAGGCAAAGTATAAACGATAATAAATATTCGTTAAGGGTATTGTTTCGGTTCATAGCGCCGACAAAAATTTTAGACTCTAAACCTAATCATATACCTTTACCACATATTTAGGAATACTAAATTAAAAAAAATTAATGATTAATATGATATTGACTCCAGAATCTGATACAAGGAAAGATGGAAAAGGGCTTGAAAGGGGATTTCTAAAAAATTTATTACCAAGCGTCTCAAGAACGGAGGGAGATGTTGTACCCTTTGAACCGTTAAAGATAAAACAGAGTATTATTAAGGAAACCGGTTTGGATGAAAAATCTGCAGCTCAAATCACTGAATTAGTAGTCAGAAGGATTATTTCTTCCAGCATAAGTTTTCTCTCAGGTCCACACATAAGAGAAATTGTGTGTTCTATTTTATCTGAACAGCACTACGAAGAAGAAAGGAAGTTATATACCCGAATAGGAATGCCATTAATGGATTACGAAGCTATATTAGAAAAGGGCGTAAACGAAAATGCTAATCAAGACATGAATCCTGAAAGTATTCATCACTGGGCTGCTAATAGAATCTCTGATGAATACGCTCTTTTAAGAATATTAGACTCAGAGGAGGCGCACGCTCACTTGTATGGCAATTTACATGTCCACATGCTAAGGTATTTTGATTTGCGCCCATTTTGCATGGAATGGGATCCTCGCATGGTTCTCGAACATGGACTTCCTCCCGTGAATAGTTGGGCACATTGTAGCAAGTCTGGTCCTGCGGGTAGTTTGAGAGTGGCTGTAACTCACTTGGCAAAGTGGTTAGGGACGATTCAGGGTGAATTTAGTGGGGGTCAGGGATATGACTATATAACGACATTTCTTGCTCCCTACGCAAAAAGACTCTCACAAAGAGAAATCGATCAATCGATGCAATGTTTAATATTTGAAACTAACCAAATTTTTGCGGCTAGAGGTGGTCAAGTTCCCTTCACATCTATCTCGTGCACTCCGACCGTTCCAGAAGGTTTGCTAGACATACCTGCGGTAGGTCCTCATGGAAAGCTTTATGGGAAATATGGAGATTATAAGAGCGAATGCCTTAAGCTATTTGACGCCCTTACGGATGTGTATATCCATGGAGATTACGACGGAAAATTATTTGCGTTCCCAAAACACGAGGTGAAAATTAAAAAAGAGTGGCTTAAAGAATTTGAACCGTCGTACATAAAATTGATGGAAGAGGTCGCAAAAATGGGCACGCCTTATTTTCTTAACATGTGCCCCGAGTGGATGCCAGACGAGATTCATAGCCAATGTTGTCGAAAATTTTTAAGCGGAAACCAAATTATAGAAAAGTGCGTGTTAGACCCTGAGGAGAGAAAATCTGCTAATGTGTGGGAAAATTACGTATCTATCGGTTCCTTACAAAGCGTCAGTCTAAATTTACCTCGCTATGCTTATATTTCTAAGGATGAAGACGATTATTTAAGGGTTTTAGAAGAAAACATGGAACTTTCGGCTAGAATTTTACTTAAAAAATGGAGATTAATCGAAAAACGTCTAAAATCGGGCCACTTGCCTTTATGTAGCGGAGAAATTAATGGTCGACCGATTTTTAACTTAAAAGACCAAAATGTCTCCATAGGATATACGGGTCTAAACGAAGCGGTAAAAAGTCTTATAGGTTTTGAGCTGCACGAAAACACTACTGCTTACGAATTCGGCAGAAGGATATTAGAATATATGGTTGCTAAGTGCAATTCCATGACAGAAACGTATGGAATTAGCTTTTCTCTATGGCAACAACCTAGTGAATCGACATCGAATAGGTTAGCGAGATTAGATTTAAAACATTTCCCCAAAAAAGCTATACCTCAATCAAGTGGAATCTCTGCTTATTATACAAATTCAGATCATATTCGTTATGATGCAGATATACCATTGTCAAAAAGAATACAATTGCAGGCAGAATATCATCCTATTGTAAACGGAGGTGTTATTACACATATTTGGTTAGGTGAACAAAAACCTGATATTCAGGGTTTATGGGAATTGACTAAAAATATTTGTCTCAACACTAATACGGCTTATTTTGCTTACACTACCGATTTTACTTATTGCCCTCATTGTAGAAAAATGTTTCGAGGTGGCAGTTTCACATGTCCTCAATGCCATTCCACCGACATAAAAGTATACTCTAGAATTACGGGGTACTATAGCGAAGTAGATAGGTATAATCCTGGTAAAAAAGCCGAATGGGAGGCAAGAAAACGAGAATATCTGATTAAATAGTTTATTTTGATTTTTTTATATACTTTTAAATATTATTCTTATTATGAGTAAAGACATATCACTAAAAGAATTTCAAAAGAAAATAGAAGATTGGATTGTGCATCACGGAGGATATTGGCCGCCTCTTTCCATGCTTAGTGCGATTGTAGAAGAAATTGGGGAACTCGCAAAAGAAATTAATCATTTAGAAGGTTTTAAACCTAAAAAATCAGATACAATTTCATCCAATTTGGGTGAGGAGCTCGCAGATGTCATTTTTGCCTTGATTTGTCTAGCTAATTCCTATAAAATTGACATTAGCTACGAATTAGATGCCGTAATTGAAAAATATACAAAAAGAGATGCTAAAAGATTTTAAAAAGTCAAAGAATTTTATTAAAACCTTTTCAATTTATGTATCATATTTTGTAAAATTTTAATTCTTTTAAGCTTTTTATTTTGTAGTATATGAGAAATATCATTAAAAATTGTTTTAGATTGATATAGAATGCAGAAAGAAGGCATAGAGAAACAAAAAATACTTGAACTGCTTGAAAAAAAGCTAAAAAAGGATTTATCCTACGATTCAGGCTCAATTTTAGGTTCTATGTGCTCAGAGCCTTTAAACATTGCTAAAGAAATACATAATAAGTATATATCAAAAAATTTGGGAGATCCAGGATTATTTTTAGGCACCGCTGAATTAGAAGATGAAGTTATACGCGAAATTGGCGAATTATTTGGTAATAGCAATATTTTTGGTACATTTACAACAGGAGGATCAGAAGCGAATTTAATAGCGATGCGGATTGCTAGAAATTTACGACCTAATATTAAAAAACCAGAGGTCGTACTTCCATGCTCAGCTCATATATCCTTTGATAAAGCAGCAGATTTCCTAAATATTAAGTTAAGAAAGGTGGATCTTCTTGATAATTTTCAATTAGATTTGAGTCATTTTAAATCTCTCGTTAATGATAACACGTGCGCTGTCGTTGGAGTTGCGGGTACAACTTCCTTAGGTTTAGTTGATCCTATTGAAGAAATTGGGGAATATATTGAAGGTCGAAACATATTTTTTCATGTAGATGCTGCGTTTGGTGGATTTGTGTTACCTTTTCTAAGGGAGTTAGGTTATCTTGTTCCATCTTGGGACTTTTCAGTGAAAAGTGTGGATTCAATTACCGCAGATCCTCATAAAATGGGTTTAGGAATTATACCTTCAGGTGGATATTTCATTAAAGACGCTTCGATTTTACAAAAAACAGGATTTGAAATTCCCTATTTAGCAGGTGGGAATTTTCAACATTTTCACATCGTAGGTACTAGACCAGGAGGTCCGATCATAGCGTTTTGGGCAATAATTAAGCTTTTAGGGATTAATGGCTTTAAGGAGATTGTGAAAAAATGTATGGAAAATACAAAATTCCTCGCACGAAGAATAACCGAAATTGATGGTGTAAAATTAGCGGTTGACCCAGTTATGAATGTAATAGGAATCACTACTGAAAGTGGAGAAAGTATGTGTGAACTTGAAAAAAATTTACGTAACAACAAATGGATGTTAGGAAAATTTCTGGATTTCAATTTAGTGAGAGTGGTGATTATGCCTCATGTAAAAAGAGAACATTTAATCGAATTTAGTTCCGATTTAGAAAAAATCGTAAAAAAACTAAAATTATAAAAAGTAATGATAGAGAATTTTATACTATACATTATTAATATATCACAAGTCAAATAATAGTGTCGTAATGTATTAAAATTAAATAGGGTTAAAATCCTTTTTAGAAATGAGTTAGAGAATGGCAAAAGATAAAAAAAAAAAGCTTGGAATAAAAACAACGAGATATTATACGAAAACATGTACCAGTTGTAATTACGAATACCCTAATTGGTTTACTAATTGTCCTAAATGCGGTTCTGCTTGGGATTCTGATAAGGTAGACCTATTTGTCGGAAAAAAAGAAGTATTGAGAAAAACGATTAAAATTGTCGTAAAAATAACGGAAGAAGATTTTGATGACTCTTTTGAACGGATACTACTAATTTTTAGCGCTGATCAGGGGGTTTCGTGGTATAGCTTGAGGATGGAAAGAGAGTTAGATTATTTTATTGCCGAAATAGTTGAAGTTCCGTTGGGTACAGTAGTTATTTATTACATTGAAGTGTTATTAGCACATGGTGAAAAAATCGTTGAAAATAACAACGGTATGTACTTTCGTTATAAAGTAGGCTTACCTGGGGAACCTTTAGGAAGCGATAAGAGTCAATCCACTGAAAGTACTACACATTCCTCAGAAGATCAAACTTCCTTGGTATCGAATCAATCTGCTCAAACCTCAGAAAGTATCGAAAAACCCAAGGTCGATCTCGAGGATGAACTTGATAAAATAATTTTTGATGAATCAATCCAACTCTCTGAACTTCATATAAATAATCAAAGCGATGTACAACCCCCTCAACCAAAAAAATACCATGTTGACGATACAAAAACGATTTTTGGAACTCTTCAAACTCAGATAGACCCAGAGTTGAAAGTTTGCTCTTATTGTAATTCAAAAATCAAAAAGATGTGGAGCACATGCCCCATTTGCGGTAAAAATCTTTAGATAAAATTATTAAGCTAAGCGTTTCAGTTCTCGTTCTTAGAGTTTATTACCGCATTTATTACAAAAAGCGTAATCGGAAGATAATATTGTTCCACATTGTTCGCAAATAAGTAGATCTTTTTTCTTCTCTTTTTGCTTTTCTTCTTGAACTGAATGAGAGGATGTAATTGCTGTAAACGATGTGAAATTGCTATCTATGTCTGCTATATTAGGAATTATTCGTAATTTAGATTTCTCTTCTTCGTCAATCCTTTTTGTATCGGTAAAAGGAGCGAAGGGTGCGCTACTTTCCTCTGCGATTTCTTCCGTTCTTTGAGTTAAAGTCTGGAACAATGAACTTGATTCGGAACTCGGTGATACTTGAGGTGATGTTTGTTCGAGTGTCAAACCTTCATCAGTAGGCTTTTTTTCTTTTTTACTTTTTTTTGATGTCTTCATCGCTTCAAATAACTCCCCTTGTTTCTCCCGTTTTTCAGAAATTTTCTTTTCTTTTTCGATTTTAGCCTTTTCCCTACCTAGTTTCTTTTTCTCTTTAGCTAATTTTTTCATTTCTTTTTTAGGTATTATTGTTTGGGGCATATAGTCGACTAACGATTCCGAAGTTGCAGGTTGGGAAACTGGTGCTTGAAAAAATGGCGGTTCGACGGCTACTTCTTGTTGTGGCTGGGGAGTTGGTTCAAATGTCATAGCGGCGGGTCGTGGTTTAGGTGGTTCTTCTCTTTTCGTGACACGGAATGGAGTTTGGAAAGAAGTACCCTCCGTGGGTTTTTCTGTTTTAGCTGTTTGGAATTCTTTAGGAGTAGGTGCTGGGATTGGAACATTTGATGTAAATGGTATAGTTTTAGGCTTGTACGTTTCGTCATCAGTTGTTATAGTATCTTGTTCTGACGGCTGAGGTTTCTCAGCCATAATCTGATCAGGCGTTTTAAATTCTATGTCTGTTGGCTCGGGCGTAAAAATTTCTTGATTAACTTGAGGTTGAAACACAGGAGCAGGTTCTGGTACTGGGGGTGCATCATATTCAGGTTCTGGTACTGGGGGCGCATCATATTCAGGTTCGGGTTCGGGTTCAAAACTAGGTATGGGTTCTTTAGGGTAGGTATTTATTGGTTCTGGTACTGGTGGAGCTAAATACTCGTTTTGAGGTATTGTGGGTTGAACAACTGGCTTTTCGATGGGTTCACTTCCTATAATTATTTGTCCTGGAGCGTAAACGGTTGTGCTAGCTATCAGTTGTTCAGGAACTCCTTGTCCTATCATCAAGCAAGCGAGAATGTAAAAGCAATCTCCTACGCCATCACCAGTCTTAGCAGACGTCTCCATATAATATAAGTTGAAATCTCTGGTAAAATTATTAATTTCTTCAATTGAAACTGCTCTCTGGTTAGTTAAATCGCTTTTATTGCCAACAAGTAATACAGGTATTTCAGCATTTATGTTAGCCCTAACTTCTTCAATCCACTGTGGTAAATGTTCAAAACTTGCAGAATTCGTAAGATCGAAGACGAGGATTGAACCGAGCGATCCTCTATAATACATAGGTCTTATAGAGCTAAATCGTTCTTGGCCACCAGTATCCCAGAGTTGGAGCTTACATTTGATTGGTCCTTCAAAAGTATCAATCGAGATCGTTTTTACATGAAAATCAACACCGATAGTCATTTTATAATCTTCAGTAAAGAATCCTTTCGAAAATCGGAGTGTCAATGCGGTTTTACCGACCCCGCCATCTCCTACCACAATAGATTTAAAAAGATAATCGTATTCTTCAACCATTTCAATTCTTCCATTACTTTATTCGGTTTTTGTATTAGAATTTTTTATAATAATCAAAGTTGTTATATTATTATTATTAATAAAAATTTATTTAATTATACTTTTGGTTATTTTACATCATATTATCTAATTTATGTGTTGGTAACTGCGGTTGTTGGGCACTTTTTAAAAGAATTTTGGAAGCTTTTACCCATTAAATATTTAAAATTTTTTAAGAATCCTTTAAAAAACGATTTTAACGGGGACTTTATATATTAACTGGAAATCATTGAATTATAGTGTTCTTTTGTTTGACTCTTCTTCAATATCTACATTTTCAAACCAATCGTTAATTTGTTCTAAGGATTCTTGTGGAAATTCGTATGAGTGCTCTCTATCGGGATAAATCCCTTTTTCTACTTCGTTTTTATAGTTAAATAATGCGTTTCGGACGGATTTTCCCACATCTCCAAAATATTTGAGAAATTTAGGTTTGAAGTCGGTAAAAAGCCCTAACATATCGTTAATAACTAAAATTTGGCCGTCACAGTAAGAACCCGCTCCAATACCTATGGTTGGAATGTCGATCGATTTAGTAATTAATTTAGCTATTTGCCAAGGAATACTTTCTAGGACAATTGAAAACACCCCTGATTTTTCTAACTTTTTTGCGTCGATAATCAGCTTTTTTGCGGTTTCTATCGTTTTCCCTTGAACTAAAAATCCTCCAAACTCATAAATAGCCTGAGGTGTAAGTCCTATGTGCCCCATGACTTGAATATCAGCATCAATCATCGCTTTTATTGTGGGACAAATTTTCGTACCTCCCTCAACTTTCACGGCTTCAGCTCCACCTTCCTGAATGAACCTTCCCGCGTTTTTAACTGCTTCGGGTATGGTGATTTTATACGATAAAAAGGGCATATCCGCAACTATCATCGCATTTGAAACTCCACGAGACACTGCTTTTGTATGGTGAATCATTTCTTCCATTGTAACTGCCAAAGTATTTTTATATCCAAGAATTACCATGGAAAGAGAATCACCTACGAGAATTAAATCAATTCCACATCCGTCAACGATCTTAGCAAACGAATAGTCGTAAGAAGTGATAGTTACTATTTTTTCTCCGTTTTTTTTCTTCTCAATTATTTTTTGAGCAGTCATTTTTTGTAAGGCCATAGATAAAGTAACATTATCCTTCAGAAAAATGTTTTGTTTGTTTAAATAGACCTATCTTTCTCAGTAACAAAAATAATTTTCAATCCCTTACAGATCTTTAATATATTGCGTTAATTTATTCAATGAGTAGTGAAAGTTAGGGAAATAGAGATGATTGTAACTTACCTAACGCTCATTTTCTTTTTCGAAAAAAAATGCCACGATTTCTATTCTCCATGTTCTTAGAATAAGTTTCTTAGCAATACGCTTTGAAAATCGTGTAACTCGTTCCTTATTTAAATCTCGGTTAATTTATTGATTTTTTAGATTTTCACACATAAACCAACAATTAGGACGATCTCGGTTTATCAATAAGATTTTTTAGGAAACAAATCATTAAATAATTCTGATAAAATTAACTAGAATATGATATTTATGGATGCCAAAGATATAGATTACTACTCTCTAGGATTCGAATTTATTGAAACGAAGACCATGTTTGTATCAAATTACAAAGACGAGAGATGGGAAGAAGGTACATTAGTACCGTTTGGTAACTTCGAGATTTCACCTGCAGCGTGCATATTAAACTATGGACAAGGAATTTTCGAAGGGATGAAAGCATTAAAGACGAAAAAGGGCGATCACGTTCTCTTTAGACCAAAGGAGAACGCAAAGAGATTCAACGATAGTGCTAGTAGATTGCTCATGCCCAAATATGACGTAAATAGCTTTGTTTCTGCCGTTAAAAAAGTAGTAAGGGCTAATGAGGATTATATACCACCTTATGATAGTGGTGGAGCTCTTTACATTCGCCCTATAATGATTGGAACGGGTCCTGTAGTTGGAGTAAAACCTGCGAAGGAGTATAAAATGATAATCTTTACCGTCCCGGTAGGCCCTTATTTTCCAGAAGGATTTAAAGGTATTGATTTAGAAATCACGAAGAAATACACAAGAGCGGCTCCAGGTGGAACGGGCTCGAGCAAAACGTGTTGCAATTACGCAGGTTCCATGTTACCCGCCAAGGAAACTAAGGAAAAAGGTTTTGCGCAAGTTATTTTTTTAGACGCTGTTCATAAAGAATATATTGATGAGGTTGGAACTGCAAACTTCTTTGCTGTAATTGACGGTGTCTTAGTAACTCCGAAAACTGCTGGCACAATTTTACCGGGAATTACACGAAAATCAATTTTAGAGTTAGCTTCAAAAAAAATTGGAATGGTAATAGAAGAAAGAGACATTTCTTACAAAGAGCTTTTTGAAGTATCTTGTACCGAAGCTTTTTGCGCGGGAACTGCTGCTGTTATTACTCCAATTAAATCAATTGTTCTCGAGGAAAAAAAGCGGATTTTTAGCGAAGGGGAACCGGGAGAGATTACTCGAAAGGGATACGAAATGCTCACTGGCATTCAGCGTTTGGATATAGAAGACGAATTTGGATGGGTTGAGAAAATTTAGAGTATGAATATGGTCTCACATCTAATTAAAGGCATAGATTACCAATTAAGATTTCAAAAGCGTTTTTTATATTTTCTCCCGTCTTTGAAGATATTTTAAGGTAAGTTATAATATTTTCGTACTCGTTTACAATATCATGGATGTAATTGTCTATTGCCTGGTTATCAGATGACGGAATAAGATCACTTTTTGTTCCTATTAATAAGATAGGAAGGTTTCCAAAAGCTTCAAAAGTTTTTATCCAATCGTACACATTTTCAATGGTATTAATCCGTGTTAAGTCAAAAAGAATAACAGCTGCGATAGAACCCTCAACAAAATCATTTAGAAGTTTTCTAAACTGAGCTTGGCCAGCAAAGTCCCACATAATAAAATTAAATTCAATCCCATTGACCGTGATGTTTTTCGAATAAAAATCAACACCTTTGGTTAATTCTCTATCTTCATCAAAGCTATTGTGGACGAGTCGGTTTAAAAACGAGGTTTTTCCTACTCTTCCGTCTCCTGACACAATAACTTTTACAGTTTTCATCGTAATCAAGGTTAACTGTGCTAATCTAAATTAAAAACATAATTTATGATATTGAATTGTGTAATATTAACATGTAAAAAAATATTCTTAATATCAGGCATTTTATAGCGTTTTACAAAAAAGTCGTATAAGTTGTGCCCTTTACCTGTTATGCTCCTAAAAAGCCAATTAAAATCTTATAGGAGTCTTTGAAAGGCAAACAATTTAAAGTTTTTCTAGATGGCGAGTGTATTTATATTTCTTCTCTGAGTTTTTGGATTTTTTTTTTGAATTTTCTTATTCTGGAGTCTATGACATTGTACACTTTGAATCCATCGAGAATTTTTAACGCTTGTTGGTAATAATTGATGCTATTGATTAAATCGCCGTTTTTTTCAGTGTTTTCTGCTTTTTCTATATTAAAATCAAGTTCGATGTATTTGGATTTACTTTCGAGGTTAAAAATCTTAAGCAATATCTTTGTTATTTCTTCTTTAAAATTAAGTTTTGTATTAATTAAAAAAGAAGAGGGTTTATAAAACCAATTTGCAAAATAATGATTAGAATAAATTGTTATTTCAAAATACATTGAAAATTGATGCAGTTTTCAATTAAAAAAAAGGGATTTAATAATGGAAGATAAAAAGAAGAAGTTCCTGTGCAGCGTTCTAACTATAAATCTTGCTTTAATCGTAGCCTTCGTCTTGTTGTTTTCTTTCTACGGGCCAATTTTGGCGGCCACTATATTTGATAATGATATTGGTTTAATTGCGATAACGAGTAGAATTGTAATCTTAGGTATTATGTCGTTCTTTCTCTATCGTAAATGGTTAAAGCAAGAAGCCATTTATATTTCAGATGCCTACTTCTTATTTGGATCGTTTTTTGGAATATTTACATGGGCGAAGGTTTACGATGTTTTCTATAATTCTGCGGTAATATCAGGCTTATTTGATACGGGGTTCATTCTAATGTTGGTAAAAATCAGATTTTTTATAATAATCGCAAATTTGATGCCAATATTGTATATTGGTTTAGATGCGATTCTTGTATACATTAATATGAACAAGAATAAAGAGATGAAGAAAAAGCAATTTAACAAGCTTAGGTTAAGGATCATTTTAATTTTTGTTTTGATAACCATATCAGTAATAGTTTTAGCCCCAAGCTTAGATTTCCTCAATCTAGTTTTTCCTTTCATGACAATTATCAGCTTTATTGCCATTGCGTTTATGTTTTTATTTATGTACAAAAATAAGCGACTCTCTCAGGCAAACGGGTTAATAATCGGAATAGCATTTATCTGCTTTATAGCTTCAAATTTACTCAGGACGATTCTCATTTCTACCAATCTTTATTTTAGTACAATCGCTGAAATTATCGATATAGGAGTAAACCTACTTATGTTTATAGGATTCATAACGAAACCTAAATATGCTAGATAATAGTGCTTTTTACGGTCTAAATTGAAGTTCCTCTGAATGCTTATTTAGAACTAACATTTTTTTCTTGATTTTTTTTTACGTTCTCTGGATAATTTTCGAGCTTTAAAAAGATAAATTCAAAAATATAAGTAGTTAAACCATTTGGTGGTGTTAATGAAGATACATAAAAATTGGAAAATATTTGCTTCACTGTTCATAGTATTCGGTCCCGCTCAATATATTATTCTAACCGCAGTAGCTATGCTGTTTTACGCCGGGGGAACCCTTTTCAATCCCTTAAGTCCAGGATATTATTTTTGGGGTAATTTTTTTAGCGATTTAGGTCGAGTTATCGCACTTTCAGGTGCTCCTAACAATATTTCGTTCGTAATATTTACGATTACTGCGTTAATTCTAAGTGCCTCGTTTATACCTTTCGCTTTTGCAATTACTTCGTTTTTCAAAAGCGATCGAAAGTTATACTTAGTAGTAAGAATTGGCTCGTTAGTTTGTCTTAGTTCAATAATTTTTATGATCGGTACGATTCTCACTCCCTGGGACATCTTTGGAAAAACTCATCTAATTTTCGCCAATTTGTTCAATGTTACCGGCGTTTTAGGAATTATATTTTTTACTATCGCAGTTTTTTACAACAAGGATTATCCTAACCGGTATGCCTTCGTTTATATTGCCCTGCTAATCGTCGGAATTGCTTACACTATTGTCTTAATAAGTATACCTAAATCTATCACTTTAGATGGGCTAATATTACAAGCTTCCATGCAAAAAATATCTCAATATTCCTTTTTACTCTGCTTTTTGATTCAAGGATACGGAGCTTGGAAGCTACAAAAATATAAAATAAGATTTTAGATTACATATCTCAGTCATTTTAACTAATAATATTGAAGCGGAGATCCCCTTTTTTTTTAAAATTATGAATTTTGATTTTTGCTTTACTCACGAAAGTTAAGACACATTCATATTCTTTGATTTCTGTACTAAAATACTGAAATTTTTAACCATCTCTTCTAAGCTGGGAAAATTAGGTAGATGATGCACAGCTAATTTTTGGGAGACTCTCTCAACTTCCTTTGCCTCACCAATTAACCAAAAAAATATTGGTTTTGATGATTGTTTTGCGTTGGCTATGATATCGTCCACATTATTCATAAATCTAAATTGCCGAGAGCAAAACATCATGGTGAAGATACCTTCAATGTTGGGATCTTTAAATAAAGCTTCATACACTTGAGATGTTACAACCTCGGGTTTTACATTATTCATCATCGCTTTTTCCATTGCAGGCCATATATCCACAAACGCAAAGTTGTTTGGAGGCATCCACTCGGGAAACACTTCAACTAGAGCAGCGTAGGTTTTCTCACCAAGAACAGGAAATTTTAAACCATATTTCACCGTAAGATCCGTTGTAATCGTTCCTGCACCTCCGGAGCCCGCTACAAATGAAGCGTTACCCTTTTTAGGGAGCTCTTTACCTGACAAGTACATTAACGAGAAGGTGCGCGCATATTGAAATAACTCGTAAAAATTGTTGGCATTGATTACTCCTGATTGTTTTACGATCCCGTTAATTAAATTTGAATTTTCTGCTAAAGAACCTGTGTGGCTTCTAGTTGCTTTTTGACCTTGAGGCGTAATTCCCCCTCTAAGCAGAATAATAGTCTTATCTGGCATAGACCTAGCTTTTTTGCATAGTTCAATAAATTTTCTTGAGTCTTTAAACGATTCTAGGTATATTGCTATAACATTTACAGTATCGTCTTTTATTAGATATTCCAGAAATTCAATTTCACTCAAATCCATCTTGTTTCCGATTGAACAAGCATATCGAAATCCTAGATTCGGATATTTTGTCATTATATGCATTAAATAACCGCCATTTAGCATCCCAGATTGGCTAATTAACGCAATATTACCTCTCTTATAGGTAGAAAAAACACCAAATCCAGAAAAAAAACCTTCCTTTTCTTTACTATCGCTGTCTCCATTGATGGTGCTAAGACCCATACAATTAGGACCAACAATCCTTAATTTAGTAAAATTGTCTGTTATCTCAACTATTTTTTCTTTTAATTGAAGACCTTTCTCTCCTACTTCTTCGAAACCCGATGCTTCTATTATCGCTCCTTTTACTCCTTTTTTCACGCAATCCCTTAAGATGTCTGGAATAAGTCGATTTGGAACGTAAAAGATTGCAATGTCAACTTCGTCCTCGATTTCTAAAATACTCCTTTTAAAATCTATATCGTAGAGCTTTCCTTTCGCATTAGGGTTTACAAGATGAACTCTACCTTTGAAATTGTTAGTAATAAGGTTGGTAGCAATCCGGAATCCGCCTTTTGTTAATTTTTTTGAAGCGCCAATAACAGCTACGGACTTAGGGTGTAAAAATACATCGATTATGTTATCACTTTCCATTTTCATGCAAACCTTTGTGGATTTTTAAAGATTTAATCTATAAAAACAACTTTACGAGATTGATATGATAAAGGGTAACTAACTGCGCTAGAAAAAGTTTGAATTAAGTTAAATTATTCGAAATAAGATATTTATGTTCTTTTCGGTAAAAATAATAGAAAACTCTCATAGTCTTTGTATTTATATCTTAAACAGATCACAACAATAGTATTATGGGTAATATCGACTGGAACAATTTTCGTCATCCTAAATTTCTACAATCTTTAACATTAACATTAAACGAATTAAACATTGTGAACCTATTTTTAAAAAGAGCAAATTTCAAAATTGAAGCAAATCAAGAACAATTACGAGAAACAACCTTAGCTTCCCCAAGAAGAAGTTTAAATCCTTCGAAATTTTTAACTCAAGAACAAGTTAGCATCAAAATTTAACCTACTATTTTAATTAATAATTAGTCTTCTTGCCAAGGACGCCTAAAACTCTTCCTTTTTGCTTAATAGCATTCTATTTTAACTTAAGAAGAAACTAAATTCAACGCATATATTTAAATAGGAAAAGTAATAATTGTTTTTATAGTAAAAATAGTTTTTACAGTAAAAAAAATGTGATCATTTTATGCCTGAAAAGAAAGAAAAAAAAAAACCTATTTTCGAAAAGGTCGGTCTTGTGTTTCGAAATCCCACGAGGGTTGATATAGTAAGAGAGTTATCTACAAACTCACAAAGACCAATAGACTTAGCAAATAAATTAGAAGTTGACCGTCAAAACATTAATTATCACATAAGCGCCTTAAAGAGAGGGGGAATAATCAAAACGCAGAAAATGGAAGTTTCTCAGGAGGAAGCCTCAAAATTGAAAGGAGCAATAGTTAACAAAGTGACCAAGGAAGGAAAATTAAAAATCTCCTATGGCGTCGAACTTACTAAAAACGGTAAAGACGTCGTAAACCAATTTGTAGACCCCCTTTACGAAGAAGTAATGGTGGAAAAAGAGCATAAAGAAGAAAGTGTTAATAAGAAAAAAAAGGAGGAAAGTAAATTATGAAAAATGTAAGTGTTCAAATGGTAGAAATGCTGTTTGAGAATCCTTTAGAAATTTTAGAACTTGGAAAACCTCAATCTCATGGTAATATGACAGTTATCCCGATTATCTATAAGGGTAAAACCTTAGATTTTATTAGCGTTAAAGAAGCTGAAGACCTTGGCTTAATAAGTATAAATGAAACAGATACCGTTAGTCAATTAGAGGTAATTAATAATAGCGATAAACAAGTGTTGATCCCTTTCGGCGTAACAGTCCATGGCGGAAAACAAGATAGAACAATATGGGAACCAATCCTATTGGCTGTTGGAGGAAAAAAAAACTTATCTGGTGGCAATAACGGTCCTATGGAACAAAAATATACCGTTCCAGCTAAGTGCGTCGAACAGTCGAGATGGAATTATCGAAAAGGAAAAGGATTTAAATCTTCTAATACAAGATTACATCCTAATGTTGCCTACGAAGCGATATCTTCGGCAGGTCAGGGTTCAGTTTGGAACGAAATCCAAGCTTATAGAACTGAAATGAAATATAGCAATACAATTGCCCCATCTCAAAGCTATCTTGAAATGACAGAAAATATTGATAAAGAAACAGACGAGATAGTGAATTCTTTTAAAAATCAAGAAAATCAATGCGGAATAGCAACCTTTATCAACGGTGAGTTTATTGGTATAGAGTTTTACGCAAATCCTAAAGTATGGGAAACAATGAACAACGACATCCTTAAAGCCTTTGCGATCGAATCGCTGAGATTTAAAGATAAATCCTATAAGGAAGGGTCAAGTCAATACGATAAGCACCTGATAAAGGCATTACAAAGTTTAAAGTTGAATTTTTCCGAAAGAAAAGGTATAGGACTTGGTGAAGTGGTCGAATTTGAGTCGCAGGATAAAAAATGGAGAGGCAACACCCTAGTCCACGAAAATTCGTTAGTTCAGTTTTATATCGTTTCAAAAAGAGGAGGAAGCAGCAATTCTGATCGGCAAGAACAATATTTTCAAACAAATATAAGCCAAAGATATATTTAAAGTCTAAAAAATAAGCATTAGATGTAATGGAATAAAATATTTCATTTTTTTTTTTATTTTATCATTATTTTTATTTTTATTTTTATTTTTTAACATAACTGATTTTCAATATTAGCTGAATTAATATCCTTCCACGCCTAATTTTTTAGGAGAGAAATGTTAGAAAAGCTACTAATTAAAAGAGAAAAAGAAAGAAATTGATTTTATATCAAAAATCGAGCAATAAAATTATTGAGAGTTTATATTTCATTAGTTGAAGTATAAGTTTTTTTTAGAATTAAATTAAAAAAAAAAAAAGATATTTTTAAATACTTGTTAGATCTAAATTCGCATATAAAGCGGGATGGTCAGACTCAAATCCCCCAGTATAACGAATATATATCACTGATTCATTCAAATGGTGAGACACAAAAATGTGGTCTATTCTTTCTTCTGGAATTACACGTTCACCGGGCATAATAGGATCGACTATGGCGTTTGCAGGATTAGCATCAGATACTAATTCCCAAGAATCATATAGTTGTGCAATAGTAATATTATATTGTTCTGAATTGGGGTCAAAATTAAAATCACCCATTAAGATTACATTTTCTTTTCCGGCAGTTATTGTTAAAATATTTTCTTGCTGGACTATTTGCGTTCTATCTCCTTTAGTTGTATTTCTATAATTTCCAAGGTGAGTGACAAAAATATTGAAGGTATTCGGACCTACGACGATTTGAGCCCAAATTGTTGCGGCTTGTTCTTCTACACATTCCATATAAAACGTACGAGCATTTAAAATAGGATATTTTGATAATAACGCTATTCCAAAAGTTCCAGTAACAGTTTTGGGTCCAAAATATGAGTAATATCCGAGAGTATTACTAATATAGCGTACATAATCATTATTTCCATTAGCGATTCGATCAGTATCCGATTCTTCTAAACCAACGATGTCCGGGTTTAGATTCTTAATAACCGCCCATTGACCTTCAAGATTCATGTTTCCAGGATCATCAGCACCTTGTTGAATATTATATGTGAGAATCGAAAGAGTATTAATGTCAGTGGGGGCTTGTACCCTAGGTAATTCAACAATAAACCCTCCCAGAATTGTCCCTATAGCAATAACTCCTATAATAATAACGCTTTTATACCTATTATTTATATTATTTCGCGAAATTTTCGAAAAAATCAAAGATTCTTTCTTGACTAAAAGGATTGGTAAAATTATTATTATTCCGCCGATTAATAATACAAGCCAAATCATGTCTTCGAATAGTGGACCTACAATCGGAATATAATCCCAAGTAGTGGTAAATACTGCCGAAAAAATCATAAGAATGAAAAACAACGCGGATGCAAAAAATGCTGCCCCCATTTTTCGAGTTGACGGTCTACTTCTAAATAATTCCCTTATTAAAATCACAACGTCAATTAACGTAATCGGAGAGAGTAAAAGCATTACGTATAGAACGATTTGATGAAATATAGTTGTTTCAGGAGCATAAAAGGGGTATGAGGAAATAAAAGGAAACGGAATTTGATTGAGTCCGATAGTCAGCGTCATCATTAAAACAAACAATCCATTCCAAAATAAAATACATTTAAGAGGAATTTTACTAATCAACTCAGGCTTTAAAATAGCAATTATGATAAAACCAGTTATTACTAATATGAGAATGGACGTAATTCCTACGAAATCTCCTTCTGTCCATCTTACAATAACGGCTGGACTACTAAACGCAAAATAGTACAAAAATAAAACGCTAAATAACCCCATACACAGTGCTAAAATTTTCCATTTACTTCCAATCTTTCCTGTATTGCTTATTTTGTCTGAATTAACGGTTATCCTATCGGGATTTGCTAAGTTTATCATCATTATTGCGGCTATAGCCGCAAGAATCCATCCTATCCATTGAAATCCGACTGTTAGAGATAAATCAACTGAAGATCCAAGCGTTCTTAATATAATCGAAAGTGCTAATCCGAAACCTAAACTAACTCCTAACATTAATCCACCCTTTTCATTATTTTCCAAAGATTTTTTTTGAAGATATACAGGCAAAAAAATCATAAACGATCCAACTCCTACCCCAATAATTATCATTTTTATTTGTGTATCAAATAGTGGCTGAAAAATCCTACATATTATCATTATTTCCCCAAAGATTACCATTAATTTACTAGAAAACTTCTTTTTAAAAAACAGTAAAACTATCGGAGTTAATAAAAATAATATCGCCGCTATATTTTCATTAATATCTGTTTCTATAAGATTTAATAGATAAATAGACTCTACGAATTCAGTTATCTGCTGAAAAAAGAAGAGAAATACTATGCTAATTAAGATCAGTTCTGAATAATACTTACTTAAATGTTTTTTATAGATTTCCATAATTGTATAATAATTTCCTTTTGATATATAAAAGTTAATTGTTTAACTCTTAATATCATCCAAAAAAATTTAAATCTATTTTTTCAGATTTTAATTTTAAGGGATTCATCTAATTCATTTTGATTTTTGGGTGGATTTCCTAGCAGTTAGACTCGGAATTTACCCTTTAATACGAAATTTTATGATATAATTTAATTATTGAGATAGAAAAATATAATATTTAAAAAAAATAAAGCGGAACACACTCCCACCTCCCAACTTCTCATAATGCCTCTTCATTTCGCCCCATTTACTGCTGTCGCTCAATAAAAATCTTTCTACTCTAAATTATATATTTTATCATTATTTTAGATAAGAGAAATGATTATAAATGTTAAGTATCTTCATGGATATTAATGAATGAAAACGTTTGGATTATTCTTTTAAATATTTTTCATAATAATCTAGGCGTGACTAAATTTAAATACTAAATTCAATTATTTATATTTAGCTAAAGAAATTCTATATGTTTGGTGGAAAAAAATTAAAATATTGATATATGGTGCGGGAGTAATTGGCAGCATTTTTGGCTATAAGCTTAAAAGTGGTGGGAATGATGTTTCCATCCTTGCGAGAGGAAAGCGTTTAGAAGATTTAAAGAAGCATGGGCTTATAGTTCAAGACGACATTTTTCATAAAGTATACGAAACAGCTGTCAATGTTGTAGATGAATTGCAGAAAGATGATTATTACGATATTGTCTTAGTAATCATGCAACGGCAACAAGTAAGTCAAATCTTACCGATCCTAAAGGAGAATATTAGTCCTATTATCATTTTTACAGGAAATAATCCTTCAGGAGCGGCTGAATATTTAAATAGCATTGAAAAGAGTAGAATCCTTCTTGGATTTGGAGGTCCAGGGGGATATCGAGAAGGTCATAAAATAATCGCGGCTTATGTAGATGATGCTATTTTATATCTTGGGGAACTTGATGGTACAATAAGTGATCGAATAAAAAATATTGAAAAAGTATTCACAAATTCAGGAATTAAAGTTGATTTGAGCGAAAATATTGATGCGTGGTTAAAAAGTCATGCAGCTTTTATAAGTCCATTAGCGATGGGAGGTTATGCCGCAAAGAAACGAAATAAAACGCTCGGAACAGATTTAGAACTCCTTGACTTAGCACTCCAAGGATTTCGAGAGAACATTAAAGCGTTAAAGGAGCTAAGTATTCCTATTCTTCCCAAGAAATTTAAACTGTTTACTTGGTTCCCATCATCTATTATTAAAAGAAAACTGGTTAAACTTCTCAACTCTGAATTTGGAAGAATCGCCCTATCAGGACATGCAAACGCTGCAAAAAATGAAATGAGAAAGCTTTCAGATGATTTATTTGAAGTAGTCAAAAATGTAAAATCTGATATGAGTTCAAATCAAAAACTCTATGAATTGAGTTTTGCCTGATTGGTTTCAAGTTATATTATCTCTCTTATTATGATAATAAAAAAAAATAAAGATAACTAGGTTTTTTTAATTACATATTGTCTTTTATAAAATTCCACATTAGCTCATTTACTTTCTCAGGCATTTCTATAGTAAAAGCATGACCACAACCCTTGAGAATTTCTAATTGTGAGTTTAGAATTTTTTCATGCAAGAATTCTTGATGGGGATAAGGTATTAATCTATCTTTATTTGCCCCAATTATTAAAGTAGGAATTCTAATTTTATTTAAAAATTCACGTGTATCATGTGTATACATAGCATTAGCTTGATTCATGTAATCTTGAAAGCGTGTAGGATCCTTCATCGGAGTAATAAAAAGGGTATCTTCTTTAAAAGAATCAAATAACTTTTGATCGTTTTTTAATTTCCTAATAAAGGCTCTTGAATGTGTAAAAGGTAATAAAGCTTCAACTCGTTCTTCTAAATTCAATTCTTCTATTAATTCAAAACTCTTAAATAAAGGTCCAGGGTCATAACAAGCTGACGTAGCACAAAGCGTTAAAGTTTTTGTTTTCTCTGGATATTTTAATACAAAATTTTGAACGATCATTCCTCCCAAACTAATACCACATAAATGAATTTTATCTTGAATGTTTAGATGATCTAAAAGAGCTTTAATATCATCCACGAACATATCCATTGTATAATGATAATTTGGTCGCGAACTTTTTCCTACTCCACGATTATCTAATGCGATAACTTTCATTCTTTTTTCAAAATAGGAGATTTGAAAATTCCAGCCTTGATACTTTGTACCAAATCCATGTACGAGTACTAAAGGCTCCCCTTTTCCTTTCATCATATAATTGATTTCAATATCATTGTGTTTGAATATTGGTATTCCCAACACCCATTTATTTTTTTAACAAATGAGTAAATAAGAATTATATTAAATGATTTATGGAAACCTGAATTTCTTCTTGTATTTAATCATACTTAAAAAAAAAGAAAATAGGGAGTAGAAACTCAGGAACACACTCCCACCCTTCAATCTAGAAACAAATCTTTTATCGCCTTCCACTCACACAGACTCGATTCAGTCAAAGTGAATCCATAAAATGAAAAAAAAATAATTTAACTTAATTTTTTCACGGGATTAATGTGGCAAATAGATTGGCAAATACAGAACATATAAGAATCCCTATAATTATACCAATGAGTCTGATAACAATTCAATACACAGAAATACAAAAAAATTTATAATACATCAGATGCGGAAGATAATTAAAAAGATAAAAAAATAAATATAATAAAACAAAATGAAAGAGGTAATCTATTGTGGTAAAAGGAAAAGGGTTAGCTATCTTTGCCCTTATTATTGGAATAGCGGGTTTAGGGTTAGGAGTAATTTCTCTAATTTTCCCTCAGGAACAAAATAGTGGTATTCAGAAAACTTTGTTTGTATATGATTCAGGAGTCCATTTCACAAATCCAACTTACACAGATATTCCTATCAACGCAATTACAATTAATTTTACGGTAAAATCAGGAGAATCGGTCTATGGTCTTTTTAATACATACGCTACATTAGTTGATATTGGAGAGGCTGCTATTATATTCAGATTTGTTCTAGACGGATTTGTAATAACGAGTCCTGTTTCGCCAGAGGTAACCTTTTCTAGTGATCATCTAGCTATAGGTGGGTCGGTTACACTTCAAATGGCTATAGATACAATTTTACCAGGATTTCATACTGCGACTATAAGCATACAGGGAAACTTCCAGAATAATAAGATTGAGGAAAGTACGTTGTTAATTCAAACATATCTTCCTTAAAAATTTATTGAAAAAATGCAATATTGAAGTATAAATAATAACTTCTTTTTTTTTTTCCTTTTTGTTTAGATATATCCAGAACTATTAATAAGATATTTTTGCTCAGATGGAACGAACTTATATACTTTCTCAACGATTTCAGAAGTAAATTCAATCTTATCTTTTTTAACTAAAATTCCTTTCAAATCAAACTTTGAATTTACCATTCAATACAAAATTTCAAGAATTAACCTAATTCGTGAATTAAAAAAATAACATAAAATAAAAAAAATAGAATCCAGAACACACGCCCACCACAACTCTGCTCAGCTCACGCCTCAAGTCCGATAATACACCTCACCTATTGACCAACAATTACCCCAAAACAATAATATATCACGCCGAAATAGCAGAGTTGCGAAAACATGCGCAAAATTTTCATCAGCGATGCATGAATTTAAATAGTAGATTGGTGATTAAAAGAAAATAACATTATTGTTTTTCATTATTTCATAAATGTTTAATTCTATTTATTACCTATAAAAAATAAAACGCTAAATGGAGTTTAGATCCTTCATGGTGGAAACATTTGCGGATGTAAATGGAATTAAAATATGTTATGAAATACGAGGGAAAGGTGAGCCCGTAATCTTGGTTCACGGATTTGGTAGTAATAAGGAAGGATGGATTGCTCAATTTTATCCTTTATCTGAACATTTTAAGGTGATACGCTTTGATAATAGAAATGGTGGAAAATCGTACCGACCACATATCCCAAATACAGCCGAAATGCTTGCGGATGATGTTAGAGGTTTAATGGATTACCTCCAACTTGAGACATCTCACATAATTGGGTGGTCACTCGGTGGAATTATTGTACAAAACTTTGCAATCAAATATCCAAATCGAATAAAGAAGTTAATATTTATTAATACCGTCATGGGAGCACCAGACAATCAAGGCGTAGAAATGTTGAAAAATAATCATATCAAAACCCTAGAAGCACGGAAAAAAGATCCGGTTCAGGCGTTCTGGGATGGGGCACGATTAGGGTTTTCTCATGGTTTTAGAAAAGAAATGAAAGCTAATCCCAAGAAAAAGTTCCATGGGTCATGGTCGGTTGAGGACTTGATAAAGTTCGAAAACCTAAATCCTCTCACACCACAAGATATAATACATCAATCATCAGCTCTTTTACAACGGATAACTAAAGACGATTTAAAAAAAATAACAACTCCAACTTTATTAATTGCGTCATCGCATGATAAATTAACCTCGAGTAATTCGATGATTGAAATGCATGACGTCATTCCAAACAGCAAGCTAACCGTTATTGACAAAGCAGGCCATAGTTCTCCTCTCTCAAGGGCACCGGAAATTAATAAACTAATTATGGAGTTCTTGAAAACCTAATTAAATTAAACTATCATTACAAAATTTAGGAAGTATTTATCATGGTGGACAAAAGAAATTGAAAATCAACACATGGCATTATTCGATGTTTTCTCGGGTCCTCAACCATAATACCCAAATAAAGAAAAACTAACTGAATTACTATTTGTAAAATACAATAAGAACCAAAGCCCTAAAAATACATACAACGAACCTAACAGCCGATACTGGTTCTCATTCTCACCCATAAAAAACACCGCCTTCTTTAGAATAAAAAGATAATATAAAATAAAAAAGTATGGAGTTGAAAACTCCGGAACACATTCCCACCAAAATACAAACCTTCCATCTCACTTCTTATCTCTCAACTTCGCAAAACAAACTTTCCAAACACGCATCGTCTACCACTCAACACAAACCTTTCCGCTCTAAGCCTGAACCTTACTTTGGTTACCTTGTTACTTTCCGTCTTCGAATAAGAAGTTATAAGATTCACTTTCAACTCCGTATTTGGGAATAAAGCCTTGTGTCTTTAATAAAATTTTTTCAAGAAATACTTACATTTTTATACACGCGCGTCTAAAAAATAAGTATGAGTTTAAAATGTTATTATCATCCAGATAGAGAAGCAACAACAAAATGTGAAAAATGTGACAAGATGATATGCATAGAATGCAAAAAACCAATTAGCATAACTCATGGTGTCAAAGAGAGCCAATATGCTACTCAGCATGAGTTTTGCATGCCATGTTATTATGATTATGAAATGAAAAAATACAGTTACTCACCACGTGGTTACTATATAGCTTTTAGTATTTTACTACCGATAATTCTAACTTTAGTTATTCTAGGCTTAGTTTTTATATCACATATTCCAGCCGCAGGATTTGGGTTACTCGCATCAAGTCCCATTCCTACCTTTTTATTTGTATGTTTGCTAGTAAGTTATATTAGTGCTAAAAAAAGATCTCCTGGAATGCTAGCTGAACTAAAGATTAAAAAAGAAGATTTCTTCAAGACCTTACAAATTGGCAGTGTTTGTCCAGAATGTGGAAATAGCGTTAAAACGGGCATATCTATTTGTCCCTCTTGTGGTTCTGATATTGCGGGTTAAAGAAGCTCCAGATTGATTTTTTGAAAAAGAATCTGATTCTTTTTCCAGAGAATTTAAACAAAAACTTCAAGTAAAATTGACTGAAATATTCAATGAGTTTCCAGAAATTCAACCACAAGGACAGAAAGGTGATACGAATATGACTCACTATAGGAATCTTACATTATACTCGTGCTGCAACTTACGAGACTCAAGAATAAGGCTACACTCGTGAACAACGGGATCAATGTGAAATTTACAATAACTATGCAAACAAGTATGACAAGTTGTTAAATCAGAACCGAGTTCCCCACAATGAAAGCATTTTGGCAATTTTTCTCAGTTTGTCCTTTTTTATTTCTTATTACCAAAATTTCTCATCGCAAATTTAAAAACCAAGAAAAAATATGATCGAAATTAATTTAATTCAGGAAAAAATAGAAAAATGTGGAGTTAAAACTCCGGAACACAACCCCAACCTCTATCTCACTTCTAACAGCTCAATCGATTTTCCAATTTTAAAGATAAACTAACTTTTTAAATTTAAGATATAATTAAATAAAACTGAAATAAATATTTCTTAACATAGTAGAAAATTTTGGAATATAATGGCAGATTTAGGCAATAGCTTTTTTGATCCTAAATTTAAACGAAGAGTAAGGTATTTAATAATATTGATATGTTTCCTCACATTTCTACCCCTCATCTATTATAATTTAAGCCGTAATCAAATTAATTGGGAAATTATGAATGAATCAAATAAAAATCTGGTTTTAAAATCTCAGATACACATGGAAAATGGAGATTCCACTCTACCCGAAATAACCATAATTACACCTTTAAATAATTCATATTATAACAATCCCCCTTTAGTTCAAATAAATGTTAACGATACTTATGAAATCAATCAAACATGGTATATGATTATTGGAAGTGGTGAAAATAAAACGTTCCCGGGAAATTCAGTAGAGATCGATATGAATTTATGGCAGATGCAACCAGAAGGAATAGTAGTCATAAAATTTTATGCTAACAATTCTATTGGTAAGGAGGGTTTCAAAGACTTGCAAATAATAAAAGATGCAATTCGACCCATAATAGCCATACATTCACCTCTGAATGGAACTATTGTAGGAGAGGAGCCCCCCGATTTTAATATATCTATTTCTGATGTTAATTTCCATAAATTTTGGTTTATATTCAATAGCTCAGATGAGTGTTACTTCTGGGTAGTCAGTCAGGGAAATAACATAGTTTGGTTACCATTTTCAGAATGGCAAACTATACCACAAGGATATTTACTGGTTATGTTTTTTGTAAATGATACAGCTGGAAATATTAATAGTGTTGATATTATGATAATCAAACAAATAACTGATACTCACGAATACGGAATACCCGGATTTAATTCCTCTGTACTCTGCTTAGCTCTTATAATAACCTCCACTAGTATTGTCATAGTTTCCATCAGAAAAATTCATGATTAGCAAATTGGGTATTAATGTAAAAAAAAATGCATTAGTTACAAAAAATAGTAGAATAGAAAAAGAAAATAAAAAAGTATGGAGAAAGATCTCCGGAACACATCCCCACCTCATTACTTCCTAAAATTACATTTTACTATCGTAACGGTATTCTGAAAACCCCAAAATCGTATCACACCCAGGACACGCCCACATTCTAAGACGCTGTCGAAACTTCTCAACACTCTCCCCTCTAAAATCCCCGATTTTTGTTTTTATTTTCCCTTTTTTTGATTCTTTTTCAAACACTACAAAAAAATCTTCTATATGAAGATCCGCTTCACAATACGGACATTTTGACATTGTTTTTACTTCACACCTCTATTTTATATGTTTTATTTTAAACCTTAAAGGCTTGTAGAGAACTTAAGAAAATACGCAATTTATACTTTTTCACTCATTTGTGAAAAGCTAACGTGTAATTTACCATCGAATAGGAAAGCTCAATAATTACCCCAATTACAAAAATAACAAAAAAAATAGTAAAAAAAATAATATCCGGAACACACTCCCACCAAAACACTTCAATCTCGCAAAACAATTCAAACACATATCGCATTCCACTCACATAAACCGATTCGCTCTAAGCCTGAACCTTGAGCTACTTTTTCGAATGTCACATAAAATCAATTTTAGATAGATTAAAGTATGTTTTAATTTTGTTTTATCCTATTTTTGAGGAATCTCTTCTGTAAAAATTTCACAATCACATTATTTACGATTTAGGGATTTTACATTTTTGTCTATTTTTCTTTTATATACATTCAATATTTATTGCGTATATGCCCCATAAGAGTGAAATTTCAGCTAAGAATGAAAGTAAAAGAGAACAAAAAAGAGACAATTTTTACCGACAAGTATTCCAACCAAAAATTTTTGAGAAGAAGAGTCGAAATTATATTCGCTTGCCTGGGTATCAGCGAGAAAAACGGAACAATGTGGTAAAAAAAATCAAGTCCAGAAAAGTGAAGGCGTTGTTCTTGATTGGTGTCTTGCTTTTTGCGATGTTTTCTGGATTATATTTTACATTGATATCAACTAACATTGATGTAGTGTTCAATGGCAATAAACGTGAAGTAGATGTAAATGAAGACATCACCTTTAGTTGGATTGTTATAGGAAGTTTTTCAAAAGGAGCCATAGTGTTCGGGGATGGAACAAGTGTAGAGCTAAACAATACCTCCAATAGCGTTAAACATTCCTATGCCGTACAAGGAAAATACACGCCTTTAATTCATGTGTGGAATCAAAATGGATTTTCTACCAGTAAAGCGTTATTTATTGAAATCAAAAATAATGCTCCACAATTTGAAGTTTTAGTCGCAAATTCCGCGCACGAAGATGAACTTGTTAGGGTAAGCGTCGTAGACATAATTGAATCCGAAGTAGATTTAGAAAATGAAGTTCTAAAATATGTTTACGATTTCGCAGATAATAACCAAACAACATCCCATCAAAATTCAATAGTTCATAAATGGGAAAACGCGGGTATATATCCTGTTACAATTACCATATTCGACGACCAAGGCGCTCTATCTCAAAAAACAGAATATATAGAGATTATTAACAAAGCTCCTGTGGCTTACTTTGATCAAATTTTATCAGAGGGCATCGTAGAATTTAACGCGGAGCTAAGTGTGGACACTGATAGCGATTATAATTCGCTAATGTATATATGGGATTTTGGCGATAATCACACGGCTTTTGGGAAATATGTCCATCACGGTTACGATACTTCCGGGCAATACACCGTTGAACTATGCGTTAAAGATGATAATGGAGCAGTGGATCACAGTTCAAAACTAATAAATATCGATAGTAATCAAACTAACGGAACTAAAAAAAATGAAATTGAGAATGTTATCACATTAGATGTTCTAGGTCCTTTTACGCTCCCTCAAAATATCGAAGGTCAAATGGTTAATCTAGATGTTGAAGTTTACGATTCGTTAGAGAACGAGGCTATATTATCCTATACCTGGTACGATGAAACTGGTGCTCAAATCTCAAACGATAAACGCCCTTCAATCATGCTAGACGATGGAGATTATCGTTTTATGTTAAATGTTACTAATCAAAACGGTCAAGTTGCTTCGGAAAATATTACTTTGAAAGTAAATAATATCGCTCCAGAAGTATTCGTTTCAAATTATGTGTATAACGGTCCAAATGCCGACTCAAGCAATGAAGCAGAATTACAACTAATCGCGTACGGTTACGATAGCGTTTTCGACATTAATAATTTGAAATTTTATTGGGAAATTACTGATGGAGATACTACTTTCATCCATAGCGACACCGTTGGGAAAGCTACCAGCACGATGACTTTTAGCTGTACGGAGACTGCTATTTATAGAGGGCAAGTAAAAGTAGTAGATCCGTCCGGAAAGGAAAGCGTAACTACATTCTTCGTTAATGTCGTTATCGACAACAATAAAAATAGCGTTCCTGATAATATCGAACAATTATTAGATGTAACGAGCGAATCTTTGGAAACTTTTTCTGATGCCGATAACGATTATATCTCTGATGAGTGCGAGCAATTTATATTCAATACTAATTTTGTTAATCCTGATACTGATGGCGACGGACTTTGCGATGGATTGGACGCTTCTGGAATTGGAGAGCTTTCTATTGGGACAAATCCATTGAACGACGACAGCGACTATGACATCCTCAAGGATTCGATAGAGTTTTATGGATGGAATGTTACGATTAATTTCTTTGAAGGTTCTAAAGTTCTCCATGTCTCGAGCGAGCCCTTAATTTATGATACTGATAGTGATGGCGTTTCGGATTACGATGAATATCAAACTGGGAGCAATCCCCGCTTAAAAGATTCTGACGGAGATGGGTTAGAAGATTTGCAGGATCCTTATCCGGCTAATTTTGATAATGATGGAGACTTTCTCTCGGACAAAATTGAATTAGATATCGGAACTGATCTCGACAATACTGATTCTGATGGAGATGGCATTAAAGATGGAGAAGAATTCTACGGTTGGGGGCTCTTAGGATTTAAAACGAGTCCCCTCAACCCGGATTGTGATCGTGATTTTGCTTCCGATGGTGCTGAAATGAAATTTTATACCATACAATTAGAAAATAGTGAAAAAAATGAAATCAGGGTCAACGTATCAAATCCCGTCTCTCTTCACTTTCCATACATGTTCCAGAAAGCAGCAACCGCCCAAATTTCCGTAGCACTCTCGTTTGGAGAACATGGAACGAACGAAACCGGGGAATACGGGATTGAAGAGAGCAACGTAAAAAATTTAACCGTGAGAGTAAAGCACGAAGGATACGACGCCCTCCTATTCGAAACAACTACTAATGGAACGAGATACTTTTCTCATGTAATAGATGTAAGCAAGATTATGAACAACGATTCTCTCAGTTACAGCTACTATGGAAACTACGTTCTGGAAGTGGACGACTACAGCACAGGATGTTTGGTGGAACAATTTGAATTGGAATTTTGTAGGTATCTCGACCCTCATGCTGAAGATTTTGACGAGGATGGAATCCTCGATGGAGTAGAAATGAACCTACTCGTAGAAGGCACGGAAAAAATAGATGTAAAAGATTTATATAACAGCACTCAAAGAATTGTCAATTCAACGACTTTTAATTCCAACTATACCACAGCTTACAGGTTAGATATCCCGCAAATAGGGAGGGTGTCTAACGCTCAGTTAAACTTAGAAATTGAATCTAACGGACAACTTCAACCAAATACTTCCGTAGAATTTACAGTAGTTAAAAAATATTTAAACAAAACCATTGGTAACTCTGTTTTAATCGATTATTCTCAACAAAGCACTACAAGCGATTATCTCCTGTTCTCTCAGAGCGTGAATTTATTTGATTTACTCCAATCTAATACCATATCTGACATCTACGGAGAATATATACTTATTATTGCCTTAGAATCCACTCATGTAGGGGCAGATTTGCTCGCTCTCAACGAATTTTACATCGAAATCGATACATTCGTGGAAGCTGGACCGCTCGATACTCACGCGTGGTTGACCGATCCTGCATTATTCGATTCAGATTCTGACGGGTGGAGCGATAGCTACGAGATTTTTACCACGGGTACAAATCCCATAAGTCGAGATACCGATGGAGACGGTGCTGCCGACTCTAAGGATAGAAATCCCCTTGAAAACATCATTCTCGAAATTTCTCCCATCTATGCGAGCTATCGAAACCAAGCGTGGCCAACCACAAACCCAGTGTTAAAAATTGGTATATACCTTCAACTCAACGATATTACCGATCCAGACGCCACGGAAGAGGAAAATAAAGTTGGGTTCTTTACTGTAGGAAAACATGCAACAACCGATGTTTTCGTAGCAGACTGGTACATAACATACCAAACCGCTTGGTGGAACGGTGGAGAAGGATATCGCTACTACATCGATATTAGCGACGATTTTACCTCGCAAAGTAACCAAGTCCAATTTTTCTTCACCCTGTGGGAGGACGCAATGCTCGGAGATATTGACCTCCCAGATCTCAACCGCTTTGACGGAAATTGGTATTCCGATTTCTATGACCTTGACTCCCCAGAAGAAACGCAAGCCCTCGTTGCCCAACACACCGGACAATTCGGTAGAACAGACGAAATTCTGGTAAATGTAAAGAAAATTACTGTGGATAAAGTTAACACCGTAGCCATCTATTCGAAAAACGAGACCTTGTTTAACGGGCACTATCAAAATCAAGAAAGAATGAACGTCTTCCAACTACACATAACAGATTCCGGAGTTGGCACTCCCTTCGTCCAAGGAGCCAACGCAATCGTCGTCCCAACTAGCCTTTTCACTAAGACAAAACTCAACGCTTTCATTGAAAACGGACTATTAGACCAAACCGTACTATATAGCGATGTTGAGGGAGAGTTTGAGTTTTACTCCATCGATAGGGACGGGAACATCGTTGACGACGAGTGCGGAGACGCTGATTTCGTGTTCGTTAGATACCAAATGACCTCTCAAGAAGCCATGGAACTGATCGATCTGCTCCTCACCTGTGCTATAAATCAAACACTTGACGAAAACAACCAAACATCAACAGACCTTGGTATTGTGTATACTGCTGTTTCTACAAAATTGAACGGAACGAGCGCTGTGTCCCTTAATGTGCCCAACACCGTCTCGAGATTTATTCTGTGGGGCGGTGGCTATGAAGATTCTCTCTACGGAACCACGCCAAATCCCTACAATCCCATTTTCTTTTGGCTGTTCTTGCTACCGTTTATTTTACCAACCATCGGACTAATTATGATCTTCTCGCTAATCATCATCAGTATAACTCAATTCAATGATAACAACGCAAATGGAGTTGGACTAAATCTTCTTACCTTCCTCGCAAATCTCGTCTGGTGTCTCATTCGCGCTGCTTTAATCGTTGTTGCATACATCTGTCTTGCCCTCGAAGTATTAACGATTTCAATAATATTCCTTGGTATCGGAATTACTCTCGATATAACAAGCATCTTTACCGAATTCGAGTGCGACTGGGGAATTAACTGGGCTATACCATACGGAGTCGATACTCGCATAGCATTTATCGAACTTGAAATGTCCGACTACGAAGTACGAGTCGAAGCATATATAACATGGACTTATTGGGAATACTTTGACATATACTTCCCACTTCTTACGATGGACACTAAACTCGGATCGCTCCTCGAAGATTGCATGGGGACTGACAGCAATGCAACCGTTCCACCTGAGCTCGGTTGCGGATTCGATCATCTAGGAGGGTTGAGATATGACTTTCACGCTACGTACCGACATCGACCGCAGGGATACGCTCCCGACTATGTCACTCTCGTGCTCGTGAGTCCCTCTGGGAACACTTACAACTATTCTATGGACGAAACTCCTGGACAATCGTTCGATACCTACTACAATTGGGTAAGATTTAATCGCACCGTTGACTTTGGGGAAGATTTCGACTTTTATCATCGAAACGGACAGTGGCACTATTGCTTTATTACTAAAGCAAGCATCGTGAATAAAACAACGAGATGGCCCTGTTATGGCTACGCGATCGGTCCTCTATTCCACGATAATAGGAGCTATTTTATAAGTTCATATTTAGAACCATTCTCTGGATATATAGATAGTGAGTTCGAGTTCACCGCAACCGGATGCGACTTTCTCGACGGTTTCACACCCGAACAAGTGTATCTCAAATTGAAATGGCCAAACGAAACTATAAAGACCTTTCCAATGAGTCTAGCATCTACTTACACTTACGAAGAGATGAGTTTTAATACCTATAGTAGAACACTCAATTTCTCGAACTACATTTCCATTGATGAGCCGACTACTCTTAACTATTACTACGAAGCTGTCTTTTACGATGGATCGGTATCCGTCTTATGGGATTACCAAATTATCGAAGAAGAAGAGGATAATGAACCCGAAGACGAATACATTGACAGTGACGAGGATTTTGAATACATTCCGTGCTGGTTTGAAGGACCACTCCTTAAGCCCAGAATAACGGGAACTAACCTTCCACCAATCATCTGGAAGTGGTACGTCGAAGACTTAACTTGGAATCGCTTACTCAGCGAAGAGTCGGATTTAACAGCGCTATCACCCGTTTCTGACGAATTCATATTAAGATTTTGGGTTTACATTGAAGATCCCGACGGAACTCACGAAGAACACTGGAACAACGAATTTGAATTCGTCCCTAAACTAACGCTATTTAACCTCGATCATCCAGACGATCCACTAAAACCTATTGATATGAAGTGGACCGGAGACCATTACGGTCCAGGACCCGAAGGATACGACGAATATTTCATCGATGTGCTTGGAGACGGACACTATGCCTACAAATACGAACAGAGTTCTGATTTGAACAGTTATAACTTTACCTCCGGAGCGTGGGGATTTAGCTTCGAGGTTGAAGATAATCAAGCGCATAACACAATTATCACCACAAATAAGAGGATATGGCACATGGGAAGCTTTGAGAACATGAAAAATACCTTCTTCTATGGCTACCCGAACGGGGTAGGTGTGGAAGGCATCGCAGGTGCAATTGTCATCTCAATAGTATACATGACAATGGCATTTTTCGCGTCCTTTAAAGATGCAAGAATACAACTTGCAGCCCAAATTATCGCTGGGACTCTTGCCGTACTAGATATCGTCTTAAACATTATCGCTTTCAGTACTTTTGTATTTTCTACAAACGACATGGGATCTCTCATCGGACTCGGGTTACACATGTTTGTAAAGAGTGTTGGATTTCTAATCGCACTCAGTGTTTCTAAAAATGAAGTTGGCTCTCTCAACTTCAACTTTCTTACCCAGTTTTCGGGATTATTAATGGCTTTAATGATATTTGATATGAACGATGATGTCATGGGTATCAATTGGGAAGAGAATGAAGATGGAGTTCTTGTACCATCTCAAGAAAAAGACCCACTCACACTAAACGAACTACTTGGCGGATATCCGATTATGGTTGTTTCTTTATTCAGTTCGATTATTGGACTTACAACTTCTCTCGTGCTATTTAGTGGAGCTGCGAAAACTGGAGGCGGCACGGAGCATATCAAGACCATTATGATTGTCCACACCGTCATTTCTGTCGTCCTCTCGGCGTTTTGTTTCATTACTTTCTTCCTGAAGTCGGGATATTATCATATAATTTACGAAAATTCAATATATGGGAGTTAAGCCTAATGACAAAAAATTATATTAAATTTAAATTTAAAACGAGGTGAATAAAAAATGAAAACAAAAAAGAAATGTTTAATGCTATTAAGTGCGATTGTTGTAATAGTTTTTCTTGAAGTAGTAATCGCCGACTCATTAGCGTGTAGGAATGGTCCAAATTATTGGGGAATGGGATTTCCTGGAAACTTTTCAACAGAAGATTATTACAAAGCACCAAAAAAACCATCTGATTTTATTTTTGGGAAAAAAGGAATTGATGAAGATCAGTTTTATGATGGTTCTCACTATGGTACTCATGATTGGATCGCTGATGCCGCACTACGAACTTTGCGAAATGCTATTAAAAATCCATTACATTTTGGTGATTGGACTTGGTTAATAAATTCAGATATAGCAAGGAATAAATGGCCTTCTTGGAAAGAAGATTATGGAGCCTCTTCTGGATTTCATCGCACTATAAGGAGTTACTATACTTTTATCTTCGCGACTCAAATGCCAGATATGAAAAAGAATGACTATCCAGATATTCAAAAAATAGATATACCCTCTGAAGGTGTAATTATTAAAGATTTTGAAATCCCCAACATGTGGGTTGGTCAAGAAAATAAACATAGATACCATTTTAAGTATATAAGATCTGATACGGGAATTTATAATTTTATCCCTGTATATACTGGATCTGCTACAACTGCGTTATTGCTAGGAAAAGAGGCAATTAAATGCATAAGTAATACAAAAACAGATGATAATGGTAATAAAATATCTGCAATGCAACCAGAAGGAGCTTCAGGATGGTTAGGTTCAATGACGCATTATCTTGCTGATCTTGTGGTTCCAGCACATATAATTGAGAGAAATATGCACCCACATGTATATTCAAAAGCGCTATTCCATAATTGGTTTGAAAACTATCTTGCTAATATGACGAAATGGGATAAAAAGCTTGGATCAAATGGAGGTCCTGAACAAACGATATTTTCTTGGGATACATATAAAGTAACTTTGCTTCCCATAATTCCCATACCTCCTGACATAGCAGTTGCACGAATGGCTGATGAAGCAATAAAGATAGCATTCAGGACTGACGGAAATCATCAACATATCCCAATAAATGGAAATAATCATGCTATCGCTGAGAACAGTGGGTTATTTATAAACTATAGTACATATAACACTGATATTTATTGGGATTGGGATGATGACTTAAAGAGTGAAGGACGATTAAACAGTAATCATCAATACTATTATAATAAGGTAGAAGAATTATTGTGTTGGTCAGTATACTATACTGCGTGTGCCATGCAATACTGTTATAACGAAGGAAAGAAAGAGAACAATGATAACGATCCGAACCCTAATTACTTTGTAGATAATCCCGAACGTGACAATCCATCGGAATTTCCACCTGTTTCAGATCCTCAGTCACATATTGATGACTTTCTAAATTATAGACCCCCTGTAGATGGAGAAAATAGAATTGCGCGCAATTTCAAAAATATTGCTAATTTTATTGCTTCCATAGCTTTAGTTGGGATTCCAGATGCGATAAGAAAGGTTATAGAGATTGCTTCCGATGGATCAGTAGCTAGATAATGGGAGTTTAATAAAACTTATCTAAATTTTGTTGTTTATAGCCCGTTTTTTTTCATAACAATATTCTACAAATTTTTGAGGTTCAGATACTCCTGAGTCGTTTTCAAGACCTTCAAGACCTTCGATAGGAGTTATGTTATTATTAGTGAGAATTAAGGTTTGTAATTTCTTCAAATTCTCCAGACCTTTTATTTCTTTTATTTTATTTCTACTCAAATCTAGAAGCCTTAGTTTTTTTAATTTTTCCAGTCCCTTTATCTCCGATATCGAATTTCCTTCGAGTGAAAGCTCCTCTAGATTAGTCAGTGTATCCAGTCCTTTTATTTCTTTAATGTAATCTCTATTTTCCTCTAGTTTTTTTCTGTTTTCCTTATATTTATCGTTGAGAATCTCCTGATTTTTGAGAATCTCCTTGACATCCATTCCATCCTTAAACGCAGATCTCCAATTTAAAAACGCTTCGATTCCCTCTTTGTCAATCATGTAGCTATCTTTTGAAATATTTAATATTCTAAGATTTTTCGAACCTTCAAGTCCTTTTATCTCGTTTATCCTGTAATTATTATAAAGTATTAAGATCTCTAAATTTTTTAATTTCCCAAGACTTTTAATTTCAGTAATATCTTTATTTTCAGATAGATTTAACTCTCTCAAGTTAACAAGGTTTTCAAGATTTTTAATTTCCTTAATATTATTAAATTCTAAATTTAAGACTTCTAGATTTTTCAAGGTTTCAAACCCTTTGATCTCACTGATATTGTTATGAGAGAGGTTAAGATTTACTAAATTCGTTAAATTTTCTAATTTTGTTATTTCTGAAATATTATTGGTACTTAAATCTAAATTTCTTAGATTTTTTAATTTCTCGAAGCCTTTTATGTCATCAATACTATCCAGTCGACCCTCTTCAGTTCCAGTAATCCTTAAACTTGAAATCGCGCTCAAATAAAATGCATCGCTGAGTTTACAATCAATCAATACCAATTCTTGTAAACCAGAAAAAAGACTGAAAAATTTCGAGTTAATTGAATTGTATAAATTTTCTATTCTGATTGAAACAACTCGTTGATTCTTTATCGTGAGATCTGTAAAATTCCATTTTTCCAACTCAAAAAAAACATATAAATTGCATAGGTGCTGTCCTAACAATTCTAATGCCATAGCTTCTTTATTTAATAAGTCGTGGTAAACTAGATACTTCTTGCCAATAGTTTCTTCCATTAATGATAATAAATCTTCTACAAGAGCAGTTTCCTTGCTAGAAAGTGTGTTATATATTCCTAATAAACATTCACATGATTGTTCGTGTTGAAAAACCCATCGCAGAAGTTTTTCTCCTTTTTCTAAAAAATTATTTATAACTACTTGAGCTGCTGTTAACCTGACTTTTTCGTTTAAATCTGAAGTTACCAATTGCTCGAAAAACTCAAAAACCTCACCTGCATCTAAATTCATCTCGCCTAATATCTCAACGGACCGTACCCTCGATTCCTCCTCGCTATTGCTCTCGATAATCGATTTTAAATAATCAACAGCCAGCAGCTTGTCTAACTCGTTGCGTTGATACCTACGGTATATCTCGGTCGGATTTAAGTCGGACATCTCCAATGATCTCTTCTTTCCACTTCTTTTAAATATGTAGACCCCATCAACACACAAATTTATAACTATACCATTATAAACCTATATTTAAAGGAAAAATTAATAAAAAATCCTTATTTTTCTGAAAAAATGGATATTAATACTAAAAATAGATATTACTCTAAAAAAATGAAGAATTACTTCTCTCGAAGAAAAATTCGATGTTGTTCATTAATTTTATATGTATGAGATCCAATTCTCATCCAAGAAATTCCCCTATCATATTTATCTGGTCTTCCATTTTTATTTTGAAAAGTATAATCATCCTTTAAATCGCAGACTCGGTTAGGAATACGGTGGAATTTAACCATTAATATTTTTTCTTGTTTTGAATCGTCCTGATGTATTTTATTAAATATCAGATCTTCAGATACCTCGTTATTCTGTTGCCAAGTGAATAAATCATAAATTTTGAAAAAAGTGAATTCTATATTTGGTGCGAAATCAATATTTTCTTCAATTATCTGAGATATTTGTTGTCTAAGGATTTCATAATTCTCAATATTATTGAAAGATTTAATCTGACAGTTTATTTCCTCGATGCCTATAATTAAATATGATATATTTCCATTTAAATATGCCATATTAGTTAATGCTATTGCATCTTTAATAAATTCTGCTTTTTGAGTCTTATTAATTAATCCAACTTCTTTTTTAAAGTCTAGATAAGGTCTTTCGCAAGAATTATTTAAAATTTTAATTAATACATCCTTGTCTGATTCATTAGGTTCTATTGCAGAAGATTCATGTTCTAATATCGAAAAATCGGTAAAATTATCCTTAAGAATATCCCAGATGAATGATATTAACTCATCCTCAATGTCTTTATCAATCTTATTTTTTTTATTAATTCCAAGTGAGCAAAATAGAATATCTTCAGTATTTGTACTTTTATTTATTTTAATATATAAAAGGGCAGTAGAATTAGAACCATCCCTTGATAACAAAATCTCATCTTTAGAAATTTCTTCTAAAGTTAAATTAAAATTGCTCAAGAATGAGATAATCTTTTCCATTTCTAATATAAAACTTTTATATTTTATTAGAGTATAATTCGTAGGCAAATGAGGCTTTAATTTCTCCTCAATAACAATTTCTTCAGCTAACTTTCTTGGAAAAATAAAAATTTTGTAATTGAAATCAGACGCTGAATTTACCTTTCAATACGAAATTCACTATTTAAGCTAATTTGTGAAATAGAAAAATAAAATTGGAGTAAAAACTCCGGAACAAACTCACACCCTTCAATCTCAACTTCGAAAATGGAAATCATATTTCTACAGGTATTTTTACATTCTTTGTAAAAATGTTATCTGGAAGAGTATTGCTTCGTTTTATGAGAACTATGATTTGAATTTTAAAATAAACGAGAACTCCCAATACGATAACGAAAAAAATTAAATATACAAAGGTACTGTAGTGACTCCCACCATAGGACAATATGAAAAAAATTAGGGCAACTATTAAACCTAATACTAAATTAAGTTTTTTATTATCTTCGCGTGCACCTAAAGATTTTTTTACCATATCGTAATCTCTTTCAGATATTTGATTCCCAACGATCTTATTATTTCTACTGTAAAGAAGAATAAAGATAGGAAGAAAATTGCGCCTTACTACCATGTTCTGGCATGATGTCAAATTAAAATATTTAAATTCACATCCCTCTATTGATACATATCTACAACCAGTTAAATAAACATAGTCCAACGAAAGATCCGAAATATCTATAAATCTCTTCAAATTCTTTAGTTTTAATTTACTATAATGAGGAGGAATCGAATCTATGACTATGGGATCGTGAACCATTTTCCCATTTCCTTGCCAGTTGTATTTGTCCTTATACTTGACAATATTTTTCTCGTTTAACCGCAAGTAATCCTTCATAAAATTCAATCTAAATCAAACTATAAAATGATCACAAAAAAATTTACAAAAAAAAAGTTAAATCCGGAACACACTCCCACCTCCATCTCACAATTCAATCTCGCAAAACAAACTCGTATCGCATTCCACTCACATAAACCCGATTCACTCTAAGCCTGAACCTTGAGCTCCTCTTTCGAATGCCACACACTCGCGCTGTTGAGAATGGCGGGCTGAATACCTCGCCCGAAAGCTCGGCACGTACACCCCCATCTCACCAAACCCGTCTTTTACGGGTGCGCTCGTCTCGCTCCCACGGTTCGCGTCACCGCGCCCCGCTCTCGACAAGCTACATACCAATCATTCCATTTATAGCCTTGCCCGTACGCTTTTACACACACTTTAAGCTGACGTCCGGTCTTCACAGGAGAACCTTGTCAACTCGGCTAAACAAAATAATCAATATACCACTTATACAATATGAAGTAAGATTGGATGACTCTTTTCGGGACCTGCTTCGTGCTTAGATGCTTTCAGCACTTATCAGTTAGCGCGTAGCTGCCCGGCGATGCCTTGTCAGACAACCGGTACACCAGAGGCGCCGGCAAAATGTTCCTCTCGTACTGATTTTCCCTTGCCCTCAGTCACCCCACATACCTGGTAGATAGAATCCGACCTGACTCACGTCGGTCTAAACCCAGCTCACGTTCCCTTTTAATGGGCGTACAGCCCCACCCTTGGGAGTTATGCGCACCG